>Ga0126369_10000376_pt1 | contig 29078 bp, 32 predicted proteins | sample PanSoiMetaPlot_1_FD_109646 | JGI IMG/M metagenome (GOLD analysis project Ga0126369, IMG submission 109646) | Tropical forest soil microbial communities from Panama - MetaG Plot_1 | ecosystem: Environmental > Terrestrial > Soil > Tropical forest > Bulk soil | place: Panama | collected 2016-02-17
GTCCACGAGGGCCTCAACCATGTCAAGCAAGCGGAAGGTCACCTCAGCGGCCATGGTAAGGATGGCAAGGAACATGGCCTCCATCTTGGGCATGCGGCGGAACATCTTGGCGAGGTTCTACATCGCCTTGCGGAAGAGACACATCGGACACTACTTGAAAGAGAATAGGAGGACTTAATCATGGGTAAGGTTCTGCGGAAAATGTCGCGCACCGAGATGTACAAGCTGGCCATCGAGTACCTGGAACTCGAGAAAGGGGCCAAGAAGGGCGACGTCACCTCCAGCGGGAAGTTTGTTGGAGGCTTTGGCGGATGCTCGAAGCACATGCAGGACACGAAGGGAATCCCGAAGGAGAACGCAGACAAGCTCTGCGCCTTTATCGGGCGCCAGGCGGGCAAGATCAAGTTTGACATGGCGAAGTCGGAGATCCTGTCGAAGCTTGATCAGCTGCACAAGCTCCAGACGGCGGGGCAGGACAATCCTGGCCAGGCCCATCTCACCCTTCAGATCATGGGCATCCTGAACGGAACGTCCTACTTCCCGACTGACCTGGATGATGCCAAGAACTACACGGGCGCTGTCGAGGATGTCCGTGATGGCTTCGAAGACCCGGACAACAAGCCGCTGAGCAACCTGGCGGCGAGACTGCGCGAGTAACGGGGGTTCGACCGGGGGGTATGGAGGCGACGTGATTGACATCACGGCAGTTGAGGATGCGGCAAAAGCCGGGGGGATCACAACCCTTGAAGGGATCCTCATGGGGGCGATTGGTGTCCTGTTTGCGGCTCTTGGCGCAACGGCGAAGTATGCTGCCAAGCTCCATGAGAAGTACGGCGAGAGGATTGATGCCGTCTATGAGAAGCGTGTCAGTGATTTGCGAAGGCTCTCTTCGAAGACTGCGGACCTTGAAGACGTGACGATCAAGAGCACAACGAAGTTCAGAGGGAAGAAGAATGAGCACCAGGACTAGGAAAGGCAACGCGGTCGATGCCTACTGTGCCGAACTTGAAGAGCGGATCGACAAGATCACTGCTGAAATCTCTTCAGGGAGTCTCAACCCTCAGGACCTTGAGAAGGCGAAGCTGATTCTGTCGGACATGACGAAGGAGCTTGAAGTTGCCGTCCTTCGGGCAGAACAAGAACGGGCGCAGATGACGGCAAGACCGAAACCCTTTTTTGGAATTTTCTAACGAGGAGAAGACATGGACGACGCTGAGAAGCCTTGGAAGTGGTTTGTCTTTGGGATGGAGATTGGAAGTCCCTCGCCTGATGTTGCGCTCGAATGTCAGTACTCGATTGATGACTTTAAGGACGGGCTCCCGAAGATGATCCGTGGACGGAACCTGTGCGGTGTTGGAATCTCTCAAGATGCCGGGAAGCTGGTGATGTCGATTGTCCAAGACCCTGCGGGGAAGAACGGAGCGATCACGATGTACAGCCCGACTCGCTTTGCACGGGTAATCGAAGTCTGCGACAGCGACATTCTCTCAAAACTCGGGGCAGCCGTTGGTCGCCAGGAGTTGTTCAGGCCCGGCATGTTTGACACGAAGAAGATCAACGAGGAGAAAAAGAACTTTGAGTCCATGAAGGGAGGGAAGAAGTGAACAACGTCATTGACTTCACCTTCGAGGACTACAAGCGGACACCGCTCTTCCTCAAGAAGCAGTATGGGGCGGATGTCCCGGAAGGCTGGAAGTGGAAGTGCCCCTGTGGAAACCAGAATCAGCTGACGCAGGAGCTTGAGCAATGGTGCCCGAAGTGCGGCACTCGTCTCCGCATTCAGACGGAGAAGGACAAAGACCCGGAAGCAATGCCGGGAGTCACGAACCTGACGATTGTTCGAGTTGCCCACTTCAAGGTGCGAAATGGGAAAGAAGAAGCAGGACCTGCCGCCTGACGAGGGCGAAGACCGGGAACTTGCCGCAGCGCGTCTGATCTATGACGCGGTGACGGGGAAGAAACAGATCACGAAGTCGTCGGAACTGTACAAATTCATGAACGCCTTGACGGGTGAAGTCGTCCCGTTCACCCCGGTCTGCTCTCATCACAAGAGCCCTTGGGATATGATCTGGGAGAGCTTCAAAGTTGACCTCCCGGAATATGCCAAGCTGCCTCAGACCGACATCATTGCGATTGGCCCTCGAGAGGGATTCAAAACCCTGTCGACAGCAAAGCTCATCGCAATGGAGGCCCTGCTCAAGCCGAAAGTCTCGATTGCGTCAATCGCGGCAATCATCAAACAGGCTTCGAGATGTTACAAATACGCAAGCCAGTATCTCTTCCATCCGCTCCTCACGGACATGAACATGGTCGTGAAGAACATCATGGAGGAGACGAGGCTGGCCAACAAGTCTCATTATGAGCAGCTTGTTGCGACGGTCTACAACGTCAACTCTCCGCACCCGAACAAACTGAGAGCGGACGAAGTGGAGCTCATGAAGCCTGAAGTTGTTGAAGAGATGAAGAACGTCCCAAGCTCCTATGGGGGCTGGCGGGCGCACACGCTGTACACGTCGACAAGAAAATACTATGACGGCCTGATGAGCGAGCTTGTCGCCCGTCAGCAGAAGAACGGCTACAGTTCCAAGCTCATCATCTGGTGCTACAAGGACGTGTCCGAGCCCTGCCCCGATGAGCGTTCTGGCGTCAATCCTCATACCTATGAGGTTGAGGACATCTTTCATCATGGAGAGAAGATCGTCGTTAATGCCTATGAGTACTGCGGAGACTGCCCGATCCTTCCGAGTTGTAAGGGTGACCTGAAGCGGGCGAAGGGCATGATCCCAATTGACGATGCGATCAAGAAGTGGAACGAGCTTGACCGGGACACCTGGCTTGCGCAGAAAGAGTGCGTTGAGCCCCCGCGCACAAGCCTGTTCTACTATGAGTGGGACGAAAAATTCAACGTTGGGGATGTCCCCTTTAACCCGGCCCATCCGGTCGAGATGTTCTGCGACTTTACGGGTGGCGGTGAAGATCCGAGTGTGTTCCAGTTCTGGCAGAAGTATGACGGGAACGACTACCTGATCATGGAACTGACGTACCGCCGACGTTCAACAGGAGATGTTGGCAGGGATGTTGAACGGATCTGCAAGGAACGCGGGATCCGCCCCTCGAGGATGATGGGTGACTCCTCTCAGATGCAGCAGATTCGGGATCTTGCAGCAACCTCCAACTTCTTCCGATCCCTGCGGCCTGTCCGGAAGATTGACCGCAAGGAAGGGCTCTCGATTTGCCGGCGTCGCATCAAGGACAACAACGGAGTCCGCCATACGTTTGTGGACTCGAAGTGTCATAATTTCAAGCAAGAAGTCCGGGAGCTGAAACGCCGTGCGTCAGATGCCGATGACCACAAGGACGGCAACGACCACTCGATGGACGCTTGGCGGTACTACTGCGTCGCAAACTACTATACGGTTGGAGAGCCCCGCATCCGTCTACTCCGGGGCGGAGATGACGGCGACTTCGACAACATCGAGGATGCGGTGACGGCACCGAAGCCTGCAAGAATTATCCGGGATAGCCGTGGAGTTCATGGAGCAATTGACGACTATCTGAGGGAGATGGACTAATGGGCATGCTCGACAAGATCAAGGGCTGGTTCGTGGAGCCTCCGAAGACAGGCGGCTCAATGATCCCACTCCCTCCGGATGAACCCGCCCCGAACAGTGGCGGGATGATTCAGAGGATCAAGAGAGGGATTCAGAAAGCCCTCCAGGCAGACCCGGAAGATTATGAGCGGTACGATTACAACCAGGCAGACACGTATCGCTCCAACCGGGTCAATCCGAGTGCGGAGATCCTTGACTTTCTTGCGTTGTACCAAGTCAACCCGCACGTCTATGCTTGCGTGAATGCGATTTCGACGGCGATTGCGTCCGTTGAATTCCAGATTATGAAGGGCGGTGTCAAGCAGGAAGCGACCCACGATGTCCACAAGATGATGATGAAGCCGAACCCGTACCAGGTCTGGTATGAGTTCCAGGAAATGCAGACCGCCTTCAGGGAACTCTGCGGCAACTCCTTCGCAGAGAAGGTGCGGGACGACAAGGGGAAGCTCATCGCCTTCTTCCCGCTCAGGCCTGACAAGATCCGAATCATTCCGCATCCGAAGGTGAAGGTGGCGGGCTACATCTACTGCCCGCGTCCGGGAATTGAGATCTTGTACGGGAGAGACGAAATTGTCCACTCCAAATACTTCTCCTCGACAGACGAGTACTGGGGAGTCTCGCCCGCATACGCTGCTCAGAACTCCGTCATCCTCGATATCTACAGCACCGCCTACAACAAGAAGTTCTTCCAGTCAAGTGCCGTCCCTGAGGGTGTTCTGGAAACCGCTGGGACAATTTCTGACGCAACGTACCAGCGCCTGAGACAGGACTGGGCGAAGCGTCATCGCGGAGTTGACAACGCCTTTGAGCTGGCGATCCTCGAGGAGGGCCTAACCTACAAGCCGATCAGCTTCAATCATCGCGACATGCAGATGGTTGAACTGAAGACGATGGCAGCTGAAGAGATCCTGGCCGCCTACAAGGTCCCGCCCGGGATTGTTGGCTTCCTCCGGGAACGCGGCAACGCCGGGACGCTCCGTGAGCAGAAGAAGATGTTCTGGATGGACAATATTCTTCCGAAGCTCAAGCGCGAGCAGCAGCTCATCAACGCGGAGATCATTCCGCAGGGCCAGGACCTTGAGCTCAGGTTCGTGACGGAGAACATTGCGTCTCTGATCGAGGATATCCAGATCTCAACGTCCGTTGCGATGCAGCTTGTGACGCACGGGATCATGACGATCAACGAAGTCCGGAAGAAGCTGTTCAATCTTGACGAGGCTGACTGGGGCAAAACGCCGTGGATCCCGGTCGGACTTGCTCAGTACGATTCTGGCGTCCATCCGGGCTCTCCGAATGCCCCGCATATCACGGGCATGCTTGATGAAGAGACGGGCGGGCGCGTGACGGCTCCTGATCCTCAGAACCCTGCGAAGCCTCAGCCGGGAGGTGGCGCGGGCGGGACGCCGAACCAGGGCCCGACAAGTGGGGCTCAGGCCCGCAATCAGTCGACGCCAATGGGTGGCTCGATGCCGAGTGCGAAGCGTTACCCTGGGCTTGACTTTGAGAAGCTGACCCGGAAGGATCCGGACTGGACAAATAAGCAGCAGGTTCGGGACTGGCAGAAGTGGAAGATCTGGAAGGGACTTGCGACCCCGGACTATAAAGAGCTGCAGACCTTCTTCAAGGACTACTTCGAGAAGCAGATGGCCCGGGTGACGAAGGGCCTTCGCCCGAAGTACATGCTTGCTGCTGGCAAGAACAAGAAGGTTGAGAAGGGCCGTGCGCAGAAGCTCGCAGAGGAAGCCTGGACCGATCCGTTCAGGCTGGTCAAGGCGACCTACGATGATGAGATTGAGGAGATGCTTTTTGACATCACGGAGGAGGCGGGGGACCTCAGTGTCAAGATCCTGCCGAAGGCCGGGAAAATCGTCAAGAAGCATGGCAACGCAACGCTCGGGACGATTGGCGTTGACGAGGATTTCCTGCTCGACAACGAGCGGGTTGTCGACTTCCTCAAGAAGCATGCGGGTGAGCAGATGGACGGAATCACCAAGAAGACCCGTCAACTGATGGGCCGGGAACTCTCGAAGGCCGTCGAGAATGGCGAAGACTTTGATGAGATGATGGACCGTCTCAACAATGTCTTCAAGGGCGACCTTGCCGAGTGGAGAGCCCGAATGATTGCCCGGACGGAGACAGTGACCCTGACGCAGTTTGCAGCCCTCGAGGCGGCCCGTCAGTCCGGAGTTGTTGAGAAGAAGCGTTGGGTGTCAGAACTCCTCGACACGACTCGTGATGATCCTCAGGGCGAAGATCATCGCATCATGCACGATCAGACGGTTGCCCTTGACGATGTGTTCCATGTTCCGGCCCGCAAGGGAGAAGTGAACCTGATGGATGGCCCTGGCGATCCTGAAGGTTCTCCGGAGAATCTCGTCAACTGCCTCTGTATCCTTGACTTCCCGGGAACCACGGAGGAACTTGAAGGGGCTGAAGGCGACTTGGAGCCTGAAGAGGAGTAAGACTCAATTCAGTAACCTTCTGTCGCCTTTCGCCAAGTCTATAAACCGGTGAGCTGGAGGAGACGATGAACGTCAAGAAGGAAACAGAAACGAGAGAGTTTGACACGATGGACGCCATGCCGCCCATCTACGATCAGCACTACGTTTCTGATCTCTCGGATGATGGGCTTGAAGCAGCCTACACGCTGCTCCATGCTGAAGCTGAAAAAGGCTTGATCCGTGAGAGCGATCCACAAGCGGCGCAGCTTCTGAAATCAGAGCTCATCATGCGCCGTGAATTCCAGCTGCGCGATCTGATCATCCCCGAGAGGCAGGGTGACGTCCTCAACAAGATGTTCAAGGCCCTCGCGGACGCGGGCGCGTCCGATGATGAGGAAGACCTTGAGAAGAAGGATGTCACCACCAAGTATTCCGGGAAGACCGTCGAAGACGTCAACGATGAGCACGTCCATACCTTCAAGAATCTTGACGTGAACGGCAACGGCGTCACGGACGAGGGTGGGGATGCGGATCATAAGCATTCCCACAACATCGCCAAATTCGTCTGTCTCCCGATCCAGCTTCCGAACGGCTACGTCAGCGACCACCCCGGCAAGGTCGAGATGAAGACGTCGAAGAGCAACTTCAGCGTCACGAAGCGGTTTGATGACTACTTCGAATGGGAAGCGGAAATCGAACTGGTCAAGGTTGACGTTGAGAAGCGTCTTGTTGGCGGCATCGTCTACGAACCCGACATCATCGATGCTCAGGGCGACTCATCCTCCGACACGGAGATTGAGAAGGCTTGCCATAACTACATGATCAAGTCGATGACCGTTGGCAAGATGCATTCGGAGAAGCTCGGAAAGGATCAAGTCGCTCTTGTCGAGAATTACATCGCCCCGGGCAACTTTTTTATCGGACAAGAGTTTGTCCGGAAGGGGTCCTGGGTACAGGTCCATAAGATCCTTGATGACGGCCTGTGGACCGATATCAAGGACGGAAAGTATACGGGGCTTTCGATGGCAGGACGCGCAAAGGACATCTCCCCGAAGGACCCGAACAAGCCGGTGTTCGGGAAAAGAGCGAGTGGCGCGAAGGTGCTGAGTGCTCGGGAGCAGGTCCTGAGCGATGCGTCGGACGCTTCGAAGCACCTCGACAACTACGCGCAGCACATGGAAGCTGGCAGGACGGATGATGCCGAGAATTCCCTGAAGCAGGCAAGCGGTGTTCTTCAGGACTCGGCAGACCGGATGAAGCTCGGCAACGATCACGCAGCAATCCGGTATCTCCAGTCGGCAGACAATCACTTCACGCGCCAGAAGGCGGGGATGAAGCAGAACCGTCCGATGCATCTCTCGGACGCGCACTACAGTCTTCAGAGTGCGCATGGCGCCATCGTTGATCACGCGATCCGCATGAAGAAGAATCTCAAGACGTTCAACAAGTTCCATGGCGGGAGGCTCGGGGCCTTGACGTCAATCCTCAAGATGGATCTTGAGAAGATGATCAAGAAGATTGACGGAAAGTTCTACGTCTACACCAAGGACGGCTCCCGCAAGCTTGGTGGGCCCTTCGATGACCGGGAGAAAGCCTTCAAGATGCTGGCGGCCATCGAGGCCAACAAGCATCTGACGGCAAAGCATCTGGCGACAACCGACATCGAGATGGAGAAGGCGAACATCACCGAAGCGCCGATCCCCGAAGGCGTCAACATGATTCACCATAACGTCCTTGCGACGCATGGCTTCATGGACTCCGGGACGTACACGCTTGACGGCGAATCGGCCCGCAAGTACGTCAGAGGTGATGGCAGCACCGCGACGATCCAGAACAACATGACGACGTTCACCTGGACGGGCGGAAGCAAGAACTCCAAGAAGTTTGTGAAGGCGGGCCCGTTCCGGACGGGTGCTGCTCTTGACCTTGCGCTGAAGAAGGTCAAGCGGGCAACTGGTGCGACCGGTGCAAAGGCCCCGACTCCGAAGCCTTCTCAGGGCCCGAAGGGCAAGCCGGGGTTTGCCGGAACGATGATGCGCGGAATGAAAGGGGGCAAGAAATAATGGCTATCACGAACAAGAAGGAGCTTCAGAAAGCTCGGCTTGCGGACATTGAAGTTGACGAAGTCTCCATTGTCGACAAAGCTGCGAACAAGAGAAAATGGCTCTTCATGAAACGAGACACTTCAGAAGAAGATAAAGGAGGTGAGAACTTGGAACTTCTGAAAGCGTTCAGCAAGGACGAAGATGCCATTGCCGCCCTCGAAGGAATCGAGGAGCACCTGACCAACTTCGACGCTCTCTTCAACAAGAAGCTCGAAGATGAAAGCCTGACCGAAGAGCAGAAGGCGCTGCTGCTCGAGAAGCGGGCCCAGTACGAAGAGCTGAAGGAAATGCTTGAGGACGGCTTTGAAGAGCTGTTCCTTGGCAAGACTGCCTTCTCTTCGAATGGTGGTGCGAACGGCAAGGGCAACGACACCGCCAAGTCCAATGGCAGCACCGGTGATGAGCCCTCTGGCGTTGAGTCGGAGGAAGAGATCAACACCGAAGAGGCCGATGGGCAGGGAGATTCGGCTGACAAGGCCGGTGATCCCACGTCGAAAGGCAAGGGCGGCAAGGGCGCTGGCAATGGCCTTCCGATGCCTCTCGCGGGCGTGAAGAAAAAGAAGAAGCCCGCTGATGACGAGGACATGGAGGACGAAGAGGACGACAGCGACGACGAAGAGGCCGAAGGTGAGGCCCCCGCTGGCAAGAAGAAGCCCACCAAGAAGTCTGAGGAAGACGAAGCGGAAGAAGATGATGAGGAGCTTGATGAGGAAGAGCAGGGCCTCATGAAGCAGATCAGCGCTGAGCTCGAGCGCGGCACCAAGCTCCGCAAGGAACTCAAAGAGCAGAACGCTCAGCAAGCCGCTGAGTAAACTTGGAATTCAACGCCATCATTGCATTCCCTAGTAGTATGCGCTACTAGGTCTTGGTGACTTGGCAATCCCTTGGAGATATAGGGATGCCGAGCAATAAGAAGCAGCTGGAGGAAGTCCTTCAGCTGGTCAAGCGGTCCAACGATGAGGTCGAAGCTCTCAAGGCAGAGGGCAAGCAGAATAGCGAGAAGCTCGAAGGCATCGTCAAGGACCTGTTCGAGAAGCGCCGTGCGGCGATGGACGAGGACCTCGTCAATCGGTTCCGCAAGGGCGAGCATCTCACCGAAATGACGGGCCCCATCGGTGGCGATGCTGGCGATGGAAGCAGCCCTGTCATCGTCCAGAAGAGCGCGGACAACAACGTCCGTCGTCTTCAGGAGTTCAACGATGACGTGTACGTGCTGAGCAAGATGCTCCGCGTGCACCCCACGCAGACCAAGATGTGGAAGAAGAACCAGGCTGCGGTGGGTGAACTCCGCAAGGCGGTCAACGTCGCCACGACCACGCAGGGCGGCAACTGGGTTCCGGTTGAGCTCTCGGCGGACGTGATCGACAAGTTCCGTCTTGCCCTCAAGGTCGGCGCGCTGTTCAAGCGCATCCAGATGCCGACGAACCCCTATGACGTCCCCGTCGTCTCGGCGGACGCCACCCCGAAGCTGGTGTCGGAGTCCACGGTGGATTCGGCCAGCAAGTTCACGGCGAGCACCCCCACGACCCGCAAGCTGCGCCTCACGGCCCAGAAGCTGGTCACGCGGACGGTGTTCAGCGAGGAAGCCACGGAGGACATGGTCACGCCGGTCCTGCCCTGGTTGAAGGACAACCTCGCGATCTCGATGGCCCGTGGCTTCGAGAATGCCCTGGTGAACGGAGACTTCACCAGCGTCGTCCACATGGATTCTGACTCCAACGCTTCCGACAACGTTGTCAAGGCGTATGACGGAATCCGCCGCACGGCCAAGACCAACGGCGTTGCGGGCGTGGACATGGGCTCCACCAACTTCACGACTGCGAACATGCGCACCGTCCGTTCGCAGCTGGGCAAGTACGGGGTGGACCCCAAGTCTCTGGTCTGGATCTGCGGACCGAAGGCTTACCAGAAGCTGCTCGGTCTGGCGGAAGTCATCACGATGGAGAAGTACGGCACGGCTGCGACCATCGTGACCGGCGAACTGGCGCGTATCGACGGTATCCCCGTCGTCGTGTCCGAGTTCGTCCGCGAAGACCTCAACGCTTCGGGCTACTACGATTCGACCGTTGCCACGAAGACGGAGATGCTCCTGTGCTGGACTCCGGGCTTCTGGATCGGTGATCGTCGCCTGATGACGCTGAAGACCTTCGAGGACATCCAGGTGGACCAGACCATCCTCGTGACGACCATGCGCGCTGCCCTCGGCACGCCGTATGATCCCACGACGGAGAGCATGGTCAGCTTCGGATTCAACATCGCGTAACCAAGTCGGGGAGCAGGGGTGAAATATCCCCTGCTCCCCTTCGGGGGATTAATGCCAGACCTGTGGGCTTGCCTGAACATCTACCAGGAGGAGCAGCTGCTCCCCGAATGCATAGAGTCCATCCGCAAGTACAATCCTGAGGCCAAGATTGTAGCTGTGGATGGAGCCTATCAGTCCTGGGTTGACGAGAATAAAAAGCTCTGCGGACTTGAGCAGAGTTTTGGGCACTACCAAGTCACCGATGCGATGGTGAGGTTTACGAGTCCTCAGTCAACCGACAAGACTCTTGAAATCCTCCGGGACTTTAAGGTGGACGTGATCATCGAGTGCGAGAAAGATGAGCACGGGAATTACAAGCCCTGGGAACACGAGTACACCAAGCGGAGCCGGTACTTTGTTGGGAAGCCTGGGGACTACTACCTGGTCATTGATGGTGACGAGCGGCCCGAGAAAAGACTTGACTGGGAGAAGCTGACGGCCCCCTGCTACAACGTCATCCTCAAGAGGGACGAAGAGCATTACCGTCCCTACCCGATCATGCGTGTTCATAAACACGTTGATGGGATGAAGTATTTTGGGGCCCATCATGTTCTCTGGTACGGGGACGTGATGTGGCGCAAAGAGATGTGTGAGGATCTTGACTACGCTTTGTTCCATCGGTTCACGTATCGGGCGGTGCGGGATCCCCTGCGCCATCTTGCGAAGACGGCCTACTATCGCAATCTGACAAGCAGCGAAGAGGGGCCCTTCCGGAGGCAGCATGGGTTTTGAAATAAAAATCACGGGCGACAAGGAAGTCTTTGACAGGCTGAAGAGGCTGCGAGACATTTGGAAGAGCGAAGCCCTGCGGCGTGTCCTGGAAGACTCCAAGAATCGGATGGCCTTCATTGCGAACCGGATGGCGCCAAAGAGAAGCCGGGAGCTTGCAACGAGTATCATGCAGGCAAGTCGCGTTGAAGGCTTTGGCACCAAGAGTGTTTCAATCCGAGTTGGAACCCCGCTGCTGTACGGGCTGTATCAGGAGAAAGGCACGAAGCCGAGAACATATGGGCCGGAAGTCAGACAAGTCATGTTCTGGACGGACTACGACAGCCCCCAAAAAAGACTCTTCTTCACGACCCCGGGTGGAGCGCGGAAACGTGTTGGTGCCGTGTTCCATTTTGCCAAGATCGTTGATCACCCGGGTAATCCGCCCCATCCTTTCATCCGGCCAGCCGCTGAGATCGTGAAGCCGATGCTGATGAAGGCCGTCAAGAGACTCATTACTAAGGCGGGAGGGAAATAATGTCGAGCCTCCTGACAAGTCTCGCAAACGTCAAAGAATACCTGAAGATCCCGACTCTGACGACGACCTATGACGCCCTTCTGACAAACCTCGTCAAGAGATCGGGGGCCCTCCTCGAGAAGTACATGGGCCGGACGATCCTTCAGGCAACCTACACGGAGTATTATGACGGCGACGGGAAGACCAAGCTGCTCCTGAATCAGTGGCCGATTATCTCGGTCACGGAACTAAACATGGACAATAGCCGTCTGTTCTTGACGGCAACGCAGATCCAGCCGAGTGACTACGTGATCTGGAACAATGTTGGTTACCTTGAGCTGCTGAAGCCTCTCGATTATCTCTCAGGAATCGAGACGGCCTATGGTAGGTTCTTCATCCATGGGCAGCAGAACATCAAGGTCACGTATGCGGCTGGTTATGCGACGGTCCCGGATGATGTTGAACAGGCGTCGATCATTCACGTTGCGTACCTCTATAACAAGGCCGGCAGTGAAGGCCATATCTCGATGAGCCTTGGCGGACTTGCGAAGAGCTACGACCGGCGGGCGATCCCGGATGAGGTTGCGATGTACCTGGAACCTTATCGGAGGCGTCCAGTCTAATGTTCGACAATATCCGCGCCATGTTGGTTGACACTTGCGACATCCAGAGGCCGTCTGTCGCAATCGACAAGGCGACTATTCAGGATCGGAGAGTCCCGCAGTATACGACAGTTGGGTCAAGCGTTCAATGCTGGTTTGAACCGTCTGCGACTGAATACAAGTTCAATCAGCAAGTTGGGCAGGTCCCGGTTCGCCGGTCGACCGTCTACTTTGCGGGCCAGACAGACCTGAAAGAAGGGGACCGGCTCAAGAACCTGAAAGAGGGGACGTATTGGCTGGTTGAGGACGTGATGGACTACACCAGTCAGGGCTTCCATATGTATGCCATGGTTCGGCTCCATAACGTGGCGATGGGAACTTAAATGACCCAGAGACTCCACGCAAACGAGATTCTTGACGAGATTCTGAACGTCTTTGAGAGCAATCTGAAGACGGCCCTGAATCTCCAAGGAGTCTATCGGGGAACGCTTGCGTGGCTTCCTCCAAGCGATATGGCCCAGATGGTCAACGGGATCTGGGTTGAACTGCTTGAGAGTTCCGAGATCAAAGACGTTGCGATGCCGAAGGGCATCACGGTGACGTACCGGATTCGCTGCCTGTTCGTCCGGAGAATCGACGTCAGCAACAACGTTTCAAAGCAGAGGATTGCGGATGCGGAGCAGATGATCGAAACGATCTTCAACAATTATCTGCTCGGCACGATCAACCCTCCGCTTTCAAACGGGCAGGTGCTCTGGTGGCTGCCAAAACTGATCGAGTGGTATCCGCCTGAGAACGATTTTGTTGAAGGCTTGAGTTCGGATCTTTCGGCAATCGCTTGTAACACGGAACTTGAAGTGAGGACCAACTTCCGGTAAAGGAGATTTGATATGGGCGTCGGCGTAGGACTTACTGGATTTCTGGGCTTCGGGAAAGAGTCCGTGTACGGGACTCCCGTTGCCCGCACGGACTTCCTTGAAATCAACTCAGAAGCCATTGAAACCCAGGAGAAGGTTGTCGAGTCTGCTGCTCTAGCGCAGGTCGGCATCCGGACAACGAGGAGAGCGCAGGGCGCTGTTTCTGTTCAGGGAACCTTCGACTACGACGCGGGCTACAGCGGCTGGGAACGTCTCATGACGCAGACGATGGGGTCGATCAGTTCGGCCCGTCCTGACGTCACGAATGCCCCGACCGTCTGGGATCATACCATCGGAATTGCGGACATCCTTCCGACTGGCATGACCTTCGAAGTGTTCCGTGGAACGGAAACGTTCGTGACGGAGCCTAACAAGTCGTTCGTGTACTCGGGCTGCCAGATCACGCAGGTCCAGCTTTCGTGCAAGGTGGACGACCTTCTCAAGGTTCAGTTCTCCATGTTCGGAATGCAGGAAGCGCGCCAGGCGAAGAGCACCCCGACGTATCCGACCGATCCGCTGGCCGTCTTCACGCAGGGCCTGTGCACCTGGAACAACAACGACGTGAGCTGCGAAAACTTCCAGATCACCTTCAACAACGATCTGGAACAGCGCTTCAAGCTCGGCTCGAGGTTCACGAGACAGCCGACACGCCGCGGCAAGCTGTCGGTCGAGATCATGTTCGAGGCTGAGTTCACGCAGTGGGCCGAATACGACGACTTCCGCAACGCGACGCAGCGTGCGTTCGTCGCTCAGTTCATCGGGCCCTCGATTGCGGGCACGGGCTTCTTCCGACAGATCACGCTGACGATCCCCATCGGCATCATCATTGCGCATAAGGTGATGCTGAAGCAGCCCGGACGCCTCATCATGCAGATCACCGCGAAGGCGTACCGCGATGGACTCGGGACGAACGAGCTGGCGGTTGTCTTCCGGAACACGACAACGGCGAGCTTGGTCAACTAAGAAACCGTTGATTGAATGATTACAAGGAGAAAACTATATGGAAGCCAATCCTCTGATCACCCCGGAGGCAAAGACCCTCATCACCGGGGAAGCCCCAGTCTCTGAGGAAAAGATCACCCTGAAAAGCGAGGATGGGGCTGAGTATGAGCCCTGCCCCCTGAGTCTTCGGGACATGATCGACTTCGAAGAGGAGATGGGGATCAGCCTCCTGTTTGCCGTCAAGAATGTCCTATCGGCAAAGCACCTCGTTGAAGTTGCCTACCTCTCCGCGAGGCGAAGCGGACAGACCAAGAAGCAGATCCTGAATGGCGAGTACCGCATCTCACGAGATGCATTCCTGGAGTCCTTTGGCTTTGACTTCTTTGCGAAGGGTGGCTCCGAGTACACGGTCCAAGTCCTCAAGCTCTGCGGAGTGTTGAAGGATAAGGAAAACCCTCCGAAGCAGGTCAACCCGACAAACGAGCAGGGCAAGTCGGCTGGCACGAAAGAAACGCCCGCAAGCGGCCAGTAGACTGGGTTGACCTGTATAGGTCCTTTCATGAGATTGGACTTGTACATAGCCCGGAGGAGTTTGGTGAGCTAACCCTTCCTCAGATTCTCATGGTAACAAAGTACGAACACGACAAGGTTGAACTTGAGCTCCTGAACGAAAAGCTAGCAAAAGAGATGGCCGAGAGAAACAAGGAACCTGGCAACCCGCCGATCAAGCTCCAGCTTGATGTGAGGGAGTAATGTCAGACGACGCAATTTCAGTCCTCGTAACCCTGAAGGATGAATTCACCGAGTCCGCAAATCGGGTCAGCGCTGCCGTTGACCGGATGAAGGAGTCCCTCGGGGAAGTTGTCGACCGGAGCAAAGAGGTTGCGAAGACCTTCGGGAAGGAACTCCAGAGCACCTTCGACACGACTGCCAAATACGCGGGCTACGTTGGGACGGCCCTTGTCGGTGCCTTCGGGCTGATGGCCCGCGAAGTCCTTCACGAATCCCAAGAACTCGTTCATCTCAACGAGATCACCGGCATCTCCATCGAGCGCCTTCAGGAACTTGGACTTGCTGCTCAGACTCACGGCTCGAGTCTTGAGGGGATGGCCCAGGGCTTGCGTCGCCTGTCAATGATGGCAACCCAGGCCGCCGAAGGATCGGCAAGGGCCGAAAAAGCCTTCCAGAAGCTCGGCGTCAACATCTACGACTCAAACGGCAACCTGAAGGAGACGAACGAACTCTTCAACGATGTTGCGAATGGCTTCTCGAGAGTCGAGGGTCATACCGAGAAAGCTGCACTTGCGATGGAACTGTTCGGGCGGGCGGGGCAGAATCTCCTCCCGGTCCTCGAGCAGGGAACGGCGGGCTTCGACAAGATCGGCAAAGTTGGCCGGGAACTCGGCATCATCATGAGCAAGGAGTCCGTCGAAGCCTCCAATGCCCTCAAGAATGAGTTTGCTCTCCTTACTCAGGTTGGAAAGAGTCTTGTCTCTGAGGCTCTCGAGAAAATCGAAGAGCATATGCCCGACATCATTGACTTCTTTGTGACGATGGCAAAGGCTGTCAATGGTGGCAAGATGGAGTTCAAGAACCTCCTGACGGATCTGGCCGCAGGAGCGGGCGTCATCTCTGGGCTTGCGACGAACCTCAAGGAAGCCTGGAAGATGATGAAGGGCGACATGTCCGGAATGGACAACGTCAAGACAATCGGAGAACTCTGGAAGAAGGCCCAGGAGGAGACTGCTGCGGGTCATGCGGAGAACCAGAAGCAATATAAAGAGGAACAGCTACTCCTTGATGAGCTTGGTGGGAAGCTGAAGAAGGCCGTTGCTGTCATCCGGGGAATGGGGGACGAAGCAAAGAAGACGGGCGAAAACATCCAGCAGATGCTTGACCCGGCGTTGAAGCTCCTCGACAGCCAAGACGCCGCAATGGACAAGTACCAGAAGACCGGGGACGCTGCCGAATACTACAAAGAGAACGTCAAGCTTGCGAAGGAAGCCCTTGACGCCTATGCCCGGAGTCTTCCGCCTTGGATCGTCCTGATGAACGACGGGACGGAGGCGGGCGAAAAGAAGAGGAAGATGCTTGCAGAACTTCGCGGGGACTATGAAACCGCGAAGGAGGCCGAGGCCAACTACACCAAAGAACAGCAGGACGCAAAGAAGGAGCTTGAAGAATTCCAGCACATGCTGGTCGAGGGCCGGAACCTCGCAGAGAAGTATGGGCTTGCCCTTAATGACCTTGACCTGGTGAACCTTGCCAATGAGGCTCAGGCAACCGGCAAGTCCATGCAGGAAATGTTCCGGGCGATGGAGGAAGCGAAGAATTCAACCTTCCTTGGCGGACTCGACAGTGCCCTTCAGGAACTCCAGAAAAAGCTGGTTGACATGAAGGGGCTCTTCATGAGCCTCTTCAATTCAATCGAAGGCGGCCTGTCAAACGCCTTTGAGAAAATCCTGGAGTCTGGCGGCAAGTGGAAGGATGCCATGAAGGGCCTGTTCGATGACATCAAGAAGGCATTCTTCAAGATGATCTCGGACATGCTCGCAAAAGAGATCATGGCAAACCTCCTTGGAGTCGGTGGAGGAGGGGGCGGGCTCGGAAGTTTTGGAGGAGGCGGGGGAGGCGGGGGCGGTGGAGGAGGGCTGCTCGGCGCTGCGGGCGGGCTTGCCGGTGGCGCTGCGAGCCTCTTTGGAGCGGGTGGTGCGAGCGGAGCAAAGAATATCTCCGACATGAGCACCGAAGAACTCGCAAAGGCAGGAATGCTGAATTCTTCAGGCGAAGCTGCCTCAGGCTTCAGCCTTGGAAGTGCCCTTGGCGCTGTTGGAATGGGCGTTGCCGGGGCCGGGATGGCAGTCGGCGGATACAAGTCTGGCAATATCGGTCAGACGGTTGCGGGCGGTGCTATTGCGGGCGCTGCGATTGGGTCTGTGATCCCTGGCCTTGGAACGGTTGCGGGCGCCGTGATTGGCGCGGTTGTCGGGGCGGTTGCCGGCTTTATTGGCAATCGTTCCAAGAAAAGACGCGAAGCCGCAAAGAAACGGGCCGAATACGCTGAAGCCAAGGCCATCGTTGAGCAGCAGATCGAGAATCAATATGGCGGCGGGCTTGCCCTCGAGGAGCAGACCGATCAGATCAGCAAGCTCCTGAGCCACGGGATCAGCAACAAGGAAATTGATCAGCTTGGCGGACGCCGGGCAATCATCAATAGCTACAAGGCGGGACATCCGGTTGGACCCGGAGCGGGTGGCGGGACGACTCCCGGGAATACCGTCAACGTTGGCGCTCCGAACATCAGCGTGACGGTTGGAAGCATCGGGAATAACTATGAGGCAGCCCAGCTTGCTCAGGACCTTGGCTATCATCTTGTGAACACGATTCACGCGGCGGGGGCTGGTTCATAATGCCGATAACTCACGCAGTCAGCTTCAACGGCTATGACCTGACCGATATCATCGAGGCGCATAGCGATCAGGCGAACACGCGTGTCATTATGCAATCCGTCCCGAAGAGACACGGAGGGCTTCTGACGGAATCGCCCGTGCTCGATGTTCGCAAGGTTCAGCTTCAGGGGGTTTATTTCGGGACGGATCAGCAATCGACTCGCGACAAGATCCGCGCAGTTGAAGGGGCGCTTGGCTACCAGAAGGGCAAGTTCAAGCTGTTCTCAGACAGGTACTACCTTGCCTGGAAGTCTGGCTTCAGCCATTCCTATGTCCCGAATACAAACCTCTGTGTCGTCGTCATGACGATGGAATTCTCCTGCGACGATCCGTTTGAGTACGACGAAGGCGGGCCCTTCAGCCACAACGAAACCCTGACGACCGGGGACACGGTCACGGACATCACCAACGGGTTCTACAAGAGGCAGTTCCATATCAACTATCCGGGGACTCAGAATGCCTACCTGAAGACAACCGTCACGGCAGACCAACCGGCAGGAGCGGTCAAGGAAGTTATTGTCCGTAACCTGACAACGGGTCGTGCCTGGACCTACGCCAGGACAGGAAGTGCGGGCGTGATCAATGCGGGCAAGTCCCTGATCGTTGACGCCAACTATTTCACCGTCTTCAACGACGGGAAGAAGGACATCAAGGCTTGGAGCGGCTACTTCAACTGGCTCATTAACGGCGACAACCTCATGGAGATCGAAGGGACACCTGCGTCTTACTTGTTTAACTGGGATCAGAGATACGCATGAGCACTGCCATCTTCGACCCTGCTGTCTTGGATTTTGAACTCCCGAAAGGGCTCATCGCAAACCGTCCGAATCTGTCGGACTGGTTCAGCGACTGCCAGCTTGTCATGTTCGACCGGAAGACCGGGAGAATCAGCCAGCACGACTTCCTCGAGCTTGCCGACATCCTTGACGATGAGCTCTGCTACGCGAACAAGGCTTGGCTGGATGATTCCTGTAATCACCTGTGGAGGCTTCAGTGCAACTGGGCCGATAAGAATTCCAAAGACAAGAATGGGCGTGGAACGTTCGCGGTTCCTTCGGCAGGGCTCCCAATCGACATCGTCACCAAGAACCAGCTCAACCTTAAATACCTGAGCTTGTTCACTCCGGAAGAGAAGATCCGGAACCAAGATGAGATGTACCGGGACGGGAAATCTCTTCCGGAGTATTACAAGTTCCATGATCCCTATGACGGATCGAGGCCGGTCATTGCGATTGGGACAACGGTGGTGAAGGCTCTCGAGTCCTTCACGAACATCTCTGGAAGCTGGCCCATCGAAGGCAACGAGAGCATCTCGGATCTCCTAATCACTCCGGGCCATACGTTCCGGAACGTCAAGGGGATCCTAACGAACTTCCATTACCCAAAAGAGCCGTTGTCAGCGCTTGTCGCAGCTTTCACGGGAGTCGAGCAATTCAAGGAAATCTACAAGTACGCGGTTGATTATGAACTTCGCTTTGTGGATTTTGGGGACCGTCTTCTGGTAATCTGAAATGGCTTGCTCCGGATCCGTCCCGACCATTACGACAGGCGCCGCAGTCTACGACTTTGTAGGCTGCACGCTGACCTACGTCGCAACGATTGACATTCCCTGCGGCTCGAGCGGCTACAAGCTCTATGCCTATCTTGACCCGGGGACTTCTCCGACCTTCGCGCATCAGGTTGACAGCGTAGCTCTCCCCTCCGGCCCGGCAACGTACAGCTACAACAAAGTTGTCACGATGAACTGCCAGGCTCCGGGGAACTACGCCTGGAGCATCCGGATTGAATGTGATGGAGTTGGAACCTACGGGGACGCGCACGGAACGTTCAACCATACGGAGCGCAACCCCGAGATCACCGCGTTCCAAGCGACCATCGACAGTGATGCGTGCAGCTACGCGGCGAGTGCGGCCTACCATGCTCTGTGCGGCGTCCCGGATGCGACCTGGACTTGCGAAATCTACCTGAAGAAGGGCGTCATCTCTGGGCTCTTGCCAGCCGACATGATTGCCGGGCCGGTCGCAATCCCTTGCGGAATCGGGAATGCGAACATCTCGGCAAACGGCCCGATTGCCGGCAGAGGAACATTCTACTTCACGTTTGTCCTGAAAAAGAACGGGGTCGTTTTCTCCACCGTCAACCAGCCGGTTGAATGTTACGGCTGCGACGACTACGTTGACATCTTCGCGCCCGGGAATGCCGTCCCTTATGATGACATCCAAGAAACAATCTGGCTGGTGAAGCCCGTCAAGAGTGCTTCAGGCTACACCTACGAAGATCAGCGCCTTCTGTCAGCTTCCTATCGGATGATCGACTGGTTCTACTATCGGAATGGTGGATGCGGCCCGTTCAATCTTGTTCTTGGGGAATCGTTCTCTGATCTGGAGCTTGCGCTTCAGAACCAGTGGGAAATCCATGTCCGCATTCAACTCCCGACTGAAACAAGCTTCACGACTTGGTATCGGGGAATCATCCGCTCTGGAGAACGGAGAACAAAAGGAACGGACACCATCACGGAAGTCCGGGGCCAGGGCTACAACTCCCTGCTTGCGGAAGTGTATGTCGGAAGACGCTATCCGAAGGGCCTGAGAGTTGACCAGATTGTTGCAGACATCATCACCAACTACGTCAAGCCGAATACCAAGATCAAGCAGCCCCGAGACATTGACCCGACGCTTGGGACAGGGACCATCGGGACGGGCATCGACCAGACCACGTATGTGACCCGAGGCCCGATTCACTTTGAATGCTCGGCTCTGAAGGCAATCAAGTTCCTCTCGGAGCTTGAAGGTGGCATGGAATTTGGCGTTGCTGCAAATAATGCCTTCTTCTTCAGGGCCAAGAACACCGACAATGCCATCAGTTCCTTGTTTGCCGGAATTGACGTCACGAGCGTTGTCGACGCTGGCAAGGAAGTCCAGAAGATCAACCAAGTCCGGGTTGAAGGGAAGGGATTCGGAAAGCGGGAGTTCAATGCTGTCATTGGTGACCCGACCGACATTACCCTGTATGGCCTCTTTGAGCGCCAGATCGAAGTCCCCTGGATTGAGCAGCAGGATGATGCGGTTCGCTGGTCAACAAACATCATTGCCCTGAAGCGGGATGCGTCTCCCTGGAAGACCTTGAGCTGGGACAACGTCAATACCCGGCTCGAGTCGGCCCAGCCCCTCCTTGGGATGCAGCAGCTTCGGTTTTACTCAGATCCGGGGAACTCTTCGACAAAATTCAACGACTACGACATCAACAAGATCCACTATTACAAGGGGCTGGTCCCGGGTGCCATGAAGCCGGTCCAGGAGATGCGGCGACCGATTGACTTCCAGACGGGGGACAACCCTCAGCTGAGAGCCGTGATCACGACCGGCTACCATCACCATGATCTTGTTGAGGAGCTTGAAGAAAAAGTCTTCGATCAGATCGGAGCAATCAAGGGCAAGCTCCAGCAGTTCCGGAATCCCTTTGTTGATCCGACGCTCCCGCTCCTTCAAGATGTCTCGCTGAACGCGGGTGAGCTTCAGGGCATGCCGAATGTCCCGGGCTCAACTGACGTGACGGCAGGGCCAATCCTCCTCCACTACTTTGACGGAACGCTCTGGAGAGATCTGATCTCCATGAAGTCCGGTGAGCAGCTGCCGGCTTCGGGAGTTTTCGTTGGAGAAGAGTTCTTCAAATGGTCTGACGGAAGCCACACGACAGGCGTCAAATACTATTGGACCGGATCTGCCTGGTCCAATATGTCGGGCGGGGGCGGTGGAGGCGGTGGGGACATCCGAAGCGACGGAACCGTGCCCTTTGCGGCAGACGAATCCATGGGTGGGCACAAGCTCACCGGGGTTGCGGCACCGGTCTCAAGTACAGACGCGGCAAACAAACAATTCGTTCTTGACACCAAGGACTCAATTGCCTGGAAGGACCCTGTCCGAGTTGCGACAACGGCTGCTCTGACGCTTTCATCGGTCATCAGTGGTACCGTGATTGACGGATTTGCTGTTGTAACTGGGGATCGTGTTCTCTTCAAGGATCAGGCGGCCCAGGCAGAGAACGGGATTTACATCATCCAGACTTCGAGTACCCCTGTCCGGTCGACAGACGCAGACACAACCTCCGAGATGAACTGCGCCGCAACTGCGGTAAGACTCGGGACCGTGAACAAGAGCCGCGTCTATCTTCAGACAACAGACAGCCCGACAATCGGTTCAAGCGCAATCGTTTGGACTCGAATTGACGGGGCTGGCGGAGGTGGAGGCGGGGATATCAAGTCTGACGGAACGATTCCGTTTGCTGCCAACGAATCCATGGGTGGGTTCAAGCTCACGAACGTTGGCGCCCCAACTTCGGGCACGGATGCAGCAAATAGACAGTACGTTCTTGACACCAAAGATTCGATTGCTTGGAAGGATCCTGTCAGAGCAGCTTCCACGGCAGCACTGACGCTCTCGTCTGTTCAGAACGGAACGGTTGTCGACGGAGTTACGCTTGCGACTGGAGATCGGTTCCTCTTCAAGGATCAGGCCGCTCAATCTGAAAACGGCATCTACATTATCCAGGCCTCAAGCACTCCTGTCCGGGCGACCGATGCGGACACGACGGCAGAACTGAACTGCGCAGCTACTGCTGTCAGACTTGGAACGGTCAACAAGAGCCGGGTTTATCTCCAAACAACCGATAGCCCGACTGTTGGTGCGAGTTCGATTGTCTGGGCCCGAATTGATGGCAGCGGCGGGGATATCCGCTCAGATGGAACGGTTGCCTTTGCGGCGAACGAGTCGATGGGGAACAACAACCTCATCAATGTCAAGGACCCGATTAATCCTCAAGACGCGGCAACAAAAGCATATGTTGACTCGACGGTCGGATATGACCCTCTACACGATCCGGTTTTCTGGATGCTGATGGGGTGATGATATGGCAGGTACGCCGAAAATACTTGGACAGTTTGTGCTCGGAAGCGGGAACATCCTGTTCCTGACGGTTCCGGTATCCAAGCGCTGGGTCGTCTCGATGTTCCATGTTTCCAATACGGACTCGGTTCAGCGGGCGGTTCGCTTGAACCACGTCTTGGCCGCAGACGGTGCGGTTGCTGTCAAGAACAGGATTGTCCCTGACTCGGCGCTGCCAAACGGCGACTTCATGGAGTTCTGGGGCGGTGCGGTCCTGAACGCGGGCGACACCATCTGGGGGCTCTCCGATGCAACGGGCGTCATCAGCTGCACCCTTTACGGAATCGAGGAGTAAGCAATGCCGCGCGGAATCTCGAGGCTCCGTCAAGCAGAAAAGCAGAACACGCTTATCCTCCAGACGTTCACCAAGACGGCTCTGGCAGCAGACGTCAATGACTACGATCTGTCGGTTGGCGCTTGCTTCAACATTGGGGCAACGGGAGCAGACCGGACTATCACCGGAATCCTAGGTGGAATTGAAGGCCGGGTTATCGAGCTTGTCAACTATCTCACGTTCAATCTCCTGTTCCCGAATGAGAGTCTCCTATCTGTTGCCGGGAATCGGTTTGTAACTCCAGATGGCTCAACGTATGTTCTTGGCCCAAACAAGAGCATTATCCTCTCCTACAACAACGCCGTCAACCGATGGATCATCGTAAGCACCGGGACAACCTTTGACCCCGTGACGGACACCCCGATGACAGCGTTGCTCCGTGGGAATATCATGAGGCGGTCGGCTTCCTCCTTGTTCGGCTCTCTTGTTGGCTCGGGGCTTGCGGTTGCGTTTGCGTCCTACACCTTCGGGGACATCACGAAGCAGAACTTTGCCGAAGTCTCGGGAACGGACATCAGCTTCACGACGAAGCGGCCCGGGAACTGCTTTGCGATTGCGATTGGGACAAACTACGCCGCAGCGTCCTTCATGTGGAGTAAATTTGGAGTTGCCTTTGACGGAGACACAAGCCCGGAGCTTAATGTCATCAAGATCGGAAACGGTGCCGGAGATGACTTGACCTACGACATGGTCCATACGGCAGTCTGGGTCAAGAATCTTACGGTAGGCGCTCACTTCGCAAGGATCTGGTGGGGGAAAGACCCGAGCAACCCGCAGAACATTGGACTCCGGTGTAATGCGACGCAGCCTCTTGTGATTGCGGTTCTTTATCCGGGATAAAAGATGGGCGTAACGAGATTCAGATATTTTGAAGATCCTGCTCCCTTTATCGGGAAGTCGGACTTTGAATGGTTCTACTCGGGAACCCTTCAGAAGAACGATGACAACAAAATCCCGGTCAAGACGAAGGCCATCGATGTCTACATTAACAAGCTTGAAGTCATTCTGTATTCGGCAGCTCAGGGTGACGTAACGAACGGGCGCGTCATCGTGAACTTCTTCAAGAACGCAGTCCTGATTGACACGGTCATCATTACCCCCGGGGGCCTAACGGGCGCGACAAACATTGCGAAGACTCTGGTGACGGCGGGCGACAAAATGACCTGCACGATTACGAGTGTTGGGACGACGGTTCTTGCGATCACGGCAGCCATGTATGCTCGGGTGACGACATGACGATTCCGTTCCATCTTGACCCTGTCCAGGTTCCCTTCGCGTATTCGCGGGATGATGGGATGACGGACGTCAACACGATCATCTCAACGATCCGTTCGCTTCTTGTGACAACGCTTGGATGGTCGGAGCCGACAACGGCTCGATTCAAAACCCCTGTTGATGCTTCCGGGCGATTCCTTGATATCCTCCTGACAAGGATCAGCGCAACGAACCTTGACATCTTGACCCGCAACGCGTCAGCCGTTACGGTCTGTGAGCGACGCATTCAGATTTCAAATCCGGGATCGGTCGAATACTACTGTAACACCTTCGGAGTCTGCATCAATTCGCTCCAAGCGACCCCGGAGAGATTTGAGGCCCATGTCCTTGACCAAGCTCCAGATCTTCAGTCTGACAACTCCCTTTATGTTGCGAGTCATGGCTATCGGAATACTTCAGATGTTGCGGACGCGGTTGACACGGGCCGGTACTTCATGATTGATAACGGGGCGGCGACTCTTGCGGCGAGATCGAGACGGTGGGGCTGTACTCACGCGCCCGCCGTTGCAGATCTTGCAACTGCGGTTGGGTCACTCCTGTACCGGGATGCGATCCTCCGGGTTAACTCGGCTGGCAGCCAGCGTTGGGCCGGACGCATCTGCCAGTGTATCGCGGTCAATGAGCTTCTTGGGCCTGGAGTTGAAGAAAAGCCCTTCATCGACACGGCAACCGGAGGAACCTTCAAGATCGTTGGCGGAACGGCTGGTGCCGTTGACCACCGTTGGGCTTTCCGAAAGGCATAACATGACGAAGCCGATTGTTTTTGACGAAGGTGTCTGCCCCTTCGGATTCCGTCAGGACCTGACGATGACGGATTATAACACGTTCCTGACGAACATTTCTACGGAGCTTGTAACAAATCGTGGATGGACGAATCCATCGTCAAATCTCTATCAGTGTCCGGCAGACAGCGGTGGGCGATGGATTGATATTCTCTTCACCCGTATCACGGCAACAGACCTTGAGTGCCGCGTCCGAGATCAGCTTGGCAGAACGCTCTGTACGCGCCGTATTCAGATTGCTGTTGCCGGGACGAACGTGAACTATTACACGGGTAAGTTCTACTGCATCATTGAATCTCTTCAGACAACTTCTGAAATCTTTCAGGCAATGATCACGGAGCCATCCCCGGACGGGGAATCGGACATGGCCTTCTGCAGTGCTCTTGGGACAGGATACCGGACGACGGCTGATGTGGTTGATGGGATCGGGGATCAGCCTGGAGAATATTTTGGCTGGGAAGATACGGCAGCAGCAAATCGTCAACGGCTCCAGACATCAGTCGATACGGGGAACGTTGCGATTCCGTTCATTCTTGTTTCAGGGAATCTGATGTATGAGCCTGTCGTCGTCGACAATCTTGTCGCGGGCGTTGCGCGTTGGATTGGACAGTTGTACCAGTCTGTTATCTGCGACAGTAGCATTGCCTTTCAGGCCGACAAGACAGTCATGATTGATGACGCCGTAAGTGCGACGTTTCGGGTTATTGGCCTTGCCACGATCAACACGAACCGGATGATGGTGAGGAAGGCATGAGCAATAGTGTTATCCTGTACTCAAGGGATAGTTCTTCGCCAAAGAACGGAACAGCCTTTGGGATTTATTCGTCAAAGTCTACGGCGACGGTTGCTGCAGATAAGTTTGTGGCAGTAACAAAAAGCGTGAAATTCCTATACGCAAGGGATAGCTCCTCGCCAAAAAACGGGACTTCCTTCTTCATCTCCGCAACGATTATTGGCGGGACGGATGCGATGCGTTGTAAGGGGGATGTCTTCGGGAACGCCAAGTCTGATCAGAAGCATCGTGGAGGGACCGCAGGATGAGAGCCTACAAAAAGCATCACGCGGAGCATCTCGATGGGACTCGAGGTGCTTGGCGTCCAACGCTGATTGCCTCCATGATCGGGGCAGATGGTCATCCGATTGCGTGGAAGGAGATCGTTGTTGTCTCCTGCCATAACTGCGGTTTGCAATACGGAGTTGGCGGGGACGATGGTGGCCCGCAGATCAAGCCGGACGGCACGACGGACATCCCCGTAATCTGCCACAACTGCAAAACCGAAGACCATATGACCTTCGAGAAACATCAGGAGTCTGAAGGCCGGGAGCATTACGCAAAGCTGAAAGAGGCTGCTCAGACCGAAGCTGATGATGCCCGTCATCGGCATATTCAGGAGCACTTCAAGGCCAAGATGTATGAGAATATCGAGGACATTACAAAGACAATTGCGAAGAAAATTATCCCTTCAGGGGCTCCGAATCGGGACAAGCTCTTGAAACAGTTCATCGATGAACAGAAGGCTCAGAAACAAACGAACGCAGAACTGATCCAGAAGGCAATTCAGAAATACCTTCAGGACGAAGAATAGACATGGACAAGAACTCGGTTATCTTGGTCACCGGTGGCCGTGGGTTTCTTGGAACGAATCTTGTCGAGAGACTTCTTGCCGAAGGCTTCAAGACGGTCTGCCCGTTGAGTCGCCGTAACGGATTCAACATGCTTGACCTACCGCAGTTGCGGGCTGTCTTCAGAGCCGTCAAGCCGGACATTGTCTTTCATCTTGCCGCAACCGTTGGCGGGATCGGAGCAAATCGCAAGAGCCCGGGAACCTTCTGGGTTGAGAACACGTTGCTCGGGCTGAACCTCCTCGAGGCCGTCCGGGAATTCAAGCCTGAGCGGACGGTCATGGTCGGGACGACGTGCGCCTACCCGAAGTATTGCACCGTCCCCTTCAAAGAGTCCGACATCTGGAACGGATTCCCGGAAGAAACCAACGCGCCTTACGGAGTTGCAAAGAAGTCAATCATGCTTGGGGCGAAATCCTACGTTCAGCAATTCGGCCTTGACATCGTGAATCCGATCCTGACGAACCTCTATGGCCCGAAGGATCATTACTCCAAAGAAAATGCTCATGTCGTCCCGGACATGATCCGCAAGTTCCACGACGCAAAGCAAGTCCGGGAGCGCATCACCCTCTGGGGAGACGGAACCCCGACAAGAGATTTCCTGTACGTTGAGGACGCTTGCGATGCCCTGATAAAAATAGCGAGTCTGCCGGTTGGCCCTGAGCCGATCAACTTTGGTTCCGGTACGGAAGTCTCCATGAGAGAGCTTGCAACGCTTGTTTCTCAGACCGTTGGCTACGATGGAGACCTGAGCTGGGATACGACAAAGCCAAATGGCCAACCGCGACGGCTCTTGGATATCACCCGCGCAAAGGATCTTGGATGGGTCCCGAAGACAACCCTTCAACATGGATTGATGGTGACGTATGAAGATTTTCTTGGCCGCTCTGCTGGCGACCGTGTGTAGCGGTTGTGCGATTGCGAATCGTTCCGACAAATTCGGAGCAGAGCTTGACATCGGAATTGGAGGAGTGTTCAGCTACATTGCGGATTTGCATATCAAGGCAAGCGTTGGATTTTCTAAGACCTGTAAGGAGACGAACGATGTTCCGGAAAACCCTGATGACCCTGTTGATCGTATCCGGAGGTTTCTTCAACGGCGGCTGCTCACTTGAGCAGAAAGCTGCAGACTTCCTCGAGGCAAAGGTCAAGGAGCTTGGCCCGATCCTTGAGAAGCGGGCGTCGGACGCGGCAACTGCGGCAATCCAGGCCAAGACGGCCAAGGAGCTTGCGGCCCTCGATGCGCAGCTTGGCCTCATCCATCTGAAGGACGCGGATGGAAACGATTACGTCAAGACCTGGAAGGATTTCTCGGCAGATCATGGCGCAAGCGGAAGCCTGGCTCCTGGAGAACTCGCCAAAGCGGGACTCTTCATTGCTCAGAATACCGCGAAGGCTGTGGCGACGGGGGAAATCACAAAGGCACAAGGCGGTCAGCGTCTCAAAGATGGAGGCATTGCCCTTGGGGCCCTTGGACTGCTTGGACTTGCGTGGTCGCTCGTCAAGAAAGTCGCGGGCAAGCTGTCACCGCCCGCCCCTGCCCCGGTTCCGGTTCCTCCAAAGACGACGTAAGGAGGCAACATGGAAGACCTGATGGCAGCCCTTCTCAGTCTTGATCCGACGACAGTTGCGACCAGCGGAGGAATTGCTGCCTCTGTGGCAGGGATGACCCAATGGATCACGAATGAGATCGAGGCGCTCAACCTCAAGGACAAGCTGTATCGTTTCTATCCCCTGATTCCGTTTGTCTGTGCGTTTATCGTTGGGTACATGACAGACCAGAACCTTGGCGAGGCGATCAAGGATTGCTTTGTCTATGGGGCTGGTGCCATTGCCCTTCACAATGCGCATGAGACAACGATCCAGGGAAAATAACTTGGCTATGATGAACGTGATTGCTAGGAGAAACAATGGATCCAATCCTCTCTCTTGTTACAGGGACGCTAAACCGTCCTGACTCTTTTGCGCGGCTCGCAAAAAGCATCATCGAGTGGACAAAAGTCCCTTGGGAGCTTGTCGTCTCGGATGCGTCTGACGAGCCGTACAAAGAGAAATACCCCGACAATGTCATCTTCCTGCCGGAGCGTCCCCGACTTGGCTGCGTGAAGGGCTACAACCGGGCCTTCAAGCATTGTCGCGGGAAGTGGGTCATCTGGCTCAACGATGACGCTGAAGTCATGCCCGGGTATGACACCGCGGCCATCGACTTCATGGAGAAGAACCCCGACTGCGGCCTTGGCGCGTTGTACTACGCCAACCATACGATGCCGTATTTCGTCCAGACCTACCACGAGATGCTCTATGCGAACTTCGGGATCATCTCGAGGGAGCTTGGAGAAAAGGTTGGGTGGATGGACGAAGTTGTCCGCATGTACGGGAACGACAACTCGATTACCTTCCGGGTCCTCCTCGAGGGGCTAGGAATTGGCAGCATCCAAGGTGCTCGAATCTGGCATCATCCGATCCAAGACAAGCAGCGGATCGAAAATGAAAGCCGACACGCCGAGGATGCCGCAGCCTTGATGGGCAA
>Ga0126369_10000377_pt1 | contig 29049 bp, 23 predicted proteins | sample PanSoiMetaPlot_1_FD_109646 | JGI IMG/M metagenome (GOLD analysis project Ga0126369, IMG submission 109646) | Tropical forest soil microbial communities from Panama - MetaG Plot_1 | ecosystem: Environmental > Terrestrial > Soil > Tropical forest > Bulk soil | place: Panama | collected 2016-02-17
AACCACCACGACGGTCGGCCTTACCGATGCGCTCAACTACATCGGCAAGAAAGCGATGCTGTGCCTGCGCGAGCCGTCGCTAGGACCATCGTTCGGGATGAAGGGCGGCGCGGCCGGCGGCGGCTACGCCCAGGTTATTCCGATGGAGGACATCAACCTTCATTTCACCGGCGATTTGCACGCCATCACGTCGGCCCATAACCTGCTGGCGGCGCTGATCGACAACCACATCTACTGGGGAAACCCGCTCGGACTGGACAGCCGGCGGGTGGCGTGGCGCCGCGTCATGGATATGAACGACCGTGCACTGCGCGAGATCGTCTGCTCGCTTGGCGGTCCAACCAACGGCTATCCGCGCGAGGCCGGCTTTGACATTACAGTGGCATCTGAGGTGATGGCGATCTTTTGCCTCGCCCGCGATCTCGATGACCTCAAGCATCGGCTCGGAAATATCGTCATCGGCTATACGCGCGAGCGCAAGCCCGTGCGGGCCGCGGACCTCAAGGCGCATGGCGCCATGGCGGCGCTGCTCAAGGACGCACTCGCTCCAAACCTCGTGCAGACCTTGGAAGGCACGCCCGCGTTCGTTCACGGCGGTCCGTTTGCCAACATCGCGCATGGCTGTAATTCGGTGCTGGCGACCGCGACAGCCCTCAAGCTTACCGATTACGTGGTGACGGAGTCCGGCTTTGGGGCCGACCTCGGCGGCGAGAAATTCATCGACATCAAATGCCGCAAGACCGGTCTTGCGCCGGACTGCGTGGTGCTGGTGGCCACCATCCGGGCGCTGAAGATGCATGGCGGTGTGAAGAAGGAGGACCTCAAGAAGGAAAACCTGGCCGCGCTTGAGTCCGGTCTCTCCAACCTCGCGCGCCATGTGGAGAACGTGCAGAAATTCGGACTCGTCCCGGTGGTTTCGATCAACCGGTTTTCCGCCGACGCGCCTGCCGAGATCGAACTTGTCAAGAAGGCCTGCGCGTCGCTGGGCGTTGAAGCCCTGATGGCCGACCATTGGGCGATGGGCGGCGAAGGCGCTGCCGATGTGGCGAAGGCGGTGGTGCGAACAATCGATTCGGGCAGGAGTAGGCTTAAGCTGCTTTATCCGGATGAGATGCCGCTGATGGAGAAAATCCGCACCATTGCGCGGGAAATCTATCGTGCCAAGGACATCTCCGTCGACAAGCCGGTGCGCGATCAACTCGCGTCGTTTGAGGCCATGGGTTACGGCAAGCTCCCGGTCTGTATCGCCAAGACCCAGTACAGCTTCTCCACCAATCCGGACGTCAAGGGCGCGCCGACCGACCATACGATCCCGGTGCGCGAGGTGCGGCTGGCAGCCGGAGCGGAGTTCATTGTCGCGATCTGCGGTGACATCATGACGATGCCCGGGCTCCCTAAGGTGCCTGCCGCCGACTCGATCGATATCGGCCCGGACGGCAAGATCGCGGGCCTGTTTTAGAGCGGATTTCATTCTGATGGAATCATACAAGCACGTCGTCGCCCGCGAAGCGGGGCGGCCCATTAATCCCCACGAGGCTGAGGAGTGCTGGATTCCCACTTTCGCGGGAATGACACTGGGGGACTGGCAGGCGCAATGAACGCCATGACGGAAAAGCCCCAAACGTCGCGGCGCCGGCCACGGCAAACGCCCAAAGGGCGGCAGGTTGATCCAGGCGCTTTGGCTGAAGTCCAGACGCTGCTCGGATACCGCCCGCGGCGGCGCGACCTCCTGATCGAATTCCTTCATTTGATCCAGGACCGCTACGGCTACATTTCAGCGCCCCACCTTGCGGCACTGGCGGAAGAGATGAAGCTTGCCCAGGCCGAGGTTTACGAGGTCGCGACGTTCTACGCCCATTTCGATGTGGTGAAGGACGGTCCACCGCCTCCCGCCGTGACGGTCCGGGTTTGCGACAGCCTCTCCTGCGCCATGGCGGGGGCCGAAAAGCTGATAGCTGCCCTGCCGGGAAAGCTGGGCCCCAACGTTCGGGTACTGCGAGCCCCGTGCATGGGAGCGTGCGATCGTGCTCCGGTCGCCGCTGTCGGCCACGCGCAGGTGATGCAAGCCGGTGCTGAAAAAGTCGCCGCCGCAGTTGCTGCCAATTTCCACGCTCATGCGTACAAGACCGACAAGGACTTTGAGGCCTATCGGGCGGAGGGTGGCTACACGCTCTTGAGGTCGTGTCTAGGCGGTCAGCGCACCCGCGAAGAAATTATCCAGGCGGTCAGCGATGCCAATTTGCGCGGGCTTGGTGGCGCCGGGTTCCCGACCGGCCGCAAGTGGACTCTGGTGCGGGCTGAGCCGGCCCCCAGGCTGATGGCCGTCAACGCCGACGAGGGCGAGCCCGGGACTTTCAAGGATCGCTACTATCTGGAGCGCGATGCGCATCGCTTCATTGAGGGCACGCTGATTGCCGCCTGGGTGGTCGAGGCCGCCGAGGCATACATCTACTTGCGCGACGAGTACCCGGAAATCCGCCTGATGATCACCGATGAGCTTGCCAAGGTGGAAGATGCGGGGTTCACGAAATACACCAGGCTGGAGCTTCGCCGAGGTGCCGGCGCTTATATCTGCGGCGAAGAGTCTGCCATGATCGAATCGATCGAGGGCAAACGCGGGCTGCCTCGCCATCGCCCGCCTTACGTCGCGCAGGTCGGCCTGTTCGGCCGGCCCACCTTGGAGCAGAACGTCGAAACGCTGTACTGGGTCCGCGACATCGTCGAGAAGGGGGCCGGCTGGTTCACGTCATATGGCCGGCGCGACCGCAAGGGTTTGCGCAGCTTCTCGGTTTCGGGCCGCGTCAAGAGTCCCGGCGTCAAACTGGCGCCTGCGGGCGTCAGCGCGCGGGAATTGGTCGACGAATACAGCGGCGGCATGGCGAATGGACATGCCTTCAAAGCCTATCTGCCGGGCGGCGCATCCGGTGGGATATTGCCCGCCAGCATGGCGGACTTGCCGCTCGATTTCGGCACGTTGGAACCCTATGGTTGCTTCGTCGGGTCGCACGCGGTTGTGATCCTGTCGGACCGGGACGACATGAAGGCTGTGGCCCTCAACCTGATGAAGTTCTTCGAGGATGAGAGTTGCGGGCAGTGCACACCATGCCGGGCAGGCACCGAGAAGGCGGCCAAGCTGATGGCGGCCGGCGCATGGAACGAAGGGTTGCTCAACGAGCTTGCGACCGCCATGCGGGACGCCTCGATTTGCGGGCTGGGGCAGGCCGCGCCGAACCCGCTGGTAAGCGTGCTGAAGTACTTTCCCGAGGAGCTGAAGACACCGCTCGGAAGTTGGTGAAGGCGGTGAATTGTAGGATGGGTTGAGCGAAGCGAAACCCATGGTCGCGGTGGGCTTTCGTCTCACGATCGTGGTGGGTTTCGCTTCGCTCAACCCACCCTACGGACTGCACGGGTGATGTGATGAGCACAATCGATCCGAAGCCCTCGACCGTGAAATTCACCCTTGACGGTCGCGAGATCGAGGCCGACCCAGGCGAGACGATCTGGCAGGTCGCCCGGCGCCTCGGCACCGACATTCCGCACCTGTGCTACGCGCCCGAGCCCGGGTACCGCGCCGACGGCAACTGCCGCGCCTGCATGGTGGAGATCGAAGGCGAGCGAGTTCTGGCAGCGAGCTGCATCCGCAAGCCAACCGACGGCATGAAGGTGACCACCGGTTCGGACCGCGCCAAAGCGGCGCGCCAGATGGTTTTTGATCTCCTGATCTCCGACCAGCCGGACCGTGCCACCACGGCGCATGACCCGTCCTCGAAATTCTGGTCATGGGCGGACCGCATGGGCATCTCGGTCGGCCGTTTTCCCAAGCGCCACCATCCGCAGCCCGACCGCAGCCACACCGCGATGGCGGTCAATCTCGACGCCTGCATTCAGTGCAATCTGTGCGTTCGCGCGTGCCGCGAAGTCCAGGTCAACGACGTCATCGGCATGGCGGGTCGCGGCCACGCCGAAAAAATCGTATTCGATTTCGACGACCCGATGGGCGCCAGCACCTGCGTGGCCTGCGGCGAATGCGTGCAGGCTTGTCCGACCGGCGCCCTGATGCCGTCAACGCTGGTCGGCAACGACAATATCCGCAGCGCCTACCCGGATCGCGAAGTTCGCTCGGTTTGTCCCTACTGCGGCGTCGGCTGCCAGCTCAGTTATCACATCAAGGACGACAAGCTGCTCTATGTGACCGGCAAGGATGGTCCCGCTAATCACAACCGGCTGTGCGTGAAGGGCCGGTTCGGCTTCGATTACGTCCACAATCCGGATCGACTCACTCAGCCGATGATCCGCCGGGAAGGTGTGCCGAAGCATGTCGACGATGTCGTCGATCCGCGCAATCCGTGGACGCATTTCCGGCCCGCCACCTGGGAGGAGGCGCTCGACCGCGCCGCCGCGGGCCTCAAGCACATCCGCGACACCCATGGCGCTCGCGCGCTGGCGGGCTTTGGCTCCGCCAAAGGCTCGAACGAGGAAGCCTATCTGTTCCAGAAGCTGGTCCGTGCCGGTTTCGGGTCCAACAACGTGGATCACTGCACCCGGCTCTGCCATGCGTCGTCAGTTGCGGCCTTGATGGAAGGGATCGGCTCCGGCGCCGTGACGGCGACATTCAACGAATGCCGCAACTCCGACGTCATCGTCGTGATCGGCGCCAATCCGACCGAAAATCATCCCGTGGCCGCCACGTTCTTCAAACAGGCGGCGAAGCGTGGCTCCCAGCTCATCGTGATGGACCCGCGCGGCCAGGCGCTCAAACGGCATGCCACGTACATGCTGCAGTTCCGCAACGGCACCGACGTCGCGATGCTGAACGCATTGCTCAACGTGATCATCACCGAGAGGCTTTACGATCAGCAATATGTGCAGACCTTCACGGAAGGTTTCCCGCAGCTCGCCGAGCACGTCCGTGACTTCACCCCCGAGCAGATGGCGCCGATTTGCGGCATCGATGCTGATATCCTGCGCACCGTGGCCCGCACCTATGCGCGCGCCCGATCGGCGATCATCTTCTGGGGCATGGGCGTGTCGCAGCACACCCACGGCACCGATAATGCGCGCTGTCTGATTGCGCTGTCGCTGATCTGCGGCCAGGTCGGCCGGTCGGGCACGGGCCTCCATCCACTGCGCGGCCAGAACAACGTGCAGGGCGCGTCCGACGCCGGCCTCATCCCGATGTTTTTCCCGGACTACAAGCCGGTTGATGACCCCGATGTTCGCGCCAAGTACGAGACCGCCTGGGGCACCACGCTCGATCCGAAGCGCGGCCTGACGGTGGTCGAGATCATAGACGCGGTCCACCGTGACGAGATCAAGGGCATGTACATCATGGGCGAGAACCCGGCGATGTCCGACCCCGATCTCAATCACGCCCGCGAGGCGCTGGCGCACCTCGACCATCTGGTGGTCCAGGACCTGTTCCTGACCGAGACCGCCGCATATGCGGACGTGGTCCTCCCGGCCTCCGCGTGGCCCGAGAAAGACGGCACCGTCACCAATACCAACCGCCAGGTCCAGATGGGGCGGCAAGCATTGCCGCTGCCGGGCGACGCCAAGGTTGACTGGTGGATCGTTCAGGAACTCGCGCGCCGCATCGGGCTTGACTGGAATTACCAGCACCCGAGCGAGGTCTATACCGAGATGGCGTCGTTGATGCCGTCGCTCGACAACATTTCGTGGGATCGCATTGCCCACGAAGACGCCGTCACCTATCCGAGCGACGCTCCCGACCAGCCCGGCCATGACGTGGTATTCGACAAGGGCTTTCCGCGCCCCGGCGGCTTCGGCAAGCTGGTAGCCGCGAAGCTCTCGCCTCCCAACGAAATGCCCGATGCCGAGTTCCCGATGATCCTGACCACGGGCCGCCAGCTCGAACATTGGCACACCGGCGCCATGACGCGGCGCGCGAGCGTACTGGACGCGCTTGAGCCCGCGGCCGTGGCGTCGCTGTCGCGCGGCGAGATCGCCCGCCTCGGCATCGCACCCGGCGATGCAGTCCGAGTCTCGACCCGCCGCGGCACCGTCGAGCTTGCGGCGCGCCAGGACGACTCGATTCCGGACGGGGTCGTATTCATTCCCTTCGCCTACGTCGAAGCGGCCGCCAACCTGCTCACCAATCCGGCGCTCGATCCGTTTGGGAAGATTCCGGAGTTCAAATATTGCGCCGCACGGGTGGAGCGAGTCGAGGCGCGGCAGGCGGCTGAGTAGGCCGTTTATAGTTTGTAGGATGGGTTGAGCGAAAAGCGAAACCCATCGCGGGCTGTCATCACGGCGCGCCCGTTCATGGGTTTCGCTTGCAGCGAAACCCATCCTACAGGCTGCTTGCATTTCCCTCTTGCCGCCGCCATGGTCGCCCCATGGATGACCGCACCCATTCGCCTATCGCGGTGGCAAGTCCGGTTCTCGCCCGTTGCGTGTCCGGCGCGGTGCGCCACGACTGGACCAGGGCCGAGATTGGGGCGCTGTTCGATCTGCCATTCCCGGACCTGATCTTCCATGCCCAGCGCATCCACCGCCTGCACTTCGATCCGCGCGAGGTGCAGATCTCAACACTGCTGTCGATCAAGACCGGCGGCTGCCCGGAAGACTGCGCCTATTGCCCGCAGAGCGCCCACCACCATGCCGGCGTGAAGGCCGACAAGTTGATGGACGTAGGTGCGGTGTTGGCCGAGGCGCGAGCCGCCAAGGCCGCGGGCGCGAGCCGCTTTTGCATGGGGGCGGCATGGCGGTCGCCCAAGGACCGCGATCTCGACCAGGTTTGCGCCATGGTGGCGGGGGTCAGCGCCCTCGGGCTCGAAACCTGCGCGACGCTCGGCATGCTGACGGCGGCGCAGGCGGTGCGGCTGAAAGCGGCCGGCCTCGACTACTACAACCACAACCTCGACACCTCGCCGGAGTTCTACGGCGAGATCATTTCGACCCGCACCTATCAGGACCGCCTCGACACGCTCGACCACGTGCGCGCGGCCGGCATTCACGTGTGCTGCGGCGGTATCGTCGGCATGGGCGAGGAACGCGGTGACCGCGTCGGCATGATTGCCGTACTCGCGAGCTTGCCGGCTCATCCGGAATCGGTTCCCATCAATCTGTTGGTCCGCGTCGAAGGAACGCCGCTTGCGAGCCGAGAAACATTCGATCCGCTCGAATTCGTGCGCACCATCGCGGTTGCCCGTATCGCAATGCCGGCCTCGGTGGTGCGGCTTTCGGCGGGACGGGAAGACATGAGCGAGGAAACCCAGGCGTTATGTTTCCTGGCCGGCGCGAACTCGATCTTCTACGGCCCGAAGCTCCTCACTACGCCTAATCCGGAGCGCGGGCACGACCTCGCACTGCTCGATAAGCTTGGCCTCGTACCGATGCGGTGAGGTGCCGCTCTGGCGCAGATTCGTTTCAAAATTGTGCTGACTTGTAGGGTGGGCAAAGGCGCATGGACGCGCCGTAACCTGCGCGGCCGTTCATGCGCCTTTGCCCACGCTGTCCCACCGCGCCGCTTGACCGCGTGGGCAAAGTCGCGCGATGCCAGCATTCCATATCCTCAGCCGCGACAGGCGACTTTGCCCACCCTACGTTTCTCTGAGCCAATCATTTGACGACCAGCACCGGGCACGGCGCGAGGCGCACGAGGCGATCGGTGGTTCCGCCGATGATGCGCTCATAGAGCGCCGAATGTCCCATGAAGCCGACCACCAGCAGGTCGGCATTCAGTGCCTTCACGCGGTCGACAATCGAGGCCGCGGCATGGCCCGCGACGACCTCGACATTGAGATTGACATCGCTTGCCTTGGCGATCCCGCGCGCACGCTCGAGCACGCTGTGATATTTGTGGTTTTCGGCGTCCTTGATCTCGACGATCTCGTCGATCGAGGCCGGAAAGTCCGGCAGTTCCTCCACCGAAATCATGTGCAGTGCGGCGCCGTCGCGCTTGGCGAACTCGCACCCCATGGCGAGCGCCTTGAAACCGCCTTCCGAGCCATCATTGGCGACCACGATCCGGGTGAACACGTCAGACCTCCTGCCTCGCGGCGCCGATTTTCGGCATGAACCATTTTTGGGCGATCAAGGTCGGTACCACGGCGCTCCCGATCACGGCCGTCAGCAGGATCGTATATTGCCGCTGGTCGATGATCTTGTTGGTCAGACCGTAGAGTGCCGAGATCGACCCGAAGGTGAGCCCGGTCGACATCAGCAAGGTCGTATAGATGCCGTCGCTACGCTTGAATCGAAATATCCTCGTCAACGGCAGGATGCCAACGAATTTGGTCAGCATCTTGAGTCCGAGGAACAATGCGATAAGTGCGGCGCCGGCCGCCAGCGCCTTGAACTCGATCAGCGAACCGGCCTTGAGAAAGTAGAACGGCGTCAAAATCGCGAATGCTATAACGCGCATGCGATGCGCGAGTTCGTGTTCGTGCTGGAACGCGGGCGCCAGCACCATGCCGATGATGTACGCAGGCAGCACCGCCTCGCTGCCGACGGAGGTTGCGATGCCGCCGAGGAGAAACAGCACGAGCAGAACGAGCTTGGTCTGCGGCTCGCTGACCCGCTGCCCGACCTTGGCGAAGAACAACGGCGCGTATTTCGGCATCTGCCAGGCGGCGACCGCGGTGACGGCGGCAAAACCGAGCAGCCATCTATTAAAATTGGCAAACACAATCCCGAGCGCGAGCACTGTTCCGAGATCGGTGACGAAGCACGCGGCAAGGATGATCTTGCCCAACTCCGTCTTGTTCAGCCCGGTCTCCACCATCACGGCATAAACCACGGCGACCGAGGTCGTGGACAGGGCTATCCCGGCAATCTGCGCTTCGGGCCAGCTCCATCCGAGGACATATCGGGCAGCCAGCAGGCATCCCACATAGGGGGCGAGGAAGCTCACAAAACCGACCCCAACGCTGGCCCCGAAGTTCCGCTTCACGACATCGGCGTCGACCTCTGTGCCGGCGAGGAAGGTAAGCAGAATGGCGCCGAAGCCCGCCAGATAATTGACCCACGGGGAAAGCGGCAGGCCGATAATATTGCCCGCCAAGGCGCCCACCATGATCTCGATCAGGGCGACCGAAATGGCAGTCCAGATGGATACCAGCGACGCTGCAAGGGCAAGGCCGATCCACAACGCCGATGCAAACCAGATATTGTCCATACCAATCCTTTCCCCTGCCCTGCCGCATGGCGGACGAGCCGACAAATGGGGTCACGGTCGCGTGACAGCCTGGCGGAAAAAAGAGATTCGCCGAGGCCTCGACAGACCTACCGCCGTTGTTACACGGTAGGAGTCATCAGCCTTGTCGGCGGTTTTGGGGGACTCCATCCCCGTTTCAATAGGATGATCTAATTCGCGGCGCCGCGACTTGCAATGAGAAATCCGTGATCGCAAAGCGTAATGGTTACCGGCCTTGCGCCTATGCCTTTTAAGTCAATCGAAATCCGACCAGCCCGAACACGAGCCCTGCACTTGCGGCATCCTATGCGCTGCGCCAAGCGCCGAGTAACCGACCACGAAGGTCACCGACAATAGTGCCCGGGTTGGCCGTCACGCCGCCTTGCGGCTGGCCAGGAATTCGCCCATGCGGTCGAGCGCCCGGAGAATGTTCTCGGTCGAATTGGCGTAGGAGATCCGAACATAACCTTCGCCGAGGATGCCGAAGTCCGGGCCGCCGATGATGGCAACACCCGCGTCCTCCAGCAGCGACGAGGCGAGCGACTTCGCTTTCCATCCGGTGCGCTTGATATTCGGGAAGGCGTAGAACGCGCCCTTGGGCGTGGCGCAGGAAACGCCGGGCAGCCGGTTCAGGCCCTCGACCACGACCTTCCGGCGCCGGTCAAATTCCGCCACCATGCGGTGGGTTTCGTCCTGCGGGCCGGTGAGCGCCGCGAGGCCCGCATACTGCGCGGATGCGTTGACGCAGGAATAGAGATTAACGGCGAGCTTGCGCGCGTAGTCGTAAAGCTTGCCCGGCCACACCGCATAGCCGAGTCGCCAGCCCGTCATCGCATAGGTCTTGGACCAGCCATTAAGTAGGATCAGCCGCTCGCGAATCGACGGGTAGGAGAGCAGGCAGATGTGCTTTTCGCCGTCATAGACCATCTGGTCATAGATCTCGTCGGACATCACCGCGACATCGGGAAATCTTTCGAGACCCGCCACCAGCTTGTCGACTTCGGTCTTGGGGGTTACGCCGCCGGTCGGATTGGCGGGCGAGTTGAGGATCAGGAGCCGCGTCTGCGGCGTGATGAGCGACAGCGTCTCCTCGGCCGAGAACGCAAACGCGTTCTCTTCACGAATCGGCACCGGGAGCGGGCGCGCGCCCGTGTACTCGATCATCGAGCGATAGATCGGGAAACCGGGATCCGGATAGAGAATATCGGCGCCGGGCTCGCCGAACATCAGGATCGACATGAACATGGTCGGCTTGCCGCCTGGCATGATCATCACTTCATCGGGAGATACCGCGACGCCGAGCCGCTTGTGCAGATCGGCCGCCACCGCCTCGCGGACCGCCAGGATGCCGACCGCTGGGGTGTAACCGTGGTGGCCATCGCGCAGCGCCTTCACAGCGGCCTCAACGATGTAGTCCGGCGTGCGGAAATCCGGCTGGCCGATGCCCAGATTGATGATGTCGCGGCCCTGTGCGGCAAGGTTCGTGGCGCGCGCGAGCACCGCGAATGCGTTTTCCTCGCCGATTCGATCAAAGGCCGCAATGGTACGAAGCATGTTCAGTTCCCCGTGGAAGTGCCGTGCAGCTGGAAAGGCGCTCATCGGAAGCTTGTTTGCGCCAGTAGGGCGCCTGGCTAGGCGCCGCACTTCAACCGATCGTGGGCTGAAATGCAAATCCAAGCTATAAGCATTTATCGCCTGGGCGGACGCCGAGGTGGGTCCCGCATTCGCCCGCAACGAGCATCAGAATTGGAAGAAGTCGCGCACGGCCGCAGCTGAGAAGGGGTGAAATGATGCCGATATCCGACGCCCGTGCTGCGTTCCGTAAACTTCATGACAGCGGCTGCTTCGTCATCCCCAATCCGTGGGACGTGGGTACTGCGCGCTATCTGCGCCATTGTGGCTTCAAGGCGCTGGCGACCACCAGCTCGGGCGCAGCCTTCAGCATGGGGCTGCCGGACACCGATGGGGCCGTGACGCGCGACGTGGCGCTGGCCCACATCCGCGCCATCGTGGAAGCGACCGAGCTGCCGGTCAACGCCGATTTCGAGTCCGGCCATGCGCATGAGCCTGAAGCGGTCGCCGAAAACGTGCTCCTGTGCATTGCAACGGGCGTCGCCGGCCTATCGATCGAGGATGCGACCGGCGATAAAGCGAACCCGCTCTATGACCTCGACACCGCGGTTGCCCGCATGCGCGCAGCGCGACGGGCAATCGATCAGTCCGGTGCGGATGTCATGCTGGTGGGTCGCGCCGAGTGTTTTCTGGTCGGCCGCCCCGATCTCGACGAGACGATCGCGCGCCTGCGTGCCTATGCGTCGGCCGGTGCTGATTGCCTCTACGCACCCGGCATCCGCACGGCGGAGCAGATTGCGGCCGTCGTCGAAGCGGTCGCGCCGAAGCCCGTGAACGTGCTGATGTCCGCCGCGACCGGTCTCACCGTCGCTGATCTCGCGGCTCTCGGTGTGCGCCGCATCAGTGTCGGCGGCGCGCTGGCACGCGTTGCCTGGGGTGCCTTCATGCGAGCCGCAAGGCAGATCGCGGCCGAAGGCCGGTTCGATGATTTTGCGAACGCTGTGTCCATGGCGGAGATCAACGGATTTTTCCGCGACGACTTCAAGGGGCGCACTGGTTGACGCTCAACGACTCAGAGATTCGTTAAAATTTCCGTGTCATGCCCGCGAAAGCGGGGCACCCAGTAACACCCGCGCTACCGATAAAAGCATATGGTTACTGGATCACCCGCTTTCGCGGGGGATGACGACATTCATAGTCAAGCTCGGAACACTAATATCGGTGGCTGATCGGCAGTTCCTCGGCCGGAAACAGGGTGATGACCCTGCAGCCCTTATCCGTGACCACAACTTCTTCCTCGATGCGGGCGGCCGAGTAGCCGTCGGTTGCTGGGCAGTAGGTTTCGAGCGCGAACACCATGCCTTCCTTGATCTCGGTCGGGTGCGTCATCGAGATTACCCGACTTATGATCGGCCGTTCGTGCAGGGCAAGGCCGAGACCGTGGCCGAACTGCAGGCCGAATGCACTCATTTCGTCCGGAAAGCCGAACTCCTCGGCTCGCGGCCACACGCTGCAGACCTTATCCGTTGAGACGCCCGGCCTGATCAGCGCGATCGCGTTGTCTAGCCATTCGCGCGCCTTCTTGTAGGCGTCGTGCTGGACAGGGGTGGCGCGCCCCACGTTGAAAGTGCGGTAATAACAGGTGCGATAGCCCATGAAGGCTTGCAGGATGTCGAAGAACGCCTGGTCGCCCGGCCGCAGCATGCGATCGGTGAAATTGTGCGGATGGGGATTGCAGCGCTCGCCCGAAATGGCGTTGATGGCTTCCACATCGTCCGAGCCGTGCTGGTAAAGGAACTGGTTCACGTTGGCGACGATGTCGTTCTCGCGCACGCCGGGCTTCAGCTGCTCGTAAATCAGATGATAGGCGCCGTCCACCATGGCGGCGGCGCGGTTCAATAGGGCGATCTCGTCGGCTGATTTGATCTCGCGCGCCTCAAGCATCACCTGCTGGCCGTCATGCACCTTGAGGCCCGCCCGCTCCAGCTCGAACATCATGGGCGGCTCGATGATGTCGACCCCGATTGGCATATCGGCGACGCCGGCCTCGCGTATCAAGGAAGCGATCTCCTCGGCATGCCGCTTCATAAGGCCGAACGCAGGGTCGACGGTGCCGCGAAGGCCGATCAATCCGGCCTTGCAGTTTTCCGGCGCAAGCCACGGTGTGTAGAGCTTGTGGTGCACGGCAGCAGAGCCGAAATCCCACAGAATCGGCTCGCCGGTGCGGGTGAGCAGCGCCCAGCGCGAGAGCTTGTCGCGCTCCCATTCGCCGATCTTGGTCGATGTGACGTAACGGATGTTGTTGACGTCGAACACCAGCAAAGCCCCAAGGTCGGATTTCTCCAGCGCCTGCCTGACACGCGAGAGGCGGTAGCGGTGCAGGCGGCGGTATTCGACTCGTTCTTCGAAGTCGACCCCCATGGTGCCCAGTGCCGGCAAGGCCCGGCCCCAATTGAACCGCGGATCGATGTCCTCGGCACGGATTTCATACATTTTCTGTTCCATGGTCGTCTCCTCGGAAAGTCGGTATCCACTTTCGGCACCGTAGCCCGGATTGCGTAAGCGCCCCTCGCGCTGGCGCAATCCGGGTGCGGCCTCGCGCGCGTAGGGGAACCTACCTTAGCCCTGACCCAGGATTTCGCTATCGCTCAATCCGGGCTACATGACCCAGCCGTTTCAACTCTCCAACCCGGTCGGCACTTTCTTGCCCTCGCTCTTAAGCTTCATGCCGGCTGCGAGCGCCATCGTTTCCATCAGGGCGGCAAAGTCCTTGGCCAGATAGGCATCCGGATCGGCCTGCAGGGTCGCGGCGCCGAAATGCCCCTGCAGCATTTCGCGAGTCGCGGCCGTCACCGGCATCGGCACGTCCATCTCGCGGGCAAGCTCCAGGCCAAGATCGAGGTCCTTGCGCAGCAACTCCGGTGTGAACGTCGTAGTCCAGTCGAGATTGACCAGGGCCGGCGTCTTGTATGCGGTGAACATCGAGCCCATCACGCTGTTGTTAAGGAACGCCAGAAAGGCATGGCGCGGCACGCCCAGTTTATTAGTGAGCAGCGTAATCTCGATCAGATTTTCGATCACCACGCCGAGCATGATGTTGTGCGCGATCTTGCAGATACGTGCCAGTTCATCGCCGCCCACGTAGGAAACGCCACGTGGGGCAAACACCCTGATCATCGGCTCGACCGCACGAAACGCCGCCTCGGGGCCGGACGCCACCGCAGAGAGCTTGCCGGCATTGATGACCTTGGCATTGCCGCTCACCGGGCAGCAGATGAAATGGGCGCCGCGCTCGCCGAGCCTCTTGCGAATAGCCGCCGATTCCTCGACCGCGATAGTCGAGCAGTCAACGAAGATCGGCGGCACCTTGTTGGCGGCGCAGATCCCATTCGGACCGAAATAGACCTCCTGTAGATCCTTGCCGGTGGAAACGATCGCAAACAGTATGTCGACATTGGCAAGATCGGTCGGCTTGTCGACAATCTTGCCGCCGCAGGCGGCAAGCGGATCGGCCTTGGCACGGGTGCGGTTCCAGATCGAAACGTCGTAGCCGGCCTTGAGCAGCCGCTCGGCCATCGGAAATCCCATGCGGCCCATTCCGATCCAGCCGATTTTTTTCGTCGTGTCCAGCATACCGTTTCTCCTCGGAACTCACACCGCGTTCACTTACAATGATGCACCGCGAACAGATTTCAACGCGGCTGCGGTATCACAGCCCCCATGAACCGGCAACGACAAGCATAATGTCGCATCTACGCATTACAGGCGCGACGTCGGTCAGCACATCGGTGGGCGTCGCCTAGAGCAAGTCCCGCTGAGATGCGGTCAGCGTCATTGCCCTGACCCGGCAATCCATCCCCCTCCCTTCCCTTTCCCCGCACGCGGGTCAGGCCCGCGGGTGACGAGCGAAGCGTGGCTCAAACTCATCGAGACATGCTGTGGCTTGCGGTTTTGTTGCCGGGATCGCGGCGCCGCTCGATGTAACAGTGCCGGATTTCCGGTATGACAGGTCTGCAGGCCGGGAGCGCGACGTGAAAACAAAATGCCAGCTCGAGGAGGCAAATCGTATCTGGAGGTGGATGCTCGCGATCGATTGCGCGATCGTGCCGGCGTTGTTTTTCTACAAGCTCTTCTATTCGGCGCCGCAAATCGGGTACATTCATTTGTTGGCGACTTATCACTTCGGCTTCGCCAGACGCGCCCTCGTCGGCACGATCGTCTCCTGGTTCATCAACCGCGTTCCGATCTGGTACGTCTACGCGATCGGAGGTGCCGCGTGGATCGCGACCGTGATTATGTTCGTTGTCGCTTTTCGAAAAATATTCGGATTAAGCGAAAAGACGTTCTCCCTGTTCGTTTTCATGATCGGGTCACCGTTCTTCTTCAAGAACTTCATGTATGGGATCGAATATTTCGATATCTATGGCTGTCTCCTGGCACTCGTTGCGTTGGTGATCCCCGTCGGTCTGGCCTATCCGCTCGTCATCGGGGCGGGCTGCGTCTGCCTGATCCTGATGCACCATATCCATTTCCTGCTGTACGTTCCGACGATCGCCTTTATCGCGCTCGTGCGATACGGACTGCTGCCGGGAATTTCGAAGGAAAAGGTCGCGTGCGGCGTCATCGCCGCATCGGTGCTGTCGGTGGTTTTCATGGCAGCGGCTTATTTCGGGCGCATGCCGGTCCCCCAGGAGACATTTCTGGCTTATGTAAGTGCCCGCGCAGCCGATGCGCTCGATCCGTCGGGGACGAACATCTGGTACTCAACGATCGCACAGGAGGTCGAGGGAACCTGGGCCGTCATGTGGCGCAACAGTGCCCGCATCCCGATCTATGCGGCGCTGATCGCCGCGCACACCCCCGTAGCCCGCTGTTTGTGGGCTTTGATCGGGAATTTGTCGATCCCATTTCACCGCACGACTTCGATCCTCGGGATAGGGTCGATCTCGATCGGGTATCTTGTAATCTCTTTGGTCGTGTTCGACTATTCGCGATGGGTTTCAAACTGGGCCGTGTGCATGTTTTTGCTGATCCTCGCCATTCGGCTGCTCCCCTCGACGTCGACGGATACCGACGTTCCGATCCGGCCGGACAACCTCGTCAATCTCGTGCTGGCGTGGACCGTGACTGTGATACCGAGAGTGGGCATCACAAAGCCCTTTTGAGGCCGTTGCGTTGAGTCCGCGCGTGTTGAGATGAAAGCGCAGGTGCCTGTCGCGCAGCATGAAAGCCGGTTGCGCGTGATTGCACGCAACGCTTTACCGTTCGTGGTGGTAGCGGCGGCGTGGGAGGCCCTGGCTTATGCTGGCGTCTTTCCGGCGCGGCTTTTTCCGCCCGTCGAGACTGTGGCCGCTGCACTGGTTCGGCTGACCGTCGCGGGCATTCTTCCGCACCACGCGCTCGACACCGTCCTGCGCCTTTCGGGCGGTTTCATACTCGCCGCGATTGCCGGCGTTGCGGTCGGCATCGCGATGGGCCGGTGGCGGTTGGCCGAAGACGTGTTCCTGCCGCTGGTCAGCATCGGAGCGCCGATTCCGGGTCTCGCCTATGCGCCACTGTTCCTGTTGTGGTTTGGTCTCGGCAACCTGTCGGCGGTGCTGTTGGTCGGCTTCGTGTCGGCGTTTCCGATCATCTTCAATACCTGGACCGGCGTGAAGGCCGTCAAGGAAGTCTGGGTGCGCTCCGCCCAGGCCATGGGGGCCGACAATCGACGGCTGTTCCGCCACATCATCTTGCCGGGTGCTTTGCCCTATATCCTCACTGGCCTACGTCTTGGGCTTGCCCAGGCCTGGCGTATCCTGGTCGGGGTCGAAATGCTCGCAGCGGTGCCGTGGGGGCTCGGCTGGCTCATTTTCGGGTCACGCGAGTTCCTTAATACGGACGTCATGCTGGCCGGCATCATCGTTATTGCGATCATCGGACTGGCCCTCGAAAAGCTGGTGTTTCAGCGCATCGAAGATTTCACCATCGTGCGATGGGGAATGATGAAATGACGGCATCGCCCGAGCGATGGCGCATGGTTCGCCGTACCGTCGTCACCTTGCTGGCGGCGGCAGCGCTCTATGAAGCAGCGGCGCGGAGCGGCATTTTCCCGGCCGTGCTGGTGCCGACCCTGCCGAAGGTCGCACGCACGCTGGTCAATCTCGTGCAAGACGGCACCATGCTCTGGCATGTGTCCTACACTCTTGCGCGGGTCATGTGCGGTTTTGCACTTGCCATCGTGGTCGGACTGCCGCTCGGCATTCTGATGGGACGGATTCGCGCGCTGGAAAATTTTGTCATGCCGCTCGCCAGCGCCTTGATGCCGATCCCATCGCTCGCCTGGGTGCCGGTCTTCATCCTGTGGTTCGGACTCGGAGACATCGTAACGGCACTGATCGTATTCTACGCGGCGATGTTCCCGATGCTGCTCAATGCATGGACCGGCGTACGGGCCGTCAATCCGATATGGTTGCGCGCGGCGGGTGCAATGGGTGCCGGTGAAGGCGCGCTGTTCCGGAAGGTGATCATTCCGGGCACCCTGCCTTTCATCATCACCGGCCTGCGCCAAGCGTTCCAGCGGTCGTGGATCGCGGTGATCGGCGCCGAGATGCTGGCGGCCTCGGATTGGGGCCTTGGCTGGGTCATCTTCGATGCCAAGGAATTTCTAAATGCGGACGTCATGATGGCATCCCTTATCGTGATCGGAGGCATCGGCTACGCGTTCGAGCGGCTGGTGTTCGGCTCTCTGGAACGTATCACCGTTTTGCGATGGGGGATGGTACAGGCCGCCAAGAGTTGAGTAACGCCATGTCCGACATCGAAATCCGCGATGTTTCGCTTGTCTACGACACGCCGAGCGGACCCGTGAAGGCGATCGACAACGCGACTATCCGCATCGCAGCGTCGGAGTTTCTGTGCATCGTTGGCCCGTCCGGCTGCGGCAAGTCGACGCTGCTCAATCTCGTGGCCGGATTTCTCAGTCCGACCTCTGGCGAAATCAAAATCGGCAGCAGTCCGCTGAGCGGCCATGGTATGGATCGCGGCGTCGTGTTCCAGGATTTCGCGCAATTGTTCCCGTGGCGGACCGCGCTCGGCAATGTGGCCTTCGGTCTGGAAATGAAAGGCCTCAGTAAGGAGCGTCGCGAAGAGATCGCGCTTTCGCACCTCGCCCTCGTCAAGCTCGGGGAATTTGCGCATTCGTACCCGCATCATCTGTCGGGCGGCATGCAGCAGCGCGTGGCCATCGCACGAGCGCTCGCCTACAACCCGTCCGTGCTGTTGATGGATGAACCGTTCGCTGCGCTCGATGCTTTGACACGGGACGCCATGCAGCGTCTGCTTGCGGATGTATGGCGGGCGACGCGCAAGACCGTCGTCTATGTAACGCACAATGTCGCCGAGGCCGTATATCTCGCCGATCGTGTGGTGGTGATGACGCCCCATCCGGGGCGGGTGAAAATCGAGCTTCCGATCACGCTACCGCGCCCCCGTGACCCACTCAGTGTCGAGTTCCTGCAATGCCAGAAGGACCTGCTGCGACATCTCGGCAGCGAAATGGACGCCTCGGACGCCCCGAAAATCTGCGATGATGGCGCAACGCAAAGATGATCGGGAGAAACGCGCGATGACCAACTCGCACCCCGCAATGACCCGCAGATCTTGTCTCACTGCTGCCGCCGGACTGACGCTCGGTTTGCTGCACCCCTATCCGGGGCTCGCGCTCGAAAAAATCCGTCAGGGCTACCAGACCAACATCTGGGGCATGCCGACCTACTATTTGCTGCGGTCCGGCATTCTCGAAAAGCACGGCATCACGTCCGAAGAGTTTCCGGTTCCATCTGGCAATCTCACCATGCAGCAAATGGTGGCTCGGCAGGTCGACCTCGGAACCTATGCGGGACAGTCGATGATCCTCGGCCACGACAAAGGCGGACTGGTAGGCATCGCGCAAATCGAGCTGGTCGGCAAGACCACCCAGGTGATGGTGCGCAAAGACCTTAATATCAACTCGATCGAGCAACTCCGGGGCAAGAAGATCGCCAACCAGACCGGCTCTTCGATCGGCAACGTGTTCGTCGACACCATCGCGCCGATGCACGGTCTGCGGAAGGGCGACTATCAGGAAGTCCGCATGGACGTGAACAACATGGTCGCCGCCATGGCGGCCAAGACGGTCGACGCGATGGTCAATGTCGAGCCCTACAACATGATTGCGGAGGCGGAGGGCATCGCCACCGGAATCATGGATTTTTCAACCGTGGACAAGATGCCGTTGTTCATGGCCGCGACGCCCGATTTCCTGCAGAAGAGCGCCGATACCGTGATTGCCTATCTCAAGGCATGGCTTGATGTGGGCCAGGACTTCAAGACCGCGCCCGACAAAGTCGCCGACGTGATCTTCGGGTTCTACACTGACAAGGGCTATAAGATAGCCCGTGATATCTTCCGGAAAGCGCTTTCCCGGATCGAGGTCGATCCAGGCTTTCCCGTCGACCTTAAGCCCTATATGCAGGAGCAGGCCGAAATTCTCTTAAAGGCGCGGATCATTTCGGCAATCCCGGATTGGAGCAAGGCACTGCGGCCGGAATTCATGGAGCGCGCCCGCACAGGCGCGTGATTACCTGGTCTCCGCGACTTGTGTGAGGGGAAGGAATGACGGAATCGGCCAACCGCGTATTCAACAAGAACCCATCGGAAAGCGTCTGTTGGAACTTCAAGCTGCTCGCTCATCACGAGCTCGCTGGTTTCGGCGGCATGGGTGAGGGCATGGCGATCCAGGTCGCCAAAGACGGCCGCCGCATCATGTGGCTCGCCCATGAAAGCGCACCGAAGAATTTCACCGGCGTCGACGTTTCCGATCCGCGTCAGCCGAAACTCGTGGTGCAGACGGATCTGCCGGAAACCTTCATGCGCTCGAACTCGCTGGAGCTGACCGGCAACATTATGGCGGTGGCCTATCAGACGCAGAAGATCGGGCAAAAACCTGCCGGCTTCGAGCTGTTCGATATCGCGGTGCCGGAAAGCCCAAGGTCGATCGCCTATGTCGACGCTTCCGGCCCGACGTCGCGTGGCGTGCACCAGCTGTGGTTCTGCGATGGAGAATACGTCCATCTCGCGGCCGGCGCGCCCGACTTCACGCCGACGCATCCGCAGGATGACCAGTTTTACCGCATATTCGATGTGCGCAATCTGTCCAAGCCCGCCGAAGTCGGGCGCTGGTGGCTGCCCGGCACGCGCAACGGTGACGACGTGCCGCCACCGGCCCGGCATCAGGCGCCCCTGCTCGACCGCGGCTTTCGCGCCCACAACACCAATGTATATCCGCAGCGACCGGACCGCTGCTATATGGGTTATATCGATGCCGGCATGTTCATTCTTGACATCTCCGATAAGGCGCACCCGAAGCCGATCTGCCAATGGGACAACTCGCCGCCCTACACGGGCTTCACCCACACCGTGTTGCCCTTGTTCAACCGCAATCTGCTGGTCGTTACTGACGAGTCAACCGACGATAACGCCTCCGACTGGCCGAAGCTCGTGTGGATTCTCGACGCCCGCGATGAGCGGCGTCCCGTGCCGATTTCGACCTGCCCGATGCCGCCAGTCGATGCCTACAGGAGCCGCGGCGGCCGGTTCGGTGCGCACAATATTCACGAGAACACGCCATCGCCCTACGCGTGGCACTCGGAAGACATCGTCATCGGCACATTCTTCAACGGCGGCCTGCGCGCCTACGACATCACCAATCCGTACCAGCCCAGGGAGGTCGCCGCCTTCGTGCCGCCGGCGCCGGCAATGTCTCCGGTCGGCTCGATCCAACTCAACGATTGTTTCGTGGACGAGCGCGGGATCGTGTACACGGTCGACCGCTTCAGCGGCGGCCTCTATATTCTCGAGATGGATTTCTAGGGGAGAGGCGTGTAGCCCGAATGCAGCGCGGCGTATTCGGATTCAGCCTCGCGAAGATCTCCGGTCCTTCCCGGATTAGGCTGCGCTCGATCCGGGCTACGTGACCGCGGCGCCATGCTCGAACTCTTCCACTCTCCAGCCGCAGGCCCGTTTGGGCGCCGGCTCAAACGCGAGCGCGGCGGCCGCATACCGGTTACGGTGGTGACCGGATTTCTCGGCGCCGGCAAGACCACCCTGATGCGCCACTTTCTCTCTCTCCCGGAGGGTGCGGGCACGGCCGTCATCGTCAACGAATTCGGCGAAGCCCGCATCGACGATGTGCTGCTTCGCCATTCGAGCGACAATATCGCGCTCATCGGCAACGGCTGCCTCTGCTGCACGGTCCGCTCCGATCTTCAGATGACATTGCGTCGCCTGGTCGCGGATCGCGACCAGGGCATTGTTCCGTATTTCGGACGCGTCGTCATCGAGACCAGCGGGCTGGCGGACCCGTCGCCGATTCTCACCACCTTTGCGACCGATCGGGCGCTCGGCGGCGAATTCCACGTGGAAGCCGTCGTCGCCGTGGTCGCAGCGGATAATGGTGCCGCCACCATCGCGGATTTTGCGGAGGCACGACGGCAGATTATCCTTGCCGACCGCATCGTCATTGCCAAGACCGATATTGCCGGCGAAGATGCGCCAGTCGTCCTGAGGAGGACTTTGCGGGAGCTCAACCCACGTGCCCACATCATTGAGGCGGTTTTCAGCCGGCTCGATCCGCAATGGATTTTGGCTGAGGGTACCAGTGCGTTCAGCACAGGCTTCATCACCGAGTCCGCCACCCATACGGATGACATCGCAAGCTTTACCCTGATCGAAGAGGAGCCGGTCGTGTGGAGCGCCTTCGCCCGCGCCATGGAAGCGCTCATGGCTTTGCGGGGTGATGATCTGTTGCGAGTGAAAGGCTTCCTCAATGTGGCCGGCTGTCGCGGGCCGGTCGTGGTGCAGTTCGTGCGACATCTCGCCCATCCGCCTGTAGAACTGGAGCGCTGGCCTGGCCACGATCGCAGAAGCCGCGTTGTTTTCATCACCAGAAATTTGAGCGAACCGCAGGTGAAGACGCTGTTCGGGGCGATGCGAGCGCTTGCCAAAGACGGGCCAAGGGGGCAATGACCTTTGAAAATCTCTCTCCCGCGGCCCATGCTCGGTGCATGGCGGTGGCGTCAAATTCGCCAACATCGGCGCGCGACCTTCATTGAGCGGTGAACAGGCGATCTAAACGGTTAGACGAACGCCTCTGCGATGATTAGTATTCGGCGCTCATTGGGAGTGGATGGGGAGGCACAACATGCCGATCGATTGGGGATCTGTAAACTGGACAAACGTTTTGTTTCTGTCCGCTCTGGCCTTCGTGGCGACGCTAATTGGCAATTTTCTATCTTTCAGGAGGCCTTTGCTCGGTGCCGTACTCACGGCGCTCCTGTTCGCCGCATTCTATATTGTGTGGGTGTATTATCCCCATGGAATCGAGTTGCCGGGAGTGCCGAAGCCTGGCTAGGCGCGCGCTTCAGCCAACCTGAAGTGATCGGACGTCATGAAATTGACAACAATCGACTCGCGCCGTCGTAAGGATGATGTAGGGGCGACCCTTGTGGTCGCCCCGTTGCCGGATGCGACGAATGGGGCGACCACGAGGGTTGCCCTACAGCGGGTTAGCTTGCGCCTAGTCTTCGCCCGATTAGTCGCTCCGGGCGTTACTCCTGGTCGCGGCCGGCGATTTCCGCCTGCCACGGCGCGACTCTGCGTTCGATCACACCGATCAGGCCATTGAGCCCGATCGCCATCACCATGAGCACCACGATCGGAACGAACATGGTGGCGGTGTCGAAATTATTGGCCGAGTTGATGATGATGGCGCCTAGGCCCGAGATGGTGGTGAAGAACTCCGCAATCACCATGGCTACCACCGCGCGGCCGACCGCGAGGCGGATGCCGGCCATGATATAGGGCAGTGTCGCAGGCAGAATGATCCGTCGCAGGATGACGGTGTTCGGCGCGACGAAAGACTTGCCGACTTCGATGAGACTTTTTGGCACCGCCGTAGCGCCGAGCCATGTATTGATGCAGATTGGGAAAACCGACATCAGAAACACCACCGCGGCTTTCACCGCAAACCCCAGGCCGAGCCACAGCACCAGAAGCGGCACCAGCGCCACCAGCGGCATCGCATAGCCCGCCGTCACATAGATGCCGAGCGCGGCCTCGGCGACTCGATAGCGACCGATGAAAAGTCCGAACGGCACGCCGAACAGGATTGCAAGTCCGTAGCCGACCGCGAAAGGCCGCAGGCTCTCGAACGTGGCGGCCGCGAGCTTGCCTGACTGGGCGAGATCCCAGAACGCCTCGGCAATCGCGCTCGGATAGGAGCCGAACACCGGATTGATGTCGCGGCCGAACCATTCCCACAGCAGCGTCAGGATCGCTACCGAGGATAGCGTGATGACCCACTGTGGCACGCCGCGGCGTGCCACGCTGGCGATGTCCTGCCCCTGTGTTCGGGTGTTTGTGTCAACGATCTGTGCCATCGGCTGCCTTTTCCCTCCCCTGCAAGCGGGAAAGGGAATACCAATTGCCGTAATTGTTGATCATCTGCTCACTCGATCAATGTATCGTGCCCGTTGGTGCGGCATGCAGCGCCTTCCACACGTGATATCGGGTCTCGGCGAATTCCTTGGTGCTGCGCGCAACCCCAAGATCGCCGCGCGGCCGCGGCAGCGGAACCTGCAGCATCTCCTGGATGCGGCCCTCACGCATGATCACGATACGGTCGGCGATCAGCACGGCTTCATCGAGGTCGTGGGTGACGAACAGAATGGTTTTGCGCGTACGCACATGAATCTGCAGCAACTCCTCCTGCATGGTTTCGCGGGTCTGGGCGTCAAGCGCCCCGAACGGTTCATCCATCAGGAGGACCTTCGGGTCGATCGCCAGCGCCCGGGCAATGCCGACCCGCTGCTGCATCCCGCCGGACAATTGATGCGGACGGCGGTGCTTTGACGCCCCAAGCCCCACGAGATCAAGGTATTTCTCCGTCGTATCACGCAATTCGCTGCCGCGCATGCCCTTCATTTCGAGACCGAACATCACGTTCTGCATGGCGGTGAGCCAAGGCAGCAGTTCGGCATGCTGGAACACCATGCCGCGATCGTGCCCACAGCCTTTGACCTCGCGACCGTCCACCGTGACGCGGCCCGCGGTTGCGATTTCGAGACCCATGGCGATGCGCAACGCCGTCGTCTTGCCGCAGCCCGATGGGCCGATCAGTGAGATGATTTCGCCATCCCGTACCGTAAAGCTCACCCGCGAGAGCGCCTGCACGGTCTGCGTCTCATTGCCAACGCGCAGAACAAAACGCTTGGAAACGTCGATGAGGCTGACCTCACCCATGGGTCGGCCTCCGTCGAGCGATCTCACTTGCAAAGCTGAGCCACAAATACTGAGTGTCATCGCCCGGCTTGACCGGACGATCCAGTAACCCGCAGCGCCGCGATTTTGCTCCACGGGCTGCGGTGTACCGGATGCCCCGCTTAAAGCGGGGCATGACAGCCCCAGTGTTTATGACGGGCCGCATGGATTGGCGCGAACTCGACATCACTTTCCAAGCAGCGCGAGTGCCTCTTCCCGAGCGCTCTTATCAATCATTTTTCCAAGATCGCCGGCTCGCGCCAGGGTGCCAGAACTGATAAGCTGTTTCTGCATGAATTCGAGCTTGTCGAGCGGTACCGGAAGATCCGTTCCAATAACTTTGGTCCGCACCGCCTCATCGAACACGAAGGCGGGCCGCGGATCGTCGGGCTTGGCACCGATGATCTCGTGGGTGAGACGGATGGTCTCGTCCCGGTGGCTCATGGCGAAACGCAGTGCTTCGATCTCGGCCGCAATGAACCTGATCGCGTCGTCGCGTCGCGCTGAGAGGGACTTGCCGGTCGTCTCCACGCAGATTCGGACAAAATCCGGCATCACCTCGGTTGCCGGCATGAGATCGCGGATGCCGTCCTTACCGGAAACCGGCACGAACTCGTTGGTGATGATGGCGCCGTCCACGACGCCGGCGATCAGCGCCTTGTACCGGTCCGTATCCGACCCCATGGCAGCGAACCGGACCTGCCCGGCCGGAATGCCCGCTTTCTCGAACGCCGCCCTGGCAAAGATTTCCGGAAAGCTTCCAGGCGTGGACACCGCGACGGACTTGCCCTTGAGATCGGCCATCGAGGCGATATTAGGACGCACATAGACGCCGTGCGGCGCTGCGAGCCAGTTGCAGCCGACGATTCGCACGTCAGCGCCGCGAGCGGCCGCCATCATGGCGCCGCCGGCGCCGCCTTCGTAGCTGTCGAGCTCGCCTGCCAGCAGCGCCTTCAGGGCGATGGTGTCATTCTTGAGTTGAACGAAATCGAGCTTGAGGCCGAGCTTACCGGCGAAGTCGCGTTTGCTCGCCATATAGAGGATGCCGGCGTCACTCTTGGCTTCGATGATGCCATGGCGCCAGACCTTGAGATCTTGCGCTGACGCACCATCGGCGAGTCCGGCAATCATCGCCAGCATGGCGTAGAATCGCACCGCCCTTGAGCGCCCGCATCGTATCATGCTCGCACTCCATTGTTATGGTCCGCATTGTTCCCATTATCAGTCCCGGAGGCAACTGCTACGCCGCGACGTTTTCGCCCGCCCATGCCGCGGTGGTTCCGGCTCAATCCCGGTTTTCATCGCCGCGAGGCTGGATTACTCTTTGCGGACAGAAGCTCCGCAAAGTGAGCCGGACGTCGGTGCACGCATCTTGCTGCCATTGGACGGACTGATCAAGGCAAGGGAAGCAATCATGGCCCAGAGATTTACCCTCAACGTCAACGGCAAAGACCACACAGTCGATGTCGATCCGGACATGCCGCTGCTTTACGCGTTGCGTAATGACATCGGCCTCAACAACCCCCATTTCGGCTGCGGCCTTGCGCAATGCGGCGCCTGCACGGTCCATCTCGATGGCCAGGCGATCCGCTCCTGCGTGACGCCGGTGTCGGCGGTGGGCGATGGCAAGGTAGTGACGCTTGCCGGCCTCGGTACGCCAGAGAAGCCACATCCACTCCAAATCGCCTATGTGGAAGAGCAGGTGCCGCAGTGCGGCTATTGCATCAATGGCTGGATCATGACGGCCGCCGCCTTCCTACGCGACAAGAAGAAGCCGACAGAGGCGGAGATCAAGACCGCGCTGGAGGGGCTGAAATGCCGGTGCGGCACCCACATGGGTATCATGCGCGCCGTCAAGCGCGCCGCCGAAATGATGGGTTGAGGAGGACGCCATGACGAAATTTGAAAGACCCGCCGCCTTCTCCCGCCGCGCCATGCTCAAGTCGGGCGGCGCACTCGTCGTTTCGATCGGCATGCCGATCAGCCTCGATACCGTGCTGGCCGTGAGTGAAGCCAACGCCCAGGTCGCCGGCCAATTCGCGGCGGCCATCAAGCCGCCGCTCACTCCGGATCACCTCTCCTCCTACATCGCGGTGAACGCCGACGGTACCGTGGCGGCCTTCTTCGGCAAAATGGACATGGGCCATGGCATCACGGTCGCCATTGCCCAAATGGTGGCCGAGGAACTCGACGTTCCGTTCAAGGCGGTCAAGATGCACCTGGCCGACACTGCCACCAGCGTGCAGCAAGGCGGCGCATCGGGCTCGACCGGCATCCAGCTGGGCGGCAAGCAGATGCGTATGGCGGCGGCCGAAGCCCGCCGCGTGCTGGTCGAGATGGCGGCGGAGAGGCTCTCCGTTCCGGCCGACCAGCTCACGGTGATCGACGGCGTGGTTCAGTCGAAGGCCGATGCCACCAAGAAGGTGTCCTATGCGGAACTGATCGGCGGACGCTACTTCAACGTCCCGCTAGAGTGGAACAAGCAGTACGGCAACACCCTCTACGCACCCGGCAAGGCGCAGCCCAAGAAGCCGAGCGAATACAAGATCGTCGGCAAGCCGATCAAGCGCGAGGACGTAGCTCCGAAAGTATTTGCCCAGGAGGACTTCTGCACCGACGTCAAGCTGCCCGGAATGATGCATGGGCGCATGTTACGTCCCCCCGTCGCCGGCAGCGTCCCGGTGAAAGTCGACGAAAGCTCCATCAAGGACATCCCGGGCGCCCGCGTGGTGTGGCAGAACGCCTTCCTCGGCGTGGTGGCGGACAAGGAGTGGGATGCCATCCAGGCCATGCAGAAGCTCAAGGTGGAATGGTCGCAGGTTACGCCGCCGTTCCCGCCCCAGGCATCATTGTATGACCACATCCGCAAGTCCGCGGTGCGCAAGAAAACCGTGGAGAAGCAGAACGGCAATGTGGATGACGCCTTCAAGGCCGCCGCGAAGGTGATCGAGGCGGAATACGAATGGCCGTTCCAATCCCATGCTGCCATGGGGCCGGCCTGCGCGCTGGTCGAGGTCAAGGACGGCTTCGCGACCTGCTTCTCCGGCAGCCAGAAAACGCACTTCGTGCAGGAAGGCATTGCGGCGACGCTCGAATTGCCCCTGGAGAAGGTCCACGTCAAATGGTTGACGGGGCCGGGCAGCTACGGCCGCAACGACGCCGACGACTGCGCTGCGGATGCCGCGGTGCTGGCCAAGGCGGTCGGCAAGCCGGTGCGGCTGCAATACATGCGCGAGCAGGGCACCGGCTGGGATCCCAAGGGTCCAGCATCTGTGCACAAGGCGCGCATGGCCTTCGATGCGGCCGGAAATATCACGGCGTACGAGTTCACCAGCAAGGGCTTTTCGCGGATCGACGTCAACACCAACGGCGGCAAGCCGGAGGACACGCTGGCGGGTCAAACCCGCGGCGTCGAGCTTCACTCCGGCGACGGCTTCGGCGTGCCTGCGGAGTCCTACGAGTTCGCCAACAAGCGGCTCACCTGGGAGACCATTCCGCCGCTGCTCGACCGCGCCTCGCCGCTGCGCTCAGCGCACCTGCGCGATCCGGTCGGCCCGCAAATCCACTTCGCGAGCGAATCCTTCATGGACGAAGTGGCGGCGGCGCTCAATCTCGATCCCGTAGAGTTCCGGCTCAGGCACCTCAAGGAGCCCCGCGACATCGCGGTGGTCAAAGCGGCAGCCGAGAAGGCCGGCTGGCAGCCGCGTCCGTCGCCCCAGCGCCAGACCGGCGTGAAGGTCAATGGTCGCGGCATCGCCTATGCGCAACGCAACGGCACACGCGTGGCCGTGATCGCCGAGGTGGAGGTCGATCGCTCGTCCGGCAAGATCTACGCACGCCGCTTCGTGGTCGCCCATGACTGCGGCCAGATCATCAATCCGGACGGACTTGCCAAGTGCATCGAGGGCAACATCGTGCAGGGCATCAGCCGCACCTTGTGGGAAGAGGTCAAGTTCAACGACAAGGCCGTGACCACGGTGGACTGGATCAGCTACCCGATCCTCGATATCACCGAGACACCGGAGAAGATCGAAACGGTGCTGATCGACCATCCGGAGATTGCCCCGTCGGGCGCCGGCGAACCGTCGATCCGCCCGGTCGCCGCGGCGATCGCCAACGCGATCTTCGATGCTACCGGCGTGCGCATGCGGCGGGTGCCGTTCTCCCCGGACCGCGTCAAGCAGGCGATGGCCTGATCGGCGCACGGTAGAGCAATGAGGTGAGAGGGCCGGCCCCATGGGGCCGGCCCTTTTCATTCACGAGCATTCGTGGTTTATGCGGAAGCTGCTGATGTTTCGGAGCGCGCCTCGCCAGCGCGGCTCACCTCTCCCCACTTGCGGGGAGAGGTCTGAATTTGCGCTCTTCGCGCAAATTCAGGGTGAGGGGGCCTCTCCCCAAGTCTGAGCTTGTGGAAAGGCCCCTCACCCCGACCCTCTCCCCGCAAGCGGGGAGAGGGAGAAGCGCAGTGCCAACTGCGTTGCTCTCCCCACTCCACAGTCCGAGGACAGACGACGAAGCCGAGCACATGGTGGACCTCCCCGAAGCCGCAGTGATCGGCACCGGCTGGTGCGGCGGCATCCGCGCCGAGACACTTGCACGCTCGGCGCTGTGCCGCAAGCTGCACATCTGCGAAATCCGCCCGGACCGGCTTGCGGAAGTCAAAGCCCTCACCAATCCGGCAAGCGCGACGCTCGACTATCAGGACATCGTCACGAATCCCGATATCAGCGTCGTCTATATCTGCACGACGCCGGAGGATACCCACTTTCCGATCACGCGCGACTGCCTGCGCGCCGGCAAGCACGTGCTCCTGGAAAAGCCGATCGCCATGGAATTGTTCGAGGCGGACGAGTTGATCGCGACCGCCAGACGCAACAATGTCAAGTTCACCATCGGGTATTCGCAGCGCTTCAACACCAAGATCGCCTACGCCAAAAAGAGGATTGCCGACGGCACGCTCGGCAAAATCGTGTCCGTGATGG
>Ga0126369_10000378_pt1 | contig 29041 bp, 31 predicted proteins | sample PanSoiMetaPlot_1_FD_109646 | JGI IMG/M metagenome (GOLD analysis project Ga0126369, IMG submission 109646) | Tropical forest soil microbial communities from Panama - MetaG Plot_1 | ecosystem: Environmental > Terrestrial > Soil > Tropical forest > Bulk soil | place: Panama | collected 2016-02-17
CGCCGAGGAGGAGGTCGAGCTCGAGGACGAGGGCATGGACGATGCCCCCTTCATCGAGGAGCAGGAGGAGGGCGACGAGGACGTCACCGATATCATCGGGGACCGCGACGACGAGGAGGAGACGTAACGCAGGAGCGGCCTGCCGCGGCCACCCTTCTCCTGGTCATGGCGTGCCCGGCTTGTTACATTTTGATTTCAGTTTCGGGCGCGATTGATCCCGACATCGCGTCCCGCGTGGGGCCATAGCTCAGTTGGGAGAGCGCTTGAATGGCATTCAAGAGGTCAGGGGTTCGACTCCCCTTGGCTCCACCACTTCAAAAAACTGGTATTCAATAAATAAGATTGTTCGCGCAAGCTTACCGCCTCAGCGAAAGGAGCACGTCCCGCTCCCTATTCCGCGCCCAACATTCGCGGCAGAATGGGTAGTCTCCTCGCCCACTCTCCGAGCGAACGCCATGCCGCTTCCCCGTCGCCGACTTCTCCACCTCGCAGCGGGAGCTGCTGCGCTTGCGGCGCTAGCGCACCGCGCCGCGGCGGAAACATATCCTGCGCGTCCGGTGCGCATCATCATCGGCTTTGGCCCCGGCGCCTCCGGCGACATCGCCGCGCGCGTGCTGGCCCAAGCGCTCACACGAATCCTCGGCCAGCAATTCGTGGTGGAGAACCGCAGCGGCGCCGGCAGCAATATCGCTAGCAATTTCGTCGCGCACGCGCCCAAGGACGGCTACACGCTGCTGCAAGGCACCGTCGCCAACACCATCAACAGCGTGATCACGCCCAATCTCGGATTGGACTTCGTCAAGGATTTTGCACCGATCTCGCTGTTCGCCACGCTGCCGAACATTCTGGTCGTGCACCCCTCGCTCGGCGTGCGCACGGTCGAGGAATTCATCAAGCTCGCGCGCGCGAAGCCGGGCCAATTGTCCTACGGGTCGGCGGGCGTCGGCGGGACCTCGCATTTCACCGGCGAGCTGTTCAACGTCATGGCAGGCACCAACCTCGTGCACGTGCCCTATCCGGGAACCGCGCAAGCCGCGACCGATCTCTTGGGCGGGCGCGTGCAAGTGATGTTCTCGCCGGCATCGACCGTGTTGCAGTTCGTCGCCGATGGCAGGCTCGTTGCGCTCGCCTCGACGACGCTTCACCGCGCGAGCGCGGCGCCGCAGCTGCCGACCATTGCGGAATCCGGGATTCCCGGCTTCGACACCGCCGGCTGGTTCGGGCTGCTCGCGCCGGCCGGCACCGATCGCGACATCATCGAGCGGCTTGCGGCAGCATCCAACGAGGCTGCGAAATCGCCCGAGGTCATCGACACGATGGCGCGGCAAGGTTTTGACATGGCCGGCGGCACGCCGGAAGAATTCGCCGCCTTCGTCCGCGACGACTTGGCCAAATGGGAGCGCGTCGCCAGCGCCGCCGGGCTGAAGCGGTAGGCAGGCAGAGCCCGATACAGATGCTTTCATGCGGTACGTTAATGCGTCATAGGACGCATCCATCGAACGGCGCAGAGCAGCGGTGACCCCTGTTGGCGGCAAACCCCTCATCGCGCTGACCGGCGCGACCGGTTTCATCGGGCAACACCTGTTGCGCGAATTGCCCAAGCGCGGCTACCGGCTGCGCGTGCTGCTGCGCCGACCGAGCACCGTGCCAATGGAGGCCGCGAGCGCCGTGGTCGGCGACTTGGCGCGCTCGCAAAACATGGCAGCTGCGCTCGCCGACGTCGGCGCCGTCATTCACTCGGCCGGCGTCGCCCATGCCATGTCCGGCTTGCCGGAGGACGACTATCGCGTGCTCAATACCGAGGCGACGATCGGGCTTGCGCGCGCGGCGCAACGCGCCGGTGCCAAGCGCTTCGTCTTTTTGTCCTCCATCCGCGCACAGTCGGGGCCAACCGCGGAGCGGGTGCTGACCGAAGAGTTGCCGCCGGAACCGACCGATGCCTATGGCCGCTCGAAGCTTGCGGCTGAGCAGGGTCTCGCCGAGCTCAATCTCGATTGGGTCGCGCTGCGACTCGTGCTCGTCTACGGGGCCGGCGTGAAGGGCAACATGGCGGAGCTTTTGCGCTTTGCGCGCGCGCCTTATCCGCTGCCCCTCGGCGCGCTCACCGGCCGTCGATCGTTGCTCGCGCTCGACAATCTGGTGGCGGCGGTCGACGCAGTGCTGGCAGCGCCGGGACCGCTGCGGCGGCCGCTCATCGCCGCGGACGCAACTCCGCTGAGCATCCCCGAGATGATCGCGGCCGTGCGACGCGGTCTCGGCCGCTCCGCCGGGCTCGTTCCGGTGCCCCCAGCTTTGCTCAGAACGGCGCTGCGCGCGGCGGGCCGCATGGAGATCTATGAGCGGCTCGCCGGCTCGCTGGTGGCGGATCCCGCGGCGCTGTTGCGGCTCGGCTGGAAGCCACCGGTCACCACGGCGGAGGCGCTGGCGACGCTCGCGCGCAGCTGATGAGCCGAAAATGCACATGCCCGGCACAAGCCGAGCATGGCGAATGGACGTTTGCGAAACTTTAGCGCGTCAGCACGATGAAGTCGGTGCCCTTGCCGGTCTCGGAGCCAAGTCCCTGATCCGAGATGATCAGCGAAGCACCCGCCGACATCAGCTCGGAGATCCGCTCGAGCGCTTCCGGCGGGATGGTGACGCGCGCGAGCGCTTCGGTGGCGCTTGATGCAGGCCGCACAGGCGCTGGGGCCGGCTCGACGTGCTTGCCCTTGCCCGATTTCTTCGACGGTGCCGCCGCTGCCTGAGCACCGGGCATCGACATCACGTTCCAACGCAAGGTCGTGTTGTCGTCATTGAGGGCGACGGCGGTAAAAACGTGCGTGCCGAGCGGCCGATCGGGCTCGCTGAAGGTGACCGCCACGTTGAACACCGGCTCGAAGCCCTTGCGCACGAACAGCTTGCCTTCCTTGCGGCTGACGAAGACCGAGATCGGCCCGGGCTTGAGCGGCCGCGGCTCCGCCATGCTCAGATCCGGTCCCGTGTTCGTGGTGTCGCGCGGCGCCGGGGCGGCATAGGCCATCGCATCGATCGCGGGGGACTTCGGCGCATCCAACACCGTCCAGCTGCGCTTGGGGGTGTTCAGCTGCGCGACGTTGAGCGTACCGGCCGTGCCGCCCACCGTCTCAGCCGAAGCAGTGGGCTCGGCCGGCGCCGGCTTGATGGTGAACAGGCGGTCGTTCGCGATCGGGAGGGGCGTTACCTCGCTGCGCGCGATGATGACGCGCACGCCAAGCTTGGTGATGCCCCACAGCTGCCTAGCGAAGGATTCCGGCAGGCGGATGCAGCCGTGCGAGGCGGGCCCTCTCGGGACCACACCCTGATGCATCGCCACGCCCGACCAGGTGACGCGCTGCATGAAGAACATCGGCGCGTTGTAATAGAGGTTGGAGCGGTGCCAGCGATCTTTCTGGATGATGCTGAACACCCCGGTCGGTGTCGGATGGCCCGGCACGCCGGTGGAGACGTGCGTACGCGCGATCGGCTGGCCGTCGGAATAAAGCGTCAGTTGCTGCTTATCGATGGTGATGATGACGCTAAGGATGCCCTTGGCCTTGGCGGCGACATCCTCGGCGGCGGGCTTTGCCTTGGTGGAGGATTTGTCGCGCGACGCCAGGACCACGCCGTGGGGCTTTGCCCAGCGGCCGACCTCGAATTGCTGACTCAGCGGAAGGGCACTCGCGGAGGCGAGACCGGCGAGCAGGGCGGCGCTCGCCGTCATGGCCAACAGGCCCTGCCGATTGCGGAAATAGGCGGATGGGCCCGCATTGGGCCGCTGAGACTTCTGCACGAAGGCCCCCCTTCTGGTGCGCTGTGGGCGCGAAAACTCCTGTGGCGCCCGAATTGGGCTCAGAACGTTAGTCGCTTTGGCGGGCGAAAGGTTCGACGGCCTGGGCGCCCGAATTTTCCGCGGACGGCCCGCAAACGTTAAGAATCAGACATAGGAACCAGGGGCTTCGGCACCGCGGGATTGTGGCTCCTGGCGCCTCGCCTGCGGTGGGCGCAACGAATCGAGCGCCCAGGCGCCGCCGCCATGGGCGAACAGCACGAGGAGCCCGCCGGCGATGGCCAGATCCTTCTCGAAATGCAGGAGCTGGTTGCGGTCACCGAACCGGGTGTGAAACAGAACGGCAGTCGTGATGCAAAAGGCGGCGAGAAGAAGCGCAGCCACACGGGTGTGGTACCCGCAAAGGATGAGAAGCCCGCAGCCCAATTCGACGGCAATGGCGAGCGGCAACAGCTCCGCGGGAACGGCGAACGCCCGCATATAGGCGAGCGCCGCCGAATACACGTTAACCTTGCTCCAGGCCTCGTGCAGGAATAGCGCCGCGAGCAGAAGGCGGCCGGCAAGCCCGGCCGCCTCCGTTACGCGCGAGCGCATCGCCCGCGCCTCAATTCACCTTGGCCGAGGCGATCGCCTCTTCGAGGTCGAACATCTCCTCGCATCCGACGGGACACAGCTTTTTCAGCAGAGCGAGGTTCTCGCGCGCTTTGTCGACTTGCCCGGTTTCGACGTAGAGTTCGCCGAGATATTCTAGCGCGCCCTTGTGCTCGGGATCGAAATCGAGCGCCTTGCGGTAAAAGGTGTAGGCCTGCTTGTAGTCGCCGGTCTTGCGCAAGGCAAAGCCCATCAGGTTGTAGACGTCGGCGTGCTGATTGGTTTCCAGCATCGGCGTGAGCTCGGCAAGCGCGGCCTTGTAATCCTTGGCCTTGATCTTGGCGCGTACCGAGGCCAGCTCCGGCGCATCCTTCGACGTGATGTTGTCGATGGCGAGCGCGCTGGTTGCAGCGAGCGATGCGCCGATCACCAAAGCCGAAATCCAGAGCCGCGTTCTCATGATGCTCTCCGTTTCGATGGCGGTGTGAGGCTGCGCCGCGTCACGTCTTCATGACGGTCAGCGCATAGCCAGACCCGTCCTTGGCGATCATGCCCGCGCCGGGGAACGGGAAGTGATAGCCGCAGATCATCATCTTGTCGGCGATCACGCGGTCGAGGAGCTTGCGCCGCGACGCCTCGGCGAGCGCCGCATCTTGGTCGTATTGGCCGTGCCAGCCGGGATTGGCGACCACCAGCGCCGGCACATAGGCCGTATCGTTGGAGATCATGAGCTCGTTCCCGCCAGATGACAGGTGGAACGCGCGGTGGCCGGGCGTGTGACCGGGCGAGCTGACGAAGCGGATGCCGGGAGCCACCTCCGGCTCGCCGGTGACCTGGCGAATGTTCTTCCAGGTCGGGAAGGCGGCCTGGATGCGGCGCGCAAGTCCCTTCCTCGCTTCGGGCAGGCGGTCGATCACCGCCGGGTCGGTCCAGAATTTGTACTCTGCATCCGAAACGATGATCTCGACATCCCCGTACACCGGCTTGTTGGTGTCCTTCTCCATGAGGCCGAAGATGTGATCGGGGTGGAAATGGGAGATGAGAATGGTGTCGATCTTCTTGGGATCGATGCCGGCTGCTTTCATGTTGGCCGTCATCTTGCCGGCCGTGGGCTGCCATTGCCCGCCGGTGCCGCTGTCGCAGAGAACGGTTTTGCTGCCGGTCTTGACCACGATCACCGTGACCGGGATCGAGACGAAATCGGCCGGCAATCCAGCCTTCACCATCGCCGCCTTGACGTCTTCGACCGAGGCATTGGCGATGAATGCCGGATCGTGCGGTTTTTCCCAGATGCCGTCGTAAAGCGCGGTGACTTCGGCCGCGCCGACCTTGTAAGTCACGAAGCCCTTGGCCGGGTCGGGCGTCTTCTGGGCGAAGGCGGGCGAGACTGCGAGCCGGGCATTAAGCCCGAGCGCGGCCGCCATGGCGGCCGAAACCACGAAGTCGCGACGCGACAGATTGAGCATGGGTCATCTCCTCGAGGCAGGTCGAAAGCGCCGCACGGGTCGCGCGCGCCAACGGGGCCAAGACTCGGGGGATGTGCGGTTTATTCCCCTTATTCCCCGGGGGCGGAGGGGATCGTTAGACCAAGTCCCGTTGGGGGTAGAACGCTCGCGGGATCACAATGGGCGGTGCCACATCGTTCCCTCCCCCGCTTGCGGGGGAGGGACAGGGAGGGGGAACGCAATCTGATGGAGCTTTCTAACTCACCCCCTCCCCAACCCTTTCCCGCAGGCGGGGGAGGGGAGCAGACCGAGCGCGCGGCAGAGCACGGTCACATCGGCTTGAACGCGCGATCGAGCTCGACGTCGATGAGCATGGGCTCGCCGTTCTTGAATGCTTGAGCAATGAGGTCGGTGGTCTCATGCACGGTCTTGGCCCGCTCGGCCGCGACGCCAAGCGAGCGCGCCAGCGAAACGAAGTCTATCTTGGGATCGAGGAGCTCCATGCCGACATAGCTGTCGGTCTGCTCGGCGAGCCCACGCATGGCATGCAGGCGCTGCTTAAGGATGCGATAGGAGCTGTTGTTGAGGATCACGAAAACGGCACCGATGCGGTAGTGCGCGGCAGTCCAAAGTCCTTGGCAGGTGTACATCGCGCTGCCGTCGCCGATGAGGCCGACCACCGGCCGATCGGGCAAAGCGAGCTTCACGCCGATCGCGGCCGGCAAGCCCCAGCCGATGCCGCCGCCGCGCAAGCCGAAGTAGCTCTGCGGGTCATCGCTGCGGATGAGCTGGCGGATGCCGGGAGCGGAGGAGAGCGCCTCCTCGATGACGACGGCGTCCTTGGGCAGCATTTGCCCAATCGCGTGCAGCAGCGCCAGCGGCTGCACCGGCGAAGCTTTCGCGAGCGCGCGCGCCTTTTCTGCGAGCGCCTCGCGCTCGGCGGCGATGGCGCGCGTTGCCGTTGCGAGACGCTCGCGCGCCGCGCCGCGCGCCCCGCTCGTCATGCGCTCGCGCACGGCGGCGATGATCTCCGGCAGCGTGCCCTTGGGATCGCCGAGGATCGCGACCGCGGGCGGATAGTTCTTGCCGAGCTCCCAGGGGTCCACGTCGAGATGGATGAGCTTGATCGTGGCCGGCATCGGATCGACGTCGGACGGGAGCGACAGCGTAAACAAATCGGCCCCGACCGAGAACAGCACGTCATATTGCTCGAGCACTTTGCGCACATCCGGCGCGAGCCGGACCATGGATCCACGGAACAGCGGATGCGAGGCGGGAAACGAGGCCGTGTTGGGCACGAATTCGGCATAGACGGGCGCGCCCAAAAGCTCCGCGAGTTCGACCAGCTCGGCATGCGCGCGGCTTTGAGCGACCGCATCGCCTGCCATGATCACGGGATGCTTGGCCTGCGCGAGCAAGTCCGCGGCCGCCTCGACTGCGGCGCGGTCACCGCGCAGACGCGGCGCAACGCGACTAGGCGCGGATAGATCGATGTCGGCGTCGGCGCGCAGGATGTCGCCGGGCAGCGACAGGAATACCGGCCCCGTCGGCGGCGCCAATGCAGTCTTGGCGGCGCGGTGCACGAGCCGCGGCAGGTCGGCCACGCGGTGCACCTCGGAAGACCATTTGACCAGCGGGCGTGCGATGGTCGGTAAGTCCGCCCACAGAATGGGTTCGGTGGCGGTAAAACTCTGCTCGTGCTGGCCGGCGGTGACGAGAATGGGCGAGCCCGCCTTCTGCGCGTCGTAGAGCATGCCCATGGCGTTGCCCAGCCCGGGCGCGACGTGAAGATTGACGACGGTGAGCTTGCCCGAAGCCTGCGCATAGCCGTCCGCCATCCCCATGACCGCGGCCTCCTGGAGCCCGAGCAGATAACGCAGCTCATTCTCGGTCGCGAACGCGTCCATCAGCGGCAATTCGGTCGTGCCGGGATTGCCGAACATGACCTCGACGCCCTCCTGTTTCAGTAGATCGAGGAAGGCACGCTTTCCGGACATCAGGGGCAAGATGGTCTCCCGGCAGCTGGGGATCGGGGGCGCAAGTCAGATGAGCACTCGTGCGTCATAGCACGCAAGAAATGGGTTGCGCACTGGCCGATCCCGCCTCGATCGGAACGCGCGTGAACGAATGGCGGGGTATTTCATTGTTTCCGGAATAGTTTCTACAATGCGCAGCGCAACTTCAACGCCTTGGCGCTCCCGTCCGAGATTCCGGCGCACACGCGCATGCGATTAAGACAGTTCTCCGTGGTTTTGGTCTCGCTGATCGTCGTGGCCGCGCTCGCGCGCGCCGAGGCGCCGGCCGTCAAGCCGGTGCAGATGATCATCGGTTTCGGACCTGGCGGCGGCTATGACCTGTGGGGCCGAACCGTCGCGCGGTACATCGGCCGGCACCTGCCGGGCCATCCCACCCTCATTGCGCAAAACATGCCGGGAGCGGGCAGCTACACGGCGGCAAGCTATCTCTTCAACATCGCGCCGAGGGACGGCACGGTGCTGGGCATCATCGCGCGCGACGCGGCGCTTGGGCCACTCTCCGGCGCGACCGGCGCGCGCTTCGATCCCACCAAGCTGTCGTGGATCGGAACGCCGGCAAAAGAAACGAATGTGTGCATCGCCTACCACACGGCACAAGTCCAATCCGCGACGGATTTATTCGAGAAGCAACTGATCCTCGGCGATACCGGTCCGGGCACCGGCACGCGCAGTTATCCGAAGGCTCTCAACGCGCTAATGGGAACGAAATTCAAGATCATCGGCGGATTTCCGGCATCCTCCGACGTTTTTCTGGCGATGGAGCGCGGGGAGGTCGAGGGCATCTGCGAAAGCCTCGACAGCATCCGCGTGCGGCGGCCGGACTGGATCCCGACGAAGACGGTTTCGATCCTGTTTCAAGGCGGCGCCGCGCCGAATCCCGAGCTTGGCGGCATTCCGTTCGTGCTCGATCTTGCGCGCACCGCCGAACAGCTCAAGGCGATCGAATTTCTCTATGCCGGCCAGGGCATCGGGCGCCCCTTCGTCGCGCCGCCGGATCTCCCGGCGGAGCGGCTGAAAGCGCTGCGCGAAGCGTTCAACGCAACCATGCAGGATGCGGAGTTCATTGCGGAAACCAAAAATTCGAAGCTCGAGCTCGCCCCGGAAGACGGTGAGCATCTTGCAGCATTGATCACCAAAATCTACGCGACGCCGAAGTCGATCGTCGATAAAGTCACGAGTCTCATCAAATAGGAGCCCTCGGCGCTCGTCTTGCGAGCGAAGAAGGAGAGGACCCATGGAGAAGCGACGACTCCACGCCTTCAATTTCCAGAAATGGATCGACGAGCATCGGCACCTGCTCAAGCCGCCGGTCGGGAATAAGAAGGTGTTCGAAGAGGGAGAGATGACCGTCCAGGTGGTCGGCGGACCTAACGAGCGCACCGATTACCATGACGACCCGGTGGAGGAATTTTTCTACCAGCTCAAAGGCGACATGTTGCTCAAGCTGGTGGATGACGGCGACTTCTACGATGTTCCGATTCGCGAGGGCGAGGTTTTCCTGCTGCCGGCGCACGTGCGGCACTCGCCGCAACGGCCGCAGGAAGGCTCGGTCGGGCTCGTCGTCGAGGCGGCGCGGCCCAACGATTTCGATGCGTTCGAGTGGTATTGCTTCGAATGCCGGGCGCTCGTACACCGCATCGAGGTGAAAGTGGAGCACCTGGTCAAAGATCTGCCGCCGCTCTACGATGCATTCTACGCCGACCAAAAGGCGCGCACGTGCAAGAATTGCGGCGCCATTCACCCCGGCAAGAAGGCGCCGGCCGGGTGGGTGAAGATGTGAGGCCGCGGCTCAGGCTATTCGATATTTCTGCACCGCCGCCTTGTCCCACACGAGTCCGTTTCCGGGCCGTTGCGGCGCGACCGCAAAGCCGTCTACGATCTTTAACGGCTCGGCCAAAATCTTGTCGGCCCAATCCATGTATTCGAGGAAGTGGCAGGTCGGCGTCGCCGCGAGCAGGTGCACGCTCACCTCGGGATAAAGGTGCGACGACATTTCGATGCGGTGCGTATTGGCAAGCGCCGCCGCGCGTAGCCAGCCGGTGACGCCGCCGATGCGTTCGAGGTCGGGCATGACGTAATCGGCGGCGCCAGCCGCGAGCGCCACAGCCATGGCCGAGCTTTCGGAAAAGTTCTCTCCAATCTGGATCGGCGTCTTAAGCTCGCACACGAGCGTGGCATAGCCGGCATAGTCGTCATGGCGAATTGGCTCTTCCAGCCAATAAAGGTTTTCCTGATCGAGTGCGCGGCCGCGTTCGAGCGCCTGAGCGAGGCTGAGCGCCTGATTGTAATCGACCATGACCGCGATCTCGCTGCCGAGGCGCTTCTTCACCGCATCAAGCGCGAGGAGATCCTCTTTGAGCGTGGGATAGCCGAGCCGAAGCTTGACCGCGCGGAAGCCGCCGGCGAGGAGTTTTTCCGCCTCGTCGGCCAGCCGGTCCGGCGCCATCAATCCGAGGCCGCAGGAATTGTAGGCAGGAACGCGCTTGGGCGTGCTGCCGAGAAGCGTCGCAAGCGGCCAGCCGGCGGCGATCGCCAGCGCATCCCAGGCCGCTACGTCGAACCCCGCCATCGCCATGCGCACGATGCCCTGCACGCCGATGAGCGCGAAGCGCTCGGAAAGCTTTTGCCACAGCTCGGCGGGTGCGAGGCGCTCGCCGCTAACGACGCGCGCGACCTCCTCGAGCATTTTCGCAATCGCATGAGCCGCTGCGGGAAAATAGGACCAGACATAGGAGCGACCGGTGATCCCCTCCTCGGTTTCCAAATCAATGAGGAGGAGCGGCGCCTTCGTGATGACCCCGCGGCTCGTGCCCAGCGCATAGGTCGTCGGCACCTCGACGGCGGTCGAGCGAATCGCGCGAAACGTCAGCAGCGGCACCGTCATGCGCGAACCTTAGCCGCCGCGCGCGCCGGCGCAAAGCCGCCGCCGCAATCTGGCAACCGGCGGCGAGTCCGCGCATAGTGAAGGCGCAGCGCGCCTCGTCCGGCGCATCCACCGCTTCTTTGGAGAACGCATGCAGGGAAAGGTCACACTCGAGGATCATTTCGCGATCGAAGACACGCTCGGCGACTCGCAGCCGTTCGGCGCCCACGTGTGGGCGGAATTGCGTCATCGTCTCCTTGATTTTCAGGATCAGCGGCTACGCCTGATGGACGCATCGGGCGTCGAAATCATGATCGCGTCGCTCAATGCGCCGGCGATCCAAGCCATTCGCGACCCCAAACAAGCGGCGCAGCTCGCCCGCCGCGCCAATGATGCGCTGGCGGCGGAGATCGCAAAACGTCCCGACCGGTTCGTCGGCGTGGCCGCGCTGCCCATGCAGGAGGCGCAGCTCGCTACGCAAGAGCTGGAACGCTGCATCAAAGATCTCGGATTTAAAGGCGCGCTGGTCAACGGCTATTCGCAGACGAGCGAGCCGAACCGCGTATTGCACTACGATCTACCGGAATATCGTCTGTTCTGGCGCGCGGTCGAGAACCTCGGCATTCCGTTTTATCTGCACCCGCGTCCGCCTTCGGTTCACTCGGCGCTGTACGAAGGTCACCCGTGGCTGTTCGGACCGACGTGGACCTTCGCGGCGGAAACCTCGGTGCATGCATTGCGCCTGATCGGCAGCGGATTGTTCGACGAACATCCGCGACTGCAAATCATCCTCGGCCATCTCGGCGAAGGCCTGCCGTACTATCTCTGGCGCATCGACAATCGCAACAATTGGATGAAGGCCCCGCACAAATACGCGGCGCGCAAGCCGGTTGCGGCTTATTTCCGAGCGAATTTTTATCTCACGACTTCGGGCCACTTCAGCACGCCCGCGCTGGTCGACGCCATAGCCGAGATCGGGCCGGAGCGCGTCATGTTCTCCGTCGACTATCCATTCGAGGACTTTAGCGACGCCGCCGACTGGTTCGATCATGCGCCGATCACTGAAACGGATCGCCGCAAGATCGGGCGCACGAACGCGATGCGCCTGTTCAAGCTGCCGGAAGCGTGAGGCCGTGCGTCAGGCCTGCGCGCCGTCGGCGTGAAGGGTCAGGATGTCGCGCACGGCGCGATTCATCGGCGTCGGCACGCCGACCGCGGCCCCTAAATCGACCACACCACCCGACAGCCAGCGCAGCTCAAGCGGCTTTGCCTGCTGCAGATCGTGGTGCATCGAGGTCGTCATTTCCGGCGGCCACGCGTCGACGAACGGCATGCGCTGTTCGGCATAGTCCTCTGGCAGTTTCACCCCATGCGCGCGGCCGACGGCGACGACCTCGCGCGCCAGATCGAGCAGAAATTGCCGCGTGAGTGGATTGCTGCGGATCGGTCCGATGGTGCGACGCGTGCTCGTGGTTGCGCCGGACATGGCGACGAGCGAGACGTACTTCTCCCAGATCGAGCGAAGGATGTCCTCGCTGATCTCGGCATTGATCCCGCCGCGCCGGCAAGCCGCGTAGAACGCGTCGACGCGTGCGGACCGGCGGCCATCGTATTCTCCGAACACAAGTCGTTCGACCGAGCCGGTCTGCACGATCACTCCAGGCCGGCCAATCGCCGTCCCAACATAGGCGACGCCGCCCACCAGCGCTTTTTCCCCGACGATCGGCCGCAGCATATCGTCCTTCTGCACGCCGTTTTGAAACGAAATGACCGCGGTCTCGGACTGCATGAGCGGCAGCACTTGGCGCGCGGCAATCTCGGTGTCCCACAGCTTGACGCAGAACATCACCACATCGACCGGGCCGATGGTTTTCGCCTCGTCGCTCACACTGACCTTCGGCAGATGGATCGGCTGCGGCCCGCCCTCGATCGCGAGCCCGTGCTCGCGCATGGCGGCAAGATGTGCACCGCGCGCGATGAAATGCACGTCAGCGCCGCCCTGCACGAGCCGCGCGCCGAAATAGCCGCCGACACCTCCCGATCCCATGATCGCAATTCGCACCGAGCCCTCCCGCGCGCAAGCTGGCGATCAATACTGTGGCAACGCCATCCGCTCAATGCATTGGGGCGGGGCGTTTTGGCCGCCGTGCCGAGGCGGGGCCGTTCTTGCAGGCTTGAGGGGAACTCCCCATATTTGCGGGACCGCCCGCTGGAACGCCCATCGGGTCGGTCAGGGGGCGCCGTAAGGGCCCCTCAAAGTCGCTTACCAGGGCTTTGAGACCATGTCCCGAGTTCCGTCTCTGTCCAGCCCCTTCCTGCTCGGATTCGACGAGATCGAGCGTGCGCTCGATCGTGTCGCCAAGGCCGCGGACGGCTATCCGCCCTACAATATCGAGCGCATTGCCCGCCAGAACGGCCAACCCGAGCGCCTGCGGATCACGTTGGCGGTCGCGGGCTTCACCCGCGATCAACTCGACGTGACGGTCGAGGAGAGCCAGCTGGTCATCCGCGGGCGCCAGCAGGACCAGAAGGAGCACCACTATCTCTATCGCGGAATCGCCGCGCGTCAGTTCCAGCGCACTTTTGTGCTGGCCGACGGGATGGAAGTGCTGAGCGCGGACTTGAAGAACGGGCTGCTGTTGATCGATCTCGTGCGGCCGGAACCGCAACGACTCGTAAAGTCGATCAACATCACCAATCGTGATTGAACCGGAGCAGGGCTCGACGCGTTAAATCAGGCAAGGAATCGAGTGCCATGACTAATAACAACATCACCTCCCGAGGACCTATGATCTCGCCGGAAGCGCTTGCGCTTCTGGGCGGGGGCAAGATCGCCTACGTGAAGATGGTTCGCTCCGAGGACGTGCAGAAGCAATTTCCGCAGGCGCCGGAGCTTGCGCCTGGTACGTTGCTCTATGCCCTGCACGCGGCCGACGGCACCCCCATCATGCTGACCGATAGCCGCGAGGCCGCCATCGCCAACGCCTGGAGCCAGGAGCTCGAGACCGTCAGCGTGCACTGACGCTGGTGCCCGCATGATTTCGGCCGACTGTGTGATCTAGGACACAGGCGGAAGCAGCCGCAGTGCCGGCATAACTTGGCATGTCGGGAATATTCGACCCGCCTGTGTGATCCCGGTTACAGCCAGATCGTTCGAAGTGAAGGATAGTGCGACCGCGCGCAAAGCAAGCGCGAGGAGCACGTGCCATGTTCGATCCGTCCGCAATGCCCGCTCCGGCGATGTCGGCCGAAAGATTTGCGGCCCTGGGCGAGAGCCGGTTTGCCTATATTCGGGCTATCCGTTCGGAGGAGGTCGCGTTTCTGTGTGCGGAAGCGCCGCTGCTCCCGCCCGGGCATCAGGTTTTCGTGCTCTATGCGGCGAACGGCACTCCGATCCTGCTCGCCGACAGCCGTGAAGCGGCGATGGCGGACGCCGCGGACCGCAAGATCGAAACCGTCAGCCTGCACTGAGCTCTCGTTTGAAGGCAGGCCAAAAGTCGCTAAACTTTCGGCGATGACCTGTTCCCCTTACGCCGGCGCGCTCCCGGCTCGCGAAAAGATCGTCAATGCCTATACAGCCGATCACGCGCGAGCGGCAGAACGCCATTTGCGTTTTGCCACCGCGCGGCTGGGGCTGCGTCTTTCTCCCGGCGCCAAAATTCTCGATTTCGGCTGCGGGATCGGCGAGTCGGTGCGCGGCTTGCTGGAGCAGGGCTACGAGGCATTCGGCGTCGATGTGCTCGAATATTGGGACCGCGACTTCGACAAATACTGGCACGTCGCGGAAAGACCCCGAGCCGAAGTCGCGCGCCGGCTTAAGCTGCTGGACCTCAAGAAATACCGGCTGCCATTCGAGAACGGCACGTTTGACTTTTGCTTCAGCGATCAAGTGTTCGAGCATGTTTTCGATTACGCGACCACCATGTCGGAGATCGTCCGCGTGCTCAAACCGGGAGCGATTTCGGTGCATCATTTTCCCGGCCCAAACAATTTGATGGAAGGACACGTCGGCCTTCCCTTTCCTTGGCTTTGCTTCAGCCGCTCGTATCTCACGCTTTGTGCCTGGATTGCATGGATGCGTGGCACCGAAGCGGATTGGCGTCACCGGGTGCGCAGCAACACCGAGATCATGCGTTTCAACAATTATCCGACGAAGGCGAAGTTGCGAAAAATCGCCGGCGCCGCCGGGGTCGAGATCAAGTTTGTCGAAGCGAACGAATTCATGTTTCGCGAGGGTAGCCGCTTCAAAACGTTGGTTTTGAAGTGGCTTCGCAAGATCAAAATGGATGAACTCGCCGTTCGGATTGCCGGCCTGGTCTTGTTGCAACGCTATATGGTTCTGAGGGCGCCTTAGCCCGCAATCAAGCCGCCGAAGCCGACGGCATCGCCAATACCGCGTAGAGCGCTTCGGCATCGCGTGACTGGCGCAATTTCCGGGCGATATCGGCGTCGCGTAACAGCCGTGCGACGCGCGCAAGCGCTTTGAGATGGTCGGCTCCAGCCCCTTCCGGCGCGAGCAGCAGAAACAAGAGATCGACGGGCTGGCTATCGAGCGCCTCGAAATCGACGGGCCTTTCGAGCCGCGCAAATAATCCGAACAGCTTATTGAGCTTGGGCAACTTACCGTGTGGAATCGCGATGCCGTTGCCCACGCCGGTCGAACCGAGCTTCTCGCGCTGCTGCAGCGTCTCCAGAATAGTACGCTCGGTCTGGCCGCAGAGCTCGGCGGCCTTCGCGGCCAGCACCTCCAGGATCTGCTTCTTGTTGTTGACCTTCAGTGCCGGAATGATGGCATTGGGCGCGACAAGATCGGTGAGGAGCATAGATCTTTCCGGAGATGGGGGAGCTCAACCGGGCTCGGCATCGCAAAGGCGGCGGACCATAGGTACCCCGCGGTGGGCCGTCAATGGGCGTCCTTCTCGATCGGCGGTCGGTGGCGCTAGAGCTCAAGACCTCGATGTCGCCGCGCCGCCTGGCGATCCTTGCGTCGGCGCTTGTAACGGCGCAATCGCGTTTCGATGCGCATGGCCGCCTGATAGGCGCTGGCATAGGCATCTGCCGCGAGCGCGTCAGCCTCGAGCACAATGCCGGAGTCGAGATGGACCACGCACTCGGTGCGAAAGCCGAATCCCTCCCGCCCTATGGTCACGTGCCCGGAAAACCCGCCGTCGAAGAATTTGGCCATCGCTTCCGCAACCCGCGTATTGATGCGCTCGCGGAGCGCCTGGCCGACGCTGATGTTTTTGCCCGACACGCGAAGTGGCATTGACAGCCCTCCCATGCCCGCTGCTCGATGATCCGTAGCACGGCGGCTTGCGCCGCGCAGGCACAATCGAGCGCTTTGCGGCAGCCTCCAGTTCGCCGCAAAAAGGGCCCCAGTACAATATCATCGATGGTGCGTCAGGAGGCCGCGCCAAGCGCGGCCTGTTTCTCGCGCCGCCGCTGTACCGATGACGCAATTCGCATCGCCTCGCGATATTTTGCGACGGTCCGCCGGGCGATGTCGATTCCGGCCTCGTGTAGCTTCTCGACGATGGTGTCGTCGGACAGCACGTGCTCGGGACTTTCGGCGTCGATCAGTCGCTTGATCCGATGGCGCACCGCTTCTGCCGAATGGGCTTCGCCCCCGTCCGCCGAAGCGATTGCCGAGGTGAAGAAATATTTCAGCTCGAAGATACCGCGGTTGGTGGCCATGTATTTGTTGGCGGTGACGCGCGAGACCGTGGACTCGTGCATATTGATCGCATCGGCGATCGTCTTGAGATTGAGGGGCCGCAAATGCTGAACGCCGCGCACGAAGAAACCGTCCTGTTGACGCACAATCTCAGTCGATACTTTCAGAATGGTTTTGGCACGCTGATCAAGCGCGCGCATGAGCCAAGTCGCAGTTTGCAGACAACCGGCGAGATAGGTCTTGTCCTTCTCGCTCTTCGCGGTCTTGGCAAGTTCGGCATGATAGGTCTGGTTGACCAACACCTTGGGCAGCGTGTCGGAGTTGAGTTCGATCACGAAGCCGCCGCCCGGCGCCGGGCGCACAAATACATCCGGCACGATCGGCTGCACCTGGGTCGAGCCGAAGGCAAGGCCGGGCTTGGGATTGAGTTTGCGAACTTCACCGATCATCTCGGTTAAGTCTTCCTCGCCTACGCCGCAGATGCGGCGCAAGGCAGCAAGATCGCGTTTGGCAAGAAGATCGAGGTGGGCCAACAGCGCCTGCATCGCGGGGTCGAGGCGATTGCGCTCCTTGAGCTGAATTGCGAGGCACTCAGTGAGATTGCGCGCGCAAACGCCGGGGGGATCGAAGCCCTGCAGAACGGCAAGCACTGCCTCGACGTCGCCAGCCGGCGCCCCCAGCTTTTCCGCGACCGCTGCGAGATCGCCATTGAGATAACCGGCCTCATCGACCAGATCGATGAGGTATTGCCCGATCATGCGGCGGGCCGGGTCGGCGACGCTGAGCGCGAACTGTTCGGCAAGATGGTCGGCGAGGGTGGTCTCGACCGAGACGAAAGCTTCGAGATTGTAATCGGTATTGTCGCGCCCGCCCGCGCCCGTGCCGGCCCATTCGGAGTAGCCCATCGGTGCCTCGCCGTTCGAGCGCGAGAGCGCGGCATCCGCATCGGCGGGAGCAACGTCGTCGATGTCGAGGGCGGGCTGATCTGTGGCTGCCTCGCTGTTTCGATGCGCGGCAGGCTCCATCCAGTCGGCGGCGGCGGGCTCCGCCGAGATGTCAGGGCTGGCGACATCCCCGGCTCCGTGGACTTCTCCAGTTCGCTCGAGCAGAGGATTGCGTTCGAGCTCCCCTTCGACATATGCGGCAAGATCGAGGTTGGAGAGCTGCAGCAGCTTGATGGCCTGCATCAGCTGCGGCGTCATTACGAGGGCATGGCTCTGCCGAAGCTCGAGTCGCTGGGTAAGTGCCATGGGGCCTTCTGGGCGGGCGGCTGTCCTGCTCAACCAAATCGATCGCAAGCGCGAGGGGCGTTTGGTCCGATTTTTGCTTATCGCCTTCCTGGCCCGCTGTATACCAGGATTAGGAGGCAAGCGCGAAGCGCGCAGGGGGAGGCGCGCGGAATAGCGGGGACAACGGCTAGACGCGGAACTCTTCGCCAAGATAGAGGCGGCGGACCTCGGGATCGTTCACGATATCGTCCTTGCGGCCCTCCATGAGGACTTGGCCCGAATAAATGATGTATGAGCGGTCGGTGAGGTCGAGCGTCTCGCGGACGTTGTGGTCGGTGATGAGCACGCCAATCCCGCGGTTGGTCAAACGGCGCACGAGCCTCTGGATTTCGACGACGGCCTTCGGGTCGATGCCGGCGAACGGCTCATCGAGCAGCATGTAATTCGGCCGGCTCGCAAGCGCGCGGGCGATCTCGACCCGGCGGCGTTCTCCGCCCGAAAGCGCGATCGAGGGCGTCTTGCGATGGCGCGTGATCTCGAACTCATCCAGCAACGCATCGAGATCGGCCTCGCGGCGACGCCGGTCCGACTCCACGACCTCGAGAACCGCGCGGATGTTCTCTTCCACATTGAGGCCGCGAAAGATCGATGCTTCCTGCGGCAGATAGCCGATGCCGAGCCGAGCCCGCTGGTACATCGGAAGGTGAGTGACCTCGTAGCCGTCGAGTTCGATGTGACCGCGGTCAGCCTTGATCAGGCCGGTAATCATGTAGAAGGCCGTGGTCTTACCGGCACCGTTGGGTCCCAGTAGCCCGACCGCCTCGCCGCGGCGCACGTAGAGGCTCACGCCGTCGACCACGCGCCGTCCTCCGTAGCTCTTTTCGAGCTTGTGCCCGGCCAGATAGCCGCGCGAGGGCTCCTGCCGGACGGCTTCTCGGCGCGCCCTTGGACGGCTCGAAGCCGCTTTCTTGGTACGGGCAGCCGGCATCGGCCCGCCCAGGCTTGTCAGGCCGATGTCCTGCCAGCCGCCGTTGCCCGCTTTGCGTCGAGGTCGAGGCGCGCGACGGTTTCGAAACAACGCGAAAATGTTGAGCACGCCTCCGCCCTTAAAGCCCCGCCAAAACGACCCCAGTGGAATAGGGCCGCACCCTCTCATCACCCCCCAGAGCCGATTCCGGGCTCGCCATCATGGTACGAGGGGTCGGCATATTCCAAGCTGCTTTCAATTCATGTCTATCCGTCGCAGCTCGGCCGCTCGGCCGTGCGCGCCAGAACCAGCGCCGTCATCTTTTCTCAGCCGTGTTGTTTTTCTCCGCGCTGTTGCGCGGATCAGGAGGGGTTCGCGGCCCGGCTTGAAATATGCCATCGACCCGCCCGCCGTCCATCTTCGACACACCGCTGGTGAGATCGACCGTTAAGCGCTGTCCGCGCAAGACGTCTGCGCCCCGCGTCACCACGACGTTGCCGACCAGCGTGACGGTGTTTTCGCGCATGTTGAAAGTGGCCGCGTCGCCGGTCGCATTTTGATCTTTTTGCACCACGACAACGTTGCCTTTGGCTTCGATCCGCCGGATTTGCCGGTCGCCTCCCGGCCCCGGTTCGGCCGTCTTGACGGCGCGCGCGCCGGTCTCCTCTTCGTAAAAAACGACGAGCACCTTGCAATGCATCTCGGTATCGCCCTGCAGCACATGCACGTCGCCGGTGAAGGTCGCCATCTTGTCCTTGTCGCGAAATTCGAGCGAGGCCGCGCGGATCTTTACCGGCTCGTCGCGGTTCTGCGAGAAGCCCTGCAGCGCGTTGGGTGGACCTTGATTTTGTGGATTTTGATTCTTCTGCGCACTCGCGTCCGTTGCCCAAATCGCACAGGCAAGGGTCACCGCCGTGCCCGCAAGCCGCGCGTGCGACAACCGTGCTGCCCAGCCTCTCATTGTTTGCGCGCCCCCCCACCGGCGCCCGACGTCGTGCTATCCAGCACCAACGTGACGAACACGCCGCGATCGAAACGCACGAGATCACCGGCCTCGCTGACCTCCATGCGATTTGCGCTGATGGTCCATGTCGCCGTCTTCACCTCGACCGGCTTCTCCGAAACGATCTTGCTGGCTCGAACGTCCACCACCGCTTCGTTGAGGAACGCCTGATAGCCGCTCGAAGACGTGACCACGACGTTCTGGTTGAGCGTCAACTGCTCCGTCTTGGTGTTGTAGAGTCCGCCCTTCGCAGTGGTTTCGAAGCTGACCTTGTCTCGCATCTCCATGGTCGCATGCACGCCCTGTAGCTCGACCATGTCCGGTTTGGTCACGTCCTGGGCGGCGGCCTGCGCGACCATGTCGTAATGGCGATTGTCGCGGGTCACGCCGGCTAGACGGGGTTGGTGCATCATGATCTTGGTGCCGGACACAACCATCCGACCGACGTCGACCGGCATGCCCGAGAGCATGCGCAGTGGCTTGAACAGGAACGAAAGGGCTGCCGTCGCAAGCAAGACGACGGCGGCGGTGAGCGGAATGGCGAGCCGCAGGACGCGTACGTGCCGGCTATGGCGCACCGCGGCGCGGAAGGCACGATCGCCATCGGCACGGCCGAAGCGGGCAAGCACCCGCGGCGCTCGCTCCTCAACTTCGGACACGGCCGTTAGAGAGTTCATCCCCGAGCCCCTCCGCCCGCAGAGAATCAGGCGGCCCCACTGGCGATACTAACCCGTTCTAGCCCCATGCTCGCGCCCAAATATGGCCCCGGCGCGGCATGGCTGGGCGTGGATTGGGGCGTGGGTTCGACGGAAAATCTCACCAGCGGAAGGAGATAGGGCGGATTGGTTACCAATCCATTCGGATTGTGGATCGCAAAAGGCTAGGCGTGCGCGAAGATGTCCTCCCCCGCCCAGCCGGCAAGATCGAGCCGTACCCGGTCGGGCAGGAAGCGGAAACATGCGGCGGCTAGGTCGGTGCGACCTTCCCGAAGCAGGATAGCGTCAAGCTTCTCCTTGAGAGCATGCAAATGCAGCACGTCGGAGGCCGCATAGGCGAGTTGCGCCTCGCTCAGCGCTTCGGCGCCCCAATCGGAGAGCTGTTGCTGCTTCGAAAGCTCGACGCCCAAGAGTTCACGCACCAGGTCCTTGAGGCCGTGTCTATCGGAGTAGGTGCGGGCGATGCGCGAAGCGATTTTGGTGCAATAAACGGGTGAGGGCATCACCCCCAGACGCTTGTACAGCACGGCGAGATCGAACCGGGCGAAATGAAAGATCTTGAGAATGGTCCCGTCGGCGAGAAGCTTTGTCAGATTCGGCGCTTCGCTGGCGCCCGCGGGGGTCTGGATCACGTCGGCGGAACCGTCACCCGGCGAGATCTGCACCACGCATAGCCGATCGCGGTGCGGATCGAGCCCCATGGTTTCGGTGTCGATTGCGACCGCAGCGCCGCGGTAGCGTGAAAGGTCGGACAGATCACCGCGGTGCAAGCGGACGGTCATGACGGCGCATGGGCCGGCGAGGAGACAAACCTGGTGCCCAGGAGAGGACTCGAACCTCCACGCCTCGCGGCGCTAGTACCTGAAACTAGTGCGTCTACCAATTCCGCCACCTGGGCTTTGCGCGATTAGGTACGGAGCAGGCCCGTCGTTGTCAAATGGACGCGCCCTGTACAGCCTCAAATCGATCCTGTATTCGGCGAGCGAGGAATTTTGAGCGAACATGACCGCCATTCCGCTCGAGACACTCGTCACCGTGTTCGGCGGCTCGGGTTTTCTCGGCCGTCACGTCGTGCGTGCGCTGGCGAAACTGGGGTACCGCGTCCGGGTCGCGGTGCGTCGCCCCGAGCTTGCCGGCTTCCTCCAGCCGCTGGGTCGGGTCGGCCAGATCCATGCCGTGCAGGCCAACGTGCGCCATCCGGCCTCCGTCGAGGCGGCTGCGCGCGAGGCCGACGTGGTCATCAATCTTGTCGGCATTCTGTTCGAGCGCGGACGACAACAATTCGATGCCGTGCAATCCGCGGGAGCCGAAGCCGTCGCGCGCGCAGCGGCAGCATTCGACGCGCGCATGATCCATGTCTCCGCGATCGGCGCCGATACAGAAAGCGCCTCGCACTATGCACGCTCAAAAGCGCTGGGCGAAAAACTGGTGCTCAGCGCTGTGCCATCGGCGGTCATTTTGCGCCCCTCGGTTCTGTTCGGCCCCGAAGACGACTTCTTCAACAGGTTTGCGGCCATTGCCCGTTTTTCTCCAGCTCTTCCGCTCGTTGGTGGTGGCCACACCCGGTTCCAACCCGTCTTTGCCGGCGACGTCGCAAGCGCGATCGCGGCCGCCATCGAAGGGCGCTCCAGAGATCGAGAAATTTACGAGCTCGGTGGACCGGAAGTGCGCAGCTTCAAGGAACTGATGCAGTTCATGCTCTCGGTCATAGAGCGGCGCCGGTTATTGGTGCCGATCCCGTTCGCGCTCGCCAAATTCCAGGCCGGCTTTCTTCAGTTGTTGCCCAAGCCGCTATTGACGCCCGACCAGGTCGAGCTGCTACGGGGCGACGCCGTCGTCTCTGAGGCGGCCAAGCGCGAAGGGCGCACCCTCGAAGCACTCGGTATCGAGCCGCTCGCCATGGCTACCGTCGTCCCCTCTTACCTGTGGCGGTTCCGCAAGGCCGGGCAATTCAAAGGAGCGGCCGCCGGTGATCAGCACCGGCGCTAAGGCGCAGGGAGCGCTCGAACCAAACGATGGCGTTCGCGGCTCGCTTCGGCGCGAAGACAAACGCTCAGTATCCGATCGCCAGCGCGATCAGCCCGAGCGCGCCGACGACGACGCGCCACCAGGCAAACAGAGCAAAGCCGTGGTGCTGCACGTAGTCGAGAAACGTCTTCACCACGATCCAGGCGCACAGGAACGAGACTGCGAATCCGAACGCCACGAGGATCGTATTGTCCATGCTCAGTTGCCCGCGGCTCTTGAGCAGGTCATAGGCGAAGGCGCCCGCCATGGTCGGCATGGCAAGCCAGAACGAGAATTCTGCTGCCGAGCGTCGGTCGGCGCCCAGCAGCATGGCGGCTACGATCGTGGCTCCTGAGCGGGACACGCCGGGTATCATGGATAGGCACTGCGCCAAGCCGATTCCGAAATACATCGGCAAAGAAAACTTCGTGGCCTCATAGTAGCGCGTATCGAGATCCAGCCGATCAACCCACAACAGGATCGCACCACCCACGATGAGGGTGAAACAGACGATCCAAACGTTGAACAGCACCGATTTGATAACGTCGTGCGCGAGCGCGCCGACCACCGCCGCCGGCAAGAATGCAATCAGCACGCCGATGACGAAGCGCCGAGCCGCAGGATCGCTGAACATGCCGGCAGCAATTCGCCAGATGCGGAAGAAATAGATCGATAACAGCGCAAGGATTGCGCCGAATTGGATGAGGATTGCGAAGGTCTTGCCGAAATCCGCGTCGTCGAAACCGAAAAAGCGTTGGACCAAAAGCAGGTGTCCGGTCGAGGACACCGGCAGGAACTCGGTCAATCCCTCGACGACGCCTAGTACGAACGCCTTGAATAGTTCGACCAACATGATGGCTCCGCGGACAGAGGACAGGCCCCGCACGGCAGCGGCAGCCGAAGGTGCGGAAGATGCCCTTTTCCCGTATCATTAACCTTGGAGCAACGGGAAAAGGTGAACATTGCACAGGTTGCGCACTGCTCATCCTACCAAACGGATCGAAAGCGACTTAACGTGACCGGCGCCGCGCGAAGCGCGGCCCCAAGATCGCCATCAATCAGTACGGCCGCATGCTCACGCTGTTCCATCACCCGTTCTGCCCGCATTCCCGGTTCGTACGGCTGGCACTCGGCGAATACGGCATCGCAGCGAGGACCGTCGAGGAGCGCGTGTGGGAGCGTCGCCAGGAGTTCCTCATTCTCAACCCCGCCTGTACGACGCCGGTGGCGGTGGAGGAGGGGCGTCCGGCGGTTCCCGGGGCATCCATCATCGCCGAGTATCTGGATGAGACGAGAGGAGCCGAGCTCGGTGATCAGCGTCTGCTGCCGCGTGAAGCGGGCTCGCGCGTGGAAGTGCGCCGACTCATGAGCTGGTTTAACGACAAATTTTTTGCGGAAGTCAGCGGGCCGCTGACTATGGAGCGCCTATATAAGCGGCAGATGCCGGCAAGTGCAGGCGGCGGCTCACCCGACACCGAAGTGATCCGAGCGGCGCGCCACAACATGCGGTATCATTTGGCGTATATCGGCTGGCTCGTGCGCACACGCGATTGGCTGGCGGGCCCGCGGCTGAGTTACGCAGATCTCGCTGCAGCCGCGCATCTATCGGCCGCCGATTACCTAGGCGACGTACCATGGAACGAAGACGAAGCCGCGAAGACCTGGTACGCACAGATCAAGTCGCGCCCGTCATTCCGGCCGATTCTCGCCGAGTCACTGGCCGGCATTCCGCCGTCTCAGACCTACGCCGACCTCGACTTCTGAATGATGCCGCGGCGCTCAAGGCCGCGCTCGTGCGCGCGGCGCTCGAGCGCGGCTTCGACATCGTCGGCATCGCACGGCCGAACTCGATCCCGCAAGCACCGGAGCGCCTGCAGCAGTTCCTCGCCGAAGGCGCCCATGGCGACATGGCTTGGATGGAGACAACCGCGGCACGGCGCGGGAACCCGCGTGCGCTCTGGCCGCAGGTCCGCTCCGTCATCATGCTCGGCCTGAACTACGGCCCCGACGGCGATCCGCTGCAGATCTTGCGCAGCCGCGACCGCGGCGCCATTTCGGTTTACGCACGAGGCGACGATTACCACGAGATCATCAAGGCTCGACTCAAGGCGCTGGCGCGCTGGCTGACTGCGCAAGCCGGCGGAGATGCGAGGGTCTTTGTCGATACCGCGGCGGTCATGGAGAAGCCGCTCGCTGCTTCTGCCGGTATCGGCTGGCAGGGCAAACACACGAATTTGGTTTCGCGCCAGTTCGGCTCGTGGTTGTTCCTCGGCGCGATCTTCACGACGCTCGAATTGCCGTCGGACGCGCCCGAGAACGATCATTGCGGCAACTGCCAGGCCTGCCTCGACGTCTGCCCGACCGCGGCCTTCCCCGCGCCCTATAGGCTCGATGCGCGCCGCTGCATCTCCTACCTGACCATCGAGCACAAGGGCCCGATTCCCCGCGAGCTGCGCCCGGCAATCGGCAATCGCATCTTCGGGTGCGATGATTGTCTGGCGGTATGTCCGTGGAACAAATTCGCGCAGGCCGGCCGCGAGAGCAAGCTCGCGGCACGTCAGGAATTGACCGCCCCTCGCCTCGCCGATCTGGCCCGCCTCGACGATGCCGCGTTCCGCAAGCTGTTTTCGAAATCGCCAATCAAGCGCACCGGCCGCAACCGCTTCGTCCGCAACGTGCTGATCGCGATCGGCAACTCCGGCGATGCGACGCTGGTGCCCGAGGTTATCCGGCTGTTGGACGATCCCTCCGCACTCGTGCGCGGCGCTGCCGTGTGGGCGCTGGGCCGACTCTTAGGCGCCGAACGGCTCGCGACGCTAGCGAGAGATCGCCTCGCGCGGGAGGACGAGCCGCTCGTGGCGGAGGAATGGATGGCAGCACTGCAGGCGGCCGCTTGATGACCACGCTGGTCTGTCTCGGGCTTGGTTACTGCGCCCGGCACTATGTCAGCACTTTCGGCGCGCGCTTCGACTGCATCTTGGGAACGACACGCAACGCGGACCATTTCGCTGCGCTCGGGAAGGCACGCCCCGGCGGCAAGTCGGTCGACATGCTGCTATTCGATGGCACATCTGCATCGGGCGAGCTCAGGGCTGCCATTTTGGCGGCCGATGCGCTGCTCGTATCGGCCGCGCCGACAGAGGACTGCGATCCCGTGCTCGTCATGCTCGAAGGCGAGATCGCCCAGGCGGCGCGACTTAAGTCCGTAGTCTATCTGTCAAGCCTCGGGGTGTACGGGGATAGCGGCGGCGCGTGGATTGACGAAACCGCGCCAACGATACCGGCGCGAGCACGCCGAGGCGGCGCGCGCATCGCCGCCGAACTCGATTGGCAGGCGCTCGGGAGGAAGCGAAACTTCCCGGTCGCAATCCTGCGGCTCGGCGGCATCTATGGTCCGGGACGCAATGGAATGGTCCGGCTCCTGCACGGCGCCGCACAGCGCATCGCAAAGCCCGGACACGTCTCAAACCGCGTGCACGTCTATGACATCGCGCAGGCAATCGACGCAGCCTTCGCACGTGGCGCCGAGGGCGTGTTCAACATAGTTGATGACGAGCCGGTCTCGCCGAGCGATCAAATCGTTTTTGCCGCCCGTCTCATCGGTATCCCGCCGCCGCCAGAGGTTCGTTATGAGGACGCCGGCAACCTGTTGTCGCCCATGGCACTCAGCTTCTATGAGGGTTGCATTCGCGCGCGCAATCATAAGCTCAAGGCGGTGCTCGGCGTGAAGCTGCGCTATCCAACCTACCGCGATGGCCTGTGCGCACTTTACGAAGCCGGCGATCATCTCTCGGCGACGAAACGGGCAACGTCGGCCTAGAACTCAGCCAAACGTCAGCGCGGAGCGCGGCGGGCGGGATCGCCTTCCCGCGTGCATAGTTCGGTTATTTCCGAAACGTGCCATATCGAAGATATAGCAAAATGCAGATCCCGGTCGCCCGGAGGCTGCCATGACTCTCACCGTTTTCATCCGTTACAAACTCGATCCGTTTCAAGACGATGCCTTCGAAGAATACGCGAGGCATTGGCTTTCTATCGTCCCAAAGTGTGGTGGAAATCTCGTCGGCTATTGGATGCCGCATGAAGGCACCAATAACATTGCTTATGGTCTGATCTCGCTCGATAGCCTCGCTGCCTACGAGGCTTACCGCGCGCGACTGAAGGCCGATTCCGAAGGTGCAGCCAATTTTCGCTTTGCGCAGGAGCGACATTTCATCCTGAGTGAGGAACGGACGTTTCTCAGGCCGGTGACCTGAGCCGTTGGTTCTGTTGAAATGGCAGGTATTGGGCGGGGTCTCGGCCAGCGCTTTTAGGAAAGTCGAAATGGCTTCGCCGTAGAAAAGCGCGCCGAATGTAACCGTTCCTCTGCGAGGTATTGAATGATCGCGGTGATCTTCGAAGTCTGGCCAAAGCCTGGGCACAAACAACGCTATCTCGATCTCGCGGCCGAGCTGCGGCCGCTGCTCGATAAAATCGATGGTTTCATCTCCGTCGAACGGTTCGAGAGCATCTACGAGCCCGGCAAGATTCTCTCGCTTTCCTTCTTCCGCGATGAAGCGGCGGTGAACGCTTGGAGAAATATCGAGGAACATCGGCGCGCGCAGATCGCGGGCCGCGCCGAAATATTCTCCGACTATCGATTAAGGATTGCCGGCGTGATCAGGGACTACACCATGTCTGATCGCGCAGAGGTCCCTGCTGACAGCCGCCGCCAGCACGGCTAGCGGCCTCTCGCTACTCGGCTACGGCAGCGATCAGCCGCTCGATGTCCTCGGGCCGGGACAAGCGATGGTCCCCGTCCTTTACGAGCGTCAGCACGACGTCGTCGCGGGCAAAGCGAGAGGTCAGTTCGATCGTGTGCTGCCACGGCACGTCGGGATCCTGCACTCCCTGGAGAATGCGTACCGGACATCCAGTCTCGATCATGCCGTCCAGCAGAAGGTGTTTGCGTCCCTCCTCGATGAGACTGCGGGTGATGAGATAGGGGTCATCGGAATACTGCGACGGCCGGGCCCAGACGCCGGTCTCTTCGATCTCGCGCTTGGCCTCCGGCGGGAAGCGTTTCCACATCAACTCTTCGGTGAAGTCGACCGCCGGCGCGATCAGGACCAGCCGCGTCACGCGCGCATCTGCTGGCGTGCGGCATGCGAGTTCGCGGATCATCAGCAACGCCAGCCATCCCCCCATTGACGAGCCGATGACCACGTGCGGGCCGCGGCAAAATCCGTCAAACACGGCGAGGGCCTCTTCGAACCAGCTGCCGATCGTGCCAGCGGTGAAATTGCCGCCAGATTCACCGTGACCGGAATAGTCGAAGCGCGTCATCGCCCGGCCATTCTCCTGCGCCCATCGATCGAGCGCCTCGGCTTTGGTCCCTCTCATGTCTGACTTGAATCCACCGAGCCAGAACAGTCCGGGAGTGGATCCGTCACGCCGGCGGACGGCGATTTGGCGCGCCGCAATGCCGGTTCCAACATTCAAGAATTTGGGCCAAAGATCGTCCATCTGCGCAAGTCCAGCCTCGGAGGCCACGAGCATGCCGCTCGGCGGCGTGTTGGGTCCCCTGCGGCCATTGAATACAAGCACAGCCGAACGGCAAACAAGCCGCCGCGGCGCGAGGGGAAGAACTCCGTGAGCAACGACGAGAGGCAGGCACACCCGCGCACTTTGGCCGCAGCGACCGTCTTGCAGATCGTGCCTGCATTGCGCGAGGAGCCGGTTGCCCGCACTGCGCTGAATGTGGCCGCGGCGCTGCGGGAAATCGGCGCGCGCGCCATCGTGGCAGCCGAGGACGGACCGCTCGTTGCGGAGCTCACGGGATCCGGCGGCGAATGGGTTCCCCTCGTGAATGCGACCATCAATCCGTTCCAGCTCAGGAGAAGCGCCCGCACTCTGGAACGCCTCATCGCCTCCGAGCGGATCGACATCGTGCACGCGCAAAGCGCTGGCGGAGCGTGGATCGCCAACATGGCGGCAGCGCAGACGTCGATCTGGCTCGTCACCACACTGCCCGACGTTCCGCCGGCTTCCCACCTACGTGCATATTGGGCCGCCGCGCTCGCCCGCGGCGATTGGGTGATTACATCTTCGAACTTTGCCGCCGTCCCCGTGATTGCGCGCCATAAGATTGCGCGCGAGCGGCTCACCATCATCCCACGCTGCATCGACATCGCAGCATTCGATCCCGCGGCGGTCGACCCCGCGAGGATCGGGGCTTTGCGCAAGGTCTGGCAAATTCCGCCGGCGGCCCGAATTTTGCTCGTTCCCGGACGCGTCGCCCCTTGGAATGGGCAGCTCATTGTGCCCGAGATCGCGCGCACCATGCTCGATAGCGGCATGCGCGGCTTTGTTTTCGTGCTCGCCGGCGAACATCGCACTCATCGCAAATACGCGCGCGCCGTGATGGAACAGGCGCAGCGCCAAGGTGTGCGGTCACTGGTTCGGCAGGTCGGACACTGCCGCGATCTGCCGGCGGCGCTGGCCGCTGCGGATACCGTGACGATGCCCTCGATCGAGCCGCCGGCACTCGGCCGCGTGGTGGCACAAGCGCAAGCTATGGGCCGGCCGGTCGTCGCGTCGAACATTGGCGTCTTGCCCGAACACGTGGCCGCGCCGCCGGAAATGCCGGAAGAGGTGCGAACGGGGTGGGTGGTAAAGCCAGGCGATGCAAAGGAATTTGCCCGCGCGATCATCGACGCATTGAGCCTCGACGATGCCGCGTACCGC
>Ga0126369_10000379_pt1 | contig 29020 bp, 25 predicted proteins | sample PanSoiMetaPlot_1_FD_109646 | JGI IMG/M metagenome (GOLD analysis project Ga0126369, IMG submission 109646) | Tropical forest soil microbial communities from Panama - MetaG Plot_1 | ecosystem: Environmental > Terrestrial > Soil > Tropical forest > Bulk soil | place: Panama | collected 2016-02-17
CGAGGGCGCTGTTGGTATAGAGATTGTCGCCGGGCCGGTACGATGAATCGTACTTCGGCGTCGGGTTGCCCACGCCCCAATAGGTGGTGTTGGTCGCCGGATCATAGGAGCCGGTGACGTAGAAGGCGCCGCCGCCGGTCTGCCACGCATTGTTCTTGTCCTTCCAGGTCTCGCTGCCCGGCTCGCCCGGTGCCGGGATCGCATATGTCTTCCACTGGGCATTGCCGGTCCGGGCGTCGAGCGAGGTGACCCAGCTGCGCGCGCCCGAGTCGCCGCCCGACGAGCCGATGAGGACAGAATCCTTGAGCGCAAGCGGCGCGGCATTGAGCGTGATATCCGGTTGGTCGCGCAGGTTGCGCTCCCACGCCATCTTGCCTGTGTCACGGTCGGTCGCGATTACGCGGCCGTCATGGCTTGTCACCGAGATGACGAGATTGCCCCACAGCGCGACGCCACGATTGCGGTCGATCTTCTCCTGGCCGGGGTCCAGCTTCCAAACAATGTCGCCCTGCCGGCCGGAGCGCACATCGATCCTGTAGACCACGCCCCAGGCGTCCGGGACATACATGAACCCGTCGTCGACCAGCGGCGTCGCCGTCAGATTCTCGTTGCCGCTGGTGCCGCCAAGGGCAACCGCGAAGGCAAGCCGCAGCCCTTTGACATTCGACTTGTTGATGGTGGAGAGCGCCGAGTAGCGCTGCGCCGCATAGTCATGATGGTTCATGAGCCAATTCTGCGGCTCCGGATTGACCAGGCGCTCGTAAGTCACGTCGCCGGCGCGGACAGGGGTGCCGGCAGCGAGCGCGATGCAGGCGATGATCGATGTTGCGAATGTCGTGCGCATTTTGGCGTTTCCCGATGGCGTTTTTGGAGCAACCATGTGCAGGCGGCTGCATCGAAGTGCCGTGATATTAGCGTGTGGGAAGATTTGTGCGAAGCCGGCACGGCACCCTCCCTCCCCGTCTTCGGGGAGGGCCGGGGTGGGGCTCTTTCCACGGCAGGGCTTTGCCTGCGTCGCCCCCACCCGACGCTTCGCGCCACCCTCCCCGAAGACGGCGAAGACGGGGAGGGATAAAGCCCTATCCCACCCGATAGCTCCGCCCGGAGTCGCTGTCCCGCAGGTCTGCGATGATGGTTTCCCCCGCGGTCGCAGTCTGGCCTTCGGCGGCGAGCGGGCGCGTGCCGTCAGGCAGGTAGACATCGACCCGCGAGCCGAACCGGATCATCCCGATGCGCTCCCCGGCGCCGACGCTGGTGCCTTGTTTCACAAAGGGCACGATCCGGCGCGCCACCAGGCCGGCGATCTGAACCACGCCGATGCGCACGCCGGCCGCAGTCATAATCACGAGGCAGTTGCGCTCGTTGTCATCACTCGCCTTATCGAGATCGGCATTGACGAAGGCACCGGGCCGATATGCCATGCGCTCGATACGACCGCTCACCGGGCTGCGGTTCACGTGGCAGTCAAACACGCTCATGAAGATCGAGATGCGCGGCACCGGCTTGTCGCCGAGCGCGAGCTCGGCCGGCGGCATCGCATTGATGATGCGGGTTATCCGTCCGTCTGCGGGGGCGATCACAAGCCCGTCGCGCAACGGTGTCACCCGCGCCGGATCGCGGAAGAAATAGAAGCACCACGCGGTCAGCATCACGCCGAGCCAGCCGAGCGGCGACCACAGCCACATCAGCACCAGGCTCGCCAGCGCTAAGCCGCCGATGAACGGATAGCCCTCGGGGTTGACCGGAGCGACCTGAGAGCGGATGGAGGTAACTATGGACATGGACGGACCGCTAGTGTCTGCGACTTACTATTCAGAGCATATTCTCGTACCGGCGACGCGGCGACGCCCTGTAGCCCGGATGGAGGGACCGCTGTTTCGCGGTCCCTCCATCCGGGGCCAGCGCTTCGGCCGGAGGAAAGGCTGATCCCGGATTTCGCTGGCGCTCCATCCGGGCTACGCTGAATGTCCTTACTCCGCGGCATCGACGATCTCCGGAGATACTTCGCCGGATGGGGTCTTGCCAACTTTCATCTCATCGATTTCGGGCGGATTTCGGTTCGGCGCGGCCTCGTTCTCGCCCACCAGCGCAAGCCTTTCCCGCGCAGCCTCGGCCTCGCGCTGCCGGTTCCACATGCTGGCATAGAGTCCCTCCGCTGCGAGCAGGCGCTGATGGGTGCCGCGCTCGACGATCATGCCCTTGTCGAGCACGATGATCTCGTCGGCCGCGATGATGGTGGACAGCCGATGCGCGATTACCAGCGTGGTGCGATTGCGCGAGACCCGGTCCAGCGCGTCCTGGATCTCCTTCTCGGTGTGACTGTCGAGCGCCGAGGTTGCTTCGTCGAGCACCAGGATCGGTGGCCCTTTCAGGATGGTGCGTGCAATGGCGACGCGCTGTTTCTCGCCGCCGGACAGCTTGAGGCCGCGTTCGCCGACCTCGGTGTCGTAGCCCTTGGGCGCCGCGCGGATGAAGGCATCGATCTGCGCGTGCGCAGCAGCTTCCTCGACCTCCGCATCGGTCGCGTCGCAACGGCCATAGTGGATGTTATAGCGCACTGTGTCGTTGAACAGCACGGTATCCTGCGGCACCATGCCCAGCGCGTTGCGTAGCGAGGTTTGCTGCACATCGCGGATGTCCTGATCATCGATGGTGATGCGGCCGCTGGTGATCTCGTAGAAGCGGAACAGAAGCCGCGAGATCGTCGACTTGCCGGCCCCCGACGGACCGACGATCGCGACCGTCCGGCCGGCCGGAACCTCGAAGCTCACCCCCTTGAGGATAGGCCGCGCGGGCTCGTAGGCAAACGAGACATTCTCGAACCGCACTGCGCCGGAGTAGACCACAAGCGGCTTGGCGCCCGGCGCATCCTTGATCTCGGGGTCGCGCGCAAGGAGAGCGAACATCGCTTCGATGTCGATCACCGCCTGCTTGATCTCGCGATAGACCATGCCCATGAAATTGAGCGGCTGGTAGAGCTGGATCATCATGGCATTGATCATGACGAAATCACCGACCGTGTGCGTTCCGTCGCGAATGCCGAACACGCACAAGCCCATCGTAGCGGTGAGACCCAGGGTGAAGATGACCGCCTGCCCGGCATTGAGCACCGCGAGCGATACATAGGCCTGAACGCTCGCCTTCTCATAGCGTGCCATCGAGCGGTCATACCGGGCCGTCTCGCGCTCCTCGGCGCCGAAATACTTTACGGTTTCGTAGTTGAGCAGCGAGTCGATCGCCTTGGTATTGGCGTCGGAATCGCTCTCATTCATCTTGCGACGGATGCCGATCCGCCACTCGGTGGCGAGATACGTGTACCACATATAAAGCGCGACCGTGGTCGTGATCACCACCAGGTAACGCCAGTCGAACTGATAGAGCAGCACCGCGGCGATCATCAGCACTTCCAGGATGGTCGGAATGAGCTGCAGGATGACCATGCGCACGATCGTTTCGATGGCGTTGCGGCCGCGCTCCAGCACGCGGGTCAATCCACCGGTCTTGCGCTCGAGATGGAAGCGCAGCGACAGCCGATGCATGTGCTCGAAGGTGAGAATCGCGAGCCGCCGCACTGCATACATGGAGACCTGGGCGAACACCCCGTCACGCATCTGCGTGAACGCCGCCATCAGGATGCGGGTACCACCATAGCCCACCGTCATCAGCAGCGGCGCGGCGATCACCCACCCGATCCAGGAGTTCCCGCTCGCTCCCGGCAAGTCCTGGGACCTTTGCGCGAGACCGTCGGTGGCGAATTTGAAGGTAAACGGCACGGCGATGGTGGCGAGCTTGGCGGCGACGAGCAGCACTAGCGACAGCAACACCCGTCGCTGCAGGTCGTGCCGGTCCGACGGCCAGATGTAAGGCCACAGATTGACGAGCGTACGCCCTAACCGCCCGCCCTCGGCGGAAACGTCGCGCTTCATCGTGTGGGGAGATCGCAGGTGCTCGCTCATGCTTTCGTTGCCGGTCCGTCACCGACGGACCGGGGACGTCCGTCCAACGACTACCATATAGGCAGTTTTTGCGGCGGCAATCACCATCCGCCGAGGAAATCACCATGTGTTTCTCGCATGGGCCGGGTGCGCCGGTGGCTAGTTGCGCAGCAAAATCACATGCATGCACAAAGCAATCGCATTGGCGCGGCCCCTCTTCTCCTTCTCCCCCGCTTGCGGGGAGAAGGCGGGGTGAGGGGGCCTCTCCACAAGCTCAGGACTCGCGGAGAGGCCCCCTCACCCGGAATTTGCGCGAAGCGCGCGCAAATTCCGACCTCCCCGCGAACGGGGACGAGGTGAAGTCTCCGCACGAGGAGAGAGGTGAAGACCGCGCTCAAACGCGATCACCCCGCGCGACGGACGCAACGCTTGACGCCGGGCGTCACCCGATGCCACATCCGGAACATGAGCATTGTCAAGCGAGTCTGTGTTTATTGCGGGTCGAACCAAGGACATGATCCGCGCTTCATCGCCGCCGCCCGGCGCTTCGGCGAAATCCTTGCTGCCAACCGAACCGGGCTCGTTTACGGTGGAGGTTCGACTGGCCTGATGGGCACCGTCGCGCGCGCGGTCCGTGACCATGGCGGCGAGATCACCGGCATTATCCCGGAATTCCTCAAGGCTCAGGAACGCATCTTCGGGGACGCCGACGAGATCGTCGTCACCGCCGACATGCACGAGCGCAAGCGGCTGATGTTCGAGCGCGCTGACGCCTTCGTGGCCCTGCCGGGGGGCGTCGGAACGCTGGAAGAGGTGGTCGAGCAGCTCACCTGGGCTCAGCTCGGCCGCCATAAGAAGCCGATCCTGATCGCCAATATCGCGGGATTTTGGGATCCCCTGATCGTGATGTTCGAACACTTGCTCAATCTCGGATTTCTGGCCTCCGGCCCGCTTGGGTATCTCGTGACCGACAACGTGGACGACATCCTGCCGACCCTGGTCGCAGCCGCCGCGCAGGTCAGCGAGGCCGAGAAGCAGGGCGAGCCGGAATGGGTGCAGCGGTTGTAGGGCATCACCAACGCAGGGCGAAGCAAAGCGTGGCCCGCCAGCCACACCACCGAGACGGCGGGGTTGGGCGGAGCACCAAATCGCTCGCCCGCCTCGTCCATCGCCTATTCACTTTCGAGCGCGCGCCTTCGCTTCGCTCGGCGCCGGCTTGTTGTTCGATGCCCGAGCAAATAACGACGCCGTCTCCACGTTCAACGCGGTCGCCAGCTTCTGCAGCTGATCGACGGTGCAGTTTTCGAGGCCCTGTTCCACCCGGTTGACCCAGGCGTGGGATAACCCTGTCTCGGCTGAGAGGTTTGCCATAGTCATGTTATGCGCGAGCCGTATCCGCCTGACATTCTGCCCGATCAATGCGTTCATCGGCATCTTCTTTTGCGAGCCGGTCTTTTCCCGATAGCCCCTGAACAGACCGACAAAGTCATCAGCCATTTCGTAGCAAAACGTCGTCTTGAGAGTGTCGGAATCCCACCAGGCATTTGAATCGCCGCAGCTCTTCATCCCAATCGCGATTGGCCGAGGCAAAGCATAGCGATCAGAAATGTGCGAGGAGAGCGTCTCCAGAAATCTGATGGCGCGAAACGATCGATAGTAGGTATCGAGGCTTCCGGATCCCGGCTCGTAAGCAACGTCAATTATGGATTTCGCCTGTTGGACGGGACGGAGATAGGCTTTCAATGTCGCATCCCAGGCATACTTGGCATTGCTGTAATCGTTGCGGCAGCTTTTCTGGCGCGCTTGCGGCATTTGCACCCAGTCCGCCAGCTCCGCGAAGTCTTCCTGGTTCGAGCCGACCATCAGACACACGATCGCGTAAGCCCGTTGCTGATCGAGGCCGTGCTCGTCATAGAACGACAGCATCTCTCCAAGCTTGCGATCCCGACGATCCGTGAGAAACCAGCCGCGCGCCGCCTGCACCAATATGTTGATGGAAAACTCCGTGCCTTCCTGCAGCATCGCGAGCGTCGCGAAGGAGTCGGCTGCATCCTCTTCGTGTCCGAGAACCGGCAGATGCAGCTCGCTGATCAACGCGTGGCCCATTTCATGAAATCCGACGAAAAGCATGTTGCCGGCGACGAATTCCACCAAATCCCGTTGCTCCTGCTCGGACATTTTTTTCATCCGAGCGTCGCCGCCCATCTCGGTGATCGCATTTTCCATCCGGGCGCGCATGCGCTGTGATTCAGGCGCGGCCGTCTGGGCGTGAAGCGGCGCCGCGCTGACCAGCACCGCCATGAGCAGCATCGCCACGAGCAGCATCGCGAAGTCGCCGACAGCACGTCGCCAGTTGAGCACCCGGCGAATCGCGGGCCGGTAAAAATTCGCGGAGAGTTGAAGGGGCAGGTTACGCGCCTGGACCTCGCCTGCGCCCGAATACGCTCGCTCGAATGATGACAACATCGGTCTGGTCTCCGGTTTTGTCGTCTATGATGCGCCTTGGGTCTTCAGTGAGGCTCGCACCAGGCAACGAAAAGCAATACCGCTTCGATTTCATGAACGCAAATTAATCCACATGAATATCTGTTAAGTCTACGTCAAATCACGGTTTTTTGTTTCAAATTCTATTTTACATCTATATTACTAATCGGTAATGAAGGTTCCTTGGCGCTGAAACGCGCCGTTAATTGGGAGAGCACATCATGGTCAAGAAGGTTGGGCTTCTGGTCGCCGCAATCACGCTTGCGGCTTTTGCGGCTGCTCCGAGTGACTCGTTCGCTGCGGCGAAAAAGCAAAGCAGCTCGTTCACGGACACTGGTCAATGCGTCGGCGGCGGCTGCACCGCCGTCAATCCGGATCGCGTACCCAGCCCGCAGCATCAATACCGCAGCAGCAAGAAGAAGAAGAAGAGCAGCAGCAGCAGCTAACCGGATAGACTAACGTCGGATCACACCAGCGCGCGCGTTCCGTCATTGAACCCTTTCTAGGGAGCGGTGGCCGGGCTCGTCCCCCCGGAAGGAAGCGCTCGCGAGTGCGTTCTGGATGCCCCGAATTAGGCGTGGGCATTACGTCGAGAGGTCGTTCGATCTCATCGAACCTGCTGCAGAGGCCGTCGAGGCTACTTCGACGGCCTTTTTCTATTGCGCCTCATCAATCAACAGATAAGCTGATAGGAGCGGGCCGCGTGCGGGCTGATATTGGCTCTGGCCGTCCGTGATCCCCACTTCCTGAGGTCCCGACGAAAATGGCTGGTATGAAATTGCGCCGCTGCGCGCTCAGGCACGTACTGCTGGTTCTCATCGGTCTGTGCGCCCTTGTCGTCGCGCCGGCATGGGCACAACCCGCCCCGGGCGACTTGAACAGCTTCAGGTCGAGGATCGATGCCGCCGTCACGGCAGTGGGGGATAATCCGCGGTTAAAGGGACTTTCGTCAAAAAAACGTGAAGAACTCGCCGAATTCGTGACCGGCAATCTGCTGTTTACGCTGCTTCACGAACTGGGGCATGCCGCCATAGACCAGTTCGATTTGCCGGTCCTCGGCAAGGAGGAGGATGCGGCGGACTCGTTCGCGTCAGTTCGATTGATGAGGATCGGGGCCGAATTTTCCGATCAGGTCGTGGCCGACGCGGCGAAATCCTGGTTTCTGCTTGATCGTCGCGACCGCAAGGAAGGAGAGGTGGTTCCCTATTACGACGAGCATGGTCTCGACCAGCAGCGCGCCTACCAGATCGTGTGCTTCGTGGTTGGATCGAACATCGAAAAATTCAGGAAGCTCGCCGAGGAAACGAAGCTGCCAAGTGACCGCTTCCAAAGTTGCGCCTATGAATTCCACAAGGCCATGAAATCGTGGAACGCGGTCCTGCAGCCGCATCTGCGCGCCGCCGATCGACCGCCCACCAAGATTGACGTCGTCTATGGCGACGCGAAGGGCCGGCTTGAGATCGGCGCCCAGATTCTTCGCAGCGTCGGTTTCTTGGAAAGGGTCGCTTACTTCACATCGGATCTATTATCATGGCCGGCGCCGTTTACGCTGGAGATGCGAACGTGCGGTGATCCCAATGCAGCCTGGGTCCCCTCGGAGCTGAAACTCACCATGTGTTACGAACTTGGTCCCGATCTGGCGGACCTCTATCGTACGTTCGGCGCAGCGCAGCCGAAAAAGCAGAAGCGAAAATCGAGGTAGGCTAGAGTTTAGAGCTTCGCTGCAGCTACGCGGGCGCGCCCGACTTCACGAGCTTGTAGACGATCGAATCCATCAGCGCCTGGAACGAGGCGTCGATGATATTGGGCGACACCCCGATGGTGGTCCAGCGCTCGCCGTTCTCATCTTCGCTTTCGATCAGGACGCGCGTTACCGCCTCGGTACCGGCATTGAGGATGCGCACCCGGTAGTCGGTGAGATTAAGCCCCTTGATGTAGCTCTGATATTTGCCGAGGTCCTTGCGCAGCGCGAGGTCGAGCGCATTGACGGGGCCGATGCCCTCCGCCGCCGAAATGAGATTCTCGCCACCGACCGCGACCTTCACCACCGCCATGCTGACCGTCACCCGATCGCCCACGGCGTTGATGCGCTGCTCCACGTTGACGTCAAATCGGGTGACGTCGAAATATTGCGGCACCTTGCCGAGCATGCGCCGCGCCAGCAGCTCGAACGAGGCATCGGCCGCCTCGTACGCATAGCCGACCGCCTCACGCTCCTTCACCACGTCGAGCAGACGCGCGACACGCGGGTCATCGCGTCCGACCGTGATCCCGACCCGCTCCAGCTCGGCGAGCACATTGGAGCGGCCAGCCTGGTCGGACACGAGGAGCTTGCGGCGATTGCCCACCATTTCAGGGCGCACATGCTCGTAGGTTGCCGGATCCTTGAGGATCGCCGAGGCATGAATGCCGGCCTTGGTGGCGAATGCGCTGTCGCCCACATAAGGCGCGTGACGATTGCTGGCGCGATTGAGAATCTCGTCGAGGCTGCGCGACGCGCGGGTAAGGTGCGCGAGCTTATCGTCAGTAACGCCGATCTCGAAGCTCTCCGCATATTCCGGCTTGAGCTTGAGGTTGCCGATCAGCGAAACCAGATTGGCGTTGCCGCAGCGTTCGCCGAGGCCGTTGAGCGTGCCCTGGATGTGGCGCGCGCCGGCTCTCATTGCGGCGAGCGAATTGGCCACCGCCTGCTCGGTGTCGTTATGGGCGTGGATGCCTACATGATCACCCGGCACGACCGCCGTGACCGCCCTGACGATCGCCTCGACCTCGTGGGGCAGCGTGCCGCCGTTGGTGTCGCAGAGCACCACCCAGCGCGCGCCGTCCTGATGCGCGGCCTTGGCACAGGCGAGCGCGTAAGCGGGATTTGCCTTGTAGCCGTCGAAGAAATGCTCGCAGTCAAGCAACACCTCGCGGCCTTTCGCCTTGGCGGCCCGCACGCTGTCTCTGATCGAGGCGAGATTGTCCTCGAGCGTGGTCTCCAGGGCGACGCGCACGTGATAGTCCCAGGTCTTCGCCACAAAGCAGATGGCGTCGGCGTGCGCATCGAGCAGTGCGACAAGCCCGGGATCATTGGCCGCAGAGCGGCCGGGCCGCCGCGTCATGCCGAATGCCGTGAAGGTTGCACGCAGATCACGGTTTTGTGCGAACAGCTCGGTGTCGGTCGGGTTCGCGCCCGGATAGCCGCCCTCGATATAATCGACTCCAAGATCGTCCAGCAGCGCTGCGATGGCGAGCTTATCGTGCAGCGTGAAGTCGACGCCGTTGGTCTGCGCGCCGTCGCGCAGCGTGGTGTCGAACAGATAAAGGCGCTCGCGCGGCATGGCGCTCACCATAGTTCCACCAGTTTCAACACCAGCGCAACGGCGGCCGCGATGATCGCGAGCTTGAGCACGATGTAGTAGCGCCAATGGCGGGGGAACGGTGTCTCGGGACGTTTCATGGCGGGTTCCCCTTCGCGGCCGACAATGTCTTCTGCATTGTGGTGTTGGTGAGCCATTCGTCGTTGCGCGGCACCGAGTTGCGCCGTTGCGGCGCAAAGCCGCGACGCTGGAAGAAACCAAGCGCCGTGTCGCTGGCATCGGCGCTCAGCCTGGTTGCTCCGCGCGCTTGCGCGAGCTTTTCGAGCGCCTCGCAAAGCTGTGCGCCGACCCCCTGCCCGGCTACGGCCGGATGGACATAGAGCATGTCGATCACGTCGGTGCCTTTGAGCGCCGCGAAGCCGACGGGCGCGCCGTCAACGGTGGCGACCAAGGTCAATTCGCCGGCCAGCCGTGCCCCAAGCGCCGCCTCGTCGCCGGCCGAAGCCATCCACGCCGTCTGCTGGGCCTCGGTGTAGTCGTCGGTTGTGAGCTCTGCGATGCTGGCGCGAAAGATTTCGGCGAGCAGCGCCGTGTCGCTGGGCAGGAACGGCCGCAAGCCGGCCACGAGCTTGGGATGGGCGGTCATGGCCAAACACCCTCCCCTGCGACGCGCCTCTTCTCCCCTCCCCCTTGTGGGGAGGGGTCGGGGGTGGGGGTCGGTGGGTGTGGCACAGCTGTGCCACTGCGGCACGCCCCCCCACCCCAACCCTCCCCCACAAGGGGGGAGGGAGCCGCGCGGTGCTCGCGGAAAGTCATCACCCAACCCATCATCGCGCGATCTCCCAGGTGGTGCCGTCCTTGGTGTCCTTGAGCACCACGCCCATGGCGGCGAGTTCGTCGCGGATGCGGTCGGATTCGGCGAAATTCTTGGCCTTGCGGGCGGTGGTGCGGGCAGCGATCAACGTTTCGATCTTATCCTCATCAATCTCCCCTCGATGCCGTTTCGATATTTCCTGGAGATCCACGCTGCTTTCATCAATGCCCAAGAAGTTGCAGCTCGCTAGCAGTTCGCTTGCCGCCTGATGGTTCCCCGCTCTGGCCTGGTCCGCCAATCGGTGGAGTTCGACAATTGCTCGCGGTGTATTCAGGTCATCCAACAATGGCGCTAGAACCGCCGCCGGGACGGCCGTGTCATTGGGATCAGCCATTCGTGGAATTCGAGTGAACTGCCGAAACGTGTCTAACGCTATTGCAGCTCGTTCGGTATTCGCCTTTGTCCAGTCCATCGGCTGCCGGTAATGCGTCATCAACATTTGAAAGCGGATGACTGCGCCGGGCCAGCATCCGTCGGCCAGCAACTCCCTGATCGTCACGAAATTCCCCAGGCTCTTCGACATCTTCTCGCCTTCGACCTGCAGGAAACCATTGTGCATCCAGAAATTCGCCATCACCGGCGTGTGGAAGGCGCAGCGCGACTGCGCGATTTCGTTCTCGTGGTGCGGAAACACGAGATCGATACCGCCGCCGTGAATGTCGAAGATCTCGCCGAGATGCTTCCACGACATCGCCGAGCATTCGATGTGCCAGCCGGGGCGACCGGGCGCGGCGATGCCGCAGGGTGACGGCCAGGCGGGCTCGCCGGGTTTCGACGGCTTCCACAGCACGAAATCCATCGGGTCGCGCTTGTAGGGCGCGACATCGACGCGGGCGCCGGCGATCATCTCGTCGAGCGGGCGCTTCGAGAGCCGGCCGTAGTCCGGCATCGACGCCACGCTGAACAGCACGTGGTCGTCTGCCACATAGGCATTGCCGGACTGAACCAGCCGCTCGATCAGCGTGCGCATCTCAGCAATGTGCTCGGTCGCGCGCGGCTCGACAGTCGGCGGAAGGCAGCCGAGCGCCGCGACGTCCTCATGGAACTGCCGATCCGTCTGCTCGGTGACCTTACGGATCGCCTCGTTGAGCGGCAGCTCAGGAAACTCCTCCGCCGCCCGCGCGTTGATCTTGTCATCAACGTCGGTGATGTTGCGCACGTAGATGACGTGGTCCGCCCCATAAATATGGCGAAGCAGACGGAACAGCACGTCGAATACGATTACGGGCCGGGCGTTGCCGATGTGGGCGAAGTCGTAGACTGTAGGCCCACACACATACATGCGCACGCGCTGCGGGTCGATCGGCGCAAATGCCCGCTTCTCGCGGGTAAGGGTGTCGTAAAGCCTAAGTTCCATTGCCTGGAGTCCCTCAAGAAACCGGCAGGTACACGTCCGAGGTTAAGATGCGCGAAAGATACCGGCCCCAGCTGGCCGGGCGTCGATTCATCTCTGGGCGAGAAAGGACGGCCTCAGCCAGCGTGATGCTAGCCGATAATCTCCCGGCAAATGCCGCAAATCGCCAAAGGGCCGTTCATGGTGATGCACAATGGCCACGCTCCGCGTCGTCGTCAAGAGCATCGGCAAAATTCCGTGGCTTTCGCGCATCGAATCTGGCAGGCACGTTCTCTCTTCCCGTCTTCGGGGAGGGTCGGGCTGGGCCTTCTATTTATGAGATGACGTTTGCCGGGAGCGTTGGATTGGCTCTTCTTCGCGCCGTGGTGTGACCGCCTCCCCAATCGACTCGCGGCGTCCACGATACGTCCCTGTGCACCCTCTCAAAGAGGGGAGGGGCAAGATGCGCTGCCCGGCGGTTAAGACCACGTTTACGAAATTGGGCCCAAATGGGCCGCCTTCAACACTCAGGTTCGGTCTCGTCATGCGCCTGTTCATCGCCCCCGTGTTTATACTCCTGGCCTTGGCAGCCCCCGCCAGCGCCGAAACCAAGACTTTTATCGTGGAGAACCACCCCGACGGCTACGGCGTCGACCAGTGCCTGGCGAGTGGGGCGAATTGCGGCAGACCAGTGGCGAGCGCCTACTGCCAGTCGCGCAAATACGATCAGGCGGTGTCATTCCGCAAGGTCGAGCCGGATGAAATTACCAGCGCCACCGGCGACGCAACCTGCCGCACTCGCGCCTGCATCGAGTTTGTCGCCATCGAGTGCGCTAGGACCAGGGATCAGTAATCAGAGATCAGAGATCAAAGATCAGAGATCAAAGATCAAAGATCAAAGATCAGAGATCAAAGGCGCCTGATTACTGATTCTCGATATCCGATCCCTGATTGCGCGGCGCCGTGACTTCCGCCATGTTTGCGACTCTGGGCAAAACGGCGGACGACGATGAGCGGCAGCACGGCCAAGGACCAGGTACATGGATCGGCCGATTCGTATGCAGCGCCGTTGAAACTCGAGGAATTTCTGCCCTATCGCCTCAACGTCGTGGCAAGCCTCGTATCCCAGGCGTTGTCACGCATTTATGTGGACCGGTACGGCATTGGTGTACCCGAATGGCGCATTCTCGTTACCCTCGGGCAGTACGAAACCATGACCGCCAAGGCGGTCGGCGCTCACAGCCATATGCACAAGACCAAGGTGTCACGTGCGGTGAGCGCACTGGAGCGGCGCAAGCTGATCGTCCGGCGCGAGAACCGGGCCGACCGGCGGGAAACGTTCCTGTCGCTGACGCCGGCCGGACGCACGATCTATCGCGATCTCGCGCCGGGCGCCCTCGAATTCGCCCGGCGCCTGTTCGAAACCATCGATCCCGCCGACCGGGCGGCGTTCGAACGGGCCGTCGACCGCTTGACTGAGCGATCGAGAACGTTGACAGCCGCTACGACCTCGACCGAAAACGCGAAGTAACGATCGCTGCGACTCGGACATGAGAATTCAGAGTGGTGTCCTTCAACATCGTTGATAGGGGGCGACCCTTGTGGTCGCCCCCTATGTCGCATCCGGCAACAGGAGCGACCGCAAGGGTCGTCCCTACATCATCCTTGCGACGGCACGAGGCCATTATTACCGCTTTCATAACGGTCCGATCACTTTAGATTGGTTGAAGCAAGCGACGAGGCGCTTCAACCTCACCGGAATCCGATCTACGTTCCCGAATGAGAAACGCCCAGGAGGAAACGTGAAACTGTATTCCTACTTTCGTTCGTCGGCCGCCTACCGTGCGCGCATCGCACTGCACCTCAAGGGCCTTGAGTTCGAGACCGTATCGATTCATCTGACCCGCGATGGCGGCCGGCAGCATGCGCCGGAATTTCGTGCCGTAAATCCGCAGAAGCGGGTGCCGGTGCTCGCGCTGGACAATGGCGACGTGCTGCTGCAGTCGCTTGCCATCATCGAATATCTCGATGAGGTCTACCCCGACCCTCCGCTGCTGCCGAAGGACCCGATCGAACGGGCGCGGGTACGCGCCGTAGCGCAGATCATCGCCTGCGACATCCACCCGCTCAACAATACCGGACCGCTCACCTATCTGCGCAACGCCCTCAAGGCGGACCAGAGCGCGGTCCAGGAATGGTACCGTCACTGGATCGTCACCGGCTTCGAAGCGGTCGAGGAGCTGATCAGGCCCGGACCCTATGCGTTCGGGCGAAACGTGACGCTCGCGGACATCTGCATCGTGCCGCAGGTTGCCAACGCCCGACGCTTCAAGGTGCCGCTCGAGCGCTTTCCCGGCATCACCGCGGTCGATGCTGCGGCAACCAAGCTTTCCGCGTTCAACGCCGCGCGCCCGGACCTTCAGCCGGACGCCGAGTAGAGTGCAACATCGGGATCTCGTCCGCGTTGTCTTGTGGATGACGGGCGCGCTGCTGTCATTCTCGGCGATGGCCGTGTCGATACGGATGCTGTCGGCAAAGCTGCACATACTGGAGATACTCGCCATCCGCAATGGCGGCGGCCTGGCTTTGCTGCTGGTATTGGGCGCATTAAATCCGGCGCTCATGCGCGCCCTCACCACTCGACGCCTGGTGTTGCACGTCATGCGCAACGCGATCCATTTCGGGGCGCAATTCCTGTGGGCCACGGGTGTCACGCTGCTCCCGCTGGCAACCGTATTCGCGCTCGAATTCACCATGCCGGCCTACACGGCGCTGCTGGCTGTCCTGTTTCTTGGCGAGCGCCTGACGCCGAGCCGGATCGGCGTGGTGATCTTCGGGTTTCTCGGCGTGCTGGTGATTCTGCGGCCGGGCCTGGAGAGCTTTCAGCCGGCCGCGCTGCTCGTCCTTGGCGCCGCGTTGGGCTACGCCGTGGCGTTGACGCAAACCAAGGCGCTGACTTCGACCGAAACCACGTTTGCCATCCTGTTGTGGATGAACTTGGTCCAACTGCCACTGGCGATGCTGGGCAGCGATCCACGCTCATACCTTGCTATCGGCATAGCCGACCTGCTGCCGGTGGGCGCCGTCTCTCTGTCGGGTCTGGCCTCACACTTCTGTCTCGCCCAGGCATTCCGCAGCGGTGATGCGAGCCTCGTGGTGCCGCTCGATTTCATGCGCATCCCGTTGATCGCTCTGGTCGGCTGGTGGCTCTACGGCGAGCCGCTCAACATCTATGTTTTTTCCGGCGCGGGCCTGATCGTGCTGGGCGTGCTGTGGAACCTGCGCGCCGAGGCAGCACCCAAAGCCGTGAAATAGGGCGTCAACGGATTAACCGCGCCACTGCTATTCGTCCCCGCTTGCCGGGGAGGGAGAGGTCTGCGGCGCCCGTCGACGATTACGGCGCGCCGACCGGAGACCACGCCGCCGCGACACAAAATGGGCTTTCGCTTCGGACGAACCGGTCTTACAAACGACAGATGGTTCGGGCAGCTGGGAGGGTGTTCCCATCGATTCGAACATCATCGATGCGGCACACATTTCCGTCAACATTTCAGGGTCTTGAGTACAGGTGAATCGCGTTCGGCACACCTTACTCCCCGCGCTTGCCGGGAGAGGGTCGGGATGAGGGGGCCGCTCCGCAAACTCAAAGCGACGGCTCAGATTCGCGGAGAGGCCCCCTCACCCGGAATGAGCGCGAAACACGCGCTCATTCCGACCTCTCCCCGCAAGCGGGGAGAGGTGAAGGCCGTCGCCTACTGTGCGATGCCCCGACGTTAAGGATGGCGTCGGGTTGTTCGTGTGGGAGTCGCAATGATCGGAACCCTACCACATCACGTCGCGTGCCTCACCCTGCTCGCCCTGGTTTTGCCGGTCACGGCGGTGGCGCAAAGCCCATATCCGCCGCAATCCGTTCCATCGCCCCCTGGGGCCGCCGTCAACCCCGTTTGCGGGCGGCTTGAGGCGCAACTTGCCGCCATTGACCGCGGCGTCAGCGCCGATCCGGCGCGGGCTGAGCAAACCCACCGCATCGAGGAAACCCTGAACAAACAGCAGGCGGACCTCGATCGCACACAGTCGCAGTGGCAACGGCTCGGCTGTCAGCCGCCAAGCCTGTTTTCCATCTTCTCCAATCAGCCGCCGCAATGCGGACCGCTCAACAACCAGATTTCACAGATGCGCGCCGGCATCGATCGCACCATGGCGGAGCTGCAGCGCTCGCGTCACGGCGCCGACGATGAGATACAACGCCAGGGCGTTATCGGTGCGCTGGCGCAGAACAATTGTGGCCCGCAATACCGTGCCGCTGCCCCGCAGAAGGGATTTTTCGAAACGCTGTTCGGCGGCCTCAGTCCGGGTGGCGCCGCCCCGCCTGGGGCGTCGGATTATCCGCAAATTGGTGGGAACGGCTATCGCACTTTGTGCGTGCGCACCTGCGACGGATATTATTTCCCAATTTCATATTCGACCTCGCCGACCCGCTTCGCCGAAGATGAACAAGCCTGCCAGCGGCTGTGTCCCGCAACTGAAGCCGTCCTGTACTCCCATCGCAATCCCGGCGAGGACGTCGCACAGGCAGTCGCCAGCAACGGCCGCATCTATAAAGATCTGGCAAACGCATTCCGCTACCGCCGCGAATTTGTCGCGTCGTGCAGTTGCAAGCAGCCCGGGCAGACCTGGGCGGAGGCACTGGGGCAAACCAAAGACTCCACCATCGAGCGCGGCGATATCGTCGTTACCGAGGACCGGGCGAAGGCCCTCTCGCAGCCGCGCACCGAAAACCCGAATCGCAACACCTCGTCAGCCCGCAAGCCGCCGGGAAGCGCCCCCACCGCCGCGTCCCCCGATGCACCTGACCCTACGCCCCCCGCAATCGAACCCGGCAAACGCACCGTGCGAACGGTTGGACCGACGTTCCTGCCTGCGCGATGACCGCGGAGTTTCCCTATTGATGAGCATCGGTAGCTTTGCGTGGATCACCTGAGAAGTCGTCGTCACATCCGTAACGCCTGCTCCGCCGGCACGTAGGGCAGCTTCAACGCATCGGCTACGGCTTTGTAGGTAATCTGCCCCTCGTGGACGTTGAGGCCGGCGCGCAGATGCGGGTCCTGTCCCAGCGCGACCCGGTAGCCTTTGTCGGCCAGCGCCATCACATGAAGCAGCGTCACGTTGTTGAGCGCGAATGTCGATGTACGGGCAACGGCGCCCGGCATGTTGGTGACGCAGTAATGCACCACGTCGTCGACGATGTAGGTCGGGTGTGAATGGGTGGTCGGCCGTGATGTTTCCGCGCAGCCGCCCTGGTCGATGGAGACATCGACGATCACCGCGCCGGGCTTCATCGCCCGTACGGTGTCGGCGGAGATCAATTTCGGCGCCTTGTCGCCGGGGATCAGCACTGTCCCGATAATCAGATCGGCGCGGCGACACAGGGTCTCGACCGCATCGCGGGTCGAGAACACCGTCTGGACGCCGCTCAACGTATTGTCGATGCGCCGCAATACATCGGGGTTACGATCGATCACTGTCACCGTAGCGCCCATACCGGCAGCAATGCGGGCCGCATTGGCCCCAACGGTGCCGCCGCCAAGCACCAGCACATCGGCAGCCGAAACGCCGGGAACGCCGCCGAGCAACACGCCGCGGCCGCCGATCTCCTTCTCGAGGCAATGCGCGCCCGCTTGAGGCGCCATGCGGCCCGCCACCTCCGACATCGGCATCAGCAGCGGAAGCCCGCCTTGCGGGCTGGTCACGGTTTCATAGGCAATCGCAATGCACCCCGATGCCAGCAGGTCCTCTGCCTGCTCGCGATCGGGCGCGAGATGCAGGTATGTGAACAACACTTGGCCGTGCCGAAGCTTCTTGCGTTCGGGCGCGAGCGGCTCCTTGACCTTCACGATCAGTTCCGCCTCGGCGAATATCCGATCTACATTCACCGCGATCTCGGCGCCTGCAGCCACGTAGGCTTCATCCGCGAGACCGGCGCCCCCGCCCGCGTCCTTCTCGATAAGAACGTGATGACCTTTGAGCGTCAGTTCGCGTACCGTGGATGGCACGAGCCCCACACGGAATTCGCTGTCCTTGATCTCCTTGGGCACACCGACCAGCATCATTCACCTCAAAGATTTCGGCCGCTTCATAGGAAAAACCAATAGCGCGATAAGGAAAAAATGCGGAAGTCACGGTCAGTCAAGCATGTATGCTGTCACGTTGGCAGATGTGCGCGGCGCGGTCATTCCGGGCTCTCTACTTCGCGGCGCTCCCGGAATGACACCGCATATGATTCGAAATCAAGGACGCTGAACTAGGAAGACGCGCACGCGATACGGAGGGAAGTCGATGTTCGGGGGCGTAGGGCCTTCGCCGCAATTACAACAGAGCCATAGCTTACACGAGATTCGACGCAGCACGCGAGGGTTTTTGGCAATTTGCTTCGCGGTGGCGGCGAGCCTCTTCGTCGCGTCCGCCGCGACGGCGGCCGATCGCATTCGGATTGCGGCACAAAAGACCGGCACGCTTGCCTGGGAGCTGGATATCATCAAAGCGCATGGCCTCGACAAGAAGGCCGATCTCGACATCCAGGTGGTGGAGCTCGCATCCACGGAAGCGGGCAAGATCGCGCTGCGCAGCGGCTCCGCCGACCTGATCGTGTCGGATTGGCTGTGGGTCGCACGCGAGCGCGCGCTCGGCGACAAACTGGTGTTCTATCCTTATACGAGCACGCTCGGCGCCGTGATGGTACCGGGAAATTCCACTGTCTCGGAGCTCGCCGATCTCAAAGGCAAGAAGCTCGCGGTCGCCGGCGGTCCCCTGGACAAGAGCTGGCTCATGCTTCAAGCGGTCGCACGCCGCAACGGCCTCGATCTCAAGACCCAGGCCACCGTTGTGTATGGAGCGCCGCCTTTGCTGTCCGAGAAGGCCCTGCAGCGCGAGAACGACGCCACGCTCACATTTTGGAATTTCTGTGCCGAGCTGGAAGGCAAAGGATTCAAGCGCGGCATCGATATGGAGGAGATCGAAAAGCGTCTAGGCGCGATGGGGCCGGTCGCTATGGTGGGTTACGCGTTCGACGCCGGCTGGGCGGCAAAGAACAATTCCGCTGTTGCGCGGTTCCTCGAAGTCGCTGCTAAGGCGAAGGATATCCTCGCCAATTCGGAGGCCGAATGGCAGCGGTTGGCGCCGCGCATTGGGGTCAGCGGCAAGGCAGGCCTTGAGATCTATCGCCAACGTTACAGCGACGGCATTCCCCGCCGCCCGGTCCGGGACGAGGAGCGCGATGCCACAGGGCTCTATCGGGTCCTGGCGGAGATCGGCGGCGCAGAATTGGTCGGCCCGGCGCGGGAGCTGGACAAGGGGACGTTCTACGACCCGGAGAAATCCGATTGAACGTCGCGTCACGGCTGTTCTCGCTGATTCTGCTGGTTGCAGCCTGGTATGCCGGCTCGGAAATTGCCGGGCCGCGCATGCTGCCGGGCCCGCAGACAGTTGGTTTTGCCCTATGGGCTGAAGCGCAATCGGGCGCACTCGCGTTTCATCTTGGCGCGACCTTAGCCCGCGTGGCGGTCGCATTCGTCATCGCCATGGCGATTGGAACCGCGCTTGGCGTGTGGATGGGCCGCTCGCGCCTCGCCGACCGCCTCGCCGATCCCTGGCTGGTCGCTTTGCTGAACCTGCCGGCGCTGGTCATCATCGTGCTCGCCTATGTGTGGGCGGGGCTCACCGAAACCGCCGCCATCATCGCGGTCGCACTCAATAAGCTGCCCAACGCTACCGTCACGGTGCGCGAAGGCGCCCGCTCGCTCGATCGCCAGCTCGACGAGATGGCGCAGGTGTTCCGCATGAATCGCTGGATGCGGCTGCGGCATGTGCTCGTTCCCCAGCTCGCGCCTTATCTTGCGGCTGCAACACGCTCCGGCTTGTCGCTAGTGTGGAAGATCGTCCTGATCGTCGAACTCCTTGGGCGGCCGAACGGCGTCGGCTTCGAAATCGGGATCGCCTTCCAGCTGTTCGACGTTACCCGCATCCTCGCCTATGCTATTGCGTTCATCCTCGTCATGCTGGCGATCGAAACATTCCTGGTGCAGCCGATTGAACGACATGTCTCCCGCTGGCGGCCCAAAGCAGCTTGACGTCAGCATAACGCACAAGTCCTATCGTGCAGTATCGGGCGGCAGCATCGAGGTGCTGCACGACATGGCGTTCACGCTGAAGTCGGGGACGGTGGGGGCCTTAGTCGGTCCTTCCGGCTGCGGCAAGACCACGCTTCTGCGCATCATTACGGGCCTTGATACCGACTATACGGGTACGGTGCATCTGCCCGCCCACGGCAAGCTCGGCATGGTGTTCCAGGAGCCGCGGTTGTTGCCGTGGCGCACCGTGGATCAGAACGTGCGGCTTGGAGCACCGGAGGCGACCGACTCCGACCTTGATGTCCTGTTCGGGGTGCTGGGCCTCGCCGCCCACCGGCATCATTTCCCGGGTGAACTGTCGCTCGGCCAGGCGCGCCGCGTCGCGCTCGCACGCGCCTTTGCGGTTAAGCCCGATCTCCTGGTGCTCGATGAGCCCTTCGTGTCCCTCGATGCGGCGCTTGCCAAACATTTGCAGGAAGAGCTTGCGGCGCTGGTAACGAGCCGACACGTCACCACTCTGATCGTCACCCACAGCATTGACGAAGCAATCGGCTTGGCTGACCGGCTGTTCCTGCTCTCGGCAAGTCCGGCCCACGTGATTGCCGAAGTCCCGATCGCACGACCTCGCTCGCCGCACACACCAGAAGAACTGGCCGCAATCCGCGGCGATATCGCGAGGGCATTGGGGAAGATCGGTAAGTGACCCGTTTCCAGCCGCTACATCGTGCCGAGTCCAGATTTGATACGCTCGGTCGTCATGCGCGGGCTCGACCCGCGCATCCATTAACAGATGGACCTGCGGGTCAAGCCCGCAGCTGACGACAGTGGAAGGACGAGCGCCGACCCAATTTGGTCGGGAACCGCTTTAGCGTTGCCGGCCCGTGCGTTGCTGCTTCTGTTCCCATTGCAGAAATTCGCGGAACAGCGCCTCGCGCTTTTCCGGTTCTACGTTGACATTACCCTTGTTTTTCAGAAAGGCCGCGAAGTCGGCGGCGGTCGCGGTCTGTTGCGCATCCACACCGTTGGCCTGGCGAAGTCGTTGCAACATTTCTTCGGCCACGCTCCAGCGGGTCCAACCCGGCACCGTCGCCGACAGATTGACGTCGCGCCATTTCGGATGTCGTGGCGGCTGCTGGAACTTTTCAAAGTTAGTGAAGAAAGATTCGACGAATCTGTGCACCTTGCGGTAACGATCAGTGTTCTTCTGCCAGTTGAACACCGCAAGCACGGCTGGCACCGCGATCGTGTCGGTCACTTGGCCTGGTGGAACGAGCGTCGGATATTCCTGGCTCGTAAACTCGCCCAGCGCGTAGTAATCTTCGTAGGTCTTGGTGAACGGGATTTGCACCAGGTGGAGTCCCGAATTGGGGGGAATTTTCGCGAAAAAGTCGATCGGCTTGCCGATAACGCGAACGAGCGCCGCGATTTCTCCCGCTTTGAGCTTTTGCAAGGCAAGCGGATTGTCGAACAGCGTCGGTTCGACTTGAATGCCCGCGCGTTGAAACACAATCGTCCCCGTCAAGCTGGACGCGCTGCCGGCCGGTCCGAAATTGACCTTCTTGCCCTTCAAATCCGCAAGACTGTTAACATCGGTGCGCGCCAGAACGTGCATTTCCGATATCGGCAGACGGACGATGTAATTGATGCGGTTTTCGAGATTGACGGTTTTGCGTTGCGTGCGGAAGTACTCGAACACGTCCGATTGAGTCACCGCCACATCAACCCCGCGCAGATAGAGGAGATCGTCGAGGTTCGAGGCGGCCCCATAGGTGACCATCGGAACAATGCGCAGATTGTCGCCGTCATCCAGGACCTGCGCCAGCTCGTCGGCAAATGTCATGTAGCTGCCGGACAGCAGGCCGCCGGCCACTCCGACCGTCCACTGGTTCTTGCGCGCTCTGAGTTCCGCGTCGGGCCCCCCCTCTTCGAGTGATCTCGGTATGGCTTGCGCATGAACCTGCGTCGGAACACTCGGACCGAGCGCGCTCATTCCCAGTCCAACCGCCACAAGCGTAGCGGCAGACCATAATGTCACCCGCAATTGCTTTTGGATGCACATCTTATCATCCCCTTTTTTTTGTTACCCCCTTTGGTCCGGATGGGAGCCCCCTCCTCGTCCAGGCGCGCGAGCGTTGACTCCTGGTTCTGTCAATTCTGTGAAATGATTGGGATCGGCAATGTGGATTAATCAAAATGCCGGCTTAGTTATTCCACAATTAGGCAAAGCAACGTTCCTCTTGGTTGCAAAAATATAATATTATATAAAAAAGCTATCTCGCGCGCCTGATACTCAGGGTTTCTGTTTGGGAATCGGCGGCTGCGCCCCGCTCACCACTATGGCATATCCTTCGTTCATGCGCCCTCCGTCTCATCGGCAACCGACTTGCGATATCCAAACAGCCAGGCCAGCGCCTGGACAGCGAACAGCAGGCCGAGCACAGATGCCAGCACGATGATAGAGGCATGGTCTGCGAAGGTGGCGTAGCTGCCGCCCGACATGGTGAGGGCCAGACGAAAGCTCGCCTCCAGCCGGTCTCCGAGCACAAATGCCAGCAGCAGGCCCGCCATCTCGTATCCGAATTTGCGCAGGATGTAGCCGACCCCCCCGGAGATCGCCATGATCCAGATATCGGCGACCGAAAAGTTCACGCTGTAGACGCCGATGATCGAAATGATCAGGATGATTGGAACCAGCCACGCATAGGGAATGCGCAGCAGGTTAACGAAAATTCCAACCAGCGGCAAATTGAGGATGAGAAGGATCACATTGCCGATGTACATGCTCGCCACCAGACTCCAGAACACCTCCGGATGATCGGTGAGCAGCAGCGGGCCCGGTTGCACACCGTGAATGGTGAGTGCCGAGAGCAGGATCGCGGTCGCCGGGATTGATGGAATGCCGAGCGCAAGCAAAGGGATCATGGCGGTGCCGGTGACGGCGTTGTTGGCGGTCTCCGGGCCCGCAACGCCCGCGATTGCGCCGTGGCCGAACTCCTCGGGATGTGCGGAAAACCGCTTCTCCACCGCATAAGAGACGAAGGTCGACACCACGTGGCTGACGCCCGGGATAACCCCGAAGATGAAGCCGATGGCTGAGGCGCGCCCGATCGCCGGCGCGGAGTCGCGAAGATCCTTCGAGCGCGGCATGAGGTCCTTGAATTTCGGCCGGATCGCCTTGATGGTCTCGGTCTTTTCCAGATTGATCAGTATCTCCGAAATGCCGAACAGACCGATCGCCAGTGACGTGAACGACAGTCCGCCGGCCATACTGGTATATCCGAACGTGAAACGCGCGACGCCGGTGAGATTGTCGAGGCCGATCGAGCCGAGCAGAAGTCCGAGCGCGACCATCAATACGGTTTTCACCCGCGAGCCGGCAGACACCACGGAGATGACGCTCAGCGCCAGCAGGATCAGCACGACTTCAACCGAGGGGCCGATCGCGATCATGACTTTCGCCAGCGGCGGCGCAATCAACATGAGACCGACGATCGAGACGGTTCCGCCGATGAAACTGCCGACCGCCGCGATCATCAGGGCCGGACCGGCGCGTCCCTGGCGCGCCATTTCGTAGCCATCGATACAGGTGACGACGGACGCAGCCTCGCCTGGAATGCGCACCAGAATCGAGGTGGTCGAACCGCCATACATGGCGCCGTAGAAGATGCCGGTCAGCATGATGATGCCGATGGCGGGATCAAGCCCGAAGGTCAGCGGCAGCAGCAGCGTCATTCCGGCGAGCGGACCCAGCCCCGGCAACACCCCGACGATGGTGCCCCACAAGCACCCGATGAAGCAGTACAACAGTCCCTTCCAGGACAATGCGATCGCAAACCCGCCGAGCAATTGATCGAAGCCGGTCATCACATCCCCAACCCGTCCAAAATGGCCCCGATCGGAAGCTGCAACCCGAGCGCCACCTGGAAAAAATACCAGCACGCCACCATGGCAATGATCGCCGAAAGCCCTGCAACCAGGAGCGAACAACGCGCGATAAGAACAAGGAGCGTTGCCCCGAACAGTCCAAGCGTCAGGTAGGCACCAAGCGGTTCAAACAGCGGCGGCACCGCGAGCAGAGCTGCAAGTACAATCAGCACGTCGCGATGCCCGAGTTCGATCGTTCCCTGGTGCCCCGCTCCCAACCAATCTTCTACGCCAATCACAACGGAAAGCAGGACCACCGACACGGCGAGAGCCAACGGAAAAAAGCCGGGACCCGGCAGAGCAAAGTCCCCGAAATCAATGAGCGAGGCCTGCCACGCAAACAGCAAGCCCGTGGCAGCAAGCGCGCCCGCGACGCAAATCCCGCCGCGGCGGGCGCTGACCGCGCGAAGCAGAGACTGCCCGGCCCCAGTGCCGACGCCCGACGGAGTTTCGAAATCGCTGCGCATCGGAATCCTGTCGAGCACTCCCAGATCCACCGCCGTTGCTCCGGCGACGGTCATATCCTGCCGCTATTGCACCGGCGGCGCTTCTCGACGACGATGCGCCTGATCGGGACGGATCGGCAATTGACGCAGGCACACAAAGGGTGCCCACCTGCGGGCCGGTGGGCACCCTTCGCTTTGCCCACCTACACACGGCAGCCGGTCAGGCGACGTCAGTCCGCGAGACCGCCGCGAGACCCAATCGCTACTTCTTTTTCAACCCGAGTTCGTCCATCAATTGCGCGAGCTTCACGTCGTCGCTCGCAATCAGCTGTCCGAAATCCGAGGCCGGAAGATAAGCGGGCGTAAATCCGATGGATTTCCCTGCCTCGACGAACGCCGGCGTCGCGACCGTCTGCTTGATTGCATCCTGCAGCTTGGCAACGACCGGTTTCGGCGTTCCACTCGGGACCGCGATGCCGCGCCACATGTCGAGCGTCACCGGATAACCGAGTTCCTTCGCGGTCGGAGCGTCGGGGAATATCGCATCACGCTGCGCGCCAAGCACTGCCAGCACGCGCAGATCGCCGCTCTTGACGTGCGGCACCAAAGCGGCCGGCAACTGGACCACGCCTTCAATTCGGCTGCCCAGCAGATTGACGACCGCCTGGCCTTCCCCGAACGGCACGTTTACGATTTTCACGTCGGCACCTCCGAACAAGGCCGACGCCACGAAATGGGTATGGCTGCCGGTACCAGAATTGCCGATGCGGACTTTGCCAGGATTTGCCTTGGCGTAGTCGACGAACTCCTTGAGCGTCTTCCACGGGGCGTCGCTGCGCACCGCGATCGTCGGGGTCTCCACGCTGACCCGCGCCACGGGGTCGAATGCCTTATAGTCGAAAGGCATGATTCCGGAATGATAGTTCGTCGATACGGAATTCGAGTTCCAAATGATCGAATGCCCGTCCGGTTTCTGCTGCTGGACATGGCTATAGCCAATTGCGCCGCCGCCGCCGGTACGATTGACGACCGGAACCGGCACCTCCAGGGACTTGGCCATGCCGTCGGCGAGCTGACGGGCCGTGACGTCGGCCGCGCTTCCGGCACCGAACATCACCGTCATCTCGACCGGCTTGCCGCCTGGGAACTGCTGGGCATCCGCGTTCATAGAACCCACGATCAGCACCGCAGACCCCACCATCAGCACCGCGCCGGCCGCAGCGCCAATTGTCAGCGTGATCATACGCATTCGTCTCCTCCACTACCGTTCGTCAAAATCGATCCTCATTTGATACGGGGAATGGGCACATTCGTGGCGCCCGCCGGCAAATCTCTTCGGCGGCGCGCACCACAATCGCTGCTCAGTGTGGCAACGGAAAAGCCCTTATGAAAACCCCTCCATGACAGGGCGCTTTTGGCTCGCCCCCACCAATTGAGCCTCAAGGTATCGGCGCGCGTATTCATTCCGGTCGGCGTGTCGGAATCATGGCAGACTGGAGCATTTTTCTCTTGGCTGCGCCGACGGAGCCCGGAGCAGCTGCGCGGCCAATTGTCGTTACGCCGGCTGCGGCGCCCGGCGGATCATGCCGCGCTGGGGATTGTAGCCAAGCACGGCGAGCAGGAAAAACACCACGGTCGAGCCGACGACAACTGCCGCTGCCACCGCCTCGAACTCGCCATAAAGCGCAAAGCGGATCAATTCCACCGCATGGGTGAACGGGTTCAACAGCGCAACGTAATAAAGCACCTCCGACCCGCCTTCGCGCAGCTTCCACAACGGATATAGAGCCGATGAGAAGAAGAACATCGGAAACATCACGAAATTCATGGCGCCGGCGAAATTCTCGAGCTGGTTGATGTGCACCGACAGAAACAGCCACAAGGACCCCAGCATCAGGCCGGAGACGACCAGGGCCGGCAGCACGTTCAGCCAATCGATTGGCTCGAAGGTCACGTCGAATAGGATGCAGACGCTGAGAAAGACGTAACAGGTGATCACCGAGAGCGCCGTCCCCGCGACGAGCTTGCAAATGAGCAGCACCCAGCGCGGCAGCGGTGCGGTGAGCAGGAGCCGCATTACGCCCATCTCACGGTCATAGACCATCGAAAGCGAGGACTGCATGCCGTGAAACAGCAGAATAATACCAAGCAGGCCTGGCACGATGTAGACCTGATAGGTGATGTAGGTCTTGTAAGGTGGAATGATCGAAACACCAAATACGTTGTAGAAGCCGGCCGCGAACACCGCGAGCCACATCAGCGGCCGCACCAAGGCGGACAGCAACCGGCCGCGCTGCTGGGCGAACTTGGTGATTTCCCGCATGGTAAGCGCCCGGAGGGCGCGGCCGACATGAGCGATCTGCATCGTGGTCCTGGTTGGCGTTTACTTGTTCAAGCGGCATGACGTCTCAGGCTCGTCGTCGCCCAGAGTGTCAAGCTCGTTGGTGCGATGAAGAAATCCCTCCACGGGCGCGCTGGCCACCACCATGTAGGGAGCCGCAAGCAGCACGGCCTGGCGTACCTGGTGATCCCACGGCCGCACGGAGATCGGCAGGCCCTTATCGCCGTCGAAGCCCGCATCGCCGAGGATGAAATCACGCTGCTTTGCAAACTCCGTCGAGCGCGTGCGCAGCGTCGCCTGTACCACCATTTTTACGGCGACCCACGCGGCCCAGTCTCCGCTATCCATGCGTCGGCCGCCGGACTTCTTATCGAAGCGCGAATTGACCTGGGGCGCACCGTTGTGCTCCCAGGTCCAATGCCACGCCACCGGCTCGAGGTCTATGCTCCCCACCACCGGCCGCGGCAACACCGTGTGATAAGGCACCTGTCGGACGAAATCGAATGCCTCATCGGCGACGAAAACCACGTCGTAGTTGCCCCGGATGGCGCTGAGCAGGGCCGGATTGTTCTGCTCGCGCTCGCGCGGGTCGGTCCCGGCCTTGAAGTGCTGGTTGGCGATGATCTTAGCCCCGAATTTCTGCGCCGATCGGGTGAACGCCTTCACAGTCTCGGCATCGGCGGGCAGCGGTCCTTCCAACACCAGAATGTCGCGCCATTTCCGCGACGCGAGATATTGCATCAGCGCGTCCATGCGCATAGCAAGACTCGGGATCACATGCACGAACTCGCGCGCGCACAACTCACGGCGCAAGCCATCGTCGGTGGCAGTGACGTTGAACAGCAGCACGTCGCGCCCCCGGGCGGCAGCCGCAAGCGGCTTGAACGCCTCGGCCGGGGCGTCGATCAGGAAAAAGTGGATGCCGCGCCCCTCAAGGGCCTGGATCACCGCCGGCGCGACCTCGGCCGGTGATTTCACCGTGATGCGCTCGAGCGCAAACTCGGTGTTGAGCACGCGTACCAAGGCGGCGGCTTCGTCGATACCGATCTGCCCACCAACGAAGGGGTGGTCACGGGTCTTGAGAATGAGGCGCTCATAGGCGCGCACGGGCTCGTAACGCGGATCGCCCTCGATCTCCACGTATCCGATGGAGATGTGTTGTCGTGGCAGGGTGGAAGGCTGCGGCGCCGTCTGCCCTAAAGCCGGAACAATGAGACCAAGGATGACCAGAAAGGCACGGAGCGTAGGGCGGGCAAAGGTGAATCTTTGCACCTTTGCCCACACGGTCCGACTTGGCATTGTAGACCGCGTGGGCAAAGACGCATCACGCAACGCGCCCGAAAGACCCCACCGGGCCGGCGATGCGTCTTTGCCCATCCTATGCCATGTGCTGCGTGGCGCGAAGACTCTAATCATCGATCACTACGCCCCATGGAATGCGACCGACCGGAATCGAAACCGTGGCCTTGCGGGTCCTCAGATCGATAACCGTGACGTCGTCGCCAAAGCCGTTGGCCACATAAAGCGTCTTTTCGTCTCTCGACATACCGAGGCCCCAGGAGCGCTTGCCGACCAGAATATAGCCCTGAATCTTGCGGGTCGGCACATCAACAACAGCGACATGGGCGGCGTGGCCGAGTGTCACATAGGCGGTCTTACCATCTCGGGTAATTCGCAGATCCACCGGCGTTACATCGGTCTTGCGCATACCGGGAGGCAGGAACTCGATCTTGCCTTCAACGGTAAATTTCTCGCGGTCGATGACATAGACCTCGCCGGACAATTCGGCCGACACCCATAATTCCTTGTGGTCGGGGGTTGCCGCAAAGCGACGTGGCCTCGTGCCCACCACGACGTCCTGCACCACGTTGCCGCTGTCGGCGTCGATGAGATGAATAAGGTCGCCGACCTCAGACGTCACATAGACAAAGTGGCCGTCTTCACTGACGAACACCCCCTCGGGCTCGGCGCCGGTCGGCACCTCCTGCACGATGATGTTCTGGTCCATATCGATCACCGACAGAGAAGAGCCTTCCTCATTGGACACGTAGATGCGATGTCGACTCTCGTCGATGCCGAAGGTCTCGGGGCTTGAGCCGGTCGATAGTTTGCCAACAACCTCCAGTTTCGCGACATCGATGATGTCGATCACGTCATCGTCGCCGCAGGCGACATAGAGCTTGCTGTGATCAGAACTGAAATGCATATCGCGCGGGCGCCGCGACGTCCTGAGATCCTTGACGACCTTGTTGGTC
>Ga0126369_10000380_pt1 | contig 29020 bp, 35 predicted proteins | sample PanSoiMetaPlot_1_FD_109646 | JGI IMG/M metagenome (GOLD analysis project Ga0126369, IMG submission 109646) | Tropical forest soil microbial communities from Panama - MetaG Plot_1 | ecosystem: Environmental > Terrestrial > Soil > Tropical forest > Bulk soil | place: Panama | collected 2016-02-17
ATCTCGCGGCCGGGCTTCTGCGGTCCTCACTCACCCATGACGAATGGGCTCGCTCCGGTCCTCGGCGCCCGACCACGATCTGGGGCACCTGGCCACCGAATGCCTCGCCCCCATTCGGAATCACTCATCTAAGGCCATGGACCCAGGTCTCTGCGCGTCGTGCCGGCACTCGCGCGTCGTGGACGGCGCGAACAGCCGCTTCTGGCTGTGCGAGCGTTCCCGGACCGACCCGCGGTACCCGCGGTATCCCCGCCTGCCCGTGCTCGCGTGCCCCGGTCACGAGCCGGCCGCTCAGCCGGGGACGGCGCCCCCCGCCGGCGGCCGCAGGCGGTAGCCGAGCCCCCAGACCGCCTCGATGTGGTTGCCGAAGGAGCCGAGCTTGCGCCGGAGGCGCACCATCTGGGTGTCGACGGCGCGGTCCAGGCCCTCGTAGTCGGCGCCCCAGACGCGGTCGATCAGGAAGTCGCGCGTGAACGTCCGTCCCGGGTGGCGCAGGAGGAGCGCGAGCAGCTCGAACTCGCGACGTGACAGCGTCACCGGCTCGCCGGCCACCGTGGCGGTCAGGGCCGACGCGTCGAGCACCAGGACGCCGCAAACGAGGGGGCCGCCGCCGGCGGCCGGCTGCGCGGCGGACCGGTCCAGCGCCACGCGCCGCAGCATCGCCCGCACGCGAGCGACCAGTTCCACCGGCGAGAACGGCTTCAGCACGTAGTCGTCCGCGCCCACCTCCAGGCCGGTCACGCGGTCGGCCTCGTCGCGGCGGGCGGTGAGCATGATGATCGGCACCAGCGAACGGCGGCGGAGCTCGCGGCACACCGTAAGGCCGTCCATGCCCGGCAGCATCCAGTCCAGGACCACCAGCTCGGGCGCGAACTCGGCCGCCGCGCGGAGGCCTGACGGCCCGTCGTGCGCCTGCCGGACGGCGTGCCCGGCCTGCTGCAGGTGCGCGCGGACCAGGTCGTTCAGCGCGACCTCGTCCTCGACCACCAGCACGCGCGCCATGTCAGCGTTGCCGCAGCGTGACGCGGAACGTGCTGCCCACGTTCGGCTCAGACGTCACCGTGAGGCTCCCGCCCATGGCCTCGGCGAGCTCGCGCGCGATCGCGAGGCCGAGCCCGAACCCGCCGGTGTCGCGCGACCGGGAAGGATCCCCGCGATAGAAGCGCTCGAAGATGCGCTCCCGATCCTCGGGCGCGATCCCGATGCCGGTGTCCGCGACGTCGATCGCCACCCGGTCCGGCGGCAGCGAGGCCAGCGAGACCAGCACCGCGCCGCCCTCCGGCGTGTGCGTCACCGCGTTGCGGACGAGGTTGGCCAGCACCTGCGTGAGGCGGTCGGGGTCGGCGAGGCCGACCAGGTCGGGCAGCGCCTCCGGGTGGGCCACGGCGACCAGCCGCTCGCGGCGCGCCATCGGCGCGAACGTCGCAACCACCGAGCGGACGACTGCGGCGAGCGCGACGGGGCGCATCTGCACCTTCAGCTCGTGCGCGTCGGCGCGAGCCAGGTCCAGCAGCTCCTCGACCAGGGCGCCGAGCCGGTGCGTCTCCCCGGAGACCACCTTCAGGTAGTGGTCGGGAGTGGCGTCGGCGGGCCGGTCCTCGGGCGGCAGCAGGAGCGTGTCCACGTGGCCCTGGATGCTGGCGATGGGCGTGCGCAGTTCGTGCGACACGTTGAGGATCAGCTCGCGCCGGCTCCGCTCGGCCGCCTCGGCCCGGCGCCGCGCCTCGATGAGGTCCCGCTCCTCCTGCGCGACGCCGAGCATGATCCGGGCCAGCCCCGCCCACGCGAGTCCGATCCAGTTCGCGATGTGGAGCGCAAGGAGGATGAGGGCCACGCCCAGCAGCACCATCCAGGCCATCAACGGCAGCAGGACCGGTCTCTGGAACCAGCTGGACTCGTTCAGGATCCGCAGCGGCGTGGTGATCAGCAGGACCGAGCCGGCGAGCAGCAGTCCGGTTGCGGTGGCGACGACGATGCCCAGCGGGAACTTCAGGATCAGGAACGCCATCGACTTCCACGTCACCGAGCGGCCGAGATGGCCGATGAGGCCCTTCCAGCTCGCCAGCAGGCCCCGGTCCGGCGCCGACATGGGCGGCACGTCGGCTCCGAGCAGCGTCACCGCCAGCTCCCGTTCGAAGAGCGCGAACGCCCAGGCCGCGACCAGGCAGCCGAGGAGGAGCAGCAGCCCCACGCCGGTGATCGCCAGGAGGGCGCCGAGCGCCATGCCGGAGCCGAGCAGGAGCACGTAGAACAGGCCGAGCGGCAGGCTGAGCAGCAGGTAGAGCAGCCGGGTGTAGGTCCTGCCCCTGGCCGCCACGCCGAACACGGCGACCGCGATCCGGCCCACGTCCCAGGCGGCTGCGGCTGGTGCGCTCATGCGGGGGGATGGTGGGGCGCCGCTGTGCCAGGACGATGTCAGGCGGGTGCGCTCCCCGTCCCGTCCAGGCTGCCGAGGTTGACCACGATCGCCTCCTGCGTGGTACGGGCGATCACGACCACGGCCTCCTGGTCCGAGTGCTCGTTCGACTCGGTGTGGGGCACGTGCGGCGGCACGTACACGAAGTCGCCGGGCCGCGTCTCGATCCGCACGTCGCGCCCGCCTTCCCGGTACAGGAAGGCAGGGGTCCCCGAGACGACATAGATGCCGGTCTCCGAGTGCCCGTGGTGGTGCGGGCCCGACGTCGCTCCCGGCGCGACGTGCGTGCGGCCCATCCACAGCGCCCGCGAACCGCATAGGTCGCCGCTGAGCGCCGCGAAGCGGGACATGCCGGCCGTCTGGGCGGTGCCGCCGGAGCATGCGTCGGCGGGGACGTGGTGCAGTCGGTCCATCGCCGTCAGCCTACTCCGGGCACGGGGCGATAACCGAACCGCTCGCTGTGGATAACCCTTCCATCGCCGTCCACCGCGTCAACTGGTTGGTGGCGACGATGATGGAATCGGCCGGAGCTCGTCGGCGGCCTTCCCCGGTGCGCCGGTCGATCAGGCGGCGCGCCAGCGCCTACTGGGGTCACGGCGTCCGGCCCCGCCGCGGTCTGCGGCGGTGGGTGGTGCGCGCCCTGGCCGGACTCGCGGTGGCGAGCGCCATGCTGGGCTCGATCGTCGCCGGCGCGGTCGCCTCGGCCGGCGTCAGCGACCTGCCCGGCGTCGACGCGCTGGTGACGCGGCCGTTGCCCAGCGACACGCTCGTCTACGACCGGAGCGGCCAGGTCCTGCTGGCCGACCTGCACGAGGCCGGCCATCAGCACTACGAGTACCACCTGTCGGCGATGGGCCGCTACCTGCCCGAGGCGACGGTCGCCGTCGAGGACGCCGGCTTCTGGAGCGAGCCGGCCGTGGAGCCGCTGAGCGTCGGCCGGGCGGCGTTCGCGGACCTCCGCGCCCACGCGGTGGTGCAGGGCGGGTCGACGATCACCCAGCAGCTCGTGAAGCTGCGCCTGGTCGGCGACGGCTCCAGCTTTTCGCGCAAGCTCCGCGAGGCCGTCCTGGCCGTCCGCGTCTCGAGCGCGTACTCCAAGTCGCAGATCCTCGAGATGTACCTCAACGCAATCTCGTACGGGAACACGGCGTACGGGTCCGGGACCGCTGCCCGGATCTACTTCCACCGCGATCCCGGCCAGCTCGACCTGGCCCAGGCGGCGCTTCTGGCCGGGCTGCCGCAGAACCCCTCGCTGCTCGATCCCCTGACCCACTGGGACGCGGCCCGGGAGCGGCAGCGCGAGGTGCTCGACGCGATGCTGCGCGCGCACGACATCACGGCGCGGGAGGCGGACGAGGCGTATGCGGAAGACCTCTCGCCGCCCGCTCACCTGTTCGGTCCGACGACGGTGAACGTGCTGCCGGGCTTCGTCGACTACGTCCGCCACGAGCTGACCGAGCGGTTCGGGGCGGCAGCGACGCAGGGCGGCCTGCGCGTGGTGACCACCATCGACCTGGGCCTGCAGGACGTCGCGCAGCGGGCCGTCTCGGACACGGTGCAGGCCGGCGCCGAGCGCGACGTGACCGACGGCGCCCTGGTCGCCATGGACCCGAGGACCGGGCAGGTGCTGGCGATGGTCGACTCCGCCGGACCGGACGCTCCCGGCCACGAGTACGACTTCGCGTGGCAGGTGCCGCGCAGCCCGGGCTCGTCGTTCAAGGTCTTCACGTACACGGCCGCGATCCAGAGCCGGCAGTACACGATGGTCACGCCGATCCCCGATGCCCCGCTGCTGGTGCAGTCGCCAGGCGAGAAGCAGGCGTACATGCCGCGGAACTACGACCTTCGCTACCACGGCACGTGCGCACTGCAGGTGTGCCTGGGCAACTCATTGAACGTCCCGGCGGTGGAGGTCGAGCTGGGCACCGGTACGCAGAACGTCGTGGACCTGGCGCGGCAGATGGGGGCACCGCCGTACAAGAATCCGAGCCCCGGCGTCTACACGACGAACGACTCCGCGGCGAGCTACGGCCCCTCCCTGACGCTGGGCGGCTACGCCGAGACGCCGCTCCAGATGGCGACCGGGGTCTCGGTGCTGGCCGACCGCGGCGTCCTGCACGACGCCGAGGCGATCCTCGGCGTCCGGTCCGAGGACGGCCGCCGGGTGTACGCCGCGGGCGGCCAGGGCCGGCAGGTGGTCGATCCGGGCGCCGCCTTCATCGTTGGCCAGATGCTGTCCAGCGACGCCAACCGGGCGCTGATCTTCGGACGGGGCACGCCGCTGGTGCTCGACGGGCGCACGGCGGCGGCCAAGACCGGCACCGCCGAGGACTTCGCCGACGGCTGGACGGTCGGGTACACGCCCTCGCTCGCGGCGGCGGTGTGGATGGGGAACGCTGACCACCACCCCATGACGAAGGGCACCGACGGTATCTACGTCGCGGCGCCGGCGTGGCACGACTTCATGACCGCGGCGCTGGAGCGCATGCACAAGGGCGACGAGTGGTACGACCCGCCGCCGGACGTGCAGACCCGCCCGGGGTTCGGGCGCCAGACGTACTTCCTGACGGGCACCTCGCCCGCGACGGCGCCGCCCGCGCTGCCGAGCTGGGCTCACCTGGGCGTGCGCGATCTCGGCCCGGACTGCCGCGAGTGGATCTCCGGCGGTCGGGACTACGCCACCTGCCAGAAGGTGGACTCCGGACTGCCGGGGGATCCCGGCCCGACGCCGAGCCCGCCCGCCGGCTGAGGGACTGCCCCGCGCGCTACTTCAGGCGCGGGTCCAGCGCGTCGCGAAGCCCGTCGCCCAGCAGGTTGAAGGCCAGGACGGCTCCAAAGATTGCAAGGCCCGGGAATGTGGCCAGGTTGGGGTCGCTGAAGATGTAGTTCCGGGAGGCGCCGAGCATGCTGCCCCACTCCGGCGTGGGCGCCTGGACGCCCAGTCCCAGGAAGCCGAGGCCGGCGGCGATCAGGATCGCGGCGCCGAGCTGGAGGCTGGCCTGGACGATGACCGGGGCCAGGGAGTTGGGGACGACGTGCCGGAACAGGACGATTGAGGAGGGCACGCCGAGGGCGCGGCCCGCCTCGACGTACGGCAGTTCGCGCACGCTGAGGGCTGACGCCCTGACCAGGCGCACGAAGATCGGTATCGAGGTGATGCCGACCGCGATGATGACGTTCTGGAGTCCGACCCCCAGCGACGCCACCAGCGCCAGCGCCAGCAGGATGTTCGGGAAAGCGAGCAGGACGTCGGTGACACGCTGGCTGCCGAGGTCGACCCAGCCTCCGAGGAAGCCGGAGACCGCGCCCAGCGGGAGTCCGATGCCGACCCCGATGGCGACCGCGGCGAAGCCCAGGACCAGGGTGTACCGCGCGCCGTAGAGGAGGCGCACGAGCTCGTCGCGGCCGTATTCGTCCGTGCCGAGGGGATGTGCGGCCGAGCTGGGCAGGAAGGCATCGGAGAGGTTCTGGTGGATGGGGTCGTAGCGGAAGATCAGCGGCCCCACCATGCTGGCGAGCACGTACAGGGCGAAGATGACCACGCCCACCACGGCGCTCGGGTGGGTGCGCAGCCGCACCCAGACCCGGCTGTGCGCCCGTTCGGGCGAGGTCAGGTCGACCGCCAGGGCCTGCTCGGCCGTGACGTCAGCTGTAACGGATGCGGGGGTCGACATAGGCGTAGATCAGGTCGGTCACGATGTTGATGGTGATGAAGGCCACCGAGAGCAGGAGCACCACGCCCTGCACCACCGGGTAGTCGCGGGAGCCGATCGAGTCAACCAGGAGCCGGCCGACGCCCGGCCAGGCGAAGATCGACTCGGTCAGTACGGCGCCCCCGAGCAGGATCCCGAACTGCAGCCCGATCGTGGTCACGATCGGCAGCAGGGCGTTGCGGAGGGCGTGACGGATCAGCACCGCGCGGCGCCCCGCGCCCTTGGCCCGAGCCGTGCGCACGAAGTCCTGGCCCAGGACCTCGAGCATGGCGGAGCGCGTCTGCCGGGTGACCAGGCCCATCGAGAACAGGGCCAGGGTCACGGTGGGCAGGACGAGTGAGGCCAGGCCCTGGTCGGTGCCGGCGGCCGGCAGCACGCGGAAGCGCACGGCGAACACGACGATCAGCATGAGGCCCAGCCAGTAGACGGGCATCGAGACGCCGAAGACGGCGCCGCTCGAGATGCCCAGGTCGCCGACGGTGCTGCGCCGGGTGGCAGCCAGGACGCCCAGGGTGACGCCCACCAGGACGGCCAGCACCAGGCTGGCGACGGCGAGCTGGGCCGTGTACGGAGCCCGGGTCGCGATCTCCTGGATGACCGGCTGGCCGGTCCGGGTCGAGATGCCGAGGTCGCCGTGGACCAGGCCGCCGAGGAAGCTCAGGTACTGCTGCCACAGTGGCTGGTCCAGGCCCAGCTGCCGGCGGATGTTGGCGATGGCCTCAGGGGTGGCCTGCGGCCCGGCGATGATGATCGCCGGATCGCCCGGCAGCAGCGTGCGGAGGAAGAAGACCACCGTCGCGACGCCGAACACGGTCGGGATCGCGACCAGGACGCGCCGCACGAGGTAGGTCAGCACGGCGCACCCGCGGGTGCCCTCCCCCCGCTGGGGGGGAGGGCATGAATCCTCTCTGTCGTTACGCGGGGGACGCCCACGTGGTCACGAACTTCTCGTTGGGCAGACCCGGGACGTTGGTCACCTTCGAGGTGGTCACGTACGGGTACTTCTGGTTGTAGAGGAAGATCCAGGGAGCGTCGTTCCAGACGATCTTGGCGGCGCTGCAGTAGATCTGGGAGCGCTGGGCCGGATCGGTTGAAGAGCTGGCCTGCTCGATCATGCTGTCGAGCTGCGGGTTCTTGTAGTAGGAGGTCTCCAGGCCGGCCGGCGGCATCTGGGTCGAATACCACTGGAGGAACTGCTGCTGCGCGTCCAGGTAGGCTGGCGCCCAGCCCAGCAGATGCAGGTCGATCTTCGACTGCGCCAGCGGGACGTTCGCGTAGGTCGACAGGTACGTCGGCCAGTCGGCGGTCGCCGGGCCGTCGACCTTCAGGCCCGCGTCGCGCAGGTAGCCGGCCACCGCGTTGGCGACCTGGATGTCCTGCGTGTACCGGCCCGTCGGCGCGGCCAGCTTGACCGACATGCCCGCGGCCCCGGCCGACTGCAGCATCTGCTTGGCCTTGGCGGGGTCGTAGCCGTACGAGCCGGTCGGGCAGTAGCCGAACAGGCTCGTGGACATCGGCCCGCTCAGCGGCACCGCGGTGCCGAACATGACGTTCTTGATGATCGCGTTCTTGTCGATCGCGTAGTTCAGTGCCTGCCGCACCTCGGGCTTCTGCAGCAGCGGCTGCGTCGCGTCCTGCGTGTTGATCACGATCTGGATGGTCCGGTCGCTCGGGCCGAGGATCACCTTGAGGCTCGAGTCGGCCTGCATCGACGGGATGTCGTTGGCCGGCGGCAGGGCGATGACATCGGCGCCGCCGGACTTGACGAGCGCCTCGCGGCTGGCCGCCTCCGGCACGATCTTGTACGTCTGCGTGTCGTAGTTGGCCTTGGTGCCCCAGTAGTCCTTGTTGGCGGCCATGGTGATGTGGTCACCGGCCACCCGATCCTGGAACTTGTACGGTCCCGTGCCCACGGGCTGGACGATCTTGGCGGGCGTGTTGGGCGCCGCGTTGACCGAGGCCGGCGAGATGATCGCGGCGTTGGTCTGAGTCATCGCCGCGGCGAACGGCGCGAACTTGGTGTGCAGGAAGAACTGCACGTGGGTGTCGTCGACCGCCACGACGTGGTCGATGCCGGTCTTGCCGCCCAGGACGCCCGGCACTGCCTTGAAGGTGTTCGGGTCGAGCAGCCGGTCGATGCTGAACTTGACCGCCTGCGCGTTCATGGGCGTGCCGTCCGTGAACTTGACGCCCTGGCGCAGCGTGAAGGTCCAGCTGAGACCGTCGCTGCCCGTCGTCCACGACGTCGCCAGGAGCGGCTTCAGCGCTCCCTTCGTGTCCAGCGTGACCAGCGTCTCCGCCATCATGTCGACGATCTGGCCAGCCGTCGTCGTGGTCTGGGCGGCCGGGTCGAGCGTGTCCGGATCGATGCCGATGGCCACCCGCAGGGTGTCGCCATGCTTCGGCCCGGACGATGATGTCTGCTGCTGCCCGCCGCCCGTCCCGCACGCGGCGAGTGCCAGGCCGGCAAGCATCAGCAGGGTGACAACGCGTCGGCGTAATCGCATACCGCTCCCTCTCTTCAATATGCCGGTTACAGGGTGAAGGGGTGTTCGCGAGTATAGACCCGGCTCCGCTCCTGGGCCTACGACGGAACCTGCTGGCGGAGGCGGTCCACGATCGCCTCCAGCACGGCCGCTCCCATCTCGGCGGTCGCGCCGACGGGGTCCCCGAGGACGCCGTTGGGCGTGATGGCGCGCATGCCGCGGCTCAAAACGTCGTCCAGGCTTGACTTACCGGTGAATCCGGTTACCGCGCGCTCCATGTGCACGAGCTCAGGGTGCAGGTGGAGCATCATCGAGGTCTCCAGCACCTCCGCATGAGGACCGGCCGTGTCGGTTCGGCCGAAACGGCGGATGGCCTCGAACCCGGCCTCGAAGACCTGGAAGTCGCTGAGCACGACGGTGTCGGACGCCGGGCGCTCCCGCTCCCAGCGGGCGAGCACCGGGTAGTTGCCGCCGTGGCTCGACATGACGACGAAGCGCTCGAAGCCGTGCCGGCGCAGAGACGCGAGGTACGCGTCGATGATGTCCATGAGCAGCGTCTCGGGAATGGTCAGGCTGCCGGCGAACGCCATGTGGTGCTCGGAGCAGGCGGGCCGGATGATCGGCGCGACGAGCGCGTCCCCGAGCCTCTCGGCGAGCCCGCCGGCGTAGGCCGCGCCGAGCAGCGCGTCCGTGGCCTCGGGCAGGTGGGGTCCGTGCTGCTCCGTCGAGGCGGCGCAGACGATGGCCCGGCGCCGGCCGGCGGCGAGCGCCGCCTCGACCTCGGTCCAGCTCAGTCGTTCGATGAACAGCTCCACGCCGCGAAGGCTAACCCCACCCCGTCCGGCGCTGCGCGCGACCTCCCCCCGCGAGGGGGTGGCCGGTCACCTCACGCCCAGGCTCCGCGGATCGAGGCGGACCAGGCGCGACCCGGTCATCGCGAACACGCTGCCGCCATCCGGAGAGACCGCGAGGGCGGTGACCGCCTGCCCGGCCAGCCCGGTCGCCCGGACAGCCAGCGTCCCGGTGTCGACGGCGAGGACGCCCGCGCCGGTGCCGGCGAACAGGGTCGCGCCGTCCGGGCTCACCGCGAGGACCGGCGTTCCGGCCGCCCTCGGCGCTGCGACCTGCCGCTGCCGCATGCCCGGCGGGCCGACGTTCTGCCCGTCGAGCTCGACGACGCGCCCGCCTGCCGGGTTGACGGCGTAGAAGTGCCGGCCGTCCGGCGCCGGGGCGAACGCCCAGCCGCTCGGCGGCCCGGGCAGGTCCGCGCAGAAGGCCCACTGCATCGCCTGCCCGATCGGGAGGGCGTGGACGAACGCCTGGCCCTGGCCGGGCGCCCGCTGGTAGAGCGTGAGCTGCATGGTGCCGGAGCTCGTCGCGAAGCTCGCCACCGCGGTGCCCGACATGTCCTCCGACACGCTGGACTTGTCCACGATGACGTAGGGCTCCAGGAACCGTGCCCGCAGGTCGTACAGCCGCACGTGGTAGTGGTCGCCGCCCAGCCGCTCCAGGAGGTAGAGCCGCTGGCCGTCGTCGCTGATCCCGTCGAACGTGAAGCTGCCTGTGAGCGCGACGACCTGTGGCGGGGCCGTCCAGGCGGCGTCCTGGACCTGGAAGCGGTCCGACGGCCTGGACGAGGCGAGGACCAGCCAGCGCCCGCCGGCCGAGGTGCGCACGGCCTCCGCCCAGCCGGGCGCGGGGTGGGTGGCGACCAGCAGGCCGGTGGCCGGGTCGAGCACGTCGAGCGTGCCGCTCGAGACCCGGTACAGCGAACGCCAGTCAGGCGACGGTGTCCCCGCCGGCAGCGTCCTGACCACCTGACCGGTCCGGGGGTCGATCACCCGGTAGGACGAGTCGGCGGCGGCCTGCAGGTATACCGGGCCGGCCTGCGCAGCGGGCGGCGGGGGTGGCCTGTGAGCGGCCGGAGGCTGGCCGCCGCACGCCGCCGCCAGCAGGGCCAGGACTACGACAGACGCGAGCAACCACTTCATGCCGCTGGTACACCGCCGACCCGCGCACGGTTCCCGCGACCCGCAGCGCGCCCCGCTCGTCCAGCGCCGACTCGATCCGGACCACCAGGCCGCCCTGGTTCCAGATCAGGACGTCGCCGGCCAGGCGGAACGAGTCTGTCCGGCTGCTGCCGGGATCGCCATAGAAGAAGAACGCGTGGGGCGCCCCGCTGATCCAGAAACCCTGGCCGCCGTTGACGGTGACCGGCTGGAGGGTCGACCCGGTTGGCACCAGCTTGACGAACGAGCTCCGACCAACGGTCGCCTGCGCCTCCATGACGAGCGCGCCGACGCCCGTCGCGCCCGCCCCCGGCAGCCCTGGCCGGGGGTGGTAGACGAGGGTGAGGACGCCGGGCGCCGGCCGGTACCACGCCTCGTCAGGCTGGCCCAGCGCCGCCGGCACGAGCGCATGGAAGCCGGCAGCCCGCTCGGCGTCTGCCAGCGACCGGTACCGATCGCCGAGGTCCAGGCCGGCGCCGGCGCCACCACGCCCGGCCGACGGCGACGGGAGCGCCGGCACCTGCTGGACGATCGCTCCGCGCAGCCCCAGCGACGCCGCGGCGGCGGCGCCGCCCAGCAGCGCGGTGGCCACGATCGCCGCGGCCACGAGCAGGATCAGGCGGCGCCTGCGGCGGCGGCGAGCGATCGCCGCCCGCACGCCCGCCCGCACGTCCGGCGGCGGCGGCCAGTCGACCGCCCCGGCCAGGTCCGCGAGCCGCCACTCGAGCCGCCGTTCAGCCATCTCGGGGCTCCTCCAGCAGGTCGCGCAGGCGGCCCAGCGCCCGCGCCAGGCGCGACTTCACCGTGCCTTCGGGGATCGCGAGCGCTGCGGACGTCTCCTCGCTGGAGAGCTCCAGCAGGTACCGGCACGTGACGACCAGCCGCTGCTCGTCCGGCAGCGCCTGCAGCGCGGCGAGGAGCGCCCGCCGGTCGGCGGCCGCCTCAGCCGCGCGCTCGGGATCGGCCGCCGCGCCCGCGGCCTCGAGCCGCGCCGCGCGCACCTCCAGCGTGGCACGCCGACCGGTGGCGCGGCGGCGGTTGCGAGCCTCGTTGCCGACGATGCGGAGCAGCCAGGGCCGAAAGGACGCGCCCGCGCGGAAGCGCCCGAGCGCCAGGTGGGCCTTGACGAACGCGTCCTGAACCGCGTCCTCCGCGTCTGCCGCCGACCCCGTTACGAGGTAGGCGGTCCGGAATGCCACCTCCGTGTACCGCTGCACGATCTCGTCGTACGCGCCCGCGTCCCCGCGCCGGGCGCGCTCGACCAATTCTCCATCCATCGTCTCGGGCGGCCGGCCCACCACAGTTCGAACTCATAGACCGCTACACCGCCGCACCGCAATCGGTTCCGTCACAGGAGGGGGATGCGTTTGGGCTACGGTGGAGCGCGTGCAGCGTGAGGTCGCGCGACCGGGCGATCGAGCCGGGACCCTGGAGCGGCTGGCGTCCGGGTCGTTCGACCTCCTCGTGATCGGCGCGGGCATCGTCGGCGCCCGCGTCGCGTACGAGGCGGCGCGGTCGGGCGCCGCCGTCGCGCTGCTCGATGCCGGCGACTTCGGCGGCGCCACGTCCAGCGCGTCGTCCAAGCTCGTCCACGGCGGCCTGCGGTACCTGCCGATGGGCGACGTTCGGCTCATCAGGGACTCCCACCTCGAGCGGCGCGCGCTGCTCGACCGCGTCGCGCCGCACCTCGTTCGCCCGCTGGCGTTCCTGATACCCGTGTACGGCGGCGGCCCCCATCGGGCCATCGGCCTCGGCGCGGGCCTGTTCACGTACTCGCTGCTGTCCGGCTTCCGGCACAGCCGGGCAAGCATCGTCGGCAGGGAGCGAGCGCGCCGGCTCGTGCCGCCTCTGCGGACGGACGGGATGCACGCCGCCGGGCTGTACGAGGACGCGCAGACGCACGACAGCCGGCTGACCCTCGCCACCGTGACCGCGGCGGCGCGGGCGGGGGCGGTCGTCGCCAACCACCTCCGCGTCACGGCACTGGAGACGGCCGGAGGGCGCGTCGTCGCGGCCCGCGCGGGCGACCTCCTGGTCCGGTGCCGCGCCGTGGTCAACGCGGCCGGGCCGTGGGTGGACGAGGTCCGCCGGCTCGAGGACCCGACCGCGCAGCCCGTGGCGAGGCTCAGCAAGGGCGTCCACCTGACCATGCGCCATGACGGGCATTGGGGCGCGGCGCTGACCGTGCCGGTGGACCGCGGCCGTGTCGCGTTCGCGGTGCCCTGGGAGGGCACGCTCCTGCTCGGCACCACGGACACCGAGTACGAGGGCGACCCGGCCGCGGCCCGGCCCGGGCCGGAGGACGTCGACACGGTGCTCCGCGAAGCCGCGATCGGTCTTCCCGCCGATGTGCTCGCCCGCGACCGCATCCGGTACGCGTTCGCCGGCCTGCGGGTCCTGCCCCGCGGCCGGGGCGACACCGCGACCACGCCCCGGGACGAGGTCGTCCACGTCGGACCGGCCGGCATGGTCTCGGTGGCCGGCGGCAAGCTCACCACGCATCGCCGGATCGCGATCGGCGTGCTGCGCAGGCTGGACGCGTTCGCTCGCGCGACCGTCAGCCCGGACCCGCTGCCGGGTGCCGGACCGCTGCCGCCGCGGCCGGCCGATCTCGAGCCGGCGGCCTGGGACCACCTGACGCACCTGTACGGCGACGAGGCCGCGCAGGTCGCGGCCGCCGGCACCGAGCCGGTCAACCCGGACGGACCCGACGTTTGGGGCCAGGTCCACCACGCGGTCGAGCGCGAGTGGGCGTGCACCGTCGAGGACGTGGTGCGCCGCCGCACCACCCTGGCGGTGCGCGGCCTGGCGACCACCGAGGTCCGGGACGCAATCACCGCAACCCTCTCTCACCAGAACGTGTTCCACTCAGTGGATGGGCTCTGAGCGCGACGCCGAGCTCACGGACGAGCTCGCGGCCGACCTGGCCGCCGGCTTCGAGTCGATGGTTCGCGTCTATCAGCACCGGATGTACGCCTTCGCACTGGCCATGTCGGGCGAGCCGGCGGATGCCGAGGAGGTCGCGCAGGACACGTTCCTGCGCGCGCACACGGCGCTCCGCCGCTACCCGGTCGACCGCGTCCGCCAGCTCAAGCTCAACGCGTGGCTGCACCAGATCGCGCTCAACGTCTTCCGGAACCGGGTCCGCAGGCGCTCGCTGCGGCTCGTGCCGATGGAGCCGGAGCTGCCGGTGGCCGACACCTCGCCCGGGCCCGAGGCGCGGGTCCTGAGCCGCGCGGCGCTGCGCGAGCTGGCCAACCTGGTCAGCGGGCTGCCCGAGCACCAGCGCGCGGCGGTCGTGCTGCGCTGCGTGCAGGGGATGACCTACGCGGAGGTCGCCGCCCACCTCGAGCAGCCCGAGGGCACCGTGAAGTCGAACGTCCACCGCGGCCTGCAGGCCCTGCGGCGCCGGGCGGGCGGCCTGAGCGAGGTGGGCTAGATGAGCGAGGTGAGCTGAGTTGGACCTGCTGGAGAAGGACCTGCGGGACCTCGGCCGCGTCCGGGCGCCGGACGGGTTCGCGGACCGGGTGCTGGTGGCGGTCGGCATCGTGCCCGCCGGCGTCGACGCGTACACCGCGCTGGAGACTCCGGTCGGCGTCCTCGAGGTGGCCTGGACGGGCGAAGGTGTGTCCGCGGTGCGCCGAGCTCAGGGCCGGGACCACTTCGAGCGGTGGTTCTCAGGCCGCCTGGGCCGCCGGGTGGTCCGCGTGCCGGAGCCGCCTGACCGCATGGTCGGGCAGATCGCGGACGCGCTCGCCGGCCGGTCGCCGCGGCTCCGGTTCGACCTCGCCGGCCTCACCCCGTTCGAGCAGGAGGTGCTGCGCAAGACGCTCGAGATCCCGCGGGGTGAGGTGCGCCCGTACGCCTGGGTCGCGCGGGAGATCGGCAGGCCGCGCGCCGTCCGTGCCGTCGGCACGGCCCTGGGCCACAACCCGATCCCGGTGCTGATCCCGTGCCACCGCGTGGTGCGCTCGGACGGGACGCTCGGCGAGTACAGCATGGGCGGTCCGGAGGTCAAGCGCGACATGCTGCGCCGCGAGGGCGTCGACGCGGCCTGGCTGGCCGAACTGGCGGCGGCCGGCACCCGGTTCGTGGGCAGCCGTACGACCCACGTCTTCTGCCTTCCGACGTGCCGCTACGCCCAGCGCATCGGGGCGGCCAACCGGGTGCCGCTGCGCGACGAGCGGGAGGCGGCGCGCGCCGGCTTCCGGCCCTGCGCCCGCTGCCGGCCGGCGCTCGTGTCCTGACGCCTGCCGCGCGTGGCGGGCATCATCCAGATGCACCGCACGTTCCCCTGACCGTCGCCGGGCGGCGGTAGAGTTCGGGCGAGATGCACGAGGACGGCGCCCCTCGACGCGGCAGACTGCCCGGCGACGTCCGGGTCGTCGTGGCCCGCCGCCGGGTCCGGCTGCCGCGCATGCTCGGCGCCTCGTCCCTGTTCGCGGCGTGCTACGGCAACGTCGGGTCCAGCATCTACTACGCGCTGGGGGTCACAGCGGGCTTCGCGCTCGGCCTGACGCCGCTGGCGATGATCCTGGCCGGGGGCATCTTCGTGACCACCGCGCTGAACTACGCGGAGGGCACCGCCGCCATTCCCTACGCGGGCGGGAGCTCGAGCTTCGCGCGGCGCGCGTTCAACGAGACGTCGGGCTACCTGGTGGGCTGGATCCAGCTCCTGAACTACACGGCGACGGTGTCGATCTCCGCCTACTTCGCGATCGGCTACCTCGGCATCTTCGGCCACTACGTGCCGTTCCTCGAGGTGCTCACGCGACCTGAGTGGCACGCGGGGGCCGCCGTGGCCCTGACCGGCGTCCTGATCATCGTGAACGTGGTGGGCATCCAGGAGTCGAGCTTTCTGAACCTGACGCTCGCGCTGCTGGACCTCGGCACTCAGGTGGTCCTCGTGGTCCTCGGACTCTGGCTGCTGCTCAACGTGCAGACGCTGATCCACAACGTTCACTGGGGCGTGGCGCCGACCTGGGGCAACTTCCTGGCCAGCATCTCGATCGCGATGGTGACCTACACCGGCATCGAGACGATCTCGAACATGTCGGAGGAGGCGAAGAATCCCGGCCGCACGGTCCCGAAGGCCACGTTCGCGGTGATCGCCGCGGTGCTGTTCGTGTCCTCCTTCCTGCCGAGCATCGGCATGAGCGTGTTCCCGGTGCACCCGGATGGTCATGGCGGCTTCACCACGGAACTGGCCACGACGTGGAAGGGCGATCCCGTGGCCGGGATCGTGACGTTCTTCCGGCCAGAGGTGCTGGCCTTCTGGGCCGGGGTGTGGGTCGCCATCCTGGCGTTCACGATCCTGGTCATCGCGACCAACGCGGGCCTGATCGGCATCTCCCGGCTCAGCTACTCGCTGGCCTGCAACGACCTGTTCCCCGGCGTCTTCTCGCGGCTGCACCCGCGGTACCGGACGCCGTTCGTCTCGATCGTCGTGTTCGGTGTGGTGGCGGCGCTGCTGATCGTGCCCGGCCAGATCGACCTCATGGCGTCGGTCTACTCGCTCGCGGCCACGTTCGCGTTCGCGACCGCGCACGTCGCCGTCATGCGGCTGCGATTCGTCGAGCCGCACCTGCGGCGGCCGTTCCAGATGCCGCTCAACATCCCATTCGGCCGCTCCAGCATCCCGGTGCTCTCGGTGGTCGGCGCGCTGGCCATCGGTGCGGTCTTCACGCAGCTGTTCTTCCAGAACATCGGGAACTCGACGTTCATCTTCGTGGGCTGGGTGGCTGTCGGCGCGCTGACGTTCGTCGGCTACCGGCGCTTCCGGCGCCGCTCGCTCTGGCAACCGGCCGCGATGCCGCCGATCGAGCCGCACACCCCGGCGGCGGTCCTGGCACAGAAGCGCGCGTCGGACCCCTACGCGGCCCGGGTGCACGTCGGCCGGCGGCACCAGGTGCGGGAGGACGTCGTCGACTCATCGGCAGCGGCGGCCGAGCGGCCGACGCCCTGGGAGCGGGCGCTGGCCTACGTGACAGGGCTCCGCAACCCGCGCCGCGCCATGGTGCTGCTGGTCGAGGTCGTCTGCGCCGCCGTGGCGGCGGCCGCGGTGCTGATCGACCTGTCGCCCCTCGACCCCACGGGTCCGGGCCTGGGGTGGTCGCCAGGGGTCATCGTGATCGCGGTGGTCGTGGTCCTGGCGCTCGCCGGCGGCCGCGATCAGCCGAGGCTGTAGATCCCGGGCAGCTCGCGGTACAGGCCGGCGTAGTCGAGGCCGTAGCCGATCACGAACCGGTCCGGGATGCGGAAGCCGGTGAAATGGATGGACACGTCCATCTCGCGGCGCGCCGGCCGGTCGAGCAGGGCCGCCAGACGCAGGGAGGCCGGGTGGTGCCGTTCCAGCTCGCGCACGATCGTCGTGATCGTGCGGCCGGAGTCCACGATGTCCTCGACGAGCAGTATGTCACGGCCCCGCAGCGGTCCCTCGACCAGGTGGGCGAACTTGACGCTGCCCGAAGAGGCGGTGCCGCCGCCGTAGCTGGAGGCGCGGACGAACTCGAGCTCAGCGGGGATGCTGAGGCTGCGCAGGAGGTCGGCCGCGAAGACGGCAGCGCCCTTGAGGACCACCACCATCACGAGCGGCTGGTCCAGGTCCGCGTAGACCTCCGAGATCTCCTGGCCCAGCTCGCGGACCCGGCGGGCGATTCGCCGCGCCGAGATCATCGGCCGCCCGCCGCCGCGCACCGGTGGCGGGCGGTTGACGGCCGTCAGCGACGACTGCGGCCGGCTCGAGCTGTGCATCCTGCGCGGTATGGCGACATCGATCGCCCCACCAGTCTAGGGAGTCGGGAGGGGCCCCACGCTGCCCTTGAGGGAACCTCCGCGGAAGGCGCCAGGCCGGCCCCACCGGCCCATGCCGCCGTCGTAGCAGATGGCGCGGCCGCCCGCGTAGACCTCGGGCTGGCTGGAGCGATGCGGAGTGTGACCGTGCACCACCCGCCGGGCACCCATGCGGTCGAGCCACGCCGCCAGCCGCAGCGTCTGCCGGCGGAACACGCCGCGCGAGGTCATCCGATCGACCAGCGGCCTGGTGTCGCCCGCCGCCAGAAGCCGCCGCACCTCGCGGTTGATCGCCCCGACCTGGTCGGGCTCGTCGCGGGACACGAGCACGCCGAGCTCGTCGCTGTCGCAGTGCTGGGCGAGCGTGCCGTCCTCCAGCAGGAGGATGACCGGACGCTCGAGCAGCCAGCGCTGGAGCGCCTCGTCGCGGGACAGCTCCTCCAGGTCGTGCGTCTGCCCGCCGGCGCCCACCCAGGCGTGGAACTCGGGGCCGCGTTCGGCGCGGTCACGCAGCGCCCCCAGCATCAGCACTTCGTGGTTGCCCAGGAGCACGGTGCTGTTGGGCCGGTCGCGAGCGTAGCGGAGGGCTCCAACCCCGAATGGACCGCCGTCCACGAGGTCGCCGAGGAAGATCGTCCGCCAGCGGTCGGCCGGGTAGGGCTTCAGTCCCGAGAAGAGCCGCTCCAGGTCTCCGTGGACGTCGCCGACGAGCAGCACGGGCAGCGCCTCCGGGTCCGTCATGCCCTGACCAGTTCGGCGAGGCGTCGCTGGGCCGGTCCCGTGAGCCGGCGCACGGCGCGCGTGTAGGAGCCGATGGTCTGCAGCTCGGTCCGATCCTCGCGCCAGCGCCAGGCGCGGCCGAACACGTGGTCGGCCTCGTTCCGGCCGAACGGGATCGCTCGGTCGTAGTAGCGGCTGCGACCGTCGCCCCGGAAGACCCAGAACGAGTTCCATCCTCCCCCGGCGCGGGCCCGGCGCACGTGGGCGTTCCCGTCCCACCAGCCGGGGCCGGGGTCGCCGGTGAGGTCCGGCAGGATCTCGGCGATGGACAGCTCGCCGACCAGGAAGAAAGCCGGGGCATCCCCGGTGCGCGGGTGGAGTCGGGCGACGAAGACGATGACGTCGCCGGGCTCGGCCCGGCGGAGGCTGTAGGCCCTGCCCGCGGTCCGGCAGTTGTCGCCGTAGGTGGGCGGGTCGCCCTCGAGGTCGGGGTCGAGGTGGACGGCGCGGTCGCCCCAGATCTCGGGCAGCTGGCGCATGGGGGGCGCCCACGCCTGCGGCTCGGGGATGGGGTAGAGGACGAACGAGCCGTCGGCGAAGAGCGGCGAGCCGACGCGATGGGCGGCGTTTGCACCGACGTTGGCAAGGTAGGCTGCCATCGCGCGGATAGTAGTGGGATGCTGGTGATCGTCGGCGGTGGCTGCTACGGCTGCTATCACGCGCGCCAGCTGCTGAAGGCGGTTCGCGCGGGCCGGCTGCGCGGCCAGCGGCTGGTGGTCGTGGACCATTCGGCGGCGTGCGCGGCCTCGCGAGAGTTCGCGGACGCGCCGGAGGTCTCGGTCGTGGAGGCCGACTGGCTGGCGTTCCTCCGCGAGTGGTTGGCGGACGGTCAGGCTGGCTCCGAGGACCAGGTCATTCCGGCTCCGCTGGCGCCGCACCTGCTGTGGGAGTGGCTGGCCTGCGAGCTGGGGGCGGAGCAGGTGCCGGCCCCGAGCGGCTGGCGGCTGCCCTACGAGGTAGCGGGACGAGCGGGCGAGCGGTACCTGTCGGCGGCGGGCTGGACGTGTCCCGCCACGTGCGTGGAGCCGGCCCACTGCCCGGCGCTGCACGCTCCGCGGGACTGGGACCTGGCGGACGTGATCGAGGAGCGGGCCCGCGACCTGGGCTACCGCCCCGCGGTGTTCCGGTGCGTCCACCTCGCCTACGGGGTGGGTGGAGTCCAGGCACGGGAACTGCTGGCGGCGCGGGAGGCGGCGGACGGTCGGGGAGGGGACGGTCGGGTGCTGGTCGCGACCAGCTCCAGGTGCCACGCCGCGGTGGGCGCGCTGCGGGTGGGCGGGAGAGGGTAAACTTGCCGTCTGGCCGAAGGGGCGTAGCTCAGTCTGGTCAGAGCGCTGCTCTCCAAAAGCAGATGCCGAGGGTTCGAATCCTTCCGCCCCTGCCACACATCGTGGGCCGCTAGCTCAACTGGCAGAGCGCCGTGCTGATAACGCGGAGGTAGGTGGTTCGAGTCCACCGCGGCCCACCACTCTTTTCGAGTTCAGCCGCACAACCTAACTCGCGTCCCGGGTTAGGGCCGGACACGATAACGTCCGGGCGGCCGTGGAACACCGCTGGCAGACACGGATAACTACACCCGAGGCGCAGCTGGACCGAGCATTGGAGTGGGCCGCACCACCTAACCCTGACCATCGGGCCGTCGATCAGCAGTCCTTCCCACGTGCCGGCGTAGGATCCAGGAACCCACACGATGGGGCCTGCCGGCAGCGCCCCTCGTCGCCTGCGGGACGAACTAGCTAGTGGCCGGGCGCCAGCGCGCAGGCGGCACGCGGCCTCGGTCCGGGCGACCTGGTCAGGTCCCAGGAACTGTGCGAGTCTTGTGCCATGGGATGGGACCCATCGCTGATCAGGGCCTTGAACGCGGCTCTGAACGAAGCGACCGTCCGCGGTATCGACTACATCGGCGCGCGTGATGAGGTCCGGCTGCTTGTCGACGTGTGCGCGCTCCCAGCCGAGGGACCGATGGATGCCGACCCGCGGCGCGTGCTCGTCCTGTATGAGGTGGCAGTCATTGAGGTCGTGCTGCGGACCGACCGCTCCAGCGAGCGCCCGGCATATGGCCCGGTGATCCCGCTCGCGAACATGGCCGACGTCGCGGAGTTCGCCAGCTCGCTGTCCTGGATGCACCCGATGTGTGGCTGGGACTTCATCGATACCGAAGGGTTCCGGACCGACTTTCCTTCCACTCCGAGCCTGGCCGTAAGGGCGCCAGCGCTGAGACCGGCGCACTCGTTGTTCTGGTTCACGGAATGCGGCCGCCAGGAGGGTAGAGCGTCTGTCGCCTATTGTCTCGAGGGCGTGGTCTACTTCCAGGCGCTGCGGGTCGAACGCGCCGACGGCTCGCCGGTGCCGGTCGTCGAGTTCGCTGAGGACGGCGAGCGCTGGTGGAAGGCCTTCTTTCAGCACGACGCTCGCGTGTCGGTCCAGGCGCAACGGGAAGCCGCTGAGGCCAGGCTCTCGTGGAGGACGACCGGGCCGTCCTGGTGAGGGGCAGCTGGCAGGGGCGTGGGCAACCGTGCCATCCTGCTGCGGCGAATGGCGTCGATGCAGGCGGTCTACTACCGAGACCGGACCGGAGCCGAGCCTGTCCGTGACCTCATGCGCAGCCTGGACGGTGCCGGGCGCGAAGCGGTGGCCTGGGGCGTGGAGCTTCTGAATGCAATGGGCGTCGCCGACCCTCCTCTCCCGTTTCCTTACAGCTCACAGGTCGCCGGGGAACTGCGTGAGCTCCGCTGCCATGCTGGGCGGCGCCATATCCGGGATCTGTACCGGCGCTCGGAGCGCCTGTTCGTTCTCCTGCATGCGTTCGAGAAGAGGTCGGCTCGGGTCCCGGAGGCGGAGGTCGTGATCGCCGAGGCCCGATGGGAGGACTTCCGGGCCCGGATGAACGAGCAGCCGCGTCGCCGGCCAAGGGCCGCCGGGGCGGACGCACCATAGGTTCCGAGAGGGGACTCCGGCGGGAGAGGAACGATATCGAGAGGGGTTACCAATTCTGGTAACGTACAGCGCATGGGTGAGTCATGGGTGAGCCCGATCGGAGCGCGCGTCGCTGACGACATCGCCGAGTGGGAAGCGCGGGACCCCGAGTTCAGGGCTGAGCGCGAGCGTCTGCGCCCGTATGCAGACCTGGCCAAGCTCGTCGTTCGTCTCCGCGCCCGAGAGGGCCTGTCCCAGGATGAACTGGCCCGGCGAATGGGGACGACCAAGGCTGCCATCTCGCGCCTAGAGAGCGGCCGCCACCGGCCGACCATGGAAACCCTGCGCCGGCTCGCAGAGGCACTGGGTGGCCGGCTGCTGGTGACGATCGAGCTGGCTCCGGAAACCCAGCGCGGAGTGCCTGAGCGATCGCACGATGCGGTCGCCCTTTAGCACCATCTGCCAGACAACCTAATTCCGGCCACAGCGCGTCGTGGGCCGTGAGTTGTTACGATGGGTGCGCACAGCGCTGAGCGATCACTACCGCGGAGGTAGGTGGTTCGAGTCCACCGCGGCCCACCACCTCGATACGTCGAGGGCTTCGTCCCCAATCGGGCGGCAAGCAGGCGGTCATGCCGCCCGCAGCATCTTTACACGGCGCGATGTTGCATTTGAGTGTGCCCCTCCGTACATTTGTTCCCGCGCCAGTTCTCTGAGTCGCCAGTCCAGTGCGGCTCGAACGTACGGGGAGGTATGCGTGGCGAGGTGGAGATGTGCAGTCTGCAAGCTGACGATGAACAAGGGCGTGGCCTGCCTTCTGAAGGCCGTCGAGATCGACGGCCGGGCATACCTACGAGTGCCTTACCTCGCCGGCAAGGACGTCTGGCCCAGCCATCGTCACCCCCTACCTGAGTTCTGTCACGACTGCTGCGTAGCGCTCGGGCAGCTGCACCACTTGGGCTGTGACATGGAGGCGTGCCCATGCTGGGGCGAGCAGTTCATGATGTCCGGGTGCTTCGAGTCCATGCCGCTGGCGCCGCTCCCTCCAGTGTGAGCTGGCAGCGATAAGCCCTGATCAGCGTGGTGAGCTACCCATCGTCGGTCGGGCCCGAGTCGACCACGGCGATCATGGCCTGGATGGCCTTCTCCAATTCGGGGAGATCGTTGTCGACAGTGACCTGCAAGATCGAATGCGCTGTGTCGAAGTAGCGGTGGGCAAGGTGATCGCGCATTCGGGCGATCTGGCGCCATGGGATGGATGGCTGCGTGTTGAGCAACTCGTCAGGCAGTGCCTTGACCGCCTCGCCAATCTCGAGCAACCGAATCCGTACGGCGTCAAAGACGAGGCCATCGGAGAGGCCGCCGCGCTCCAGGTGCGAGCGAATTGCCTCGATGGCCGCCTCGATGTCCGCGAGGCGTTGCCGATCGCGATACGTCACAGTGGGACCATTTCTTGGTCGACACGCTTGCGGATCTGTGGCTTCAGACTCTCCGCCGGCGCCAGGTCCACGCGCGCACTCACGATGTCTTCCAGTTCAGCCTCTATGCGTCCCAGCCCGAATAGGCCCAGTCCAGGCGGCAGATCTGCGAGCAGATCAACATCGCTGTCGGGACGATCATCACCGCGGGCCACGCTGCCAAACACTCGCAGCCCGGTGATGCCGTGGGCCGCAGCCGCCGCGACCAGCCTGTGGCGGTTGCGGCGGACTCGGCGCCCCACCGGTCCGGACAACCGGGCCAGCCCTGGCGGCTCCGGGCCAAGACTCAAGACCAAATCGTGCCCGGTGGCTTCGATGAGAGCGGCGAGGGTGGGAACAGCAGGCTGCCGATGCCCCGATTCATATGCGCTGATCACGCTCTGGGTGACGCCCGCCCGGGCTGCCAGCTCCATCTGGGACAGCCCAGCACGCCGTCGAGCCTCGCGGAGCAGGCGGCCTGCGGTCGACTCTGGACGCACACGGCCATTATAGCGGATCGTCAATGGAGCGGACCGATCGATCCCATCCGGGGACGCGCCAACTGAGCCTGCCAGTTGGCCGCACGGATGCGGCCGGTCAGACCTGATGCGAAGAGCGGCCACATGACGCGCCGCAGGGCCCGTACGGCAGAAGTCCCCGAATTTCTTGTGCCAGAGTGTCGGATCCGGAGAGGGGCGTCCGTAGAGCAGGTGAGAGGCGGCCGGAGGAGGCTGCCAGGATGAAGGAGTCATGAGATGACGCGGTACCTGATCTCGTTCAATGACGGCGCGATGGCCCATATCCCCGAGGAGGACTTTCCCGACGTGGCCAAGGCCGCGCAAGCGGTGGTCCAGGAGGCCGTGAACGCCGGCGTGTGGGTTTACAGCGCTGGCCTGGAAAGCCAGAAGGCGAGCGTCGTGGCCACCGACGGGACGGTCACCGACGGCCCGTACCCCGAGACCAAGGAGGTCATCGGCGGTTTCGCGGTCGTCGACGTGTCCTCACGCGAGGAGGCGCTGCGGTGGGCTGCCAAGACCGCCGTCGCCTGCCGCTGTGCCCAAGAGGTGCGGGAGCTCCTGCCCGACCCGCCCGCAATCACCGCGATCCTCCGCCACGCGGATAGCCGACTGCGACGTCCCGACGACGTCTGATCGAAGGAGACCCCTACGCGGACGCCCACCGAAACCATCCCCGGCGTGCTCCGGTGATGCGGTTCACGGGCCGGCCAGCTGGTCGCGGCGACGGGTGTGGTACCCGGTATCGGCGGTGTTGCCGGCGAGACCGATGGCCCGTCGTACGCGGCCCGCGACTCCTCGCTCCGGCCCAGCCGGCGCAGCAGCTCGGCGCGGGTGGCGTGGAACGCGTGGTACCCCTCCAGCGGCAGACCGTCAACCTCTGCCAGCGCGACCTCCGGGCCGTCGAGCTCGGCGACCGCGATCAACCGTTTGAGCCGCACGATCGGCGAGGGGTCGAGGCGGACCAGTTGATCGTAGAGCGCGACGACCTGCGACCAGTCGGTGTCACGGACATCGCGGGCGCCGGTGTGGACCGCGTTGATCGCGGCGAGGATCTGGTAGCGCCCTGGCGCCTGGCCGGAGGCGAGGCGCGCACGGACCAGGGCGTGGCCCTCGGCGATCAGCTCGCCGTCCCAGGCGCCGCGGTCCTGCTCGTCGAGAGCGACGAGCTCACCGCTCGCCGACACCCGCACAGCGCTGAGTGCCCGCTACCGCGGAGGTAGGTGGTTCGAGTCCACCGCGGCCCACCACTCGTCCCTTCGCTAGTGCTCGTGCGGTACGAGCGGTCGAGTCACAGGCACGACTGTCAGCAAGTGCCCGAGACCCAGAAAGTCATCGGGGTTCGTCGTGAAGAGGGCGAGGCCCTCGGCGATGGCGGTGGAGGCAATCATCAAGTCCGCCACCCTGGCTCTCGGTTTGCGTCCGATCGCGATCGCCGCCGCCGCCACCTGACCATAGATGCGAGCCGCCTCGATATCGAACGGGATGGGGTCGAAATCGGCCTCGGCGCGCTGGAGCACGCTCATTCGCCGCGCTCGCTCCGCGCGCTCGTCGTAGGCGCTCTGCTCATCGTTGCTCCGCACTTCGTGCGGGCCCGCCGACAGCTCGGCCAAGGTCACAGTGCTGATCGCCATCTCGCCAGGCAGCTCAGCTCCGTCGACCCAGCGACGGAGGATCAGGATGTTGGTGTCGAGGAGCCCTCGCTCAGGCCGCTCAGCGGTCATATCGGTCCGTCGTCCGCTGGTCCAGCGCGGCTTCCTGGTCGGCCCGGAACGCGTCGAGGTCGATTGACGGAGCGCCGCGCGACATGGTGGCGAACTCTTCTCGTGTGACGAACCGCCGGCGCCTGCGCAGCGGGATCAGCTCGCCGATGCGATGGCCGTCGCGAGTGACGGTGAACGCCTGTCCACGCTCGACGGCGTCCATGATCTCCCTCGATCGATTCCGCAGGTCGCGCTGGGTGATCTCGGGCTGAGAGGTCATGCCTGCCATGTTACCTCGGAATGGCACCGCGTGCTACATGGTGCCATTCCTCAATGCGCACTCACCGAAGGAGCCGCGGTGGGCCGCGGTGGACTCGAACCACTTACCTCCTCGGTTCGCTGGATACTCGGGCTCGACAACACGCAGACCGCTCCAGGACCAGATAACCAGCCAGTTGTTGGGCTCGGCGCCGTTTGTGGCCGCATTGTGGCATCCGGACACCACGGCACCCTCGACCTCTGACTCAGCGCCGGCGGGCGCTGTCGGTGAGATGCCGAGGTGGCGCGTCAGACGTCCGCCTGCCGGCCGCTGGAGCCGGCGAACTCCTGGTTCGCGACAGCTCCAGGCCGCCGGGCAGTGATCGCCTGATCAGCCGCGCGGTGACATCGGCGGTCCGACGTGCCGCACGCCGTAGCGAGCGGCGATCTGGTCGAGCATTGCGATGTCCGGCACTGCGGGTGGCGGCAGCCCAGGGCCGTCGGCCGGTCTCCCGCCCTCGATGTGAAAGCGCTCCATGCCGCCCGGCAGGAGCAGCTCCAGGATCCTGGCGGGCGCACCGCCCTCGACGACGAACGAATGGGGTACATCCCTGGGCAGGAACACGAACGAGCCCGGCCCGGCCTCGAATCGCTGGTCGCCGACCTGGAAGCTCACCCGTCCCTCGATCACGTACATCGGCTCGTCCTCACTGCTGTGGACGTGCAGCGGGGGTGAGAATCCCGGCGGGACCACGGCCTCGATCAGGCCGAGCGCGCCTGCGGTCGTCTCAGCCGTGGCCAGCACGGTCATGCGAGTCGCGAGGAACCACACCGCCTCCGCGCCGTCTCGATCGGTCATCCACGGGGTCTGGATCTTGGCCTGCGTCATCGTGCACACCTCCAAATAAGCAGGAATCCTGCCTATAGTGTCAGGATTCCTGCCTATAATGTCAAGGGTGGCGGATTCAGACCGGGACGACGAGATGATGATCGGGGCCCTCGTTTGGATCACAGCGCTCGAGCTCCGGCACCGAGTAGCGGCCGCGCTGGACGCCGAGGGGACCTTCGACGACTACCGGCCGACACACGAGGCCGTCTTCCAGTGGCTCGGGCCTCAGGGAGATCGCGTCAGCGAGCTTGCCCGGCGCGCAGGCATGACGCGGCAGTCGATGGCGGAGCTGGTCGACTACCTCGAGGCTCATGGCTACGTCGAGCGCGTCCCCGATCCCAGCGACGGGCGGGCAGTGCTCGTACGGCGCACCGACCGGGGCTGGATGGTGAACCGCGTTGCCAGACGGGTCGTCGAGGAGGCGCAGGCGGAGTGGGCGCGCGCGCTCGGCCCCGATGAGTTCGACCAGCTGCTCAGCCACCTGCGGCGCCTTGCCGGCTTCATCGGGCGGCCTGCTGGCGTCGCGGGCCACCCCAGAAGCAGAGGAGATGCGAGATGATCGTCAGGGTTGCCCGTTTCGACCCGATGCCGCCCGAGGTCGAGGCGGCGATGCTCGACAACATCCGAGTACGGTTCCGGGCCGCCCTGCAGGCCCAGGATGGCGTGGACGGCCTCTACTGGGCGCGGGACGAGGACGGCAGTTGGCTTTCGATCTCGTTCGGCGACAGCCGAGAGGCGATGGAACGGGCAAGCCGTGAGGCGAACGCCGCTCCCCTGCTCCCCCATCAGCGGCCCGAGCTGATCCCGTCTCCGGCCTCGGTGGACATCTATGAGGTCGTCGAACGGGGTTAGCGGCCGCCGGCTGCGGGCCGACGAGGGAAAGGCTGGCCCGGCGGCCGAGGCAGTAGCCGCCTGTACGCCGGTCGCGCAGATTCAAGTCGAACACCGGACCACCTAATTCCGGCCACAGCGTTCCGCGATGGGCGAGTTGATACGATGCGGTGGCAGAGCGCTGGGTGCCCGCTACCGCGGAGGTAGGTGGTTCGAGTCCACCGCGGCCCACCATCATTTTGAGTTCAGTCAAGCCAGATAACGCCCTTTGGCGTTATCTGCACCGGTGCCACGCCCGATAACATGCGCCCGATGGCCGCGCAGTTTTCCGTGGTGCAAACGTCCCCGCCCGACCTCTGGTGGTCGATGTGGGAAACAGCGAACGTTCCCTCCGCGCCGGGGGCGCGTCGCGTCGGACGCTCGACACGTATCGCGACGCGGCGACGTTGTTTCACGACTTCCTGGTCACGCGCTCCCAAGCTTCGTCGGCCTTCGAGGACGGTGCGACACGTGAAGATCCGGAGTGGTCCTGGTGGGTGTGGCCGAGCGAGGTCGCCGGACACGGCGCATGGGCTCGGCTCGAAGCCGGCGATCCGAGAGCGGCGGTGGCGGCGCTCCAGCGCACGGAAGACGGCCTCCCCGTGCGCTACCCCAATAGCCGCTTCTTCTGGCTCGCTCGACTTCTGGGTGCCACGCTGGAGGCCGGGGCATGGAGCGACATCGAAGGCGTGATCGAGGTGGTCCTGCCTGTCGTCGGCAAGATCCGCTCTGGTCGCTCGGTCCGGCTGCTGCGCGTTGGCGTCGGGCGCCTGGCTGCACCCGATGTGCCGCCCCCTCTTGTGGACGCAGGCGCGCAACTCGGCGAGGTCTGCGAGCGGCCGGCTACGACATGAACCAGTGTGCGCCCCGACGGTGTGATCAGAGGCTTTCGCATGCTCGTGGTCGGCGGCCAGTTTCCGTTTCGCGATGGTTACGTCATTGGGCCTGAAGGTGCGCACGAGTGGGTGCAGCGTGGGCATGCCGGGCAACGCGACGCGGTCCAGTTGCCGACGATCATCCGAGAGTGCAGGCCCCTGCCCAGCGATGAGTGGGCGCACTTCGCTATCGGCATCGAGCAGTCCGGCATCCTGGACGTGGTGGGCAATCCCTGGGCGGAGCGACTTGTCGATCTGCGCGTCGCGTCCGTGGCCGAACCACTCCTGGATCTTCTGACGATCAACAGTTCCTGGAATCCGGCGAAGGTACCACCGAACCTCGAACCACGCTGAGCGATGGAGTTGTATGTGCGTGGCATTCCTCGCTGCCGACAGCCAGCGAGCTTGCGGGGTTCAGTCCAAGCCGGCGGTCTGGTCGAGCAGGTCGTAGAGGGCGTCGATCTCGATATCGCCGTACGGGGTCGGGACGAATTCGCCCGGGCCGTATGCTTGCCATCCCTGGATGCGCGCATCGCGGATGCGTGCGACTTCGATCCGTCGGCTGTTCTGATCGGCGAGGAGGAGAAGCTCGAGGCTGGGAGATTCGGCGTAGAGGGAAGCCTTCTCGCGGCGATCACTGTGCTGGGTCGACGGTGAGAGCACCTCGACGATCATTGTTGGATCCGTCTCGTACCGATCGCGGGTGGACGGCGAGCAGAGGACCATGAGATCCGGGTAGTAGAAGTTGCCGTTCCTCGTCCGCAGCAGGCGGTCGAAGGCCCGGGCGCGGCAGCCGCGTGATCGGGCCAGCGGACCGATGAGCTCGTAGATCAGGAGGGCGAGGGCATTGTGCCGATCGGAGCCGCCCGCCAGCGCATAGACTCGACCGCTCACGAGCTCATGGCGCTGCTGGGAGGTCAGCTCTCCAGCGAGGAACTCCTCTGGAGTCGTGAAGGCGAGCGCTTCGGCCATACCGAGATCGTACATCGGAGGGTGCATAGGTTCGAGCGCGGCGGCCCGGTCCACCGCGAAGCGTGCCGTTCGAGGGCTCATGGATCGAGGCCAACTCACGCCCGATAACACCGGCCGTTCTGGCGGGACTCCCGATCTCCGGCTACACCGCCGAGGGGCGAGTATCGCGGAGGTAGGTGGTTCGAGGCCACTGCGGCCCACCACTCTTTTCGAGTTCAGCCGCACCACATGACCACGCGGTCGGGTCAGGCACAGCGCTGGCGAACCACATAATCGCCGCCAGGAGCTAGCCATGATCGTGCCTCTCAACTCGGCCGCACAACATAACCCGCCAGCCAGCCCGTTTCGGGCTCTCTTCGAGTCCTTCAT
>Ga0126369_10000381_pt1 | contig 28989 bp, 28 predicted proteins | sample PanSoiMetaPlot_1_FD_109646 | JGI IMG/M metagenome (GOLD analysis project Ga0126369, IMG submission 109646) | Tropical forest soil microbial communities from Panama - MetaG Plot_1 | ecosystem: Environmental > Terrestrial > Soil > Tropical forest > Bulk soil | place: Panama | collected 2016-02-17
AGATCCCGGTTAGCGCCCCGGCCGTTGGCGTGGCGGTGGCCCCGGACGGCAGCAACATCTATGTCACTACCGCTATCAGGGCGGGGCGGGGCATCGGCGGCGTGTCAGTGATTGAGGCCGCGACCAACACGGTGATCGCCACGATCCTCCTCGACCGCGTGAACGACGGCGTAGCGGTAACCCCCGACGGCCGCAAGGTCTATGCCGCCGCGAGCCCTAGTGGCCACATCGGTCGCCCAGCCAACCTATCGGTCGTCGACGCGGCGACCAACGCGGTGATCGCCACTGTCCCCGTCGGCTTCTCCCCCTTTGGAGTGGCGGTAACCGCCGACGGCAGCAAGGTCTATGTCGCGAGCAGCGGCAGCAATACCGTATCAGTGATCGATGCGGCGACCAACGCGGTCATTGCGACCGTCCCTGTCGGCCTCGGCGCCGCAGGCGTAGCCGTAACCCCCGACGGGAGCAAGGTCTACGTCGCCAACGAGGGGAGCAACACGGTATCAGTCATCGACACGGCGACGAACACGGTCAGCGCCACGATCCCCGTCGGCATCGCCCCCGTTGCTTTTGGCGTGTTTATCCAACCGGCGCCGAAGTTCGCTGGAGTACCTGGCTCGAAAAACTGCCACGGCAAAAGTGTTTCCGCGCTAGCAACGAAGTTTGGGGGCCTCGATGCCGCGGCCGCGGTCTTGGGGTTCTCCGACGTGCAAGGCCTTCAAGATGCCATCCGGGCGTTTTGTGGGGGATAGAGTTTGCGGTTCTCAGGACTCGATGGTGGGCTCGCGCGCGACCCTCGGCGAGCCCTACAATATCCGCCCCGATTTGCTGCTTCACGCAGAGGGTGCGCAAACCCACGGCATTCTTATTTCGACCTATGCGCGAGTGCTCTGGCAAATTCAAAATGACAAGCATTTGGCCGAGTCTCCCGACTTTGGCGCCGGAGCAAGTAGTCGGCTAACTGAGGTACACCGGTCGCGATGCAAATGTAGTCGGGAAGGCAGCCCGTGACCCGTTGCAGTCATCCGCCCCGGCGTCCAGTAGTATTTGTCAAAGCCACAACTTCGTCCTACCGGGCTGTTCGATCACCCTGTCGGTGCCGACAAGGTCAGCGGATCGCACCAAGTCGGCCTGCCACCCGGTCCACACCATCGTAAGCCCTAGCGACTGAAGGCAATGACAGGAATGACCGTCATTGAAGTCTCGCGGATCAAGGACCTCGCGGAAAATCGAAAGGAGGCTTTGCATGCGGACTCTCCCGAATCAGGAAAGCCTCCCTCAGAATCAAGTTTTTCTGGTAACGCCATATAGTTCTACTTATCTGCGATTCCCTGCCACAAGGGGGGAGGGAGCACCCAGCGGCTCCGCCACGACACCCAAAAAACAAAACGTGCGGAGAGCAAGCTCTCCGCACGCCGTAGGTCTTCTACGAGGGAGCGTTACACTCGCTCCCTCACCCTCCCCGTTAAGGCTTAGAAGTCCTCGCAGAGCGGAAGCCTGGTCATGATTTCCTGGGCGGCGAGGCCGAGGCCCGAGAAGTCGGTCATGACGATCAGCGATCCGCTGCCGGTGGCTCCCGCGGCCGGCGTCGCCGCCCCCGTGGTGGTGACGGATCCGCCGGTCGAGAAGTTCATGTCGGGCGCAACGCCGACGCCGGTGACGAACCCATTGCTGATCGGCGAGAAATAGGTCCGGGTGCTGTAGTGGGTCGCTCCGGTCGCGTCTATGGTGAGCCGGGTCTGCGCGACGGGCTGGGCTGTCCCGCCGGCGAACATGTACATATTGCCGTTCGACGCTACGTAGGTTGCCAGCGATTGCGGTGATCCCGAGAAGCCGGCATTCGGACCGAATTGGCAGCCGCCGTTCTTGTGCTTGGCGAAGACGTCCGCGATCGCGGCGTCAAGCTGGGCTACCGCGTTATAGTTGCCGACCTGGGCTGATTGGGACGGATACACCGCCGGGAGCGTGAACGTCTCGCCCTTGCCAAGGGCAATGCATTGCGGCCAAGCGGACGGCGACGACCAACCGCCCGTACCAGCGGTCGTTACAGCCCCAGCAGCGGGCGCTGTGGCCGTAAGCCCGCCCAGATAGGGCTGGTTGTCCGGGCCCCAGACGTTCGACACCGTCACCTGCAACCCGGTGAGGCCGATTTGGTTCATGCATTTGACGCCGTTGATTGGATCCCGGCTGAGGGCGAATTGCTGGGCGGACACGGGCGGCGAGTCGATCCGGCCGGGATCGCCGAGCGGCATGTTACAGCCGTAGAGGTGCACATCCCGTCTGATCGAGGTCGCCGCGACGTAATGACCGTCGGGGCTCACCATCGCATTGGTCAGCGGGGTTGTGAGCGGAATTCCGGCAGTATCGGCAAAGACGATAAGCTGGGAGATGACCCTGCCGCTATCGCCCACAACATTATTCGGGGTGACGTCCAGCCGCTGCATGAACAAGCCGCCCTGGACGCTGGCTGTGGCCAAATAGGCCGGCGCAACGGTCTGGTCGCGGGCGGTGAACGTTCCGGTATCCAGCCGCGAGAGCGAGCACCCGAGCTGATTAAGCCGCGTGTTGCGCGGATTTGGCGTTAATGGCGCCGTGGCCAGCGCGGTGGGGTCGCAGGTCGGGACGATGGCTTGGCTCGTCAACGGAACGATGCCGAAACCCGTGAGTGTGATCTGGTTGTTTATAAGCCTGACGATCGGCAGCATGACGCAATCAGTCGTGGTGTTCGGCGGGATGGACCAGCCTGACGGCGCTCCGGTGGGCGGGGCGCCGGTCACGGCCGTGTCCATTGCCTTGCAGGTCGAGCTGCCCTGGTCGAATGCCCAGTTATGCCCACCGACCGCGGCGACGGGCAATCCCGAGATGCCGCTGCCGTTCAATGCAATGGTGCTCGGTCCAACGGCCGAGTTATTGTTCTCGAAGCTCGAATTATCCGGAACGAAGACCGATCCCGCCGTGCCAGTGAACATGAACGGAGACATGTTCGCCAGCGACGGCGCCACGGTACTAAGCGCCGAATACACGAACCCCTGGTTTCCGGCCGGAAAGGTCGTCCCGTCCGAGCAGATGGCCCATGCGAAGTTCTGCGTCAGAAAAGTACTGGCAACCGCAATCGCGGCAACTTGGCGGATGCGCTGACCCGCGATGGTTTGTGTTCTCATATTCGCCCTCACGCTAATAGTGTCGTGATCTCGAAAGATCACAGTCGGTTGAATTCGCGCTGCCAGAAGTCCCCGCAGCAGCCAACTTGGGAAGCGCGACTTCAATGCCGATCAAGGGTGCAGATTTTTTTACGCAGCTCTGCACTGCCTCGATCACCGTGGAGCTAAAGTTACAAGCTGAATTATGTCAATCTGACCAAATGGTTTTCATAATTCGCCGGCTCAGCGGACAAAGCAGATTTGTACAAGTGGTCCAGCCGCAATTCGCCCAATGAAGACATTGTGGAATAATGGTTTTCATACAACCGCGGTAACCCGCGATGCCCCTCTTTAGTACTAAAGTGCAAATGCGGAGTGCGACCTCAGTACGGCGGCCACGGCCATCACGCTGTGCCGCGATGTATCGGGGCGACCGAGAGGGTTGTGCCGCGATGATGTAGGGGTAACGGCAATGTTGTGCCGCGATGGTTCAAGAGCCCGCAGAAGCTGGTGAGCTATTTCGGGCTGAACCCGCGGGTGCGACAGTCGGGGTTGGACGTTGCCCATCACGGGCGCCTCAGTTCGGCAGGACACAAATAAGGCCACTTGGCGACGTTTACGGCCGGCACGCCGCTCTTCGCCACGAGGTCGCCCGCGCACGACTACGATATACTGGGCCTACAAGTCTCGCGACTTCGTCCGTAATTGGCCCAAGGCTGTCGCGACCCTCGATCGCATCGCCGCGGCGGCTACCGAGGGTACTGCGGACCAAATCTGGTTTTAGCTGGTAGTTGATCGGCGTGTCGCCCGTTCCGAGTCGGTCCCCACGATCAACCAATCCGGTAGGACGGGCAGCGCGACAGGACGACACGATGACACCTCCAGAGGGGCACGATCTGGAACTACACTGCCCCAATGCCCGAACACGATCCGACCCGGACTGATCGCCTTGCGCTCTACATGCGCGCCCACGCGGCTGAGAAGGCGGCACGTGACGAAGCGGTGCGCGTCATTGAGCGATGGAACACCGCGCTGTCTGCCGGGCGAGGCGCCCTGTGGTCGCCGACAATCCGCTGCGCTGTCCTGGCGGGTGCGGGTAGTGTGTCTCAGTTTGAATTTTGGAACTCTTGACACACCTGTGATGGCACCGACAGCCCTAGCGATACGTTGCCTCCTTGAAAGGAGGCATCATGGCGAAGATGTCATTGGAGTTGCTGAACAATGTTAAGCACTGGCAGGACCGGGCCGAAGAAGCGCGCATCCATGTGGAACAACTGACGGACCCCGAGGCCAAGCGTATGATGTTGGAAATCGCGAACAGCTATGACAAGCTTGCCGCGCGCGCCGAAGAGCGGTGTCTGATGGATAGAAAGTCGAAATAGCGACATGCCCCCGACATGCCGTGGCCTGACGTGCATTGTCCCGGCTGCCACACAAGTCGCGCGATCGATATCTGAACATGAGGCTTCGGTGCTCGTGGTGTCCAGGCTCGGCGCCGATGCCGGTGATTAACGGGTTGCACGCGTGCCCGCCGGCCGTGGGGCACGGCGAATCGATCGGGTAGCGCCTCTATGGCCAAGCCGAAGTCACCGACACCGGAAAACATCGCGGAGGGGGTCACAGCACGGGAACGCGTGATCCTATTTTGCGCGGCGACGAACATCGATCACGTCGCCGTCGGGATCCTCGCGAGTGCAATGCAATCCATGGAAATCCGTGGTCTGATCGAGCGCGATCAAAGCACGTCGCGGTATGTGCTCACGGACACCGGGAACGCCGTGTTTCGCGTCCTGCTTAAACGTGCCCACGTCGCGACCTAATATGTGCGGACGCTTCACACAACGCTACAGCTGGCGCGAAATCGCCGACCTGTACGGCCTCACGGGCGCCGCTCGCAATCTGCAGGCGCACTACAACACCGCTCCGACCGACACCGTGAACGTGGTGAAGCTGGCCGGCGGCGCCACCGAGCTTGTGCCGATGCGCTGGGGGCTTGTCCCCTGGTGGTGGAAAAAGCCGCTAAAGCAGCTGCCCGGGACCTTCAACGCGAGAGCCGAGGGCGTTGCCGGCAAACCGATGTTCCGCGATGCATTCAAGCGCCACCGGTGCATCATCCCGGCCAGTGGGTACTATGAATGGATCACGCAGCCGGATGGCAAGCAGCCCTATTTCATTAGCGCGGTCGACGGTGGTGTGCTGAGCTTCGCGGGCCTGTGGGATCGATGGAAAGATCCGGCGACAGGCGAGCCTGTAGTGTCGTGCACGATCATCGTGACGGAAGCCAACGAATTGACGCGGCCAATTCACGACCGGATGCCGGTGGTGCTCGACAAGGCGGATTTCCGTCCTTGGTTGAGCGGTGAACGGGGGACCGAATTGCTTCGATCGGCAGCGGACGACAAGCTGCGCATGTGGCCGGTGTCGAGGCGCGTCAACAAGACCGGCACCGATGACGATGACTCGACGCTGATCGACGAAGTGGCGGCGTAATGGCGCTGAGCGCCGACCGACGCCGGCACGCTCGCTATGGGTCGCCACCAAATAGCCAGCCTGGTCAACCAAGGTCCTCGCGATGCTCACGCATGAGAAGGTCCGGGCCGGCGCCAACCTAGCTGAGGTGGCCAAGGTGCGGATTAGGGATGCACGGCGGGACGCGCTCGCCAAAGGTTAACGTTCGACGTTGGTACGGGCCGGCTCAGTAGGCGCCCACCCGCACTGGTGCCCAAGGGCTGTACGAGCTACCCCAGGCTGTGCGCAGCGGTGCTAAGCTTGCCGAATCTATTCATTTACGTGATGGTGCACGGGCAACTTTGCGTTGCGATGCCAGATTTTTGATCCTGGAGCTGCCCTTGCACCTTGACTTTAAAGTCAGACACCCCACAAATGTTAAGTAAGCTCCAAGCGAAGATCGAAGCCGCTGTGCGCAGCGGCCGTCTAGTTCGCTATCGGGTTTCGCTGGAAGAAGGTGAGTTCGATCTACGACAGCTATGGCTACGGCCCGACATCAAGCGTCTCATCGATTCAGAACGTCTCGACTCCCGTCAGCGAGCGGTCGTCAAGGCTGCGCTGAAACGCTTTGTAACGGGCGGCGTTCTGAACATAATCACCACAGATTGCCCTCACCGGGAGGTCGCAGTTGTCGGTGATATACGTGAATTAAGAGGGCCGCCCCCACCGTTCTTGGAGCTTCGATTCAAGCCTCCGAGATATGATCTACGGTTCTTTGGAAAGTCCATCGGTCGAGACAGGCTCATCCTTACGTCATTTGGAATGAAAAGCCTGACTGAAAAAACAGGTGAGCCTAGGTTGGTCGTCGCGGATCACAGGAGACGGTGCAACGACTTTTTCGGGCAATGTGGGTTTCAGGACAAAGACGTTCCGAAAGACATCAAAAGCAGCTTCTCCAACGCGGAGTTCGTCTGATGACCAATGAAAGTAATTTCTCGCCTCCAAGCGCCGCGGGGGGCCACGAAAAGGCGGTTTATGTCCCCATGTCAGAAGAACGCAAACTGGAAGTCGTTGCTCAATTTACTGACGATGTGGTGACGCAACTAGGCAAGGCGTTCATCGAGGTCGTTAAAATCGAGGGCTGGGGAAAACGCGATCTCGCGCGTATCACCGGCCTAAACGAAACTGGAATTGGGCACGTTCTGTCTGGACGCAGAAGGAATTTGACGGCCGAGACCATCGCTCTGCTTTCGCGGTCGATGCAGAAGCGACCGCAGCTCCACCTTGTTGACGTTCGGCCGAAGAACAACAATGTTGGGGCCTCTCAGTTGCTTGCGGATGACGGAGTGCCGCATAACTCTGCTGCGAATGCGTTGCGAGAGACGCAAACTCAACGAACGAAAACCGGCCCGCTTGGCGCGCGCCTCTCTGAATTGCGCACTTGCGAGGCTGTTCCGTAATGGAACTCGTTGGCATTGAAAATTCACGCATAATATTCTTGACGCACGTACATCGCCCGGCGGGTCAACTATATTTTCCGGACGCTGTTGAGAAGCTCATCAATCGATATTCATTCTTTAAAGCGCCGGCTCCGGATCAAACCACTCAACCTTTCGTTTTTGGACTCGGCAAGTTCAACGAAGCTCAAATCACCGAGTTGTCTATTTACCCTGACGGATTCATAGTTTCATCGGCCAGCGACACGGACATCTTGAATGCGTTCATTGGCGACCTGACGTCATGGGCGGAATCCGAACTTGGCCTTGTCTCCATGCCAGGGTCGAGAACTGAAACTTTTTATGAGAGTACGATAGTTGTTAGGTCTAGGGAAGACCTGTCCTTTGCGCTCCAGCCGAAAACTGATGCTTTGACTGAGACGTTAGCCAACGCATTGAAGTCCGTGGGCATCAATACGTCATTGAAACTGAGCGGATTTCTTTTTGACTTTGATCCAGAGGAGTTCAAAGGAAAGCGAAAACCATTTAGGTTTGTTGTCGATCGCCGTCTCGGCATGCCATTTTCCGACGATTTATTCTTCAGCCAAGGCCCTTTTCGCACCAAAGATCATTTTGATGTGCTACGATCTTTTGAAGACTTCGCAATCCGCCACGGCGCCGCCTTGTCGCGACGGCGGCGCGGTAGGTGAGCCATTACTTTGACCTTCGAAACGTGTTACTCAGAACCAATGCAAACTACACGCCGACTTTGCTCAACTAGTAGCGCGCCGCGCTCGTTGTGGCCCCTGCTGAGGCGGGCAATCGCCAAGGGGCTGAAGTTGAGTGTGGTGATCGCGGCGGTGAGGCGGTTGTTTTGACCAGTTCATACCCCAAAATGGATCCGATGTCCGCCTTTACGGTGAGTTTCCGACGACGCCAGCTGTAGTTTGGAGAGGATGAAAACGGTAGGAAATGCCCCAAACCGGAGCGCGATTTCCGCTAGTTCGCCAACCTGACGAACGACTTGCCGAGCTAAACCAAACAGTCCATAATAGGGGACTTTTTAATAAGAATACAAAAGAACCAGAAGGCGATTACAGCGGCCGTGATCGATACCGCTGCGGCTGCGTACCACGTTAGAGTTGTCAGATATTCGCGCAAACTCCTCCGTTTCGTTATCTTGGTCGCCAGCGATGGATTTATATGGCGCTTGTAAAACTCTGCTAGGACAGTTTCAGTGGCCTTTTCGCATTTCCTTATCTCGTTACAGTTCATGAAAATCAAGACAAAGAAAAACAGTGCAACAAACTCGATCATACCTAACTGCGTCAACTCCTTACCGTTCATCAACTGAGATTCTTCACCTTTCGCCCACAATGATTTAGACAGAGACCACAGAGTTTCTGTGGAATGAGTGATTTCATGTAATAGTGTGTGATTTGTATTGCGTGCTACAGCATCACGACATAATGACGTTATGTCTATTGTCATCATTAATAAGACTGTTATCACTGGTAGGAATATCAGGAACAGAAATCTAGGCCGATTGTGTGCCTCTGGAGGTTTCTCGTATATAGGAGTCTCAAGGGTATCGATTGCCCGATCTGCTCCTATTGCTGTGAACACCGTGTAAGAATTAATATCATGAAATACTGCGAGCTTTAGCTCCTTATCTTGGGTTTGACCTGCGTCCTGTAGCAGTCTAACGATCGAATGATTTTCACGACGAATACAATAGAAAAACCATATTGTCAAAATGTAGAGGGACAGCGAGCCCATAATGGTAGCATCATCGCCTCCTATATCTACACCGAGCAACGATATTTTCATCCGTCCACTATCAATCCAGTTTTTTATTAACTCTGCTTGAATAGTACCCTGCGGGTTTGGTGCTTTATCTAAGTTTTGATTTATCACTTCTGTTTGGCTTGCCTCTTTGGCAGAATAGGCAAAATTACGAGACCATGAAAATTCGAAGTTAAATATGGCTATGAGGAGCGCCACGGAAATCACGGTCGATGCTAAGAATGACAGTCGCGTTCTGGTCTGCGCGGCTCGCGCAGCTGCGATTCGGAGATTCCAATGGCTTTCGTGATCAGGTTTTATGGGGCGCGCCGGTGAACGTGCCATCATGATGCCCCTCCTTGCGGGGATCAAGATGATCGGTCTTTTACGCTCCGGCGACCGTGGCATGGTGCAGACCTCCTCCGAAGGGCTCCTCCGAGCGTACCGTTTAGGCGACTGAGCTGGTTGTATCTGATGGACCTCACATCCGATATTGAATTTTTCCGAGGGCAGGAATGTCCGCACCTGACACAATCCCGCCTCCCGGCACCCCGCATCTGTGCGGACGCTATCGGGATAAGCTGCCAGACTCATTAAGGGCACGGGTGGGTGACGGTAAGATCCAGGCCAAAGCGTTCGCCCCTACGCATGGCGCTAGGTGACCGAGCGCGAGGCGCATTCGAACTTTTTGCCTGCTTCGCCAACTCGCACCGTTCCTCGCCGCTGCACCCCTGGACGCCCCTGATGATGGTGAGGGTCCGCACCACCGTGTAGGGATCACCTGCGATGAATCCAGGGGGCAATCGAGTGCCGTCGCGCGGGGGCCACGCGCTCTCCCGCGAAACGGCGCCCGGTGGCACGGCCGGCGGTAACGATCGCCTCACTCTGTGCAATCACGCGCTGCCACGCGGCGTCGGACATCCCCACCGGGCGCCTCGGGTCGGGTGAAGGCGGTGCGGACACGCCAAAATGATGGGAACCCTCCACCGGCACCACCGGGCAGTCATCAGGACCAGCGAAGGGGTTTGGCGGTTCATGCGTCGCCGTGCTTTGATTCTCGACCGACCTAGGAGCGCAGTGCGGAGCGCTTGTCGAAGTTTGGGCCCCACGCGCTTCGCCGAAGCGAGCGATCGTGTCACCGGTCGCACGGCGAAGTCGGAACCGCGTAATTTCCCACTCCAACCTTCGCAAACGCGTGTCGCTGCCGGGCTCGGGACCAAAAAGCAGCTCATAAGCGGCCTCGTACTGGCGAATGTTGTCGTACACCCGCTCAGCTTCGCCGCTCGATAGCGGCCGCGCATGGTCGTTCAGCGCGAGGATGAAGCCCCGCTCAAGACGCTCCAGGTCGCGCGCCTGGTCACGGCGCGAGGTGAAGCGCTGCCAGGGTGGTCGCGGTTCGCCGCCGCGAACGCGCACGTCGTAAGCCGCCATGTGGGCCAGTACCGCGGCCTGTTCGGATTCGCTCAGCTCGAAACGCCACGGGCGCGGGATCAGCCATTTTTTTGGCCGACCGCCGGAGGGGCGTACGGTCTCGCCACGGGCCTTCGCAGCGCGGTATTTGGCATAATACGCAGTGTGGCCGGCCCGCGTAGCAGCGCGCCCTTCCGGGGAGCCCGAGTGCTTCGGTCGACCTTGATGCAAGCGGCAATGAGGGTGGCCCTTGAGCGCAAAGGCTCGGCAGGTCTGTCCCGATCCACCACGCAGTCGGGCATTACAAAGACGGGCGAAAAGGGTCATGGATGTGTTTTATATAACTCGCGGAGCATTTAATTACCTCCAATTGCTCGAACGTAAGGGGACTGCGCCATGCCCATCGTGCTCGTGTGCATGTTGTGGCAGAGGTGGCAGAGCAGTATATTACCTCTGCCATACATAACCGATTGATTTTCTTATTATAATGGCAGAGGTGGCAGAGGTGGCAGAGTGTGCACACGCACACACGGCACACACACGCGTTCTTGGTAAGGATTTCGGAAACTCTGCCACTCTGCCACCTCTGCCATTTTTTCTATGATTTGAAAGGGATAACTGTGGCAGAGGTATTTTTTTGCTCTGCCACAGGCTCACCCCAGTCTTTTCGCGGTTCCCATTCACGCGGTCCGAACTTGCGCTCCCAGAGTCGGCGGCATTCCTGCAACGGGGGAAATGCCCAGCCTCGAAAATCGCGGGTTTTCCAGCGCCACGCGCCCTGACCTTCTTTCCCCTGTAGAAAGGTTGCCAATGTCTGGTTGCTGAGATCGCGGAGCTTCGGCACACACTCTGCGGCGTGGTGCTTGAGAGCCTCTGTCGTCACTTCGTTCGCCTGCAAGTCCTTAAGCGGCGGCTGCGGCTTCACCCCCGCGCCGCGCGGCAGCTCTCCCACCTCCAGTACATCCTCGAACCACTCCTGCAGCGGACTCATACCGAGTTTTTGCTGATGGCGCAGCGCCGCGGTCTTGTAGATTTGTCTCGGGTGCCAGTTCTTCAGATCGTAACAGTTGAGCAAGTCCCAGGCGAAGGCTTCCAGGCCACCGCCCTTGTACAGCTCATGATGAAGGGCATTGAAATAGTTGATGCGTTCCGCGTCCGGGCACATGTCCTGACTGTAGCGGTTCGAGACCTTGAACACCGCGTAGCGCCGCTCGTGCGGTCCAGCCGGGATCACCCATTCCTTGTCGGCCGCCATCATGATGTGCAGTCGGTTGGTCATGGGGATAGCGTCGCAGAATTTCTGCTCAATGTGCAACGGGCTTTCGGTGATTAGTCCCTGCAGCCCGCCGGCCCCTTTTCTGTTGCCGCCCCACACCGCCTCGTCGGCGAACAGGAGCAGGCATTCCAGCATGTGGCCTTTGAACCGTCCCGTCAGAAGGCTCTCTTCTGCGATGTGGACACCATGCCTGCCGAAGATTTTGCATAGGCCATTGCCAAGCACGCCTTTCCCAGCGCCCTTGTCGCCCTGAAGCACAAGTACGGCTTCGGCGCACTTCTCCATGTTTTGCAAGGCCCACGCGCACCACCAGACCATATAATCACCAGCATGTTCATCGCCGTTGGCTAGCACCTCGTAAATGTGGTTTTCCAGCAACGGCCACTTGCCTTGTTTTGGCGTCACGCCCCAGCCGCGGTAGATGTTGAGATGCCCGTTCGGAACGTCGCCCTTGGGGATTAAAACCACACCCTCATACTGCCGACGGTTGGGCCAAGCGAGCCACGCATTGGCGACTGAAATCGGTTTGTCCTTTTTGCCCAAAATCTGGTTATTTGCCATCCAATCCTTGAACGACTGGACGGTCATAAATTCGAGTTCGAGGGCAGTTTTGCAGATCAGTGTTTTGCCCTTAACTCTGACGACACAAAATTGCTTATTTAATTCTTCAAGCCGCTGTGGCAGCCCATTCGACATCGCTGTCATGCCTCCCGATACATGTCGATCAGAAATTGTTTGTCAGCGCGAAACTGAGCCCGTTTAGCGGCCTCTTTTCGGGCGATGCTGTTGACGATTTTCAGGACCTGCGCTTCTGTCATCGGTGGGTCGAACGTGGCATTGCAGGCAAGGCAATCTGCCAAGGTCTGTTCGGGCGTCGTGCCGATGCCGAGACAGTGGCCAGCGTATCGCATCAAAGTGTCGTCACGTTCGCCTTCCTTGATTCCAGTCGGTCGCTCACACAGATCAGAGAGACCACCGAGTAACGCTCTGGTGAGAGGTGGAAGATCAACGCGCGGGCGAAAACTCGCCGACTGCGACTGTTGGCGGCGCGTGACGGCCTTGTCCGGCGGAATGTCGAGCCAGTCCGGCCATGGTGTGATCGGAGCATTGTTCACGATCTCGTAGCCGTGCGCCCACCATGCGGCGGCGTAACCCCCTTTGGCCTTCACATCGACGCCGGTTTCAATGGCGCCAGCGACGGTCCGCAGCTTGGGGTGATCCAAAAAAACGAGATGCAGCCCACCGGACCGCGTTCGATAAGTGCGGGTGTGCAGGCGATGCTTGTTGGTTTCCCACCACGCGATTGCTTCGGGGTGCTTGAAATCGAGATCAAGCACTGCAACACCGTTGCCTCCTGCACCGATAGGACCCGTGGCATAGGCAACGTACGAGGGAGGGCCGTACTCGTGATGCCTCCAGTACAGCGCAATCAGCTCGTCACGTTTGTTGGTCGCATCCAGGTAGCCGTGTGAGCCCTTCATGGGCGTTTTGCGCCGGCTGAGGAAGAAGACCTTCAATATTTCCTCGGCCAAGCTCAGCGCGATCGAGAGCACGACCGGGGTTGGGGCGCGGCCTTTAGACATTAAAGGGCACCCCTCCCCAGCCCCAAAGCGCGTCACCTGCTTCTGGAAAAAGACGGCGCTCGTGTTCTATGGCGTCGAGACCGATTAAGGCGAGAACAAGCACCGCGTTGCGGTTTACAGCTCTTCTTCGTCGTATGCCGGCGGGAGTTTTAAGTTCGTCGAGGATGGCTCTACGAAGATCCGCCTGCCGAAACGAGTCTGTGCGCCGCCGTCGTTGCGACCAAATTTCAATCTCCCCGTCATTGGTCGCGAGAAGGTCGGCACATTCAGGTGGGGGCTGTACAAGCCAGAAATCGGCATGGTAATTCGACATTTGCACTTGCACTCCGTGGGCCGTCGTCACCGGCCCTATCTGTTGCTGTACGGGCGCGCCAACGCCCCTGAGACGGATCGCAACAGGCAAACGGCGACCGTCAGGCCGCCGTTTTGCCGCTCAAACAGCAGCTTCGCGTGTCGTACGCATCGCATGGCTGTCGCGCCATGCTCGCAGGGTGCCGCGGCGGTAGCGAACGGCCCGGCCAAATTTCAAAAATTCCGGGCCGCCTCCGCAAATGCGTAATTTTTCCAGGTACGATTCGCTGAGATTGATGTCTTTTGCCGCGACAGGGGTGGTCAAAAGATCATCATCACTGATCCGGGCGTTTGCGCTGTCCGCCGGCTGAGCTGCAAGATCGATTGCAGCGGAACTTTCCATCGTATCCTCATCGGGCAGGGGTTGAGCCTGACCGACATGGATGGCGTTTTACAGTGTAGCAGTCACGGTCGCGATATTTACCGAATAAAACAACGGGGGAACTGGCCCTAGATGCGCACATTTCGCAGGCGCGCCTGTCGCCGGTAGTGCTTATAAATCTTCTCAACTCGCTCCCGCGAAAGGTCCCGGCGCTCGGCAACGTCGGCGGTTGCGTTCTCGTACGTCTTGCCCGATTCGATCAATTCGATGACCTCACGGGTAATCTGCAAATCGCGTTCAGCAGTAGTCGAACTGGCGCGCTTCCCACGTTTGCGCGGTCCGTAGAGAAATTTAGCTGCGTCGGCCGGATCGGCACTGGCAAGTGCGCGCATCCCCCGTTCGGCAAGAACACGTTTCAAGAATTGGAGCAGCGCGGCGTCCATCGACCTTCTTTCGCCCCGTCTAAGTTCATTGACTTGCTGACGTAGGATGGTCAGCAGCTTTTCCAGTGCAACTCTGTGTTCGTCCGTCGTGATGCCATCGCCTACGTCTGCCAGCAGCAAGAGCTGAGGCAGGTCGGGATGCTCGGGTCTCTCGCAAAATGCGAACGCTTGCGGAGGCGTCTCAAAGTCTAGCTCGGCAGGTTCTTGCGATACAGCGCCGGCGGGGGGCGTGAACGGCAAATCTCTGGATGTGAGCGGAGACGACGGGAAGAAATCATCTGTGATAGGATCATCGTCAGCCATGAAGAACCTCTTGCACAGGTTCGCAGCGGTCAGGCTCGCGCGAGTGCTTCAGTACTACTCGCGCGGGCCGTACTTATTCAAACTCTAGACGGCAGCGGCTTGCCGGTCGGCAAAATCGACGACGTTGCTTCGCGGTGCCCTATAGCCGATCAGCGAAGCAACGTGGTCAACCCATTTCGTCAGTAGCTTTAGTTTCAATTCGATCGGGTAACCGTGCGAGTAGTCGGCGGTGACGCCGCTCTCAGCATGATTGAGCACAAGGCCGCGTTCCCACTTGCTATGCCCGGCATTCTTCAGGAACGTCGCAATGGTGTGACGCCACGCATGGAACTGGAAATCGGCAGGTGCTCCCAGCTTTACCAGCTTCAGCTTCAGATCGTTCCCGTGGAGAACCCGCTGTCCGCTCTTCGTCTTGTGGACCGGAAGCGATGGAAACAGGCGGCCGTTTTTCATCACGACCTTGAACAAAGACTGGCACAGCGGCGGCAGAGGAATCGGGTAGATGCGGTCAGGGGCGGAAGTCTTGCGAGATTTCGTCAGTTCAAACGGCACCGTCCACAACGTCGGATTCTCAGGGTCGTTGAGGTCCGCGCGAGTGACGCAGGCCAGCGACGTTTTGCGCGGGGCCAACAATATGATCATCTTGACGAAGGTCGCTTCCTCCACCCCTAACTTGCCGGCCGCCGTCCAAGTAGCCTTGATTTCGTCGTCATTAAAAACCCGATCGCGCGTCCGCTTCTCGATATTGATCGAGACCGCTTCCATGATCGGCTGCGCGACAAGATCTTCGCTGTAGGCCCAACGCCACAGTTTCTTTAGCCATGCTCTTGTGACACGGGCTTTCTGGGAATGGCCGTCAGCGATGAAACCGCGCAACAGCTTGCGGGCGTCCTGTTTGGTGATGTCATTGATCGGCCGTTTCAGCCATGCCTTGCAGTTGCGTTTAAGCAGGCGCTCTACGTCGTCCCACCGACGATGACGCGGCTTGGCCCATTCCTTGATGAAACGGTCTACGATCGCCGCGAATAAGTTCGCGTTCGCCTCGGCAGCTTGTGCCGCGGCGGCGCGCCGCTCCTTCAGCGGGTCGGCACCGGCTGCGACTTGCCCGAGGAGCTTCTTGGCTTCGCGGCGGGCGATGTCCAAAGCAATGCCACTCCCGATGGTCAGCCGCCGATCGGTGCCGGCGCGGCCACGGGCACCGGCGCGGTACTGAACCACGAACGATCGGTGCCCGCCCGAGGTGACCCTGAGCCCGAGGCCGACCGTACCCGTATCCCAATAGATTGTTCGCTTGGCGCCAGGCTCAACAGTGGCGCGGCCACAGAACGCGACGGTCAGTTTCGCTGTCGGCATGGATTTTCCCTCTCGAATTGGTGCCGGGTCAGCACCGGGTCAGCACCACGAACTGCTACGCCATGCAACGCGATCTAACAAGGTGCAATGAAATACGACATAATTTCGGCCACTTGCGTGCTGACCTGTTTCACGCCGTATCACCGGCCCTGACCGTGTTGCATTCGATGCGTGACTGAAAATCACGGTGTCGGTGGTTCGATTCCGCCCCTGGGCACCACGTGCAAAATTCTAAATTGAAATCATTCAGGTTTTTGCGAAAATGTCCCACTCGACTCGAAAGTGGGACCCGATTCTATGCGGCAGGAACCGGGCGTGCATCAAACGAGGATCCCGCCCGATGCGTTGGGCTCCACGTCCGGCGCGAAATAACTGTAGTCGTAATTGGGATACATATCCTTCAAAACCCGGATGTGTCCGCGGCGTTCGTTCGCGGTGGCGCGACGCGGTTCGAGCACTACAACCGCTCCCGTCGAATCCCGATCGAAGCCCCAGACGACCGATGCGAGCACGATAACGTTCCTCGAGCGAGCTTCCGCCAGAGATGTTATGAAGCGGAGCCAGGTGTTGCCGCTGGCCGGAGCTGATTCACTGGGTTTGTCGTAGAAGTACGGACCATCGGCTCCGTTGTATTCAGCGTCTGTCCAGTAGAAGGGTTTGTTGTCGTCCGCCTTGCAAACGGTGTGGCCTGTCAGCGGATCAGTGCTCGGTGCCCATGGATCCACGTACGTACTGCGGCCGCAAGCCTTGAAGAACGAACCATTCTCCGAGATAGTTTGCGTCCAGCGCAGCTGTCGTGTGCGCGGATTCGAAATATCGTGCACGATCTTGATCTCGACGCCATTCACCTGCTTGGTGTATTTGGTCACCTTCAGCAACCTGCCGCCGTACCATCCGTCTTCGATTGTGAATGTCCAGGCCATAGCACTCTCCACCAGGATAAGGCCGGCTAGGGCTGGCCGATAAGGCGCTTAGTCGTAGAAGTCCCGGTCGAACTTACATTCCCTCGCTGCCTTCAACTCTGTCCTACCAGGGTTGGTAGACTGGAAGCGCAAAGAAGTTCATGGAATGCGCAAAAAAACAGCTTGGCCATAGCACCTCGTGAATGATGGGCAGTAAGGCCGGATGTGGCCCCGACCTTGGGATGGGGTGGGGCAAGATCGGGGCCGATGCTCGCCCTGTATGGGATAAAGCGAGGGGAATTGAGTTAGGAATTGCGAGTGCGGGCGAGTATACGTATCACGCCCAATGGTAAACAACCCGCTCGTTACCAGCACGACAGGTTCAGCAAGCAGCGACCGATCTAAACCAATGGATCACCCGCTTCGTTATCACGGTGGTCCCTTTATGACCTTGGCGCACAAGAAATGAGCGTCGATATCGGTCCGTGCCGGTTTCGATGGCATCATTGCGTTTTGCGATGATGAACCGCAACCCAGTCCAATTTACCAACTACCATGCCGCAATCCCTTTCCCGCCAAGCCCGGAGGCTTTGATGACCAGCACGTTTGACATGGCAATTGATCACTTCTCGCGCTCCCAGCAGGCCACAACCAATGAAGAACGGGTGCTGCAAATTGCCAATGGCCTCCAACTATTTTGCGCGGCCGTGCAAAGACAACACCATCATCCCGACGCGATGTTCCAAATGGCAATGGATCACTTTTGGCGCGCCCAAGAGGCGCTGATGAAATCCATCCCGAGCCCGGAAGAGTGTCTGCTCCAGATCGCCAATGGTCTTCAGCTTTTTTGTGCAGCTACCAAACGGAGCCGCTAAGGAGCGCCACCCGCAACGCGAAGGCCATCGCTTACGATTTTGGATTGTCGCCTGAACGGCGCCCGATGAACCAATCGCGGCCGCAAGATTCGAAACCGTTGCCGATCGTTCAGCGTCAAGTTTGACACCGGCGTCCAAAAACGCGACACGCTCCGCGTGATCTACGTCAATGCAGAACCGACCCGCTTCGCCTTCAATCGCTTGCGGCTTCGGCCTGCCGACTGAGTGATGATCGGGGCTTGGGCCACCATACGTTTTGACTTTCCAACGCCTGCCACCGCTCAACTCGCTCCAACCAGAATTTCTTGTCGCTGGCATTGCGTGCGGCGGCGGCAAGGCGGCGGCACTCATCAGCTCTGCGCTGAAACTCATCTGCACGTGTCACGTTACGCCCCTCTAAAACTCAAACGAACAGTATCGAGAACGCTGAACGCCAAGTCCTCAGGTACATAAAGACTGTCGGCTTCCTTCTCCGACATAAGAACATAACAAGAACATTTGTCAAGGGGAGACTGGCCTGTTGACGAAGAAGCCCCGACCCGAGTTAGGTCGGGGCAGTGAAGGAGGCCACGGGAGGAACGCTCAAAAAGCTGGCCCCCAGAACGCCGCGGTTCATAACCAGCGAATTAGGGGCAAAATGAGGCTTAGCAGCCGGTATCATGAGCGAGGGTCGCTGATATTGTTCAATCGAGGGCCTCATTTTTTGCGTACGCTATACCCGCCCTCAGCTCTTTCTGCCGGGATGGTAGCCCCTTAAGAACGGCTTGCGAGGCCCATGGCCTTGACGTTCAATGCGGTGAGGCAGGGGCGCTGTGTCATAGACGGACCAGGTGAGCCCAACGCCATACATACAAGCTATCAGGCGGACACATAACAGGTAGGCGCGGCAATGAAACAGCTGGCTCTGGTGGCCTTGCTTTCGAGTGCTCCATGGCCGTGTTGCGCGGCTCAGATCGAAGTCAATCAATCAACTGTCACGATAGACGGCGATATAGATTTCGGCGACTTAGAGGCATTCCAGTCAAGAATCCGCTTTTTGAGTCAAGCGACAGTCGTGTTTAGAAGTAACGGTGGGAGGTTGATACCGGCCATCAAGATAGGTGAGGTGATTCGACAGAAGGGTTTTGCCACCTATGTTCAGGACTACTGCAATTCGGCCTGTTCCCTGGCATGGTTGGCCGGCAGCCAGCGTTATATGGCCGCGGCAGCCCGGATCGGATTCCACGCCGCCTACGATGGCGACACGGGTCAGGAGGCCGGCATGGCGAATGCGGTGGTTGGGGCGTACCTGACCAAGATCGGGCTGCCTTACGAGGCCGTGATGTATGCCACGGTAGCCAAACCAAACGACATGAGGTGGCTGACCGCTGCCGATGCAAAACGGATTGGAATAAACGTAACCGTGGTCAACCCAGAACCCGCTCTAGCGAATCGTCAGCCTGCGCTCAAGCAGCCCGGCTTGAAGGAGCAGGCCCTGATCTTTGTGAGTTACTATTTTGCCAATTGGAACACCAACTACTTTCCGAACGTGTTTGATGACTTGTATTGGGAATCAACTAATTACTACGGCGAAATGACCTCAAAACAGGATATTCTGACGGATAAACTGAGAGTTATGGAGCAGTGGCCAGTCCGGGCTTATAAACCGCGCAATGCCGAGGCGACATGCGGTCTGACGGAATGCAATGTAACGGGGATCGTCGACTGGGAGGCCAGCAATCAAACCAAGCGTTCAACCGGCTCTGCCATTTTCGATTACGTATTGAGGCCGTGGCCGCTGGGTGGTGCAGGTGCGGATGACAAGCTGAGAATCAGTGCTGAAAACGGGAAGGTCTTGTCCAGCAGTACCACCGACAAATGCGCAGGGCCGAAAATCCTATGGTTTTGCGCGCAGCCGTGAGCCAACCCGGCCTAATCCGGAGTCAACAGGCGGCGCATCAAGATGCCGGCATGGCCAATATGCTCCACGGCCGGCGGCCTGCCGAAAAATTGAACATCGTCAAAACATGACTCCTGGCTTCTCGCGGCGGACATCGCCGCGCTTCAGGATCTGGTCTGCGACAGAGCGGGCAAGATTTATCGGAATGGCCAGTCCCATGCCCGGATGGGTGTTCCCCGAAGCCAGAAAGGCCGTGCTGAGACCGATGAGTTCACCCCGGAGATTGACGAGCGCACCCCCCGAATGTCCCGGATAAATCGCGGCATCGGTTTGGATGAAGTCTTCGTACCGCTCGAGTCCCAAATTATTCCGATGCAGTGCGCTGACGATCCCCGAGGTCACCGTCTGGCCGATCTGAAATGGGTTGCCGATGGCGAGCACGAAATCTCCGACCTGAAGCTGATCTGAATCTCCGATCGGAATGGCTGGAGCCACCTCTGCTTGCGCGCGGATGACCGCCACATCGGTGCCGGTATCGACGCCCACCCGCTCGGCCGGAAACTCCCGACCGTCCGCGAAAGCGACAGTGATTTCGGCCGCACCTTCAATGACGTGGGCGTTGGTGAGAATGATGCCCTTGGCCGCGTCGATCACCACGCCCGAACCGCTCGCCCGCATCGGGCGATCCACCAACTCGCGCGTCGTAGAGGCTCGCTGCACCGGTTGGCTTTTGCCGGATGGCGAACTCTTTGCTGAGATCGGACCGGCCTTGGTGGCAATGCTGACCACGGCGGGCGTTATTTGCTTGAGAAGCGGAGCAAGCGAGGGACTGGCCTGTTCGACAAGAGGCAGCGGCACGCTGGCGTTGGCGTTGATGTGCCCACCGGCGATCGCAAGGCCCAAAATCACAGCTCCCAATAACCGTCTCATGGTGTCTATCTTTCTCGTTGCGACTTGATCGCGGCCGCTTTCATGCCCTGGTGGCACGAATCGGTCGCTGCAAGAACCGGCCGGCCCGAAGGCCGGCCTCAGTGGTTCTGGCAGTCTCAACTCGCTTACTGCCCGCGCCCCCAGTCCCGCCGCAGTTCGAAGCGAATGCTGGCATCCGGATCGGAGCCGGCATAAGCCCCATTCGGGTTGTACACGTTCAGGTTCAAGACCTGTCCGGGAGCGACGGGTTGAGTTCTGGTCGCCGCCCAGGTGCCCGAGGCGGTAGCGAGGACGATGGCTAATCCCAATGTGGCTTTCGTAAACATGGCGTTATCTCCTCATGTGGACCGTGCGGCTGTTGTGGGAAAATATTGACCGTACGGTTCGGTCAGTAAATACAAGCGTCGCGGCTGGATGTCAAGATGACCGAACCGTTCGGTCACGTCCATTTGATACGGCCTACGCCCTTTGCGAGAAAATGAAGAATCTCGTAAATTAATAGTTGTGCTTCCGCCGCAACGTTTGTATCCAGCCAGACGCATCGTCACAGAAGAATCAGGATTCTCCGGCACCACGGGCCCGCCCCGGGATTGGACTCTTCGACGTGCTGAATTTTCAGGCCACGCAAAATTGCAGGGCTACTATGGTGGAGCCGAGGGGATTTGAACCCCTGACCTCCGCAGTGCGATTGCGGCGCTCTCCCAACTGAGCTACGGCCCCTGCCGGCCATGCAGACGCCTGCACCGGTTGGCAAGTGGCCGCCATTTACTGGCGTGGTCCGAACAGTGTCAAGAATGGTGTCGCGGAACAGGGCGCCGTCACGGCGGTGGCCCCTGCAAGCCTTTGATCGGCGCATCGTCTGCGCGCATGCGCCGGCGATGCATCGTCACGCGCTTCGCCAGCCCGATGCGGCGCGCGCGGCTGCGCTTGGCCCGGCGGGTCTTTCCGACAGCAAGCGAACGCGCCGGGACCAGTGCCTTGTCCTCCTCCGGCGGCAGCGGCAGGTCGGCCCAATGCATGGCCTTGTAGTTGAAACCGCCGGTAATCGTGGGTTTCACCACTTCGAAATACGGCGAAATGTCAAAATCGCGTGGGGCGTAGAGCGAGGAGTGGCGGATTTCCAGAATGTCGCGCCGCGCCTGCCGGCTCTCCGCCTTGGTGACCTTCGGCAGGATCGGATAGCGCACAGACTCGAACGCCTGGGCGATCAGGGCCGAGCAGATCATGCGGGTGGGATCGCCGGAACCAAGCGCGATCATGCGGCGGCGCCACCGTTGCGGAACCGGCAGCGGCATCAGGTAGCGCGCCAGATCGATGATGTTTTTGAGATCGTAATCGAAGCCGATGCGGTCGATGGCGTAGCGACACACCTTGTCGAGATCCTCGGCCGTGAGGCCGACCGGACGGCATACGCGCGTGTGAAACTTGCAGTACTTCGACAGCGGCACCGAGATCACGCCATTGCCGATCTCGGCTTCAATCAGGACGTGGGGTTCCTTGCCGGTGAACTTGCCCGGTATCGCTCCGACATAGAGCGCCGCATGAGACCACGTCGACTGGGTGAGATATTTGATGGCCCCGGCGATGTGGTTATTGCCCTCTACCAAAAGCACATCGCCCGGCTGGAGCGAACGGGCGAGGGTATCGGGATCGCTGGGTGTGAATGGCTCGTAACCGGTGGCCGGCTTTTCCAGATACCGGGCCAGCATCCGCCCGATGCGGTCTTGTGCCCAAAACATGATGTCTCCCGCGCCTGCACGTACGATCGCAGCCGCGCCCCCTTCTAATGTGGCAAATTTATCACGACAGTCATTGCAATTTGGTTCACGGGCAAACACGAATTTGTGGCCATTTGCGAACTGCGTTCCGTTGAGACATGCTAACGATCCGTCAGCAAATGATTCATCATGACTGCGCTCAGCCGCCGCCGGTTCCTCGCCGCATCCGCCGCTTCAGCCGCGGCCTCAGCCACATCCGTGGGCGCTCCAGCCATCGCGGCACCGATCAAGGGCCAGGTCGCCATCGCGATCATCGGGGCCGGAGTGGCCGGGATCGCGGCGGCGCGACGCATCCTCAGCACCACCAAGGCCAGCATCGCGTTCATCGAAGCGTCCGACCGCATCGGGGGTCGCTGCTTCACCGACACCTCGACCTTTGGAGTTCCCTTTGATCGTGGTGCTCACTGGATCCGCACGCCGGAGACCAATCCGGTCACGCCGCTCGCCGCGAAGTCGGGCTTCGACATCTATCCGTCCCCGCCCGGGCAGCGGGTGCGAATCGGCCGGCGCTACGCACGCGCAGGCGAAATGGAAGACTATCTCACGGCGTCAGTGCGAGCCGGCCGTGCCATCGTGCAGGCAGGCCGCGGCCGGGATATCTCCTGCGCGCAGGCACTCCCGATGGACCTCGGCGATTGGCAACAAACGATCGAATTCGTGCTGGGCCCGTTCGGTAGCGCCAGGGAATTGAGCGAGCTGTCGACGGCGGATTTTGCGCGATCCACCGAGCGCGAGGCCGATGCGGTCTGCCGGCAGGGCCTTGGTGCTTTGATCACCAAACTCGCCGAGGGCCTGCCGGTGCAATTGACTACTGCGGCCTCGCGGATCGACTGGAGCGAGCGCAACAACATCGAAATCGCCACCGCCAGGGGTCGCTTGTCGGCCCGCACGGTCATCGTGACGGTATCAACCGGGGTGCTGATGAGCGACAAGCTGAGGTTCGATCCGGAACTGCCCAGGCGCCATGTTGACGCCATCGAGAAGCTTCGGCTCGGCAGCTATGATCACATCGCACTTGAATTACCCGGCAACCCGCTTGGGCTCCAGCGCGATGAAATTGTCTTCGAGAAATCCGAATCGGCCCGTACGGCAGCCATACTGGCCAATATATCAGGCAGCGCGTTGTGCACGATCGAAGTCGGGGGAAAATTCGGCGGCGAGCTAGCGGCGGCAGGCGAGCCGGCCATGATTTCATTCGCGTTGGATTGGCTTGCCGGTCTGTATGGCGCGGATATCCGGAAATCCGTGAGGCGCACCAGCGCGACCCGATGGAACCACCAGCCGTGGACACTCGGCGCCTTCTCGTCCGCCGCACCGGGCGGCCAATGGGCGCGCGCGACGCTTGCCGAACCGGTGCGCAACCGCCTCTTTTTCGCCGGCGAAGCCACCCACGAAACCATGTGGGGTACGGTCGGCGGCGCCTGGGCATCAGGTGAGCGCGCAGCCGATGCGGCACTGATAAGGCTTGGCTTTATCAGTGAGCCACCGGAGCCGAAACGGCCGGCAGCATCGCGGCGATAGTGAGGGTGCTCTCTCCCTCCCCCGCTTGCGGCCGCTTGCGGGGGAGGGAATAGAACTGCGCGATCGTTTGTCATCGGCGCCTCACCCTCGCAGCACGCCGCCGGTGCGCTTCGCGACTTCGGCGACAATCCTGGCCGAAACGGCTTCGATCTCCTGATCGGTCAGGGTCTTTTCGCGCGGTTGCAGCGTGACCGCGATGGCGATCGATTTCTTGTCCGGATCAATGCCGGCGCCCTCGTAAACATCGAAGACCGTCGCGCCGGCGATCAATTTGCGGTCAGCGCTCTGTGCGGCCCGCACGATATCTCCAGCTTTCACCGTACGATCGACGATGAACGCGAAATCGCGTTCCACCGGCTGGAACGGCGAGAGTTCGAGCGGCGGCTTGGCGCGCGTCGGTTTCACTTTCGGTTCAGGCACGCGATCGAGCACAACTTCGAGCGCCACCACTGGTCCTTCGGCGCCCAGCGCTTCGAGCGCCCGGGGATGCAGCTCACCGAAATGGCCAAGCACATTCTGTGGTCCGATCTGGATGGTCGCACTACGCCCCGGATGCAGCCACGCAGGACCGCCCGGAACGATTTGCAGCGCCTGCATCGGGGCGCCAGCCGCAGCGAGCGCGGCAAGCGCGTCGGCTTTGATATCGAAGGCATCGATGGACTTGTTTCCGGTCGCCCAGTAACGCCCCCAGCCGGATGGCCTGGCGAGGCCGCGCCGCACGCCGCTAGCTGCCATCAACTGATCTTGCGGGCGGTCGCCGCGGAAAACCTGACCGACCTCGAACAGTGCCACGTCGCCGTAGCCGCGATCCGCATTTTTTTGCGCAGCGCCGACCAATCCCGGAATGAGGCTTGGCCGCATATCCGACAGATCGGCCGCGATGGGATTGGCAAGCGCCAGCTGGGGATTGCCGCCGCCGAACAATTCGGCCTGCGATTTGGACACGAAGGACCATGTGACGGCCTCCACAAGACCACGGGCCGCAAGCGCGCGCTTGGCTTTCCTCGTACGATTCTGCAACACGGTGAGGACTGGCGTGCGCCCGGTATCCCCGCGCTCGAACGGCGTCATCGGCACGCGATCGAACCCGATGATCCGCACGATCTCCTCAACAATGTCGGCCTTGCCGTGCACGTCGGGCCGCCATGTCGGAACCGCAACCTTTAAGACCGGACCGGCGCCTGCGGTGAAGAAGCCGAGCCTGTTAAGCACGAGCTTGAGCTGCGCGACGTGAATCTCGACGCCAGCAAGGCGCTTCACCTCGTCGAGCGGGAAATCGATCAGCCGATCCGGAATGTGAAGCTTGCCGGCCGATGTAATCGCCGATGGCGTTCCGCCGCACAGCTCAAGGACCATCCGGGTCGCGAGCTCAAGACCGGGAATCATGAAGGCCGGATCGACGCCGCGCTCGAAACGATAGCGCGCATCGGAATTGATGTTCAGTTTGCGGCCAGTGTGGGCAATATTGATTTCGTCCCACAGCGCCGACTCGATCAGCACATCCTTCGTCGTCTCTGAGCAGCCGCTGGCCTCGCCGCCCATGATGCCCGCAAGCGACTCAACGCCCTGCTCGTCGGCAATGACGCACATGGAGTCGTCAAGCGCGTAGGTCTTGCCGTCGAGCGCCAGCAGGGATTCACCCGGCCGGGCGCGGCGCACCACAAGATTGCCTTTGACCTTGGCGGCATCGAACACGTGCAGCGGTCGGCCGCGATCATAGGTGATGTAGTTGGTGATATCGACCAGCGCATTAATCGGCCGCAGGCCGATGGCGATGAGGCGACGCTGCATCCATTCCGGACTGGCGCCGTTCTTGACATCACGCACCAGGCGCAGCACGAAACCGGAGCACAGCGAAGGGGTGGTGCCGAATGCGAGCGTAACGCCGACCGGGCAGGGAAAAGAGCCAGCAATCGGCTTGATCGACGCGCCCTTGAGCTTGCCCATGTCGGCGGCGGCGAGATCGCGGGCGATGCCATGGACGCCGGCGCAGTCAGGACGGTTGGGTGTGAGATTGATCTCGATCGTCGGATCATCGAGATTCGCCCATTCCGCATAGCGAGCGCCGACCGGCGCGTCCGGCGGAAGGTCCAAAATACCTTCGTGATCGTCGGACAGACCAAGCTCGAACCCCGAGCACAGCATGCCGCGGCTCTCGACGCCTCGGATCGTGCCGACGCCAAGCGTCATGTTCTTGCCCGGAATGAATGTGCCAGGCGGCGAAAACACGCCCTTCATGCCCGCGCGGGCATTCGGGGCGCCACACACGACCTGCACGGGATCGCCCGATCCGGTGTCGACCATGCACACGCGCAGCCGGTCCGCATTGGGGTGCGGCTCGGCCGAAATCACCCGCGCAATGGTGAAGGGAGCCAGTAGCTTCGCCCTGTTCTCCACATTCTCGACCTCGAGGCCGATCATGGTGAGCTTGTCGGTGATGGCATCGAGCGGCTCGCTGGTGTCGAGGTGATCCTTGAGCCAGGAGAGGGTGAATTTCATGGGGCATCCTCGCCACAAGCGCGGCTTGGTTCCCTCTCCCGCTTGCGGGCCTGCCTTGTCCCCTCCCCCGCTTGCGGGGGAGGGTTAGGGAGGGGGCTTTTTCCGAGCGCCGCAGCAATTGTATCGAGCACTCCAGACTTATTCGTCATCACATCAAGATTATTGAAACGAAGAACGCGATAACCTTGAGTCGCGAGATAACTGTCGCGCCGCGCGTCCCTCACGACATCTTCGGCTTCGAAATGTTGGCCGCCATCCAATTCGACGATTAGCTTGGCAGCATGACAAACAAAATCGACCACATAAGGGCCGATCGGCGTTTGTCTTCGGAAGCCGGCGCCCTGAAACCGATGTGCCCGCACGTTGTCCCAGATGATGCGCTCGGCCTCGGTCATGTCGCGCCGCAAAGCCTTCGCGTTGCCGCGCAGCTTTTCCGAAACCTGCCATTTCGGCTTTTGGTCCCTATGAACCATTGGATTCGCCTTTGCCACGGATCGGCCCCCTCCCTAACCCTCCCCGCAAGCGGGGGAGGGGACGGGTCATGCTCCCTCCAAGCAAGCGGGGGAAGGGAATTCCTCATCCGCTCAGCCCTCCTGCCAGGGTCGGGAAATCGAGCGGCCGGAAACCGTAGTGGGACAGCCACCGGACATCGGCCTCGAAGAAAGCGCGCAGATCATGCATGCCGTATTTCAGCATGGCGATGCGATCGATCCCCATGCCCCATGCGAAGCCTTGAAACTGGTCCGGATCGATTCCGCAATTGCGCAATACGTTCGGGTGCACCATGCCGCAGCCGAGAATCTCCAGCCAGTCGTCGCCCTCGCCGAACCGGATCTCTCCCTTGTCACGGCGGCACTGGATGTCGACTTCGAGCGAGGGCTCGGTGAAGGGGAAGAATGACGGGCGGAAGCGCATTTTGACGTCGTCGACTTCGAAAAATGCTTTGCAGAACTCCGCAAGAATCCACTTCAGATGGCCGAGATGGGAGCCCTTGTCGATGACCAATCCCTCGACCTGATGAAACATCGGCGTATGCGTCTGGTCGCTGTCACAGCGATAGGTGCGGCCCGGGCAGATCACGCGAATCGGCGGCTTCTGCGCCAGCATGGTACGTACCTGCACGGGCGAGGTGTGGGTACGCAAGAGCATCCGTGAACCGTCCGGCCTCGGGTGGAAAAAGAAAGTGTCGTGCATCTCCCGTGCCGGATGACCCTCCGGGAAATTGAGCTTGGTGAAGTTGTAGTCGTCGGTCTCGATGTCGGGTCCCTCGGCGACCGCGAACCCCATATCGGCGAAGATCGCGGTGAGTTCGTCTGCCACCTGGCTGATCGGATGGATGCGACCGATATCTGCTGGAACTTCCGGGACCGGCAGGGTTACGTCGATGGCTTCGGTATTGAGCTTGCGTTCAAGCGCCGCGTTCTTGAGAACCTCCCGCCGCACCGCCGCGGCTTGCGTGATCCTGTCCCTGAGGCCGTTGATGAGCGGGCCTTTTGCCTTGCGCTCATCGGGCGACATCTTGCCGAGTGTCGCCAGCAGTGCCGAGATCGAGCCCCGTTTCCCGAGTGCGGCAACGCGCGCGGCCTCCAGCGCGGGCTCGTCGCCCGCAGCCTCGATGGTGCGCATCAACTCGTGCTCAAGAATCGTAATATCCGTCATGATACCCTCATCGAGTGCCGCAATGGCCGCCCGTAGCCGATTATGCAATGATCCGTGACGGTGGAGGTGAAGCCATGTTCAGAAAGCTGCTCTGCGCCGTCTCAACCGTCGCAATGACAATCGCGCCAGCGGCCGCCGCGACACCAGACTGTCCGGAGCGCGACCGCGATAACATCCTTGAGCTATTGGACCAGGCGCCGACTTGCGAGAAATCATTGGAGCTGTTCGAGGCCTGTTCTTATGGCGCGAGCGGCGACGTGGCATTGGGCGAGGTCGTGATCCGAAAATGCGAGGGCAATTTTCTGACCAAACTCAGCAAGTCGCAACGCGAATCCTACGATCGACAGCAGAGACAGTGCGCGCTCAAATACCGCAACGAGTCCGGCACTATGTATCGGTCTTTTGAGGCCTTCTGCAGCGCCAATTTGGCGAAGGATTACGCCCGGCGATTTGCCAAGGGTCCAAAATCGTAGGGTGGAGCAGACCAAACCAGTGCCACGGCTTTAAGTGGGCGCCAATGCCTCAAACCGCCAGGGCGGCCTTGGCCTTATCGACAATGGCCTGGAACGCGGCCGGCTCGCGAATAGCAAGATCCGACAGCACCTTGCGATCGACTACGATGCCAGCCTTGCCAAGGCCGGCGATAAATCGACTGTACGTCAACCCGAAATCGCGTACCGCCGCGTTGAGTCGCTGGATCCATAGCGCCCGAAAGGTGCGTTTACGGCGCTTGCGGTCACGAAAAGCATATTGGTTGGCCTTTTCGACCGCCTGCTTGGCGATCCGTATGGTGTTTTTGCGTCGGCCATAATAGCCCTTGGCGGCTTTGAGGACTTTCTTGTGCTTGGCGTGTCCGGTAACGCCCCGTTTGACGCGGGCCATGGCGGATCTCCTTCGAAATCTGGGCGTAGTTGTTGGCGACAGCCCCCTCCCTTCCCTCCCCCGCGAGCGGGGAGGGAAGGGAGGGGGCTGATGAAGGTCAGCGCAGGCTTACCCGTTCGGCAGCCAGTACTTCTTGATCCTGTCGCCGTCGGTCTTGAACAACACCTTGGTGCCGCGATGCTCGCGGATCTGCTTGGTGGTTCTTTTGATCATGCCG
>Ga0126369_10000383_pt1 | contig 28977 bp, 32 predicted proteins | sample PanSoiMetaPlot_1_FD_109646 | JGI IMG/M metagenome (GOLD analysis project Ga0126369, IMG submission 109646) | Tropical forest soil microbial communities from Panama - MetaG Plot_1 | ecosystem: Environmental > Terrestrial > Soil > Tropical forest > Bulk soil | place: Panama | collected 2016-02-17
GGCGCGCACCTTGTGCCCCCTTGCGAGCAGGAATTCGGTGAGGTTGCGGCCGATGCCGCCCACAGCGCCGGCTGCTCCGGTCACGAGGATGGAGTTGTCGTGTTTATGGTTCGCCGTCATGTCCCTGACCTTGGGTTACTTCAAAAGACGAACTGGCGACGCGGCGTGCGCACTGGAACGAACGGCAGGAGGCAGACCCCGGGCGGCTCTGCCCGCCGGAGTTCCACCACCGTACTCCTAAGCGTGCCCAGCGATACTGGCCTTAGGTCCAATCGCTTGCAGGTCTAATTGCTGCCTCCGAGGCGCGGTGTCCGCATTGGGTCATTTTCGACCGTGCCGCTCCACTGGCACTGACGGGCCGCTTATCCCCCGATAGCGTCCGTGCCGGGGGGGCTCCCACCTATCGCGGCCCGAGCCCGAGCCCTTCGTCCGGCCCGTGATGCTTGCGCGGATACGGCGTCACCGGCTCGCCATGGATCATTGTTTCAAGCGCGCGGCATTGCAGGATCAACATCGCCCTGGCGCTCTCGGACTTTATCAGCTGCACGTCGCCCAACATCGCCTTGGCTTCCCTGAGCACCTCTTCGAGCGCGGCCATGTCTCAGCCCCCGTACATCTTGGACATGCGCTGGGCGTATTCGTCGCGCACGAGGTGGCGGTTCTGCGGGTCACCGTAGACCTTGTTGAACGCCTGGGCTGCCGACAGCGATGGATCCGCGTCGCGCAGCCATGCTGCCATCGCTTCGAGCTTCTGCAAAGGCCCGCTGTGCTCGCCCGGGAAGTCGGCGTCGGCCGTCGCATCCAGGACGGCTTTCGGCAACCGGATGCCGAGCCTTTTCGCCTCCGCGATCGCCTCGCTCATAGTGAGGTTATTTCGCCTCTGCAGATCGAGAAGGGTGCGCCGCGTCTGTGCGTCGGCGATCATGTTGAGGATCTTGCGGTCGCTGGCGACGATCGTGGCGGGATCGACGTTCCCCGCCGCCCGCGGGAACGACTGCTCGTCCGCCCGCTGGCTGGGCAACCGCTGGCCGCCGAGCTTGTCGATGGTGGCCCGATCGTCGTCGTCCTCTTCGTCGTCATCGACCGCCATGCCCGCCCGGTGGAGGCGGTCTTTCTCGACGAGCTTGCGCCCCTTCTTCGACCTCAAGACCGCGTCGTAGGCCTCGCTGCGGGACTTCTTCGGGAAGTCCTGCATGTGCTCGGTCACCAGCTCGTCGAGCTTGTTCGAATATTTGTCCTTGTCGTCGCCCTTCGCGAGGCGCGCGGAGTGCTCCGCAGCCTTGAGCTGCCGCTCCAGACGGTGCATCTGCGACAGCGCTGGATTGTAGATCGCCTTGTCTAGGGCGACATCGCGGCTGATGCCGCGCTTCTCGTACTCGACGACGGCGTCGTGGATGGCGGATTGCACCCGGTCGCTGCGCTTGCGCAGGTCGCCGAACGGGTCAGGCGGCGGCTTGTGCCTCTTGATGATCTCCATCACGCCGTCGCTGATCAGCCCGCGCTTGCGCCGCGACTCTATCTCGGGCCAAGGCAGCGCGACGACCTCGCGGAATGCTGGACTCAAGCTCATGATGACTCTCCCGGTGTGTAGGCCCGGAACGACGGGTCGTCGCCCGGCAGCGGCGCGAGCAGGTCGACCTGCGTTGGAACTTTGCGGTCGCCAATGGCCTCGCTCAAGATCAATGCGACCTCGGATTCACCGTTCGGCTTCCTCGGCGCCGGCGGCGGAGCCCTCAGCCTCAGCGCCGTGCCCCTCGCGCTGTCCGCCCGCGCACGGCCGATGGCATCGAACGACAGCCGCCGCGCGAGCCCCATCGGCGGGCTGACCTCCAGCTCGGGGACGTCGCGGAGCTCCCAGGCCAAAGCGTTGCGCATCAACGCCCGCAGCTGAGCCTCGTTGCCGCCGCCCTTCTCGACGGCGCCCTCGTGGTAGGCGCCCGCATGGCGCGCCGCCGCCCGGAATGCAGACAGCGCCTTCTTGAACGCGAGGATGGTCTCGTCGACCTTGGCGCCCAGCCCCTCGATCGCGGCGGCGGCGCGGTCCTGCTCGTCCGCGGCGGCGTCCAGCCTCTCACGTTCTTCGCGCGCGAGTGCATCACGGATTTCGCCGTCGAGCACCGCTCTGGCGTCGATGATCAGTTGGACCTGTTCGGCGGCCTCGTCCTTCGCCTTCCTCAGGCTGACAGCTCTGCCGCCGGCCGTCTTGTCGTCCCTCAGGATCGCCAACGACAGCAGCCGGAGCTTCTCGTCGTACTGCGAAATCTTGCCGTGGAGCTCAGCCTGTCGCGCGACCAGCACCGCAGCCTCGCCCCGGAGCGATTCGGATGACCGTGGTGCCTCAACCTCGCCCATGCTCATCGCATCACCTCAGGAAGGACCGCCGCGGCAGGCCAGCAGTCAGCGAACCTGCCGCAGCGCCGGGAGGACGGCCCAGAGGACAGGCCCAGAGCGGGCGAGGGGCTCCACCCAACCCGCTGCTCCCCCCAACGCCGGTGACCGATTCCATACCTTCCGCATCGCTGAGCATTCCGGCCCCCGGCGAAACTCATGCATGCACCTCCCGGCCCTCCAAGAACGCCTTGAAGCCAGCGATCGACCTGCGCACCGCCACCGACCCGCGACCGTTCTTGAACAGGATGGGGCCCTCGCGGGTCATTCGCGGCATGGCCGCAAATTCGGCCTGGGCCCGCAAATACAACTGGCAATGGTCGTAGCTCGCGCCCGCGAACGTGTCGTGGGCGACATCCGCGGCCATCCCCGTCCGGATCAGCGCCGTGATCGCATGCCGAACCTTCGCCAGCGTCGGCTGGACTTCTGCTGCAGGATCAGCCATAATAACCATTCCCCCGCTCGTAAGGCATCAACGCCTCGCTGACGCCGTCAGCCGGTATCCCACAAGCCGCAACAACAGCAGCATCTTCGGCGGCCCCGACCGCACCAAACGGCACCGAACCAACCACCGGCCCACCCATCACCACCACCGGCGCCGTCACCGCGACGTACCCCACACCCGTCATCACGATCGCGCCCGCCGCGCTGTTGACCAGGTCGTCCCGACCGTTCGGCGGATGGTCGATCGAGTCCTTCCCACCCCTCGCTGTCCGCCGCTCCAGCGCGCACAGCTGGTTGGCCAGCCGCGGAAGATCGAGCAGCTCGACCCTGCCGGAATTCAGCAGCGGCAGTAGGTCGCGATAGAGATCAGATTTCACCTTGCCGGCGACTATGTAGTCGACGCCGTGGGCACGGAACCGCTCCCGCGGCCACTCGCCACCGTACCGGTCGCCGTAGATCGTCTTGACGCCGTAGCTCAACAGCAGCTCGGCGAAGTCCCTCACCACATCGTCGGGCGAGAACGGCGGACGAACCTCGCGAACCACGTCGAGCACCACCCGACCCGTCGCGCGCTCACTATGCGCGACCGCCAGCGTCATCGAGTCGTTGCTGCCGCCAGACGGATCGCAGAAGCCGATGTAGCCGACGCCAGCGACCCGCGGCAGCTCGTGCCTGCCAGCGACGGTAGCGGCATCGACAACCTCGCGACTGACGAAGCTCTCGACGTCAGTCCGAAACTGCGCCAGGTACTCCGCCGCGGCCGCAGCCGGGTCCGCCTCCATCGCCTCGTCGATCACCTCCTGCGGGATCGTCGGGTTCATCACCTTCGACGGCGCCTGCCAAACGAGGATCGGGTCACCGTCCCGGCCGTAGTGGCGCCGGTAGTTGTCCCACAATGGCCCGCGCCTGCTGTAGGGCGACGAGACCGCCATCAGCAACGCGCCCTTCATGGTCGCCATCGCCGGACGCAGCGCAGCGATGATTTCGGCCGCTGGGTTCGCAGAACCCTCATCGACGCTCCAGAACGCCACCTCGTCCGCAATGACGGCCGCGATCGCATAGCCGCGCGTCGTTTTGTACGACGCCGTCGCGACCTCGATCACCACCCGGTTCTTCAGCTCGATGGATTCCTGCGTCTCGTTTTCGATGAGCTTGCGCAGGCCCGGATGGTCCACGAACAGCGACCGCACATAGCGCATCGCTACGCGTGCCTGCTTGCGGTCGGCGGCGAGCAGCATGATGGTGGCGCGCTCGCCAGGCGCCAGGTACCGCCGCCAGTCTACGAAGACGGCGAGATACCCAGCCACCGTGGCAGCGATCCTCGTCTTGCCGCCGCGTCGTCCGGTTGGGGCCCATACCTCGCGCGCAGGTGCCGTCGGTGGCTCTGTGCGGCCGGTGCACTCGCGGTAGGTCGCGAGCTGTTTTTCGTCCATGGGCAACGCGAACACTGCCGCCAGGAACGCATGCCACGCGGCCCACTCGTCTGGGCGCGGAAACCAGCTGCCCCACCATCCGGGATGGCCGATCGCCTCAAGGATATTGGCGGGAAGATTGCTCATTGTGACGCCAACGCACTGAGGTGCTCGAACGGCCCCACTTGCCGCTGCTCGCGGTTGCGTTCCATGAAAAGCAGCTTCATCAGCTTCGCGATGGCGTTCGCAGTCCTGACAGGGTCGCGCTTCCCGCCGCGAGCCTTGAGACGCGCGATCTGGTCAATGGCGAAACGCTGCGTCGCCGTCAGCTGGTCCTCGCCACCCATCTCGGCAGTTAGCGCGGCGACGACCTCGCGGTAGCGATAGCTGTCGGGCCGACCGCGCGGATTGCCACTCGTTCCTTTCGGGAATGGGCGACCAACGACGCGTTGTTGTTCGTGCTGTTCGAGTTGCTGCATGGCGATTCTGAAAATGCCACGCGTCGGTGTGTCTGCATAGCTTGAAAAGCAAATTGATAGATTGTCTAATTCGAACGCGTGCGAATAATTGAAACGTTTTCAAAGGTTTTCGAAACAGGGTTTCGGCATGTCGTCACCATGTTGCATGCGCAGGTCCGGAGGCCGGGTTTTGCGGCGACGAAAAACTTGCGATCGGCGGATAGGCCGGCGGCTGTTCCATCGCGTTCCTCCGACCACACTCAATGTCGATGCTTATGACTGTGACTGTCATGCCAGCTGGCGCACTTGCCGCTCGCCAGTCGGTAGCCAGGACCGCCGCGGGAGCCGCAGCCGCCGTGTCCGGTCGCAACCGTGGTGGGGGACGGCTTCGAAGCAACGTCGATCTCCAGCTTCAAATTGATCGGTCGCCCTTCCGCCGACGGGCGGCCAGGCGCGGCCGGGACCGCCGTTGTTGGGCGCCCGGGCGCGGCCGGGACGACCACCGTCGAGCGCCCAGGCGCGGCCGGAACCGTCGCTGCCGGGCGCACGAAGTTATTGAAGCAGATGATCCGCTCGTCTTCCTCCCGCAGGAAGCGACACTCCAAGACGGTCTTCGCCCTGGGGGCGGCGGCGATCGGTTCCGGCGACACGACTGCGTCGTAGCAGTCGAGCCGTTCCTTGGTCATGTTGTCGATTGATAGACAACCGCGAAGCCGCTCAATTGTGGGTATGTTCGAGACACTCGCTGCGCTCGCTTCGAGGGAGGATACAGCCAGTTCCACAGCAAACAGGATCAACAAAGGAACGCGATCGAACGAAAAAAGCATTGTACGCCCCCCGTCGTGGTAGCCAATAAAATGATACCGCGGTTTCTTCGTGATGAAAAATTTATTTCAAGTTCGATCGCGCGGGGGCCGATGTGCGTCAGTTACAGTTGGTCAGTCCCTATAAAGGGGACTGACGCAACTGGCGCAACTGGCGCAAACGTCGGACTTTGAAGGTGATGTCGGTGCGCCAGTTTGCGTCAGTCTGCGCCAGTCATCATGCTGCGATGACCTCGTCGTTGTCTGGTGCTGTGGTGGGTTCTGGCTTCCACGATCCTGGGATGATGAACTCCCGCTCTTTGCGGTCTTTGTCCTCGCGCTTGTCGATAGCGAAGACCCTGTTTTTGAGCCATGTTTTGATGATTTCTTTGACCTTTGCGAGGTCCTTGGGGTCGTTGTTGGCGCGGTAGGCGATATTGATGCCGATGATCTCGGCGACGGCATATCCGATCCAGTTTGCGGCGCGGCTGTCAGCTCGATATGCGCCAGTTTGCGCCAATGCGCGACACTTGTGCATGTGAGTGGTGGTGACGTTTTGGAAGGGATTTTCGGGCTTCCACGAACTGGCGCAAGCTACGCGGTCTCCATTGGGGAGATCTTCGACGCAGATCTTTATCCAGTGGGCCTTGCCGATCGGGCCCATGTTGGCCTTGCCGTTGGTGATTCGGATGTGGAGGCGGCGCTCGTCTTCGGCGATGCCGAGCCTCTCGGCCTCGTCGGTGGTCATGAAGTTGAGGACGCGGGCTGAACGGACGGCCCATATGATGCCCGATGCTCCGCGTCCGTCCTCGACGGTGGTCTCGGCCTGCCCTGGCTTGGGCTTTCCGGGGTGATGGAATATTTCTCCTGCGCTGTTGGTCTTCCGGGCGACGGTGGTGAACCCGTCTTTGATGACCACCTCCATGTGCTCGTTGAGGCTTTCGGTGACGCGGTGAAAGCTGACCAACGGATCGACCATGAAAACGTCGATGTGATTGTCGGTAATGTCCTTGATCATGCGGCCGAGCGTGTCGTCGTTGATCTTGGGCAGCCCCTTCTCGATGACGGCTATGCGCATCGGGTCGTCGAGCACCGACAGGACGAACAGCCTTCCGCCGAGGTCGTCCCGGGTGATCTTGTAGTGCTGGCAAACGGCGGCGACGCGTCGGTCGAGTTCGTCCTGGTCCTCCTCGCCGTTCCACATCATCACGCGCAGCGGTCCTGACGGGATCGGCTGGCCGGTGAGGAGGTCGCGGCCGATGGCCATCGAGACGGCCTCGAGGATGCCGAGCGTGGTCTTGGCGCGGCCGCCGGCACCGATGGTGGCACCGATGGTGCGGCGGCTGTAGTGGTCGCCGTAGAGCTTCTCGCGGGGCGGGATGGTGACTGGGTCGCGCCACCATGGAAGCAGGAGCTGCACCGGCTGGGGCGTCCACGGTATGGATTCCGCCTCGACGAGTTTCCAGAGCTTGTCGGCGGTGCCGCCGGTCTTCGCCCAGTTGATAATATCGCCCTTGGGCGGAAGGCCTGGCAGGTGAAGCACGCGGATGCTGCTGGCGATCCCGACAAGAGATTTGCCGACGGTCTCGACGTGGTCGCGACCGGCCTGGTCGTTGTCGCCCATGATGATGACGTCGGCGTCGCGCAGGAACTCGGCGTGCTCGGCTCGCCACTTCTTCGAGCCTCCCGCGTTGCATGTGGCGGGGACGTTCCATCTCAGCAGCAGATCGACCTTTCCCTCGCCCTCCACGATGAAGATGGTGCGCTCCATCGCGAGCGCCTCTTCCAGCTCCGGTAGCCGGTAGACGACCTGGCGCACACCCCTGACGTTCCAGACCCAGCCGTCGGGTCCTTGCCGGCGCTGCCGGAAATCCTTGGGCTCGTAGCGGACGACCTGGAACAGCTCCTCGCCAGCTTCGTCCGTGTAGGAGAAAGTGGCTATGATCTCGTCGCCGCCGTCGCCGGTGTTCGGCAGGATGCCCTTGTCGCGCATCCACTGGGCTGCGGACTTCTTGTCGCTTGCGACATTGCGGTGGATGATGAAGTCGATGACGCCGCCGCCCTTCTCGGCCTCGAAGTCGTAAAAGGTGCCCTTGGCGAGGTCGACCTTGAGCGACCCGTTGGTGCCGTAGCGTGGCTCGCCCTTCTTGGAGTGGACCGGGTTGGGTTCGCCGAGCAGCTCCTTCGCCACCGCGGCCATATATTGGGCGAGATCGCCCGCTGTTGACGCGGCAACGCGGTTCACGTGGAACCCTCCCTCGGCTTGAGGACGCGCTTGCGCTTGGCGCCCTTGCCTGAACCGTCGGGGCGCCGGCCCGTCGCCTGGCCCAGGTGCGCCTTGTAGTGGTCCATCTGCTCCAGGTACGGTCGCCTGGAATCGAACAGCGGCACCACGCTGTCGTCCTCCTCCGGCTCCGGCCACTCGACGCCGTCGAGCACGTCCCTGGTGGAGGTCTCGATCCCATCACGGATTTCCTTCTGGATCTCCCTGATGCGTTCCTTCACGTCAGAAAGTTGGGTTTCGTAGCGCTCATCGATGGCCTCGATGCCGCGGTTGACGTCCGCAACGCCCTCCTCTCCGATCCTGCGAACTTCGGCGTTGAGGTCTTCGACCTCGTCCCGCACCTGATCGAGGACCTCGTTGAGGGGAACGACGCGCTCGCCGTATTGCCGCTCAATCTCATCGTCTATCTCCGCCGCCTGTTCCTCAACGTCGGCGAGGCGCTCGTTTATGGAGGCGATCGGGTCTCCGGCGATGTCGGCGATGCGCTCGTTCAGGTCAGCCAATTTCTCGGCGAGGTAGTCTCTGACCTCAGCGTTGCGCTGGTCGACGATCTCCTGCGGCTTGCCGATGAGCACACCCAACGCCTCTTGGTACGGCGCGGTGACGTCGGCCTGGATGCCGTCCAGCTCCTCCTTAAGTTCGCCGTGAACCTCCTCGACGCGGTCACCGAATGTTGGATCGTCGTACCGGTCTATGTGGCTCAGCAGGATCTGGCGCAGCGCGCCGGGGTGCAAGGTTTCCAGCGCGTCCAACTCGGTCGCACCTTCGCCGAAACGTTCCTCGAATTCCTCCTTGCCGCCGATTCCGTCATCGATGGGCGACCTCGGCAGTTGGTATTCGACGCACTGTTCGTGCGTTAAGGCCACGATGATCAATTTGATGTCGAGGTCGAGCTTCTCCCTGCGGAGAAGCATCTCGATGACGCGCGCCACTGCCACCGGCATGTGCATGCCGGCCTTGTCGAAGTCCTTGACGTAGAGGATGCGCACCGGCCGCCCCGACCTCTTGGCACGCTTGATCAGCTTCCAACACCCCGTCAGCGACTGGAACCCGGAACCGGTGATGACGTTCAGCCGGCGCTCGCGTGCGAGCCTTAGCAAGATGCCGTTCATCGTGGTCTTCTCGCACCATATCTCGATGTGGAACCACGGCGGCATCAGGTTGGGAGGCTTGGCCTCAACCTTCGGGACGAGGTCTTCCTTATCGTCGAATTCCACCTCCAGGTCGGGAACGTCTGGGGCCTCGACATGTCCTGGCATGTCGATCTGGTCCGGCGCGCTGGTCAGCCCCAGGACTCTCATGCGATTTATCGGGTTGTCCCCGGTGAACAGTACCGGAGGCGGATCGTCGATCGTCTCAATAGGCTCTATGTCAACTTCCGGCTCCACGCCTTCGGTGACCTCCAGCGACGCGTCGGGATTGTCGTCGGTGGAGTAGTTCGGCAGGTGCTCGACCGGAGCGTCGTTGCGCTGATCATCGATGAGGTCGATAGGCACAAGGTCGAGCAAACGGGCATCGCGAGATGCGTCGACCATCTCGTTGTAGCAGCGCTCCGTGTTCACGTACGGCTTGCCGCCCCCTTCCCTGTCAGGACGATCCTTCAACGATATCAATACGTAGTGGATCCCCCTTGTGTGCATGTTGCCGCGGTGCTGGCAATGCTCGCGCCACAGGGCGGAGAACCATTCCGCCTTCGCCCGCCGTCCTGGCCGGATGTAGAACGGGTCGTTCTTCTCGGCCATCGCGACCAGCGTGCAGACTGGCCGCTCGCGCGAGGAGAACTCGATGAGACGCTCATAGTTGATGGGGCCGTCTGCGAACGGGTCGGGCGTGGCGTCCATCACCGGCCCGCCCTCGGCGCCGCCAGAAATTCGAGCGCCGACAACCAGGCACTAGCTATCTTCGCGTCACCGGCGACGCCCAGCGCCGTGATGTCATCGAGCATCTCGGCTACCTCAGCAGGCGTGACGCACTCGATCATATCGACGAGGTCGGAAAGGGCCGCGGTGACGGCCGAGACGGGTGACGGTGACGGCGTGACGGCCAGCGGCGTTACGGCCGCGTTACGCTTGCGCGCGCGATAACGCGCTTGCCTGACAGCGGCCTTGCTCTTATTCCAAGGGGGTGACCGCTCCTCGGCGTCACAGCCCCCCGAAGCCCGGTCGCCCCGCACGGCACCGGGCTTCACGATGTCCGCCACGGTGGATCACCCCCCACCTCTGCCGGCACCCGCTCGACCTGCGCGGAGAAATGTTCCCTCAGCCGTGATTTCGAGCCGATCAACAGTGAGCCTTGCCGCGTGACGGGCAACACGCCGATTTTCGCTTGATGATAGACTTGGTTTTCACTCAGTCCGGTGAAGTTAGCGATTTCCCGGGCACCAATCAAAATGTCGAGCTTTTCCCCTGCCGGTGCGATCGTGGCGACGGCCACCGCCAGCGTCTCAACAATCGAATGATGCGATGGATTCCAGATGGTCGGGTCAACGACCAAGACCGCGACAGCCGCCGCCATAGCGACGGCCACCAGCAGCGGCATTCGATAGAGCTTGTGCATTTGAAGCGCCTTCGGTTGATTTCGAAGGCAATTCAAATAGACGATTTAATCGGGAATATCGAAAGGGTTTGACTACAGCGTTTTGCTTTTCGCTGCAGTGAAGTATGGGTGCCGGCATTTGCGGAGCGCCGTGCGGACGGTGCCCTCGGAGACGCCGTAATGCTCCATGGCGGCCGTGACGGCCCGCTTCTTCCGTCGCGGCGTGTGCGGCTGGTCCGGCGGGTGGAGCGCCACGAACTTCGCGATCAACATGTACAGCACGTCAGTATGGACGTCTCGGCTGGCCAGCTGCGTTTCGGCCTTGTCCATTGCCAGGGATTTCATCATCCGTGTGCCGGTCGGACCGCAGGCGCCGCCGTCGTCGTCCATGTCGCCACCGTGTTGCGTCTATTGATTTTGACCCGTTTTGAGCCATTGAAAACAAATCGAGAATTTCCGCAACATTGCGACATGAAAAAAGGCGGCATCCGGAGGTACCGCCTTGATCTCTAAGCACTTTCAGCCGCGAGGTTTCCGAACCTCAGCAAATTCTCTTTCTGCTTCTCGTTGCGCGGCTTCAGCTTGAACAGGCGCGCCGCGGTGCCGCCGAGGATGTTGTGCTTGCCCTTCTCGGACAGGAACGGCAGGTCGTAGATCGTCGACGGCAGGTCGAAGTCCCAGTGCGGATAGTCGGACGCATAGAGGAGATGGTTTTCCGCATCCATCATGCGGAACGTCTGCTCCATCGCCTTGAGGTCCTGAATCTCCATGGGTTGTGAGGAATAGTACATGTCCCGCATGTATTCGCTCGGCTTTTTCTTGAGCAGCGGGCATTCCGACGGCCGCATCATGTATTCGTGGTCGAGGCGCTGCATCAGAAACGGCACCCAAGCGAGCCCGGACTCAATCCAGATCACCGGCAGCTTGGGGAAGCGCTCACCCATCCCGTTCACCACCCAATTCGTGCAGTGAAGGATGTTGTAAAACGAGAAGCCGAGCGCGTGCACCGAGATGAAGCGATTGCAGCCGCGGAATACGTTTTCGTTCCAATTGAAGGCCGAGTGGAACGACAGCCCCAGCCCGCGCTCCTCGATGGCGCGATACACTTTCATATACGCATTGTCATGCACCGGCAGCGTACGTACCGTGGTGATCATGAAGCCGCCGACGCCGTCGCGGTGGCCGAAAGTTTCCACATGCCGCAACGACTCGTCGGGATTGGAGAACGGCAGACACAGCATGGAGAACATGCGCCCACCTGATTCCGGCAGTACCTTCTCGGTGACCCAGCGGTTGTAAGCCCAGCACAGATCACACTCCATCTCCTTCTGGGGATGCAAGCCGATATTGAGCATGCCGGTCGGGAACAGGCAGGAATAGTCGACGCCCATGGCGTCCATCCAGCGATTGCCGAGCTGCACGTCGCGGTGCTTGCCGGGTTCGACTTTTTCCGATCCGCGCAGCGTATAGCGGGTGACGCGGCCGCCCATGTCCTGATAGCCGATCTGCTGGGGAATCAGCGTACCGCGGCCGCCCTTCATGCCCTGCGCAAAGGAAAGCTGACGCAACACGTCATTCTCCATGAAGGGTAGAATGTCCTTCATGTGCTCGTTCTCGTAGTGATGCGCGTCGACATCGACGATGATCATGTCGTCGAATTTGCGCTGATGAGCCTGCTGGCGGGCGTGGGCCAGGAGTCTTGTCGTGTTCAACTCCTCAACCGTCACGCGGCGGCCGCGATCGGACATCAGTTCCATGGCGTATCTCCTGAAATGGTCCCTGACCTATCGTCGGTCGAGGTCGTGCGGCCGGGTCAGCGGCCGGTCCAGCTTTGCCACATGCCCAGTTCGAACACCGCGAGATTGGCCGATTTCAACAGTCCGCTCGCCGTCACCATGACGTCGGTTGACGTGACGCGGCTGCGGTCAGCAAGTGGCGGGAAACCACCGCCGGCTTCAACCCGCGCCGAATAGCTCCGGCACGCCGCCGCCATCAGCGCCTGGATCGCCTCATTCGTCAACAAGTCCGTCTGCCCCTGCGCAAGGGCGCGATCAACGTCTGCGGCAAGCTTCCTGGCCACCGCCGACGCGTCGGCCGTGGCGTTCGCGGGTGCCGGTTGTGCGGCGGCGACCTTTTTGACCGAAGCGCGTTTGGCGGGCGCGGGTGCAGCGCCTCTGCGGGCCGGCTTTGCTGCAACCTTCGCTGCCGAGGTCTTACGCGCGGACATAAACCTCATCCCCCTTCTCGATCACTTCGTACTTGCGCAGCTTAAGTCTGCGGTCCGACACGCATTCGCCGGTCTTGATGTCGTATTCGTAGCCGTGCCAGGGGCACACGAAATGCAGCTCGGTATCGGAGAAATACAGACCCCGGGAGGTCTTATCGGGCATGATGCGTTCTTCTACCTTGGCGATCGTCAGTCCCTCGCAGGCCGGTCCACCCTGGTGCAGGCAGTAGTTGCTGTAGGCATAGAAGGTGCCATGTTCCCGGAATACACCGATTTCCTGGTCGCCCACGAACACGATCCGACGGTCGCCATCCTTGAACTCGGAAATCTTGCCCACGAGTTTCTCAGCCATTCGAAGCATTTCCTCCATGCCGGTCGCGGCACCGGTTTCGATTTTGCCGCTGTGGGGTCAAAGTGCTGCATTACGCAATTGCTGTTTATATTACAGTCCCCTCGGTATTTGCCAGTAGCCCGCAGTGGGCCGTAGCCTGGATGGAGCGAAGCAAAATCCGGGAGCGCTTTACAACATGGCAATGCCGCTCCCGGATCTCGCTTCGCACCATCCGGGCTACACGCCAAATCGGCTTATTGACGGCCGCAACGCGAGGAAATGACCATGGCGGGCTACAAGCTGGTGACTTATGAGGGCGCCGAGGGGCCGCGGGCAGGGATAGTGATTGGCGAGCAGGTTTGCGATGCCGCAAAGCTGACCGGCCACTCGGCCGACCAGAGTGTGCTCGGCATGCTGCAAGACTGGGCGGCAGCGCGAGAGCGCCTCGACAAGGCGGCCGGTTTATCGCCGGCCGGTCAGTCGCTCGCCGCCACCAGACTTCTGGCGCCGATCGTGTGGCCGTCGGCGATCTATTGCGCTGGTGCTAACTATGCCGACCACGCCGCCGAAATGGCGCGCGCCAGCGGCCGTACCCCCGAGCCCGACCCGCATACGCTCGGCCTGAAGCCCTGGCATTTTCTGAAGGCGGGTCGCAGCACGCTTGCGGCACATGACGAGACGGTGCGGATCACCGGCGTTTCCAAGACCATGGACTGGGAGGTCGAGCTAGCCGCCGTGATCGGGCGCGCGGCCAAGAACGTACCCGCTGACAAGGCGCTTGATTACGTCGCTGGCTACACCGTCGCGAATGACTTGTCGGCGCGCGACTTGGCACGCCGCCCGAATGTCCCCGATACCGCACCGTTCAAGTTCGATTGGGTGGCCCACAAGAATTTCGATGGCTCGTGCTCGTTGGGGCCGTGGATCGTGCTCAGCCAGGACATTCCGGATCCGCAGAAACTTGGCCTCAAGTTGTGGGTCAATGACGTCATCAAGCAGGATTCCAATACCAGCCGGATGATCTTCACCCTCGCGGAGCAGATCGAACATCTGTCTTCGCGCATCACGCTGCAACCAGGCGATGTGCTCCTCACCGGAACGCCGGCCGGCGTGGGCGCCGCACGGCCGGAATTCCTCAAGGCTGGCGATCGGGTCAAACTGTGGATCGAGAATATCGGCACGCTCACAAACAAAATGGCGTGAGCGGCCAGCCATCCCTGACTCTCACGGTGGGTCCGATTGCAGGTCGGACCCATCGCAATTTCGAACTCCGCTTAGCACAAGGTCGCGGTCTGTGATGGCCTGATCACCCTCAACTCGTTTTACTGTGGCTTTTATGTTTCTTAGCTTTTTGAGAGTTGCTGCGATAGTATCTCGTGTTACTCGACCCACGATCCAGGTTTTCGATGATAATGTCCCTGCACTCGTCGGTATGATTGGCCTGATGATACCGGCTGTCTCGACAATCTTTCGGCACCTTTGCGAGCGCCGGTTCGGCAATGCCGAGGGCTGCCATGCTGAGCGCAATTACCATGCCGGTGAATGCAAGTCCGATGCCGCGCAAACTCTCCTCCTGTCGTTAACTGCGTAAGTACAACCCACTGCAACGCACCCCGTCAGATAGGAGTGCTCGTGCCGCTTTACCAGGGCTCCGGTTCTGCATAAAGGAAGGCTGGATTGCCGTACGTGCAGACGCCAAGGGTGCCTGAACTCGGGCATCAAGTCCAGGAGGGCTGCTAAAGAGCCCCGCTGCCGCCCTAATCTGAGGCGACGACGTGGACAGAACTATCAGGCGGGAGATCACCGCGGCACCGACCGTCCTCGCCGATCCGTCATGGCCGGTGCGATGAAACAGAACCTTGTCGACGACCGACGAAGCATCACGGATGCCTGATCATGATCGTTATGACGACCAACGACCTCAGCGGTTACAAAATCGTGAAATATCTCGGCATTGTAGGCGGCGTCACGGTGCGTTCGAGAAGCGTGGTCGACATCATCGGGGGAGGAATCCAGTCGCTGTTCGGTGGCAATATTTCGCTTTTCACCGATCTTGCCGAGCAGATCCGCCAAGAAGACCATGATCTGATGGTCAGACACGCGGCTGAGCTCGGTGCCAATGCGGTCGTCGCGATGCGTTATGATGCCAACGAAATCACCGACGGCGATCACCAGAGGTTCTGGCCTACGGCGCGGCCGTCGTTTTTGAAAATCCACTCCTCCCCTTGAAACCCGTCTGCAAGTTGCCAAGTTGTCATCATTGCCATGCAGCCCGTCATCTCCGTATCTCATCTATCGAAGACTTACGCGTCCGGCTTTTGGGCGCTCAAGGACATCAACCTCGGCATCCGACGCCGCGAGATTTTCGCTCTCCTCGGCCCTAACGGCGCCGGCAAGACGACGCTCATCAGCATCATTTGCGGGATCGTGAATCCGACCTCCGGCACCGTTTCGGTCGATGGCCACGACATCATCTCCGGTTATCGCCAGGCCCGGTCGCTGATCGGGCTGGTGCCGCAGGAACTGACCACCGATGCCTTCGAAACGGTATGGGCGACCGTGTGTTTCAGCCGCGGACTGTTCGGCAAGCCACCGAACCCGCGCTACCTCGAGAAGGTGCTCAGGGAACTGTCGCTCTGGGACCGCAAGGACAGCAAGATCATGACCCTGTCCGGCGGCATGAAGCGCCGTCTGTTGATTGCAAAAGCGCTGTCGCACGAGCCGCGGATCCTTTTTCTCGACGAGCCGACTGCCGGCGTTGACGTCGAGCTGCGCAAGGACATGTGGCAGACCGTCCGATCGTTGCGGGCTTCCGGTGTCACCATCATCCTGACGACCCACTACATCGAGGAGGCCGAGCAAATGGCCGACCGCATCGGCGTCATTAACAAAGGCGAACTCATTCTGGTGGAGCAAAAGGCCGACCTGATGCGCAAGCTCGGCAAGAAGCAGCTTACGCTGCAAGTGCACGGAAAGATCGACGTCATTCCAAAAGCACTCGCGGCTCATCATCTGACCCTGTCGTCCGACGGGAGCGAATTGACCTACACCTATGACACTCAGGGCGGGCACAATGACATCACGACCTTGCTTGATGATCTTGGCAAGGCGGGAATCCACTTTCGTGATCTGCGCACGACCGAAAGCTCACTTGAGGACATCTTCGTCGGGCTGGTGAGGCAGGGACAATGAATTTTCGTGCGGTTCAGGCGATCTACCTGTTCGAGATGTCGCGCACAGGTCGAACTCTGCTGCAAAGTATCGTGTCTCCCGTGATTTCGACATCGCTGTATTTCGTGGTATTCGGGGCGGCCATTGGCTCACGCATCACCGAGATCGACGGGGTCAGCTACGGCGCCTTCATCGTGCCCGGCCTTATGATGATGATGCTGCTGACCCAGAGTGTCGCCAATGCGTCGTTCGGCATCTATTTTCCGAAATTCACCGGCACAATCTACGAACTGTTGTCGGCGCCGGTGTCCGCCTTCGAAATCGTGCTCGGCTACGCAGGCGCCGCCGCGACCAAATCGACCATATTGGGGCTGATCATCCTGGCGACGGCCGGCCTGTTCGTGCCCCTGCGGCTGGACCATCCGGGGTGGATGCTGGCATTTCTGGTACTGACCGCGGTGACATTCAGCCTGCTCGGCTTCATCATCGGCATATGGGCCGACGGGTTCGAGAAGCTGCAGGTGGTTCCGCTCCTCGTCATTACCCCGCTGAGTTTCCTCGGCGGCAGCTTCTACTCCATCAAGGTTCTGCCCCCCGGCTGGCAGGCCGTCGCGCTTGTTAATCCGGTGGTCTATCTGATCAGCGGCTTCCGCTGGAGCTTTTACGGGATCGCGGATGTCGGCGTGAGCGTAAGTTTAGCCATGACGACAACGTTCCTCGCCGCCTGCCTCGCGGTGGTGTGGTGGATTTTCAAGACCGGATATCGGCTCAAACGCTAGGCGCGCCAGCACACAAGCGTCGCTGCGCGTCCATAGGCCTTGATCGCAAGGCCGATCCAGGAATTTGCCACGCTAAGCCCCTCCACTGTGATGGAACAGCAGGACGTTAACGCGTCTGCGGGATGCATATATCATACGCCCTAGCAAATAAACAAAACCCGGGAGGATACCGATGAGCAACTTGAAACTTCGCCGAAGGTTGCTCGTATCCGCCACCGCTGCCATATTGACTGCGGCCTTCCTTGTTGCGCGGGCCGAACCGGCCGCCGCGCAAGCTTCTCCGGGCACCAGCGCCATGTATGCCTATGTGGGATCGTTCACCACCGCGCAGCGCAAGGCACGGGGCGACGGCATTCACGTCTACCGCGTCGACCCGTCAACCGGCGCGTGGACCCACGTCCAGCACATCGGCGATCTCGTCAATCCATCCTATCTGGCATTGAGTCCCGACCAGCGCTTTCTCTATTCGGTGCATGGCGACGAAGACTATGCGACCGCCTTCGCGCTCGATCCAGCCACTGGTCAGGCCAAGCTCCTCAATCGCGCTGCGGCTGGCGGCAAGAATGGCGTCCGTGAGGCCGTAGATCGGTCGGGCAAATTCCTGGTGATGGCCAATTATGCAAGCGGCAGCGTCGCGGTGCTGGCGATCACGCCAGACGGATCGCTCAAGGACCAGCACCAGTTCGTTCAGTTGCCGGGCGACCCCGGTCCGCACAAGGTCGAGCAGATGAGCTCGCATCCTCACGACGTCGTGTTCGATCCTTCCGGCCGTTTTGTGCTGGTGCCCGATAAGGGGCTCGACCGGGTGTTCGCGTTCCGCTTCGACGGCGCCGCCGGTCGGCTCACGGCGACCGAGCAAGGGTCAGTGAAGTCGCGGCCGGGCGCCGGCTCCCGCCATCTTGCGTTTCATCCGAGACTTCCGATCGTGTGGGTCCTCAACGAACTTGACAGCACGATCGCCACCTACCGCTTCGACAGCGAACGCGGTGCCCTCAAGCCCCTTCAGGTCATGTCGACGCTGCCGACCGACTTCACGGACTACAGCACCACGGCCGAGATCGCCGTCTCGCCGGACGGGCGTTTCGTCTATGGCTCCAACCGCGGTCACGACAGCATCACCATCTTTTCCGCCAATCCGGAGGGCTTGCTAAGCATCGTCGGCTGGCAGCCGAGCCAGGGCAGCACTCCGCGCTTCATCGGCCTCGATCCAGCCGGGCATTTCCTCTACGCCGCCAACGAAGGGGGCGATAACATCGTCACGTTCCGGGTCGATGCGAACACAGGCAAGCTGACTCCGACCGGGCAAGTGATCCAGAACGCGAGCCCGGTCACGATCGTGTTCACCGGGAAGTGACGCTAGGTGGCATGGGGAAAGGCGCGCTCTTCGCGCCGCGCACCAGGGTCGGTCATGGTGGGCACGCGGAGCCTGTCATCGGGGCGGCCGAAGGCCGGACCCGTTGGCTTTGCCACCCTACGCACGGCTGTTATCATCCACCTAATAACATTGCCGGCCCTTCATAAAGATCGGGCATTTCGGGAGGAAATCAGCATGTCGAGAGCAACAACCCTCGGTGTATTCGTCGCAACACTCACCTGCGTTTCGCCGGCCCTTGCCGAACAACCGCTAGCCATCGCCAAGCAGGGGTATTTCTTCGTCGGCGGCAAATATTCGCCGGTCGGCGACAAGCAGGTGATGAACGGCCAGATCTACGTCGAATACCAGATTCCGGAAAAACGCACCCAGAGCTATCCGCTGGTCATCGTGCCGGGCGCTGCGCAGACCGCGACCAATTTCAACGGCACACCGGATGGACGCGAGGGCTGGACCCAGCATTTCCTACGCCGTGGCTACGCAGTCTATATCGTTGAGCAGCCCGGGCGCGGCCGCTCCTCCTATCAGCCGGACACCGACGGGACCCAGGCCTATCCGGAGGTTCTCCGCGTCCAGCAGCGCTTCACGGCACCGGAGAAATTCGCCTTGTGGCCGCAGGCGCGCCTGCACACCCAATGGCCCGGTACTGGCACGGCGGGCGATCCCAACTTCGACGAGTTCTTTGCCTCCCAGGTGCCGTTCGTGCAAAAGCCGGAGGTCACGCAGGCTCTCAACCGCGACGCCATTGCGGCGCTGATCGACAAGCTCGGGCCGGTGATCCTGATGACCCATTCTCAGTCGCGCGCTTATGGCTGGGAGGCTGTCGATCAACGCCCCGGCATGGTCAAGGCCCTGATCCACGCAGAGCCGTCGGCGCCGCCGGTCATGATGTCGAATTCCTTGGTGCACCCGAATGGTTCCGCGACGGTGCGCGCACCCGCACCTGGGGTCTCACCGCGATCCCGACCACCTATGCGCCGCCCGCAAAGGACGCCACGGAGCTTGCATTCGAACGGCAGGACAAGGCAGACGGCCCGGACCTCGCCAGATGCTGGCTGCAGAAAGCACCGGCGCGGCAACTACCCAATCTGCAGAAGCTGCCGATCGCCATCGTCACCGGCGAGGCTTCGTTCCACGCCCCCTACGAGCACTGCGTGGTGAAGTTTTTGGAGCAGGCGGGCGTGCACCCGACCTGGCTCAATCTCGGCACGTTGGGCATTCATGGCAACGGCCATATGATGATGCTGGAGAAGAATTCGGACCAGATTGCCGAGGTCATCGAGCGGTGGGTCGGCAAGGTGCTGTCTGAGAGGACCGCCGGGACACCGTAGGGCGCCTTTCGGGTCGTGGCCGGGCTCGTCCCGGCCACCTCGATTGTTGATGCTTTGTGCTCAAGAATTCGGGGTCGCCGGAACAAGCCCGGCGACGACGCAGTAAATGATTAAAAGCGAACGAAATCCGCCCTGGCCGTGGGTAGGGAGCTCCTACCGGTCATCCCGGCACGTCCACCGGCGCGCCCGCATCCAGCGACTTGATCACAGCCTCGAAGGCGGCGGTGACGTCGATCAACTGGCCGGGCGAGATCAGGAACGGGGCGCGGCCCGCGACGGCATCGGCGAAGGATTCCGCCAGGGTGCGCAGGGAATCGACCGGTGCGAATGTATGCTGCATTGCTGGCGTACCAATGTAGCCGGTCCTCAGATTTGTCTCGCCGCGCGCTTCGGCGTCGCCTTCAGTACAGAATACGTGAATACGCCAGAACGGCACGCTCGCCCGCACCGTTGCCATCAGGCCGGTGGCACCGCTCGCAAATTCCACCAGCACCGCGACCGCATCCCGCGGGTCGGGTGGCGGCTTGGGGGCGCATGACTTGGCATGGACCTGGCGGATCGGGCCCGCAAGGTTGACCAGCGCATCGAGCACGTGGAGACCGCATCCAGTCATGCCGAGTGCCGGCGATTCGGCGGGGTCGTCGCGCCAGCCATGGGGAAGCACGCGGGTCGAATATTCGTTGGAGAAATGTCCTTCGATGTGCAGGATGTCGCCGAGCGTGCCGCTGTCCACGACGCGTTTGAGTTCGTGCATCGATGAAAAGCAACGTCGGTTGTAACCGCAACCGAGCGGCACGCCGGCATCGCGACAGGCCGTGACCGCCCGCTCGGCACCGGCACGAGTAAGCGCCAGCGGCTTTTCGCACCAGACCGGCTTGCCGGCTCGGGCCGCAACAATCACCTGCTCCACATGGAGGGAGTGGGGGGTTGCGAGAAAAGCCGCGTCGATCTCAGGATCGGCGAGAACCTCCGCGAGCGCGGTCGTCAAGCCGAGCCCATGCTGGCCGGCAAAATCGCGCGCCCTCATGGGATCGCGCACTACGCCGCGGACGAAACGGATGTGGTCGGATTTTCCTTGCACTGATGTGATCAGCGCCCGGCCCCAGCGCCCCAATCCGACAATTGCCGCGTTGATCATTTCAACAACAGCCCCACATTGCCGAACAATATCCTCTCCCCATCCGCCCCGAGCGCCTGGAGGTCACGCAGGAAATCACGCACCGCCTGGCGGGCGCGGATTTCCTGCGGGTAGTCGGTGGCGAACACGATGCGCGCCGCCGGAATTTCGATCAGCGCCGTCTTCACCGATCCGATCGCGCCGCAGAAGCCGGCCGTGTCGAACACCATGTTGTATTGCAGGTAGTGGTCGAACTCATGCTTCGGTGTGACGCCGTGCCGCGCGTTGCCGGCGGTGCCCCAGAATATCTTGTCCTGATAGCTGCGTACGCGGCCGAGCATCGACGCGATGCCGCCGGCGAGGTGCGCCATGTGCACGACAAGGCTGGGGTGGCGGTCGAACACACCGGAGTTGATCAGCCGGATCGTCGCCATGATGAGCGAGAACTCGCGTCCGACCGAGCGTGCGGTGTCGTAGCCATCAAATTGTTGCGAGAAGTTGAGCTTCAGAGCCGGGTGCACGAATACGAACATCCCGAGCTTCTCGCATTCCACCCAGAACGGCTCGTAATCCGGGGCATCGAGAAATTTGCCGTCGGCCTCCGAGGTGATAACCACGCCCTGAAATCCCAGTTCGTGCTTGCAGCGGTTGAGTTCCTTCAGCGCCTGCGGTCCGCCGAGCGGATGCGCATGGGCTGCCCCGATGAAGCGGCCCGGATAGTCGCGCTCTGCCTGCTTGGCCTTCTGGTTGCAGAATTTCGAGCGCTCGAGATCGGCTGCCATGCCGGCCGCGCTGGTAAGCCAGGCGGCATCGATCCCGGCGGCGTCCATCATGCGGATGTGCTCGTCGAGATCATATAGAAGCGAATGCACCGTGTAGCTCGGCGCACCATTCTCGTCGTAGTGAAGGACGAGTCGGTCGCCGGGATCGTCCTTGATGAGTTCGCGCGGCGTGAAATGGTGCTGGAAATCGACGATCATTGTTCAAGCGCTGGTCTTCGAGATGAATGTCACACCGGGCAGCCCGCCGAAGTGTGCTTCGCAGGTCAGAAGGTCAGCTTCGTATTCCAGGGCCGTTGCGTAAACGATGGCATCGGCTGTCGCGAGCCGATGCTTGCTGCATATCTCCGCTGCGCCCAGCGCGATCTTCGTATCGAGCGGCACCACAAAACACATCTGAGTGAAGGCAACCACCTGGTCGGCCTTATCCTCGCCGACTTCGCGAGCGAGCCATTTCGCCAGTTCAAGCTGCACGATGGTCGGGACGAGCCAATCGGCCCGCGTAGGCAAGACGATCTCAACAGATTCCCCCGCCGGCGATGCGATCAGCCATTCAACCCATGCAGACGTATCGACGAGCCGCATCAGAACCGGTCGTTGCGATCGCGGTAATTCTCCGGCTTCGCGCCTCTTGCGATGCCGGCGAGTTCCCTACGCTCCGGCACCGGAACCAGGAGCACGCCCGTTCCCTTGGAAATGAATGCAAACTCCTGGCCTGCCTTCCACTTGCGGGCGTCGCGCACCGCTTTGGGGATCGAAATCTGAAATTTTGCGGAGAGTTTCGCTGTGTCCGGCATCGTCATACCACTATTTGATCGATCTGGCGGTCGTAAGAACCTAGCACGGGCCAAGCCGTCCGGGAAGCCTCATGTGCCTAACCCACGTGGCTCGGCCGTAAACGAACTCGCATAAGAAACTGCGGCAAGTCAACGACGAAGCAGCGGTGGATTAAGGCGGCTTAAAGAGAATCCGCCCTACTTATCACGCGGCCTTGTTCATCAGGCCGGCGATCCAGCCGTTTTGCTTGTGCAGGAACGCTTCAAGCCGCGCCGGATAGTCCGGCCCGACTGCGCCGATCACTGAGGGACGCTCCGCCAGCGCTGCGCGCCACGCCGCCGCTTTCGGCACGGCTTCGAACAGGCCGAGGTCCACGAAGCGCTCGAAGGTGTCGAAGTAGCGGAACACCGGCGCGAACACGACGTCGACGAGACTGAATTGTGCTCCGGCGAAATAGGGACCAGACGTCAGAGCGCCCTCGATCTGTTTGAACTTGTCCATGAGCAGGTCTCGCTTTGCGACGAAAGCTGCCCGGTCTGGTGTGGTTTCAAGCACCCAGATATCCGCAAGAATCGAGGAGCCGAACTCCATCCAGGCGCGGTGCTTGGCGCGCTTGATCGGATCGCGCGGGTGCAGGGGATGCGGCGTCGTCTCCTCGAGATATTCCACGATGGCGGCGGATTCGAACAGCACATCATTACCGACTTGCAGCAGCGGCACCTTGCCAAGCGGCGATATCGCCCGGAACCAGTCCGGCTTGTTGGAAAGATCGACGTCGAGGCGGCGGAAATCGACGCCCTTCTCGGCAAGCGTGATCGCGGCGCGCTGGACATAGGGACAGAGGTCATAACTGACGAGCGTGAGATCGGCCATGACAGGCGCTCCGGAATCTGAGATACATGCAGATGCATAGTTGTGCCAAATTAGATGCATTTGCAAGTAAATGGATCGTGAACCTTGGAACCAGCGAATGGTCAAGCCGTCCAAATCCGTCGTTGACGCCTGGATTGCGCTCAACCGCGCCCAACGCTACGCCTTCGAAACCATCGAAGCCGAATTGAAATCCGCCGGGCTGCCGCCGCTCGCTTGGTACGACGTGCTGCTTGAGTTGTGGCGGGAACCCGGTGGGCGCCTTCGCCAGGGCGATCTCGAACGCAAGATGCTGTTTCCCCAGTACGGCATCTCGCGGCTGGTCGATCGGCTTGAACGCGAGAAGCTGGTTCGGCGCGAAAGCTGCACGGATGACGCGCGCGCCCGCTGGGTGGCGATCACCGAGAAGGGCCTCGCCCTGCGCCAGCGCATGTGGCCGCGCTATGCGGCGGCGATCCAACGCCACCTGGGAGAAAGGCTCCCGGAACAGGAAGCTGCGCGAATTGCTGAAGGACTGCGGAAATTGGTTCCGTGATGGATCATTTGGCTCCATAATTGCCCGGTCGATCGGCCGAGCCCGGCACCAGCGCGCGATATTTGTTCGTGCAGCGCGTGGGAACGCAAAGTCTGAGATTTTCGGGATCGGCGGCGAGGAGGAACGTCCATGAGCGTGGCGACGATGAAATTTTCCGCCATCCTGTGGGGCTTCGCGCAGCTGATGAAGTTGCAGGCGCGCCGGCATGAAAAGTTCCGCGATCGACTGCGTGAGCGCAATCTGGTGGCGCAGCTCAAGGCACGCGACGAGGAGGTGGGGCGCTGGTTCGAGGTGCGCGACGGAAAGGTGAGATCGGGCGGTGGATTTCATAAGGCGCCCGACATCACGCTCGCATTCAAGAATGCGGCGCTCGGCGCCTCGCTTCTCAAGCCACCCATCAATTGGCTCGACCAGATCAATGCCCAGAAGGATTTTAAGCTCACGGTCGATGGCCCTGAGAACCTCACCAACTGGTGGGCCCAGACTATGATGGCGACGATGACGGCCGGGTGGCGGTTCGGCAAGCGCCTCGCCGACGGCACCATACGGTATTGCAACATGACCAATGGCGGCCCCGTATTCGTGCACGTCAAGGATGGCAAGATCGTGCGCATGACGCCGATCGACTTCGACGACTCCGATCCGCAGCCCTGGACCATAGAGGCGCGCAGCCTGAAGCTGACGCCGCCGCGCAAGACCACGCTCGCGCCGCACGGGCAGAACGCGAAATCGATTGTCTATTCACCGGACCGCCTGCTTCATCCGATGAAGCGCGTCGATTTCGATCCCAACGGCGAGCGTAATCCGCACAATCGCGGCAAGTCCGGTTATCTGCGGATTTCCTGGGAGGAGGCGCTCGACCTCGTCGCCTCCGAGATCAAGCGGCTCAAGAGCAGATATGGCCCGGGTGTGATGGCAGTGTCACACGGCTCTCACCATACCTGGGGCAACATCGGCTATTACCTGTCGGCATTGCACCGGTTCCGCAACGCGGTCGGCTATACCCAGGTCCACCACAATCCCGACAGCTGGGAGGGCTGGTACTGGGGCGCTGTACATCACTGGGGCTATACGCTCCGCGTCGGTCAGTCGGAGACCTATGGCACCGTCGAGGACTGCCTGCAGAATTGCGATATGATTGTGTTCTGGGCGGCCGATCCGGAAACCACCAGTGGCTCATACGGGGCGCAGGAAGGCACCATTCGCCGCCAGTGGCTCAAGAATCCCAAGCTCGGCATCAAGGTGGTTCACGTCGATCCGTACTACAACGCGTCGGCGCAGTTCCTGCCGGGCAAATGGCTGGCGCCGCGGCCCACCACCTCGGTCGCCATGGCGATGGCGATCGCCTATGTGTGGATCAAGGAAGGCCTCTACGACAAGGACTACGTGCACACTCACACGGTCGGTTTCGACGCGTGGAAGGACTACCTCCTCGGCATCGAGGACGGCATCGCAAAGACTCCGGAGTGGCAGGAGAAGGAGACCGGCGTTCCGGCGAAGGACGTCCGCGCGCTCGCCCGCGAGTGGGGCAGGAAGCGCGTTTATCTCGCGCCTGGCGGCTGGGGCAATGGCCATGGCGGCGCCTGCCGCAACCAGACCGGAATTCAGTGGGCCCGCGTCATGGTGTGCCTCACCGCCATGCAGGGGCTCGGTAAGCCAGGCGTCAACATGGGCAATCTGCAATGGGGATGTCCGCTCGACTTCAATTTCTATTTTCCTGGCTATGCCGATGGCGGCATGTCGGGTGACCTCGAAAACACCTCGATGCCGGTCGAGCTGTACCAGCGCATGCCGCAGCTGCCGACCATCTCGTCGACATTCCAGCGTATCCCGCGCATCTGGATGCCGGAGGCGATCGCCGACGGCAAGGCGGAGGGTTACGCCTGGGTCGGCAAGTCGATCGAGCACCAATTCGCGAAGTTCACTTATCCGGCCCCCGGCCATGCGCCCGTGAAGATGCTCTACAAGTACGGCGGCTCGATGCTGTCGACCATGAACAACACCAACCGCCATGTGCGTATGTACCAGTCGGAAAATCTCGAATTCGTCGTCAACCAGTCGATCTGGTTCGAGGGTGAGGCGAAATTTGCCGACGTGATCCTGCCGGCCTGCACCAACTTCGAGCGCGTCGACATCAGTGAATGGGCGGGCCTCGGCGGCTACGGCCACCACGGCCAGCAGCAGCTCAACCACCGGGTCATCGTCTTTCAGGCGCCGGCCATCGCGCCGCTTGGGGAATCCAAATCCGACTACTGGATTTTCACGGAAATCTGCAGGCGGCTCGGGCTCGCCAATTACTTCAACGAAGGCATGAATGAGATCGATTGGGTCAAGCGCCTGTTCGACGCCTCCGACCTGCCAAAGCACATTTCGTGGAAGGAGTTCATCCGCAGAGGCTACTACGTGGTGCCGGCCGAGAAGGAGAAGCTGCGCGCGCCGGTGTCGTTCCGCTGGTTCTGGGAAAACCGCAAGAAGGACGTCCCCGAGGCTCACCCACTGCCGTCCGACTATGCGCAGGAATTCCAGCGCGGGCTGCAGACCCAGTCCGGCAAACTTGAGTTCGAGTGCAACAGTCTCAAGCGCTTCAATGATCCCGAGCGACCGCCGATCGTGAAGTATGAACCGTCATGGGAAGGACAGCATTCTGGCGCGATGTTTACGCGCTTTCCGCTGCAGCTCCTCACGCCCCATTCCAAATACTCGTTCCACACTCAGGGCGACGGCAAGGACTCCTTCCTGCTCAACATCGCGGACCACCGCGTCAACGTGGACGGCTATTACTACTGGGTGCTACGCCTGAACGCGAAGGACGCGGCAGAACGCGGCATCAATAAAAATGATCTCGTCAAGGTTTTCAACGATCGTGGCGCCGTCATCTGCGCGGCCTTGCCGACCGAGCGCCTCGCCCGCGGCGTCTGCCACGGCTATGAGTCCTCTGCGATCTACGATCCGATGGGCGAGCCGGGCAAATCGATCGATCGCGGCGGATGCCTCAATCTGCTGACGCCGGAGCGCACCCAGACCAGGTCGACCCATTCGCTGGCGGGCGCAAATGCGTTGGTCCAGGTCGAGTCGTGGGATGGCCGCACCGAACATGTGTCGGCGGTGTTTGCCGGGATGGAAAAGGACGCACAGATCAAGCGCGCACTCGAAGCCGCGAGCCTGGTGCCGGCGAAGTGATCGTACTGCGCGTCAACAAGCAGTGTGATGCTCCGCAAAAGCGGAGCATCCGGTAACCACCGAAATGGGGCAGCCTGCTATGTTCGTGCCTCATCGAAATGCTTGCGGCTACTGGATCATCCGCTTTCGCGGATGAAGACGCCGTTGGAGCAGAGGTGTTCGGCTATGGCCGAGGAGACTGCAATGTCCAAATGGAACATGATCATCGACGTTGCGGAGTGCACTAACTGTCAGCTCTGCACGCTCGCCACTATGGATGAGTATGTCGGGAACGATTTTCCCGGCTATGCGGCGCCGATGCCGAAGCACGGTCACCGCTGGATCGATATCCTGCAGAAGGAACGCGGCCAGGCGCCGATGATCGACATCGCCTATGTCCCGACCATGTGCAACCATTGCGACGACGCGCCATGCATCAAGGCGGCGGACAACGGCGCGATCGCAAAGCGCGACGACGGCATTGTCATCATCGACCCAGTGAAGGCCAAGGGACAGAAGCAACTCGCCGAGGCGTGCCCCTATGGCCACATCTGGTGGAACGAAGACCTGCAACTGCCGCAGCACTGGCCATTCGACGCGCATTTGATCGACCAGGGCTGGCACCAGACTCGCGGACACCAGTCATGCCCAACCGGCGCCATGCGGGCAGTCAGGCTCGACGACGCCGAGATGGCGCAATTGGCCCGCCGGGAGGGTCTTGAAACCCTCAAGCCCGAGCTCAATACCAAGCCACGCGTCTACTATCGCAATCTGTGGCGCTACACCAAATGCTTCATCGGCGGCACCGTTTCGGCGGAGGTGAACGGCATCGTCGATTGCGTCGAAGGCGCGCTCGTCCGGCTCATCAAGGCAGGCACTATGGTCGCGGAGATGAGCACCGACAACTATGGCGACTTCAAATTCGATCAGCTCGATGAGGGTTCCGGCGCGTACACGGTCGAAATCGAGGCCGAGGGGCGCGAGAAGAAATCGATCCAGACGGGGCTTGGCGTCAGCGTCAATCTTGGCGAGATCAGATTGTAGCAATGCCCGATCCGACGACCTCGCTTATCGTCCCGGGTCTTGCGGGCATCTATGCGGCGTTTGCTCCCGTCGCAGAGGCTCTGCTGCGCGTCATTGTCGGGCTCGCGCTGGTTCCCCACGGACTGCGCATGACATTCGGTTGCTTCGCCGGCACAGGCGTTAAAGTCGACAGCTTGCAATCGCTGGCCGAGCAGCTCGATCAGACCGGGTATCGTCCGGGCTGGCTGTGGGCGCCGGCGATCTCGGTCACCGAACTCCTCTGCGGGCCCCTCCTCGCCCTCGGCCTGTTCACGCGGCCGATGGCGGTGCCGATCTTCATTTTCCTGGCCGTGTCGAATATCGAGCGCTGGCGAGTCGGCGGCTATTTCTGGAACACCCAAGGCTTCGAATACACCCTGATGTGGACCGTGGCGGTGTTCTATTTCCTCGTTCGCGGCGGCGGCCTCTACTCCCTCGATCACTTTCTGATCGGCTGGGAGCTGTGATTTTCAACCGCCGTTGTCATGACCGGCCGTTGTTTCCGGCCATCCGCATCCTGGGTCAAATCGCGGCGCTCATCATGAGCGAAAAGGCTCGGGATCGATGTCCGTTCATCGAGATGAGCCGACCGATACGGCGCCGGCTGGAAATCCTTGCGAATGACCTGAGGCGATCGTTACTTCCCTTGTGCCTGCAGGAGAGCATTGAAAGCGCAGCGTGGGCCAACGATCGAGCGGCTGCGCATTGCGGGTGATAAGCGATGAATGTTAGGGTTGAGCCCTTCATAAGGGAGGAAATCACATGACGAGAATGATCGTTCTTTCTGCCGTTGCCGTTGGTCTTCTCGGGTCGGCAGCCATGTTGGCGCAGGCCCAGCAGCAGCCGCCGCCGATAAATCCCCAACTCGCGAGCTTCTTCATTGCCGACAACCCGTCCGGCACCGGTAATCTTGGCGGGCTCGCGGGCGCCGACCAGATCTGCCAGAACGAGGCCCAGTCGTTGGGCGGGCAGGCCGCCACGCGCACCTGGCAGGCATATCTCAGCCAGGAACAGCGTGCCAACCAGCCGCGTATCAATGCGCGCGATCGCATCGGCAGCGGCCCCTGGTACAATGTCAGGGGCCAGCTGATCGCCAGCAACGTCGCCGACCTGCATGGCGACCAGCAGCGCGACCGCAACAAC
>Ga0126369_10000384_pt1 | contig 28971 bp, 21 predicted proteins | sample PanSoiMetaPlot_1_FD_109646 | JGI IMG/M metagenome (GOLD analysis project Ga0126369, IMG submission 109646) | Tropical forest soil microbial communities from Panama - MetaG Plot_1 | ecosystem: Environmental > Terrestrial > Soil > Tropical forest > Bulk soil | place: Panama | collected 2016-02-17
GAGCTTCATGCCATCGCCCTCGTAGAACCAGGCATTCTGCTGGCGGGTGTTGAGGCCGAATGGAACGGCACAAAACAATGCCCAAGTAGGATCCTTACCGATGAAGTAATAGGAGGCCGTGTGTCCCATTTCGACGGTGCCGTTTTGAACGGCATCGAGGACCTGCAACGCAGGCACGATCTCGCCCGCAGCGAAGACTTGAATTTGAAACTTATTATCGGTGGCCTCGGAGACGTGCTTGGCGAACGTCTCGCAGGCGCCATAGAGCGTATCGAGCGACTTCGGCCAGCTTGCCGTCAGCCGCCATCTCACCCCCGGCGTCGATTGGGCAATGGCAGGCGCAGCGAGCGCCGAGGCGGCCATGCCGGCTGCGCCAACTTTGAGAAATTCACGACGTTTCATGGACAGTTTCCTCCTGATTCAAGGGCCAGGGCCGAGAGGCGGCCCGTCGTGCGTGGGGCTTGCACCGAGACCCGCATGTTTTCGGCTAGATATGGTCCCGCTCGGCGCGCGCGCAAGGAAAAAACCCGCGACACACCGGCTCACCTATGGCGCGGGGATGACCAGCGAGCCTGCGGCTGGGACCCTTTCGGCGGTCGGCTCTTGCACGCAGGAATCGAAGTCGGGTACGCATCGAACGTCCACACGCTATCCGTGCGCGTCCTTGTCGACGACGCTTAGTCGCTTCCGGCGCATAAGCGTGACGTGGTGGGATGAAAAGCTTTTCATCCCGGCAACGCTCCTCGACCCCTCGGATGAGGAACCGTCGTTCTCGAATATTATGGCCGATCATCGCAAAGTCGGCCCTACCTGAGGTGCCCCGCATGAGCAACGTACCTTTAGCTGGGGTGCAAGCTTGCGTGTTCGATGCGTACGGCACCCTGTTCGATTTTGCCTCAGCGGCTAGAGGCTGCCGCGACGTGCTGGGCGAGAGCATCGACAAGCTCACCGCACTGTGGCGGGACAAGCAACTGCAATACACCTGGCTGCGGGCGATCCAAGGCCGGCACGCGGACTTCTGGCAGGTCACCGGAGATGCACTCGATTTCGCCTTGGAAACGTTGGCGATCGAAAAGCCCGGTCTGCGCGATCGGCTGATGAACCTCTACCTGACGCTCGATGCATTCCCGGAAGTTCCGGATGTCCTCGCACGCTTGAAAAAGGCGGGGTTGCGGACCGCGATCCTGTCGAACGGCTCGCCCGCGATGCTCGATGCGGCCGTCAAGGCCGCCGGGCTGAGCGGGTTGCTCGACGCGGTGCTCTCCGTCGAGGCGGTCGGCGTCTACAAGCCGCATCCGAAGGTCTACCAACTTGCCGTCGACCGCCTCGGGATCCCTGCCGCTGCCATCGCCTTCCAGTCATCGAACGCGTGGGACGCGTATGCGGCGTCCGCGTTCGGTATGCAGGTCGTATGGTGCAATCGCTATGGGCAGCGGGAGGAGCGATTGCCCGGCAAGCCGGACCGGATGGTGAAATCGCTGGCCGAACTGCCGGCCCTGATCGGTGTCGCGTAAATCTGAATGGGCAGCCTTGAGCCTATGCTTCGATGACGATCTTCGGGGCTGCGCGTCCAGTGCTGCCGCCCTTGAGTTGCTCGCGCACCTTGGCGGCGATGTCGCGATAGATCTGGGCATGGGGGCTCTCGGGCTCGGTCGCGACCACGGGAAGACCTGCATCCGACTTCTCGCGGATTGCCATATGCAGCGGGACTTCGCCGAGAAACGGCACGCCCAGGCGCTGCGCCTCCTGCCGCGCGCCGCCATGGCCGAAAATATCCGCGCGCGTGCCGCAACTAGGGCAGAGAAAATAGCTCATGTTTTCGACGATCCCGAGCACCGGCACGTTGACGCGCTGGAACATGGACACGCCCCGCCTGGCGTCGATCAGCGCGAGGTCCTGTGGAGTGGACACAATAACCGCGCCTTTGAGCGGCACCTGCTGCGCCATGGTGAGTTGGGCGTCGCCGGTGCCGGGCGGCATATCGACCACCATGACGTCGAGTTTTCCCCACTCGACCTCGCGCAACATCTGCGTGAGCGCCGAAATCACCATCGGGCCGCGCCAAATCATCGGCGTATCCTCATCGATGAGGAACCCGATCGACATGACGGTGAGGCCATAGCGCATGATCGGTTTGAGCCGCGTCCCGCCAATGGTCTGCGGGCGCTCGCGAATTGCAAGGAGCTTCGGCAGCGAGGGACCGTAAATATCGGCATCGAGGATGCCGACCTTGAGGCCGAGCGCGCTCAAGCCGAGCGCGAGATTGACCGCAGTGGTTGATTTTCCGACTCCGCCCTTGCCCGAGGCAACCGCGATGACCGCCTCCACGCCGGGCACGCCTTGCATCGACTCGCCACGCGGCGTTGCGCGCGCGGAAGAAGGTCGCGCATGCTGCGGCGGGCGAGCGGATGCAGCGCCGGCTTTGCGCTCGGCCGTCAATGCGACGAGGGCAGATCGCACGCCGGGCAACGCCCGCACGACCTCTTCGGCACGCTGACGCACCGGTTCCCACATTTTGACGTCGGCGGCATCCACGGTGATGGAAAAGAACACCTTGCCGTCGCCTGCGACCACGTCCGACAGCGTGCCGGTTCTGACGAGCGGAGTTCCCCCCGGGCTCACGACGCTTTCGAGAGCCGCAAGCACTTGTTCCTTGTTCACCGCCATCGCACGTTCTCCGGCAACACCATAGAAGGGGCGCCGCTCTCGTCAACGCGATCATGGTTGACGCCGGCGCCGCGCCGTCGCAATCACTCTCGGATATAGGTATTCGCGTGCTGGCACGGCAGTGCTCGACGGAGGACAGAATGGCGAAGGTGGCTTTTCTAGGTCTCGGCGTCATGGGGTATCCCATGGCGGGGCATCTCAAGAACAAAGGCGGCCATGATGTCACCGTGTACAACCGCACGGCTGCCAAAGCGCAGAAATGGGTGGGGCAGTACGGTGGGCGCAGCGCAGCGACCCCGAAAGCCGCCGCCGAGGGCCAGGACTTCGTGATGTGCTGTGTCGGCAACGATAACGATCTGCGCGAGGTGACGCTAGGGTCGAACGGCGCCTTCCATGGCGTGAAAAAAGGGGCCGTGTTCGTCGACCACACCACCGCTTCGGCTGAAATCGCGCGCGAACTTGAGGCGCAGGCGAAAGAGCAGGGATTCGGCTTCATCGACGCGCCCGTCTCGGGCGGCCAGGCCGGTGCCGAAAACGGGGTGCTCACCGTCATGTGCGGCGGCGATGCAGAGCCCTATGCCCGCGCGGAGAAGGTGATCGGTTCTTACGCGCGCATGTGCAGGCTCATCGGCCCCGCTGGCGCGGGCCAACTCACGAAGATGGTGAACCAGATCTGTATCGCCGGATTGGTGCAGGGCCTATCTGAAGGAATCCATTTTGCGAAAAAGGCGGGACTCGACATCGAGGCTGTGATCGCCACCATCTCGAAAGGGGCGGCCCAGTCGTGGCAGATGGAGAACCGATACAAGACGATGGTGGCAGGCAAGTTCGACTTCGGCTTTGCGGTTGATTGGATGCGCAAGGATCTTTCCATTTGTCTCGGCGAAGCGCGCAAGAACGGCGCCAGCCTGCCGGTGAGCGCGCTCGTGGACCAGTTCTATGCTGAGGTGCAGAAAATGGGTGGCCGGCGCTGGGATACGTCGAGCCTCATTGCCCGGCTGGAGCGGTGAGCGGCAGAACATGCGCCCTCGGCCAGCGCCGGCCTATCTCATATCTCGATAACCGCGCCGTCTTCGGCGGCGAGCAAGCCGGCGGCTTTGACCTCCTCGAGGTGCGCGAGCATGACCGGATTCATGTGGGTCAGCATGATGCGACGCGCGCGCAGATCCGCTACCCGCTTCTTGAGCACATCCCAGCTAATGTGGCCGGGCAATTCGCCGGAATACGCGAAGCACTCGATGATCAACAGATCGGCGCCGTCCGCGACGGAGACCAGCGCTTCCACCCATTCGGTGTCACCGGAATAGGCGAAGCGCTTCTCGCCGTCATAGACCACGATGGCTGTTGAGGGTGCGCCGGAGTAATGCAACACCTCGGTCGTGATGACGGAGTGTCCCAGCACTTGCGTGGGACGGCCGACCTCGATCTCCATCACACTCCAGGAAAATCGCCACCTATTACTCGTCGATTTCGGAAAGAATACTTCGAGGAGCTGATCGAGGCGTGCTCGCGTGCCGGGGGGACCGGCAATCAACAGCGGCCGCTCGCGGCGCGCAAGGAACTGAGCGTCCAGCAGGAGGAAGGGAAGTGCGCCGAAATGATCCCCGTGCAAATGCGACAGCAAGATGCCGTCGATACGGTCGGGATCGAGACCATGCGCCTTGAGCGCGACCAGCGACGAGGCGCCGAAGTCGACTAGCAGCGTTCCCTTTGCGGTTTCGAGAAAGAAGCAGGTATTGAACCGGCCGCCAGAGCCGAAGGCATCACCCGATCCGACGATGGTCAGCCGCATGGTCAGGCCGATGCACTAGGCCGGGCAGCGATATCGGCGTGCCAGCGCTTAACATTCTTGAGCTCATCGGGTACCGCAAGCTTTGCCGGCTTCATGAAATCAATGGCGACAAGACCGGTAATGTCAGCAACCGTGAAGGCGTCGCCTGCAACGAACGGCCGGTCCTTCAACTCTTCATTCAGGAAGGCGATGAATTCTTGAATGCGCGGCTTGTTGGCCTCGGCCCACGCGGGCACCTGCGGCACTTCCATCTCTTTCATTGCCGGATGCGAATTGCGAAACACATGCGACACCGGAAAGAACAAGTGCAGTTCCAGGCGCCGATTCCACATCTCGATTCGTGCAAGCTCCAAGGCGCCGCGGCCGAACAGTGGGGGATCGGGCTTAAGCGCCTCGAAATATCGGCAGATCGCAATCGATTCGGTGATCACCGTGCCGTCATCGAGCACTAATGCGGGGACCCGCTTGAGCGGATTGATCGCCGCATATGCCGCCGACATCTGCGCCATGGCGCCGAGATCGACTTGCTCGGCGGGCAACGTAATGCCCTTCTCGGCCAGAAAGATCCGTGTGCGACGCGGATTGGGCGCCCGACCCCCATCGTAAAGCTTCATCTCGGCGCCGCTCCGCTAGCCTAAATGATGCGCGCGGTCAGTTGTATATGCCATCGTCCACACCCCATCACGGCAATCGGGCTCTGGTCAAGCCATCGCTGCTCACGCGAAGACCTTCCGCGAAGCCGGCGCTTCAGGAGAAAACCTGTCCGTGCGACGGGCCGCCGGCGCCCTCGCGAGGAGGAGCGGACCTTGACAAGCCGACGACGCCCGCGTGTGGTTCAGTGAAAGCAATAGGGTCTAGCGTCGGCTGAAGGACAGCATCGTGCGCCGCCTGCTCTGGATCCTGCTCGCCGTTCTGACAGTGGCGCTGCTCGTGCTCGTCTTTCAGCGGAATGAAGCGGCGCTCGCAGAACTGTCTCGGTTCGACACCTCTTCGTTCGAAACAAAAGTCATGGCCGTGGCGCTCGTCGGCCTGATCGCACTGACGCTCTTTCGCCACCGTTTCTCCCGCGTGCTCGAAACCGCCCTCATCTGGGCGATGCTCGCAGCGCTTTTGGCGCTCGGATACACCTACCGGTTCGAGCTGCGCGAGGTCGCCGACCGCGTGCTCGCTGAACTCATCCCGGGCCGTGCTGCAACGAGAGGACGCACGGTCGAGATCGCGCGCGGAAGCGGCGGCGGCTTCTCCGTGGCGGCGCAAGTCAACGGTGCGCGCGTCCCGATGGTCCTCGATACTGGCGCTAGCGCCGTCGTACTCACGCAAGAGGCAGCCAAAGCTGCCGGTCTCCCGCTGGAAGTGCTCAACTACTCCGTAACCGTCGACACCGCCAACGGCCGCGCCCGCGCCGCGCCCGTCACGCTCGACCGGCTGTCGATCGGCGATATTACCGAGCGCTCAGTCCCAGCGCTGGTGGCGCAAGGCGGACTTCGCAGCAGCCTGCTCGGCATGACTTTCCTCAATCGGCTGGAGAGCTGGGAGGTACGCGGCGACAAGCTGATGATGCGCGGGTACCCGTAATGATCATTCGAGGAGGCTTGCCGCAAAGCGTATGCACACGGCGAGCAGGAAACAGCCGAAGGCGATTTCGAGACGGCGCTTCGAGAGCCTATGTGCCAACCGCGCGCCGTAAGGCGCAGTGAGACTCGAGATCGGCGCCATCAGGGCAAAGCCGATGAGCGACACGAATCCGAGTGAGAGCGGCGGCAGCAGCGACTGCTGCGGGATACCGGCGAAGATGTAGCCGATCGTGCCTGCGGCCGTGATCGGCACGCCGAGACCCGCAGAGGTGGCGACCGCCTTGTGGATCGGGTTGCCGTGAAGCGTCAGAATCATGTTGGAGATCGATCCGCCGCTGATGCCCATGAGCGAGGCGGCAAGCCCGACGAATATGCCGTAGGCAGTCATGCCAAGAGGGCCGGGCAACTCGTCGGCAATCTGCCAGCTGTCGCGGCCGAACAGCAGCTTGACAGCGATCAGCGTTGCAATGACGACGAAGCCGAGCTTAAGCACCGCGCCAGATGCAAAAGCCGCGATGACCGAGCCGGCCGCCACCCCGATGACCGCAGGTACCGCCCATGCGCGCACGACATCCATCATCACTGCGCCTTTGTCCCGATGGGTGAAATAGGAGGAGATGTTGGTCGGAACGATGATCGCGATTGAGGTGCCGACGCATAACTGGAAGCGAACCTCCTCCGGCACGCCGAACACGCCGAATATCTCATAGAGAACCGGAACGATAAGAGCGCCGCCGCCTATACCAAAAAGGCCCGCGAGGATACCGGTGACGACGCCAGCTACGAGGATCAGGGCGGCGAGCAGCATGAGCTCGCTCAGGGGGATGCCCAAGATCATGTCCTGCTCCGAAGGAAATCGTCGCGGGTTAAGCCGCGGCAACGCGCACGCCTTGCCCGTCGACGTCCGTCACGAGCGCGAGTGCAGCACGCAACGTGGCTACGCCCGCGGCCGGTCTCAATGCTTCAGTCGCCAAGTGCCGGCGGAAAGCGCGAGCGCCGGGCAGTCCCCGGAATAGTCCCAGCACATGGCGCGAGATCGCGTGGAGGCGGGTGCCGCGTGCAAGCTCGCGCTCGATATAGGGGACGAGCGCCTCGGCCGCCGCCTTGGGCGATGCGAAGCGCGCGCTTTCACCGAACAGCGCCGGGTCGACGGCCAAGAGCCGCCAAGGTTCTTGATAGGCGGCCCGCCCCATCATCACGCCATCGACGCGGCCAAGGTGCGCGCGGGCTTGCTCGAGGTCCGTTATGCCGCCATTGAGCACGACACAAAGGCCGGGATGTGCGGCTTTGAGCCGATAGACGCGGGCATAATCGAGTGGGGGGATGGCGCGGTTCTCTCGCGGCGACAAACCATCGAGCCAGGCCTTGCGCGCGTGTACGATCAGGGCGGCAACGCCGGCGCGCTCAACCGCGCAGGCGAGGGATTGGAGCGCCTCCTCCGGGTCCTGATAGTCGATGCCGATGCGGCATTTGACCGTCACGGGCAGCTTGACCGCAGCAACCATGGCAGCGACGCAGTCGCCGACCAGAGCAGGCTCTGCCATCAAACATGCGCCGAAGCGGCCTTCCTGCACGCGGTCGGAGGGACAGCCGATGTTGAGATTGACCTCGTCGTAGCCGAACTCCTCGGCGATGCGCGCGCATTCGGCAAGTCGCCGCGGATCGCAGCCGCCGAGCTGGAATGCAACAGGATGCTCGGCAGAGTCATATGCCATGAGCCGCGCGCGAGGTCCGTGCAGCACGGCGCCTGTGGTGATCATTTCGGTGTAAATGAGCGCACGCCGCGTAAGCAGGCGATGGAAGAACCGGCAATGCCGGTCAGTCCATTCCATCATCGGGGCGATGCAGAATTTGCGCTCCAGATCGTTCGAACCCATACCTTTTCCGGTCGCTGGAACAGCAGCCCATTTCACTAAGCGCGGCGTACCTTATAGCTCTTCTACGACTCTACTGGCGCGGATGGGAAGCCGCATATCGGACGAGCTCTCCTGCTGCGCCGAGCCTCACATGCAACTCATTTGCATTCCGTTGCTGAAGCTGAACTGGCAACCGCAACGGATATGTTCCGCTGCATTGACGCGCGCCACCCCGATCGTTACGTCGCACCGCAGAGGCGCATGATGTCGGACGTCAAGCAGAGGGTTGCACTCACCTCGATTGCCGCGTCGGCTGGTTTAACGACGGCGAAGGGCGTGATCGGGGTCATGAGCGGTTCGCTCGCGCTCCTGTCGGAAGCGGCCCATTCTTTCATCGACCTCGGTGCTACCGTGATGACGTATTTTGCCGTGCGGACTTCGGGCAAGCCCGCCGACGCTGAGCACCATTATGGCCACGGCAAGATCGAGAGCGTCTCCGCGCTCGCCGAGACCGCGCTGCTGTTTATTCTTGCGGGAATCGTGATTTGGGAGGCGACGAAGCGACTCATCAGCGCGGAACCGCCGGAGGTGGCGGCGACGCCGTGGGCGTTCGCGGTGATCGTGCTCTCCATCGTGGTCGATTTCCTGCGCTCGCGAGTGCTTTATCGAACAGCGGAAGAGACCTCGAGCCATGCGCTCGAAGCGGACGCGCTGCATTTCGATTCCGACATGTGGTCGTCCTTAGCGGTGTTGGTCGGGCTGTTTGGGATCGCGCTCGGCTACACGGCCGCCGATTCCGTGGCGGCGCTGGCGGTATCGCTGGTCATCTGTATCGCCGGATGGCGGCTCGGACGGCGTACCATCGACACGCTGACCGATACCGCCCCGCCTGGAGCGGCCGGGAAGATCACTGCGGCGGTGACCCGCATTCCAGGCGTGGTCGCAATCGATAGGCTGCGTGTGCGGCAGGTCGGCAACGTGCTGTTCGTCGATCTGGAGGTTGCGGTCAGCCGCACGCTGCCGCTCGACCGCTTGGCGACGCTCAAACAGCGCCTCGTCGAGGCAATACGCGCCGACAGTCCCGTCGCCGAGGTGACGGTCACCACCAACCCGCGGGCGCTGGACGACGAGACGGTACTCGAGCGCGTCATGGTGATTGCGCGCAACCGCGCGCTCGCGGCTCACCACGTCACCGTACATGCGATCAGCGGACGACTTGCGGTTTCACTCGATCTCGAGGTGGATGGCGCCCTTGCCATCGGCGCGGCACACGAGATCGCCACTGGGCTCGAAGAGGCCATCCGCGAGGAGTTGGGCCCAGGCGTCGAGGTCGAAACCCATATCGAGCCGTTGCAGCCATTCGACGAGCCCGGCCGCGAAGCCCCAGCCGCACGCGTCGCGGCGGTGCGCGAGGCGCTGATCGAGATCGCGACCAAGGTCGAATTCGTCGGCGCGATCCATGACGTGCGCGTGCGCGCAGCCGACGACGGAGAGATCGTCAATTTTCACTGCCTGGTCGATCCCATACTCAAAGTCGCGGATGTGCACGACAAGGTGGACGAAGTGGAACGGGCCCTGCGCCTGCGCTTCCCGTCGATCAAGCGCGCGATCGGTCATGCGGAGCCGGCACCGCCGCCGCACTAGCTCTGACGCGGGCTGCCGCGATCAGGGTATCAGCACGGCTGCGCCTTGCAGGCGACCGGCGCGCAAATCGGCAAGCGCGTCGTTGGCGGCTGCGAGGGGATAGCGGGTCACTTCACTCTTCACGCCGGCCTGCGGCACCAGCGCCAAAAATTCGCGCGCATCCACCCGTGTGAGGTTGGCGACCGAGACGATGTGCCGCTCCTCCCAGAGCAGCCGATAGGGAAAACTTGGAATGTCCGACATGTGGATGCCCCCACAGACCACGCGCCCACCTTTCTTTACGGCCTTCAGCGCCAGGGGGACGAGCGGGCCTACGGGCGCGAAGATAATCGCGGCATCGAGCGGCTCGGGAGGCATCTCGTCCGAGCCGCCGGCCCAAACCGCGCCAAGAGATTTCGCAAATACTTGCGCCGCCTCATCGCCAACCCGGGTGAACGCGTAGACGCGGCGGCCCTGCCAGGCAGCGACTTGGACCAGAATGTGCGCGGCGGCGCCAAACCCGTAAAGGCCGAGCGCCTCTAGGCGGGCCGCTCCGGTTAGCTGCTCGGCTGCAGTCGCCATGCGGTAGCTGCGCCAGCCGATCAGGCCGGCACATAACAGCGGGGCGACCTCGGCGTCGTCCGGCCGTTGCGGCAATGGGAAACAGTAGCGCGCATCTGCCAGGGCGTGCGTGGCATAGCCGCCATCGCGCGTGTAGCCGGTAAATAGTGCTCGATCGCACAGATTCTCCCGCCCGCTGCGGCAATAGCTGCAGGCGCCGCAGGTCGAGCCGAGCCAGGGAACACCAACCCGCTCGCCCAGCGTCAATTCTGCCGCCCCTGCCCCAATCGTCGCCACCCGCCCGACGATTTCGTGACCCGGAACGATCGGAAGTTTCGGATTTGGCAGTTCGCCGTCGACGACATGCAGATCGGTGCGGCAGACGCCGCACGCTGCGACCTCGATCAGGATTTCGCCGGCCGCCGGCGCGCGCTCCGGCCGCTCGCGCATGACGAGGGGCGTACGCGGCCTCTCCAGCACCATGGCACGCATGAGCCATGCCCCATCAAGCCACGGAAACCGTTGCTGGCGATCCTGCGCCGATGCGCGGCCATTTTCGACGGGGCGCTACTGCGGCGTGATGCCGGCCTCCTTGAGGATCTTTCCGTAACGCTCGGTGTCTGCCTTGTTGATCGCATCGAACTCGCTTGGCGTGGTCGGTGCCGGGATCGATCCTTGCGCAAGCAATTTCTCCTTTACGTCCGGCACCTCAAGAACCTTGGCTATGTCCTCGCTCACCTTCGTGAGGATCGGTTCTGGCGTTCCGGCAGGCGCGAACACGCCAAACCACGACTCATATTTATAATTCGGCAACGTCTCCGCGACGGTCGGCACCTCGGGTAGTTGCGGAACGCGCTTGGCGGAATTGATAGCCAGCGCCCTCACCTTTCCCGTTGCGGTCAACTCCTGAGTCGCCGGGATTGGCGCAAAATACATCTGCGCGTCGTTGCGGATGACGGCAGTCGTGGCCTCGGGCGCGCCTTTGTATGGAATGTGCACGATGTTGATGCCGGCATCCTGCTTGAAAATTTCAGCAGACAGATAAGACGTGCTGGCAACACCTGCGGAGGAGAAGTTGAGCTGGCCCGGTCGCTCTTTGGCGAGCGCAATGAACTCCTTGAGCGTCTTGGCTGAAAGCTCGGGCGGGACGATCGCAACCAGTGGCACCGACGCAACCCGCGAGACCCCCGCGAAGTCCTTCACCGGATCAAACTGAATGTTCTTGTTGATCGCGCCGGCGATGGTGTGCCCATTCGAGGTCAGCATCAATGTGTACCCGTCCGGTGGGCTTTTGGCCACTCCCGTCGTGCCGGGTAGCCCGGGCCGATTCTCTACAATGACCTGCTGCTTCCACACCTCGGCAAGCTTGTCGGCGAGAATGCGCGCCAGCCCGTCGGTGATGCTGCCAGCAGAGAAAGGAATGACAATGCGCACCACCTGGTTGGGATAGTTTTGTGCCAAGGCGGCCACAGATGTGCCGAGTAGCGAGGCCATCCCGGCTAACGCCAAGGAGATTGCGCGCAGCGTCCTCATCACATTCCTCCCGTATTGTTGGCGCACCCATACAACGGCTTGCGGCTTGCTGGAAAGCCATTAAAGCAGGGGGAGCGGACCGAGGATATATAAGCAACAACCGACTTCATCCAGCATCTCCACGCAGGCTACCTCGCGGTCCACGCACGGACTTCGTGGAGACACACACGCAGTTGGAGCGGACATGCGCACCGAAGAAGCCCGCCCCGTACGCCTTGAGGATTACCGGCCGCCCGATTGGCTGGTCGAGACGGTGGAACTCGACGTTTCGCTTGATGCGACGGCGAGCCGGATCCGGGCAACGCTGACGCTGCGTTCCAGCGGGAGCGGCGCGCCGGCCCCGCTCGTGCTCGACGGCGATGCACTCAACCTGCGGAGCCTGAAACTCGACGGCGTCGCGCTGCCGCCCGATCAGTTCGTCGCAACGCCGGACCGGCTGACCATTGCGCAGCCGCCACACCGCAGGTTGCGGCTCGATATCGAAACCGTCATCGATCCCTCTGCCAACACCCAACTCTCGGGGCTTTACCGCTCCGGCGCGATCTATTGCACGCAATGCGAGGCCGAAGGTTTTCGCCGCATCACCTATTTTCCCGATCGTCCAGACGTAATGGCGGTCTACACCACCCGCATCGAGGCCGAGAGGACTGAAGCCCCTGTGCTGCTCGCCAACGGCAATCCCGTCGCGTCGGGCGAGGTGCCGGGCACCACGCGGCATTTTGCGGTGTGGCACGATCCGTTTCCCAAGCCGTCGTATCTCTTCGCCCTCGTCGGCGGGGAGCTCGCTTGCGTCGAGGATCGATTCCGCACCATGTCGGAACACGAGGTGACGCTGCGCATCTATGTCGAGCCTGGCAAGGAGCGGCGTTGCGTCTATGCCATGGATTCGCTCAAGCGCGCCATGCGTTGGGACGAAACCGCGTTCGGCCGCGAATACGATCTGGACATTTTCATGATCGTCGCGGTCTCCAATTTCAACATGGGTGCGATGGAAAACAAGGGTCTCAACATTTTCAATGACAAATACATTCTCGCTTCGCCGGAAACCGCCACTGACGCAGATTTCGAACGTATCGAGGCGATCGTCGCCCACGAATACTTTCACAATTGGACCGGCAACCGCATCACGTGCCGCGACTGGTTCCAGCTCTGCCTTAAAGAGGGACTGACGGTCTTTCGCGATCAGGAGTTTTCCGCCGATCAGCGTTCACGCGCGGTCGAGCGTATCGCTGACGTGCGCGGCCTGCGCACCCACCAATTCGTCGAGGACGCAGGTCCGCTCGCGCATCCTGTGCGGCCTGCGGTCTATCGCGAGATCAATAATTTCTACACAGCGACGGTTTACGAGAAAGGCGCCGAGGTCGTGCGCATGCTCAAGGTGCTGCTCGGCCCGGGGCATTTCCGCAAGGGAATGGATCTGTATTTCAGCCGCCACGATGGTGAGGCGGCGACAGTCGAGCAGTTCGTGCAGTGTTTCGCCGATATCGCAGGCGCGAATCTCACGCAATTTATGCTTTGGTACTCACAAGCGGGCACGCCCGAGGTCGTCGCGACCGGCAGCTACGATGCCGGTGCCAAAACCTTTCGGCTCGACCTTGCCCAGAGCATGCCCGCGACGCCCGGACAGCCCAGCAAGGCCCCCATGGTCATCCCACTCGCCGTCGGTCTCGTTGGCCGCGATGGGCACGAGCTACCGCTCAAGTCCATCGATGGCGGCACCATCGAACGCGGCGTACTCACTCTGACCAAGCCCACCGAGAGCTTTCTGTTCGCAGGTGTTGCGCAGCCGCCTGTTGCCTCGCTCAATCGGGGCTTTTCAGCGCCGATCAAGCTTTCAGCCAATCTGAGCGCAGACGATCTGCGGTTCCTCGCCGCGCACGATGCTGATCCGTTCAACCGATGGCAGGCGCTGCAGACGCTCGCCACGCGGCTGTTGGTCGACAACACGGCCGCTTTCCAAGCCGGCCGCGCAGCGCGCACAGATCCGGGACTACTGGACGCATTCCACGTAACACTCAACGATGGCCGGCTTGAACCGGCTTTTGTCGCGCTCGCGTTGACCCTTCCTGGCGAGGCGGACATCGCCCGCGAGATTGGTCGCGACGTCGATCCAGACGCCGTGTTCGAAGCTCGCACCGCCTTGCGCGGCGTGCTTGGCGAGCACCTTGCCGGGCCCCTCTTCGACCAATATCGCCGACTCTCCGAAAGCGGACCTTACCGACCCGATGCCGCCAGCGCCGGCCGGCGCGCACTGCGCAATACTTGTCTCGATCTCATGGTGGCAACGCGCCGGGGGGAGGCCATTTCGGTGGCTGCCCGGCAATACCAGGCAGCCGACAACATGACCGACCGGATGGCGGCGCTTTCGACGCTGTCGCTTTGCAATGTGCCGGAGCGCGCGGCCGCGCTCGAAGATTTCTACACCAGGTATGCCGACGATCCGCTGATCGTTGACAAATGGCTCACTCTGCAGGCGACCATTCCTGAACTGGCAACGCTCGACCGCGTCAAGTCTCTGACCGCGCACCGGGCCTTCTCGTTTGCCAATGCCAACCGCGTGCGCGCGTTGATCCACGCCTTCGCGCTAGCGAACCAGAAGGAATTCAACCGCGCGGACGGCGGGGGCTACGACTTCATCGTCGATACAGTACTAGCCATCGATCCGAGGAATCCCCAACTCGCGGCCCGCCTGGTATCGGCTCTCAAGAATTGGCGCATGCTCGAGCCGATGCGGCGCGCGCATGCGCAGGCCGCCCTGCGACGGGTCGCGGCGGCGCCTTCGCTCTCGCCCGACGTAGATGACATCGTGCAACGCGCGCTTGCCCAGGACTGATCGGCTGGCGGCACGAAACGGGAACACTTAATTTTTTCATTTCCGGCCGAAACGCTTTGCCGATCAAAGACAAGGCTTGGATTCATCATTCTTGCAAATTCGTTAATGAGGCTCTCGACAAATCGCCATCTTTCGATTCCAATGAAAACTGATTCGGAGAGATGCGGCACATCCTTCGATGAAGGTGATGGGGACCCGAACGGAGGCGAGGCATGGCGCGCGCCGAAGTCGCGAGCGCGTCTGTAAGTTCTGATTCCATCAAAGGACTAGCTCAGTCGATCGCCAAGCCCGCCTATCGGCGGTTGCTCACTGCTGAGCCGGCGTTGCGACGCGCGGTGCCGGCACTGATCATCGCCTTTCTCTTGACGATCTGTGTCGGCGCGGTCGTGCAGGTACTCGATCATCGTCGCGAGGCAATCAGCGAGGTTCTCAAGCAGATCGAAAGCACCGCTGATTTCCTCGTCGGCCGACTCGAACGGCTGGAGCAGCCCAAGGGCGACAAGCCGGACCGCCGGCTGCAGGGCGAGCTCGAGCGAATGATTCCGTCATGGGCGCGTGCGCCGGGGCGTCAGGTGCTCCTCGCCAACGGCGAAGGCATGATCATTGCCGGCATCCGCCATGAGCTTGTCAGGAATACCGACGGCACCGCCAGCGTCACGGCACCGCTTGAGGCTGGCATGGTCGGACGCCGACTGATCGACGTCCTCGGTCCCACACAGCCGCTGACTACCTTTGGAGCTGCTGCCGGCGTTTTGGAAATTCCGCTTGCTGATGGCAGCTTGGCCTATGGGACCGTGCGCAGCGTTTGGTCAAACGGCGAGCTTGCAATCGTACATGGGCGCGCCGACGCGCTGGCAGCGTGGGCCTCTGATACTGCCTTAACCGTCACACTCTCCGCCACCACCGGCTTCGTGGTCCTCATTCTCGGCTTCGCGTTCCACTGGCAGGCGACGCGGGCGCGCGAAGCCGACCAGATCTATGAGACGGTCCGCTCGCGCATCGATACCGCGCTCAATCGCGGGCGTTGTGGGTTGTGGGACTGGGATCTGGCACGCGGCCGCATATTCTGGTCGCATTCCATGTTTGCGATTTTGGGCCTAAAGCCGCGCGACACGCTGTTGAGCTTCGGTGAGGTCAACGGCCTGGTCCATCCCGAGGATATCGACCTCTACGGACTCGCTGCCCAGCTCGCCGATGCCACAGCCACCTTGGTCGACCATGCCTTCCGTATGCGTCATGCCAACGGCAATTGGGTATGGCTGCGTGCGCGCTGCGAGCTAGTCCAACAATCCGGCGATAGCGGCCCGCATCTCATCGGCATCGCCGTGGACATTACCGAACAGAAGACCCTGGTGGAGCGCACAGTCGAAGCAGACCTGCGGCTGCGCGATGCCATTGAGACGATTCCCGAGGCGTTCGTGGTCTGGGACGCACAGAATCGCCTGGTGTTGTGCAATTCGAATTTCCAGGAACTCCACAACCTACCGGACGAAGCCATCAAGGCTGGCGCCTCCTACGAATCGGTTGTGGCGGCGGGACGCAAGCCCGTGGTGCGCTCGAAAGTCACCAGCGAGGGTCAAAGTCCCGGTGCGCGCACATTCGAAGCTCAGCTGGACGATGGCCGCTGGTTGCACATCAGCGAGCGGCGCACCAAGGATGGCGGCTATGTCTCGGTCGGGACCGACATCACGAATATCAAGCGGCACGAAGAAAAACTGATGGAGAGCGAGAAGCGCCTGATGGCAACCGTTGCGGACCTGCGCCACTCGCAACAAAAACTGGAGCGGCAAGCCGAGGAAGTTGCCGACCTTGCTGAGAAATATGCCGAGGAGAAAACCCGCGCGGAGGAAGCCAACCAAGCGAAGTCTAAGTTCCTCGCCAACATGAGCCACGAATTGCGCACCCCCCTTAATGCCATTATCGGATTCTCCGAGATCATGGAATCGTCGATGTTCGGTCCCTTGGGGTCCGATAAGTATCGAGAATATTGCAGCGACATCCATCAAAGCGGGCAATACCTGCTCGACGTGATCAACGACATTCTCGATATGTCCAAGATTGAGGCAGGGCGCATCCGGCTCGATGCCGAACCGGTCGATCTTGAGCCCTTCCTCAATGACGCGATGCGCGTAGTGTCTGGACGCGCCAACGACAAGCGCCTAAAACTCACCGCCCGGATCAGGCGCGACATCAGCTTGACGGCGGACCACCGCCTGCTCAAGCAGATCATACTGAACCTCTTGTCGAATGCCGTGAAGTTCACCCCGGAAGGCGGCCGCATCACGATACGGGCGCGGGCGACGGCGGGCGGCTGGGTCAGCGTCTCAATCGCCGATACTGGCATCGGCATTCCCGAAGATGCACTCGCGCGGCTCGCGCGGCCGTTCGAGCAAGTCGAGAGTCAGCTCACCAAAAGCCATCAGGGCTCGGGTCTCGGGCTGGCGATCGCGAAATCCCTCACGGAGCTTCATCAGGGCACGATGCGCATCCGCTCGACACCCGGGCGCGGCACAATGGTGCTGCTGCGGCTGCCAATAAGCCGGACGATCGTGCAGAAGGAGGAGCTGGCCGAAGCCGCCGCTTAGTCACCGAACGCGGCGCTCGACGCGCGAGCAGGCAAGAGTCACGCCCCTCCTCGCCAGCGCCTCCTTGCTCCCGATCACAGTGAGGCGCCGACGATCCGATTAAAAGTGGCCCGCACCTTGGCTTGCATCTCGGCGACGAATGCATCGAGTGTGGCAAAATCCGGCAGGTCCGCGGCGCGCGCCAAGAGCCTGCTAAGCTCCGGTGCCGCCGTCCTCGGGTCGAAGGGACCGGACAAGCACAGGCGAAGAACCTGCGTGAGATCGTGATAAAGTCGCACGGCCCGGCGCAGCACCTCTGCGTCCGCGGGCTTGAGCACGCGCAGACGCCATGCCTTGTCGAGTACTTGAATCGTCGATGGGTCGAGAATGTCGGGCGTCTGCGCCGCATGGATGAGTTGCAGATATTGCGCTATGAACTCGATATCGATCAGCCCTCCCGCGACGTATTTGAGATTCCAACGGTCGCTGTCGCCCTTCTCCGCTGCGATTGCCTTGCGCATTTCCACGACATCGCCTGCGATCACATCGGCGTCCCGCGGCCGGCATAGCACAGCGCGGATGACCTCCTCGACGCGCGCGGCAAATTGCGACGGGGCCGATACGACTCGCGCCCGGGTGAGCGCCAAGTGCTCCCAGGTCCAGGCTTCGTTGTCCTGGTAGGCCGCGAAACCATCGATCTGGGTGGCAACCGGGCCCGAGCGTCCAGAGGGACGCAAGCGCATGTCGACTCGGTAGAGCAATCCGTGATTGGTCTGGGCAGTGAGACCACTGATCAACCGCTGCGTCAGCCGCGAAAAATATTGCGCGCCATGGAGCCGGCGAGGTCCATCCGATTCTGGACGCTCCGCATCGAAATCATAAATGACAATGAGATCCAGGTCCGAGCTTGCCGTCATCTCGCGTCCGCCGAGCTTTCCAAGCGCTAAGATGGCGGTCTGCTGGCCGGCGACGCGGCCGTGCAAGCGCGCGAATTGATCTTCGATGACGCGGTGGAGCGAGCGGATGAGCGTATCGGCGAGCCTGGCAAAGGCTTCTCCCGCCTGCTCAGCCGATAGTGTCCCGGACAGAATGCGAGTTCCGATCAGGAACATCTGCTCCTGCGCGAAGATGCGGATGCGATCGAGAAAATCTTCGTAGGATTCGGATTGGCGCAGTGACCGCTCGAGGGCGGCTGCAAGCTCGGATTGTTCAGGAAGCGCGCCGAAAAAACTCGGATCGATGACCGCATCCATGACTTCCGAAAACTGTGCCAGACTGTCGGCAAGCCGTGGCGCGGTGCCGAGCACGAGCGCCATCAGCGCGATTAGATCGGGATTCTGCCGCAGCAGTGAAAACAGGCGTCCGCCGCCGTACAACCCGGCCAGAAAACGGTCGAACCCAATGACCGCCTTGTCCGGATCCGCCGAGCGGGCAAAATGTTCAAGCAGTAACGGAACGATTTCCTCGAGCTGACCGCGCGCGAACTGGCTCTTGAGCGAGCCGTAGCTTCCCGTCTGCCAGCGCCGCACAAGAGGGGATATTTCTGGCGGGCGGCGAAACCCCATTTCAGCCAGGCGGTCGAGCGTTTCGCGATCGTCCGACTCCGATGGAAAGAGCAAACGCCGGCGGCCAGCCTCCATTGCCGGCGCGTTTTCGAACAGGGTCGCATAATGGCGCTGCACGTTGCGCAGATGAAGAAGCAGAGCCTGAGCGAAAGGGTCTCGATCGGGGAAGCCGGCAAAGCGGACAAACCGTTCCAGAGCATCCCGATCTGCGGGCAGCGTATGGGTCTGCTCATCGGCCACCATTTGCAGACGGTTTTCCACCACGCGGAGGAAACGGTAAGCCGCGCCGAGCTCGTCGCGTACGCCTTGGCCAATCCAGCCGCCGTCGGTGAGGGCGTCGAGCGTCTGCAGCGTTGCTCTAATGCGCAGCTCCGGGTATCGCCCACCCGCGATAAGTTGCTGCGTCTGGACGAAGAACTCGATCTCGCGAATGCCGCCGCGGCCGAGCTTGATATTGTGCCCCTCAACCGCGATTGCGTCGTGGCCCCGATACGCATGTATCTGGCGCTTCATCGCATGCACGTCGGCGACTGCCGCGAAATCGAGATATTTACGCCAGATGAACGGCGAGAGGTCTGCGAGGAAAGCCTCCCCGGCCACGAGATCGCCCGCACAGGGCCGCGCTTTGATCAGCGCGGCCCGTTCCCAATTCTGTCCGCGGCTTTCGTAGTAGTCGAGCGCGGCCGCGGTGGAGATGGCGATCTGAGTTGAGGCAGGATCCGGACGCAGCCGTAGATCGACACGGAACACATAGCCGTCGGCAGTGCGCTCCTGCAAAAGCTTCATCAGTGAGCGCGTCAGCCGCACGTAAAATGTCGCGGGCTCGCTTCGCCCGGCGAAAGCAGCGGCGTCATAAAAAATGATGAGATCGACGTCGCTCGAATAGTTGAGCTCGCGCGCCCCCATCTTGCCCATCGCGAGCACGATATAACCAGAGCCATTCCCAGGATGCGCGGGATTGACATTGAGCCGGCCCAGACGCTGTGCGCCCACCAGCAGGTAGTCCACCGCGGCGCCGATCGCCGTATCCGCAAGCACAGTCTGCAGCTCGATCACCTGCGTTATTGGCCAAACGCCGCCGATATCAGCGAGCCCAAACAACAGCGCCGCCTCCGTCTTCATGCGCCGAAGGATGCGCATGAGCTCGGTTTCGTCGGGCATGGTGGCCATCGCGCGCTTCGCGTCCGCGAGAATGTCCGCGAAGCAGTCCTTGGGTTCGCGTTCAAGGAACGTGAGAAGCCGCTGCGGGGAGGCGCGCACGAGATCCCAGAGATGGGGCGCACCGCCCGCGACGCCTGCCAGCAGCGCTTCGAGTTTTGGGTTGGTGGCACAGAGACGTGCCAGCGTTTGTCCAGCGGGCACGTCGGCGATTTCCGCGAACCACTCTGCGACGCGTGTCCGCGCCTCGCCCTCGTGCAGGCATGGCGTCGCTGCGATCCGTCGCATAAGCGAATGGTCGGATAAGCCGTGCAGCGAGTTCATGTCCCTACGCTCGGATCTGCTCGTCAGGCCTCGAGGGCTCAGGGCAGTCGCCGTGGCAATACAACGCCACCCTCAAGCCGTGAACCCAACTCCCGCAGCTGCCCAATTGGCACCCGATGCCCACAGATCCGATCGATGGAAAGCTAGAGTCCACCGCGCGGTAGTGGCGTTATCCTAACGCCTCAGGTGGCCGGGGGACCGATCCTGCGCGCGGCAGCGAGATCACGGTTTTGAGCCCCGGGTAGTTGTCCTCAAGCTTGAGCTCACCGCCATGGAGGCGGGCCACGGCGGAGGCAAGACTCAGTCCCAGCCCCGAACCCGGTTGTGAGCGGCTCTGTTCGAGGCGCACGAAGCGCTCGACTACGCGACCGCGGTCAGCTGCAGGAATGCCGCTGCCGCTATCCGCGACCGCCAGCAAGATGCGATCGCCCTCGCCCCGTGCCGTCACGATGATCTCGGCATCGGCGCCATTAATACCGCCGTATTTGATCGCGTTATCGACCAGATTGGCAAGCGCCTGGCTGATCAGCTCTCGGTTGCCGTGCAGGGGGGCCGCCGTCGGCGCTTCGACTTTAAGATGGATCCCCTTATCGTCGGCGAGCGGCTCGTAAAGCTCCCCTACCCCTCGCGCGATCTCTGCCGCATCGATCTCAGCCATGCCGTCGCGCGCCTGGCCTGACTCCGCACGTGCAATCATGAGTAGTGCATTGAAAGTGCGGATCAGCGCCTCCGACTCCTCGATCGTGCTCTCGAGCGCCGCCCGATACTGGGATTCGTCCTCGGCCACACGCAATGCCTCTTCGCAGCGGTTGCGTAGCCTCGTCAGCGGTGTTTTGAGGTCGTGCGCGATGTTGTCCGATACTTCCTTGAGGCCGCGCATGAGCGCCTCGATGCGCTCAAGCATGGCGTTAAGATTGCTAGCAAGCCGATCGAGCTCGTCTCCCGTGCCGGCGATGGGCAGGCGTCCGGCCAAATCGCCATCCATGATTTTTCGGGTTGTCTCCGTCATGGCGTCCACGCGCTTGAGAACCCGTCGCGTCACGAAAAATCCACCGGCAACGCCGAGCACGATGACGATTGCCAGCGACCATCGGCCTGCGGCGAGCACGATATCATGCAAACGCTCCCGCTCTTCGAGATCGCGGCCAACCAGGAGACGGAACCCGGCCGGCAATTGAAATACACGCACGAGGGCGTGGTGCTCTGCGCCATCGGGATCGTCCAAGCGCCTATAGGCGGTTTCCGTCCAGCCGGAGGTTTCTAGAATGCCGGTCGCAAGCGATCCAACGTTGCCCGCCAGCCCCTCGCCCGCGCGCGTCGTCACGAGATAAAGACTCGATCCCGGTCGGCGCGATCTCGCGTCGACGACGAAAACGAGGCGGCGGATGCCGCCCTGACGATACTGCTCAGCCAAGCCGGTGATTTCGGCATCGACCGTCTGCGTGATTTGCTCGGTGATCAGCCGCCGCGTGTTCCAAGCGAAATAGGCGAGCAGGAAAGCGGCAAACAGCGCGAATACTGTGAGATAAACTAGCGTCAGCTTGAACGCGGTCGTGCGCAACAGCTTGCCAAGCGCTGTCATCCATCACCCCCGCATGTCATCCCGCACGAGGCAGGGAATGACGAGTCATTTGCTGTCGCGGATCATGTATCCCGCGCCGCGCACCGTGTGCAGCAGAGGCTGCGCGAAACCTTTATCAATCTTCGACCGCAGGCGCGAGATGTGGACGTCAATGACATTGGTCTGCGGATCGAAATGGTAATCCCACACGTTCTCAAGCAACATCGTGCGAGTCACGACTTGGCCGGCGTGCTTCATGAGGTATTCGAGAAGGCGGAACTCGCGCGGCTGCAACACGATCTCGTCGCCTGCGCGTGTAACTTGGTGCGATAGCCGATCGAGTTCGAGATCGCCAACACGGTAGACCGTTTCCTCCCGACTGCCGCGCCGACGCGCGAGAGCCTCCGTACGCGCGAGCAGCTCCGAGAACGAATAGGGCTTAGGCAGGTAATCGTCGCCACCGGCCCGCAACCCCTTCACCCGGTCGTCGACTTGGCCCAGCGCGGAAAGAATGAGTGCAGGAGTCTCGATGCCTTTGCTTCGCAGCGTGCCGATGACCGCCAGCCCATCAAGCTTGGGCAACATACGATCGACAATCAGCACGTCATATTGGCCGTCGAGCGCATGGGCGAGCCCCTCCTCGCCATCCACTGCCAAATCGGCAACATGCCCGACCTCGCGGAATGCCTTTACCAGGTAGTCGGCGGCATCGCGGTCATCTTCGATGATCAGAAGACGCATGCTGAATCCACCGTCTCTCGGATAAGCGACGTTCCTTACCGTCGAACCGTACTGGACTGCATCAATCATAGCGGCACTATTTCACACTGTCCTGGCGGCGGCCCCGATTCGAGTACACGAGCCGAGAAATGCGGGCCCAGCCCCGCTCCGCGCTGAGCTGGAGGGAGATGGGGACGGGCGTGAAGCCCGTCCCCCTGGTTCGAACCGCCGGCGGGGGCGACGGATGCCGGCGGTGCGCCCCATTCTCGCTCAGGCTTTGCCGAGGCGCAGCGCGACGAACCTCGTCGCGTCACCCGACTTCACCCGCATGAGGATCGTGCGCTTGCCCTCTTTCTGCGCTTCTCCCAGCGCGCTGCGTACATCGGAGGGATTGGCAACCTTCTTGCCGCCCACCTCGAGAATGACATCACCGGTCTTGACGCCTTGATCGGAGGCAACCCCGTTGGGGTCGACCTCGGTGACGACTACCCCTTCCGAGCCGCTACCGGCGACTTGGCCGGCCGGCACGACCGTGAGGCCGAGCCGCGGCACATCCGTACCTTCTGGGCCGGAGGAGTCCGGCGTCGCCGTCCCGCGCGCCTCCCGCTGATTGGGCAATTCGCGCAAGGCAATTGAGAAGGCCTTCTCCTCACCCTTGCGCCACACCGTCAGCTTCGTGGTCGAACCCGGTGCCAGACTGCCGATCTGCCTCGCGAGGTCTCTGGCGTCCTTCACCGGGCTGCCATTCACGGCCGTGATAACGTCACCGGCCATGATGCCCGCCTTGGCGGCCGGGCTATTAGCCTGCGGTTCGGCCACAAGCGCGCCCTGCGGCGTTTTCAGACCAAGATTGTCCGCGATCTCGGCGGTGACTGGCTGGATCTGCACACCGATCCAGCCGCGGGTGACTTTGCCGTTCTCCTTGAGCTGGGCCACGACCGTCTTCACAGTCGGAGCAGGGATCGCAAAAGCGATGCCGACCGAACCGCCCGACGGCGAGAAGATGGCCGTGTTGACGCCAATCACGTTGCCGTCCACATCGAAAGTCGGCCCGCCGGAATTGCCTTTGTTGACCGGGGCATCGATCTGAATGAAGTCGTCGTACGGTCCCGCCCCGATGTCGCGGCCGCGCGCCGAAACGATACCGGCCGTCACGGTCCCGCCGAGGCCGAATGGATTACCGACCGCCAGCACCCAATCGCCGATGCGCGGCGCCTTGTCGGCGAGCTGCACATACGGGAAATCGCTGCGGCCCTCGACTTTGATAAGTGCAACGTCGGTGCGCGGATCGGTACCGATTACCTTCGCGGTGTAGGTTTTCCCGTCGTCGGCAGTCACCTCCACCGTATCGGCCTTATCGACGACGTGGTTGTTGGTCACGGCGTAACCGTCGGCGCTGATAAAGAAGCCGGAGCCCTGGCCGGTCACGAGGCGCTCGCGCGGCCTGCTGCGCGGTTGCTCGGGATTAAGTCCCTCCGGCGAGCCGAAGCGGCGGAAGAAGCGTTCGACGTTTGGCGGGAACGGCGAATCGCCCTCGAAGCCCATCACTGTGGCGCCGCCCGCAGTCTTGACGCGGACCGAGATGACAGCTGGCTTCACCTTCTCGACGATGTCGGCAAATCCCATCGGGCGCTGAATGCCCTGCGCGTAAGCGACTGAGCTGAGAGCCGAGTCGGTCGGCCGCGGGAGAACTCCGCCAAGCAGCACGGTCGCGCCGAGGCCGGCAACGCCGGCCAGCAAAATGAGACGGCGCGCGGAGAGGATGCGCGATTTCGGAGCGGGAACGCTCGCAGTCATATCGGTCACTCCATGGTTCTGTGCGGGGGCACCGAACGGTGCCCCGTTGCCTGAGCAAGATGGGGGGCGCTTCCTTACCGCGCGCTGTCGGCGAAATTAAAACTTCGTAAGGTCGATCAGGCTGAAAAGCTGCAGGTTTGCAAGTAGTTATCGCAACCGGCTCATTGTCGTCGCAAAATTTCCGATAACCGGTCCGCTTCGGCCGCCGTGAGCGTTTCTTGCTCCGCCGCCCTAGTGGCTCGGTAGCGGCGTGCCAACACGAGCACCCCAAATGCTCCGATGATGAGGATCGTTGCCGGACCGAACCACAACAGCGCGGTATGCCACGAAAACCGCGGCCGCAGCAGCACGAACTCGCCATATCGTGCGACCAAAAAATCGATCACCTGCTGGTCGCTCTCGCCCGCCTGCAATCGTTCACGCACGAGCACACGCAGGTCGTGCGCTAGCGGCGCATCGGAATCGTCGATCGACTGATTCTGGCACACCATACAGCGCAGTTCCTTGGACAGCGCGCGGGCGCGTGATTCCAACGCCGGGTCTGAGATGATTTCGTCTGGCTCGACAGCAATGGCAGTCGGCACAGCCAAAAGCGTGAGCAGTGCGACGATGAGAAGACGCCTCAAGGATCCTACTCCGCTGGCGACAGTGCGGCCTTGCTCCGCGCCGGTTTGGGCGCCCCCACGCGCAGCCGCCGATCCGAGAGCGACAGCACACCACCGATGGCCATGACCAGGGCGCCGAACCAGATGAGCAACACCAGTGGCTTGTAATAGAGCCGCACCGCGAGCGAGCCGTCCGGATTTGCGTCGCCGAGGGACAGGTAGAGTTGGGAAACGCCTCGGGTCATGAGCGCAGTTTGGGTCGTGGCGGTGGCCCGCGAAGGAAAATTGCGCTTTGCCGGCTCCATCACGCCAACGAAATCGCCGTGGCGCCGTACCGTGAAATGGGCCGCAAGGTCACGGTAATTCGGGCCCTGGCGCGTGGCCATGCCGTCGAATTGAAGGTCATAGCGTCGGATCGAGATCGATTGTCCGGGTCTGAGCTCCGCAATGCGCTCGAGACTCCACTGCGTCTCGCCGATGACGCCAAGCAGCGTGATGCCGAGCCCAAAATGCGCGAAGGCAGCGCCCCAGGCGGATCGCGGCAAGCCCTTTGCACGCGCAAACGCGGTCGCGAGCGACACCCTGAGTAAGCCGGTGCGCTCCACGATTTCGGTCAAAGCTCCGGCCATCACATAAAGCGCAAGACCGATCGCGAATGGCACCAGAATCGGTCCCCCGCCCTCCATGGCGAAGACCACGGCGACGGCGATCACGGCGACAGCAGCGGCGCCGACAAGCCGCTGGGCTACACCCAGCAGGTCGCCGCGCTTCCACGCCAGCAGCGGACCAAAAGGCACTACGACGAGGAGCGGAATGAAAAGGGGGGCGAAGGTAGCGTTGAAGAACGGCGCACCGACCGAAATTTTGTCCCCTGTGAGCGCTTCCAGAGCGAGCGGATAAACGGTGCCAATGAACACGGTGGCACAGGCACTCACCAAGAAAAGATTGTTGAGCACCAGCGCGCCTTCACGCGAAACAGGCGCGAACAGGCCTCCTTGTTTGAGCATGGGCGCGCGCAATGCAAAGAGCGCGAGGCTGCCCCCGATGAACAGCGCCAGGATACCTAGGATAAAGACGCCGCGCGTCGGATCGTTGGCAAACGCGTGCACTGACGTGAGAACGCCCGAGCGCACGAGAAAGGTGCCGATCAGCGAGAATGAGAAGGCCAATAATGCGAGCAGGATCGTCCATACCTTGAGCGCATCGCGTTTTTCCATCACCAGGGCAGAATGGAGAAGCGCAGTGGCGGCTAGCCAGGGCACCAAGGAGGCATTCTCGACCGGGTCCCAGAACCACCAACCGCCCCACCCGAGCGTGTAATACGCCCAATAGGAACCCATCGCGATACCGAGCGTCAGAAATATCCACGCGAGCAGCGTCCAGGGCCGTACCCAGCGCGCCCAAGCGGCATCGATGCGCCCGTCGATCAGCGCGGCAATCGCGAAGGAAAACGAGATCGAAAGTCCGACATAGCCGACATAGAGCAGCGGCGGATGAATGGCGAGTCCTGGATCCTGCAGGACGGGATTGAGGTCGCGACCCTCGAACGGCGCCTCGGGGATGCGCAGGAATGGATTCGACGTGATCAGGATGAAAAGAAGGAATGCAGCTGCGATCGAGGACTGCACCGCGAGCACGTTGGCCTTGAGCCGTGCCGGCAGGTTGGCACCGAACAGGGCGACCAGCGCGCCAAAGATGCTGAGAATGAAGACCCACAGCAGCATCGAGCCCTCGTGATTCCCCCACACACCGGTGAGCTTGTAGACAAGCGGCTTTGCCGAGTGGGAGTTCTCGAATACGTTGAGGACGGAAAAATCGGACCGCACGTAGCAAATTATGAGTGCGGCAAAGGCGAACGCGATGAAGCAGAATTGCGCGAGCGCCGTCGGCCCGGCCACAGCCATCAGCACAGGATCATTCTTGCGCGCCCCAGCCAGCGGGACGCTCGCCTGCACGAGCGCTAATGCGAACGCCAGCACAAGGGCATAGTGGCCGAATTCGGCTATCATGGTCTGCCCTTTTGATCATATGGCGCGCGATGCGCGAATACTTCATTCCGCCCTGCGCGCGGGTGCCGCACCGAGCTTCCTTTCATAATCGTCCTTCCAATGCCCCTGCTTCTTCAATGCGTCAGCGACGGCTTTCGGCATGTATCTTTCGTCATGCTTGGCGAGCACGTTATCGGCACGGAAGATCCCATCTGAATCGAGAGCACCTTCGACGACCACGCCTTGACCTTCGCGGAACAGGTCAGGCAAGAGTCCCTGATAGCCGACTGGGACGCTACGTGTCCCGTCGGTCACCTCGAAATGGACTGCAAGGCCCTCACCGCGCGAAATGCTGCCTTCCTTCACTAGGCCGCCGATGCGCATGCGCGTCCCTGGCTTGATGTGCTTTTCGACTAGTTCGGTCGGTGAATTGAAGAAGACGATGGATTCCTTGAGCGCGCTGAGGACCAAACCGATTGCCAGCGCAAGTACGCCAAGCGCCGCGCCGATAAGGGAGAAGCGTCGTTGTCTGCGGGTCATTTGCGTGTCATCACGCGCGCGTCCGTAGCGCTAGCCCTCCACGCCAAGTCCTTTGAGGAGTTCATCCAAACGCCGCAACTTCGTCGCGTCACCAGCGAGCGCGCGCCGCGCATCCGCCACAGCGGCACGGGCTTTATCGGGTTGGCCGAGCACCATGTAGGAGCGAACGAGCCGCAGCCATCCTTCGAGATCGGCGCCGTCCCGATGCAGCCGCTCCGAGAGGCGCTCGACCATGCCGTCAATCGTAGCGTTGCGTTGCTCAGGACTTAGCTCGGTTGACGCCGCGATCTTTTCCTCGCTCGTTTGTCGCCCTGATGCGGCCGTCGTATCGACGCGGACGAGCGCGCTTCGTACCAAATCGATCCACGGCGCCTCGGGCGGAGCCGACTCGATCAATGCGCGCCAGATCGCGGCGGCTTGCGTGCGATCACCATCCTGCTCGGCTGCAAGTCCGAGAAAGTAGCGCGCCTGAATCGCGTTCGCCTCGAGTGAGACCGCCCTCTCGAATGCCGCTTTCGCCTCGGCGGTCACGAGACCGTTAGCGGCAAAAACCAAGGCCTCGCCCAAGGCGCTCTCGCGCTCGGCGCTGGCACCGTTGAGGCTAAGTACTTTGCGGCGCGCTTTCACCGCCTCGTCGAAACGCCCGAGACGCAGATACACCGGCGCGATGATCTCCCAACCCCGGCCATCATCGGGGTGACGAGAAAGATGCTCTTCTACCCGGGCCACCATGGTGTCGAGCGACAGACCTTCACGCGAAGCGGCAAGGCGCGGCGCAAGCGGCTGATCCGGCAGTGAGGGCGAGCCGAGCGCGAGATAAAGCGCTGCCGCGCCAAAGGGCAGCAGCACAAGCGCCACAATCGCGACCGCTCTGCGTCGCCATATCGGGGAAGGCGCGCTGCTGGCAGATGCGGTGTGTGCATCGGCCGCAGCAATGAGCCGGCGCGATACTTCGACGCGGGCAGCTGCTGCCTCCTTCTCCCCGATCAGGCCCGCTTCACGATCGCGTTCGAGCTCGGCGAGTTGTTCTCGATAAACCGCGACGTCGCTGCCCGAATGCAATTCGCCTCGCCATCGTGCCAGTGGCCAAAGTACGGCCCAAACGGCCGCCGCGGTCATTAATGCGAGGCCAAACCACAACGCCATCGATGAATCCGTCGGATTGAATCAGCTTCGCCGAGGCGCGCGAAAGCAGGAGTACCGCTGATCGAGGCGCGCCGAGCGCGATTACATCACGACAAACACGGTCCCACTGCAACGGCGAAACGTCCATCAAAGCCGCGACATGGGGAAGCGGGAACTCGTAAATTTGCCGTAACCAGAATAGCTTCCACGGCGATGAGGACGAAATCCGGCGTTTCTGCAACGCCGATACGGCAGCTGCCTGGTGCACCCGCCAACTGCTTGCCAGATTTCCGCTTTGCGCCGCTCCTCACGCACCGGCTACCCGTTACCGAGGAAGGAGAGCCCGGTAGCGATCAGCCCGCAGTCCAGGTACCATCCGGATTGCGGCAAGCGTTGCCGCGGGCGACCTGCGGCCGTCCATCGATATAAATCGTGTGCGTGTAGGGGCGGCACTGCAATCCATTAGACTGATAGGCGGGGCCCGGAACAACTGATCCATAGCGGCCGGAATCGGGGTTCTTCCAGGCCACCGCCACACCCGATTTCCCGGCCTCAAGCGCTTGCATCTGCGCCGCATAGGCACGC
>Ga0126369_10000385_pt1 | contig 28924 bp, 27 predicted proteins | sample PanSoiMetaPlot_1_FD_109646 | JGI IMG/M metagenome (GOLD analysis project Ga0126369, IMG submission 109646) | Tropical forest soil microbial communities from Panama - MetaG Plot_1 | ecosystem: Environmental > Terrestrial > Soil > Tropical forest > Bulk soil | place: Panama | collected 2016-02-17
CAATTCACTCCCGAGATCGCGCTTTTAAGTGAGGAGAGTCTTGGCTTTGTTTGCTCAGAGCAAGCGAACAAACCGACCAATAGTAAGCCGCAAATTTTTCGCATGTGTCCCCCCAGTAAGTGGCCGCTTCACGTCGAGGAAGCGTCGTCACTCTGGGCACGGCCTAGCAAATTGGCTGGATTTTTGCTTCTCGAATCTGCCCAGCGAGGAGATCCGAACCGATGACCCCCAATGACAGAATCTGCCATTTCATGACTCGGTCACCGCACACCATTGGCGTCGACTGCACCCTGGCCCAGGCACATCGCGTGATGCGCGAGCATCGGATCCGCCATCTTCCCGTGATAGCGGGCGGAAAACTGATTGGCATCGTCTCCGAACGAGACCTGCACCTGCTAGAAACGCTCAGAGACACCGAGCCGCTGCAAGCCACTGTAGAAGAGGCGATGTCCACGGACGTATTTGCCGTTCATCCCAACGCCCGGCTCACGGCCGTGGCCGCGAAAATGGCTGAGCGGAAGATCGGCTCGGCCGTGGTGGTGGACGAAGGCGAGGTCTTGGGAATCTTCACGGCCATGGACGGGCTGCGGGTTCTCGCTTCGCTTACCCGCAAGCGCAGCAGGCGCGTATCCACCGATATTAGGAGCTAGCAGCTCTAAATGGCAGCGGCGCGGGACTCGGCAAATGCCCCACCGGCTTGGCGAGTGCCGCGGCAACGGTCGAAGCCCACATCAGGGTTGCGACAAGAAAGGAAAAGGCTGCCGCGCCCAGCCATCGATAGAAGTGAGTCGGGTCGAACTCGACCAACAGCCGGCACGTCAAGGCAGCTACCAAGAAAATTGCGAGGAGGCGTAGGCGCGCAGACTTGCGCTGCAACAAATCCATCCTCCCGCAGTGCGAGGATACCACGTGAAGCGATACCGCCATCGCCATGGTCGCGAACGTGCCAATGAAGATGACGTGCAATCCGGCTCGACGATATGCAGGCCATGCCGCTACGAAGAGATACCCGATTGGCAGAAGCCAAGCTGAAGCCCACACCAACCAGCGATGAATGCCCGGCAGCAGCGGCGGCCTCCAGATCCCGGCGGCGATGAACAGCGCCCAGCCGGCGATCAGTCCACGCACCGCAAATCCCAAGCTTATCGACCAGGGTTCAACCCAAAAGGAGGCGTAGAAAACCAGAGCCAGCGTCAGGTGCAACACCCGTTTTCGGGATACCTCCCGCCCAGCGTCCGGAAAGGCGGCGCCGCGGGTAACCACTGGAACCAGCATTCCTCCAATGCCGACTACCAAGCCGGTAAAAAGGCCTTGGAGGATCATTCCGCGGCCAATGTCGTGTAGCCACATCGCATCCGGACCTCGGATCGCGCCGACCGCGGTAAGCACCGTCGCGATCACTGACATCCCAACGCTGACTGGCACCCAGACGAAACTCGGGATTGACTTCGCGGGAAGTCCCCGGGCTCGCCGAACCAGAAAGGCGATCAGGTTCCCGAGGAACACGAGCCAAAAAATCTGCGACAAGGCCCAGCGCTCTGTCCAAGCAAACGCAACAATCGCAATCGGACAAGCCACCGCAAACAGCATCTGCCCGCTGGAAGGCGGAGGGGTTCCGGTTCGCCTTGGCACAAAGGTGAACAAAAATCCCGACGCAAAACACGTCATGAATCCTTCAATCTGCGCCAGCGAATGAAAGATCGACCGGTACTCGGTTAACGCGCCGATCGCAAGCAGCCCCCAGTGAAGCACCCCCGCCCACGCCAGCGCGATGCCCAGTGGAAACAGAACACGATATGGTTCTCGTCGCCATACGGGGGCGATGGGGTGGTCAGCGATGGAACCAGCGGCTGCCATCTGACTCTCAGCGCAGTAGGTGTGCGCCCTCTGCCGGAGCGCCCTCGCCCTCAGGACCGGTGAAAATGCCGTCTCCTGGCTCGACCTTCGAGATCTGTTGGCCGGCTGGCGTAAGCCACGCGCACTCCGCCTCGACGAATCGCTTCAACAAGCCGCCGAGCTCTCCGTAGAAGTCACCGGGGTCCAAGCGCTCGAGCTGCGCCCCAAGGGCGGGGGCAAACTGTCCGAGGTAGTTCTTTAGGAACGCTGCTTGCGCATTCCGGATTTTTTCGACCAGCTGACGATCGCCCTTCTCGAGCGCCACCGCCTCCCGTTCTCCCAGAAGAGCCATGAACTCGCACTGGGTGCTCACATGGTCTGCTCGTTCGCGTCTCAATGGGGCGATCTCGAGCTCACGTTCGATCACGAACGCCTCGAGGTCTACCGGCTCGTTCGAGGTAGACGACAGAGCTTCTGGGGGAAACTGGGTCTGGTAAGGCCACACACCGCCGCTGCCGCTTCGTCCAAACAGCTGGTGATACCGCTCAGCCAGCGAGCCTTCGCGGATCCGAAAATCCAGCTCACCCGGAAAGCCGATTTCCGCAAGCTGTTGTGCGATTTTGGAGCGCCCCCCAGCCGATGCCACCTTTTTTAGAACTTCCGCGGTCGGCGGTGAGAATCCAAGCGCCAGCGCCTGGTAGACTGCGCTTCGGCATCGCGCTTTTTCGATTTCGTTCATGGCTTCGCCTCCCATCGAACGGGCCAAGCGCAATGCGGTCGATTTCGGCGACACGTATGCTTAGCGCTCCGCGATTTGCACGTCGCGTGCCCGTGGTCAGTGTACGCAGGCTCAGTTTTTGAGCAAGCAGGCCGCGCATCCTGTGCGTCTTCGGCGCGCTGCAGCGCATGCATTGCACCCTCGGGGACTGCCACGGCGATCGGCGCTTCGAGTCGACGGGCATGCCGTTTGCTGTTGATAGGGCGGAGGAAAACGATGCGAACCGGCGACGTGATGACGCGCGAAGTCGAGCTGGTCACCCCGGAGGCAAGTCTCGAAGCAGTTGCCATCAAGATGAAAGACAGCGGCGTAGGGCTCATTCCGGTGTGCGAAAACGATCGTCTGATCGGCGTCATCACCGATCGCGACATCACCGTTCGAGCCACGGCGAAGGGACGCGCGCCACAGCAAGCGCGCGTTCGCGAGGTGATGACCCCGCAGGTGCTCTACTGCTTCGAGGACCAATCCTTGGCCGAGGCGGCAAACCGGATGGAGCAAAAGGCGGTCCGTCGCCTGATCGTCCTCAACCGTCAAAAGAGGCTGGTGGGAATCATTTCCATCGACGATCTGGCGGCAGTGCCCGGAAAAGAAGCGCTCGTGGGAGAGGTGTTGGATCACGTCGCGGAGCCGAGACCCCTGCAACCTAAGCAGTGAAGGGAGGCACCCCTTGCTCAGGCCAGAGAACATTCAGATCGCCGAGACGCTCGAACAGATAGCGCAGTTGCTTGGTCGGGAGCTCTTCCTTTTGGTCCCTGGTATCGGCCGAGAACTCGCTCAGCGGATCGCCGGTGAGCTGCGGACCAAGACGCTCGAAGACTTGGAGCTCGCCGCTCACGACGGGAGGCTCTCGGCGATACCCGGGTTCGGCGAGCGCCGCATCAAATTGGTTCGAGACGCACTCGCTGGCATCCTGTCGCGACGTCCCGGCCCAACGCTTGGCAAACCCGCCATGGCCAACCCTCAGCTCCCAAGCGTGGAGCTGATTCTCGAGATCGATGCTGAGTATCGCCAGGGCGCTCAGGCCGGAGAGTTGAAGAAAATCGCGCCGCGCCGCTTCAACCCCGAGGGCAAAGCGTGGCTTTCGCTGCTCCATACCCAGCGAGGAGGCTGGACCTTCACCGCACTGTTCTCAAACACCGCCGTGGCTCACGAGCTGGGAATGACCGGTAACTGGGTGGTGATCCTCTACGAACAGGGCATCGAGGTAGGACAATGCACGGTGGTCACCGAGCGTCGTGGTTTGATGGCCGGCAAGCGGGTGGTCAGAGGCCGCGAATCCGAATGCCGCGCTTTCTACTACTTGCGGCCAGTCTCCAGCAGCGCCAATCACGCGACGCATGATCCGATCCCGCCGTTCGCTGCAGCAGGCTAGCGCGCTTCGGTAGCTCCCGTCGGCGCAGGATGAACCGACAGGACGGCACAATCGGCAGCTCTGACGACTTTTTCCGCGACTGAGCCGATCAGCACGTGGTTTAGCCCGGTATGGCCGTGCGTTCCGATCACGATCAGATCGCAATCCTCCTGGTTCGCGAAACGGGTGATCTCGACGTGCGGCATACCCTCCGTCCGCCTGGCGTGAACCCGCGGCGCGCCAAGCCTTTGCGCTTCTTCCTGCCATTGCTCCAACAAGGAGTCGATGCGTTCTACCAGCCGCTCCACCATCCCTGCGGCGGGAAACACCGTGCTGCCATAGAAAGAGTAGGCCGGTACCTGAAAAACGTGGAGCAGATAGAGGTCGGCATCCGAAACCCGACTCAAATCGACAGCCACCCGCAGCGCGTCGTGTGACGGGTGCGAAAAGTCGATCGGGCAACAGATCTTCTTCCAATGCGCTGGGTCCACATGGGACGTGACACAGCAAGCTCCGTTCCAGCCTCTCCACGCGACTTTCGGCGCGATCACCAAATGTCGCAACGCACTGCTTGCATCCGATGTGTTCGCCAACGCACTGTTTTCGCCTCAGCCCAGCGGTCCACAGTGGACCGCGCACTGACTCCTCGCGGGCGCAGACTTTAACCGTCGGTCAATAGGTTCATCGCGCACATTCTCGTTCATTCGCCGACCAGGTACCCGTAGCGAAAGCAATTCCTGCAAAAGGAATTGATACAGTTGAGTGATGAGGATCTTTCGTCTGCTTCCGCTGCTCTTGTTATCGGTCGCCTGCAACAACGACGTCGGGAAACTCGCCTGCACCGGCGCGAGTTGCAGTTGCCCAGCGGGCGCCACTTGCAACATCAGCCAGTCGAGCTGTGGCTCCGCGAGCTGTTCGCTGAGCTGCCCGGATCACAACACTTGCACCGGCAGCTGCGACCAATCCTGCAGTCCCAATTGCGAGGGAAGCTCCACCTGCACCCTAACATTGGGCCTCAGCGGAAGCGCTTCCTGCAACGGGGGTTCCACCTGCTCGCTGACGCTAGGTGCAAACGGGAGCGCCACCTGTACCGGCGGCTCTACGTGTCACATCGTATGCACCGGGAGCTGCTCCCTCAGCTGCAGCGGCACCAACACCAACTGCGACCTGAAGTGCGCCCAAGACTCCGCTCCACGGTCGATCTCTTCGTCGGGATCTTGCACTTAGTCCGAGCGACGAAGCCGGCTCTCAATCGAGCTCGAGCGGTTGATAGACGCCGTTTGCGTCCAGTACCGAGCCCCAAACTTTGTGGGACGCCTGGTGTTCCGAGGGCCCGTAGTTGATCTGAGCGCCAAGGCCGAGATCCAGGCCCCTGAGGCCTTCCAAGGTGCTCACCAAGCTCTCGGTGTTGAGGTCCGGCCCAGCGCGCTTGACTGCCTCGGCGAGCAAAGTCCCAGCGATATATCCCTCGAGCGAAACGAAGTCCGGCTTCTCACCGGGCGCGAACTTCTGCAGCAACTCTTGGTAGCGCATCACCGCTGACGACTTGGAATCGGGCAGGGGGACCACCTGGGTGACGATCACCCCTTCGGCATACCCTTGGCCCAGTTGGGTCAATTCTTCCGCGAGCGCATTGCTCCCGACAAAAGAGACGCTGGTGAAGATCAGATTGGCTCCCTTGTCTTTGAGCTTCACCACGAACTGAGCCGCCGCCTTGTAGGTGGGCACCATCACCACGGCGCGGACGATGTGAAGGTTTTTTGCGATCTCGTTCACCGCCGCGTGTACGTCCGCGGTGTTGCGCTCATAACCCACCCGAAGGATCTTGCTCGGATCGCGGCGATAGCGGCGCAGCGTCCGCGCCACGCCGTCGAAGCCGGCGTCGCCGTATTTGTCGTTCTGAGCAAACACAGCGATCTCGGTGGGCTTGATGCGCCGTACTTCAATCAGGTACTTGACAGCTGCGGCGGTCTCCTCAGCGTAGCTGGCGCGGTAGTTGAAAACGTAGCGATCCGGAGGCTCTTTGCGCAGCAGCGACGCTCCCGTGAAGGCGCCGAAGAACAGCATCTTCTTTTCCAGGGCGTAGGGGATGGCGACCGCGGCGGTCGGAGTACCGACGTTGCCGACGTAGCCAAACACTTTCTGATTCTCGGCAAGCTCCTTCATTACCACCTGGTTCTTGGCCGGCTCGTAGCCGTCATCCATGGATACCAGCCGCAGCTTGCGCCCGTTGACGCCGCCAGCCTCGTTGACACCGGCAAACGCAACTTCCACTCCCGTCTTCATCTGCCGGCCGAGCTCCTTGGCCCCGCCACTGAGCGGAACTGCCTGCCCAAAAACGATTTCTTTTTCGTACACTCCTTGCGCCAGTGGCAGTGGGTTCACTGGAGGAATCGCCGCATGGGGCGCCGGCACCGGCACCGCGACCGGCATCGCATTTGCGGTCGGCACCGCCGGTATCTCCGCCGGGGACCTCAAGTGGAGGTAAAGCCCGGCCGATCCACACAGCAGCGACAGCCCAGCGGCGCCGATCAATACGTTGCGACGTACTCGGCGATCATTGTGACCCCCCATGGCAATCGAGGTGCGAATGCCGGGCGGTCCCTTGGTAGACGGTGACGACGTACTCATCGAGTCCTCCTCGATCAAAGCTTGCGATGTTGAATTCCGTGACTTCGCCGAAACCGCTGCGTGTCCGCTTCCAGGGCGGCGGCCTTCCTCGTCCTGGCGCCAGGTCTCCTCGAGAAGCCACTTGTTCCAGGGCTCGAAGATGGTTCGTTGAGGAGGCTTGACGTTCAGCTCAACCCGAAACGTTCCTTCGCGCAGCTTCAAAGCTTCGCGCACCGCATTCATGCCACTCTGATCCCCATAGCGGGCGTCGACCAATTCACCGCGCTCGAGGTAGAAGATCCCATCGGGTGCTCCGAGGCGCGACGACCTAACCTTCACCGCGACCGTCTCGCGATTGAGACAGTAGAATTGGATCAGGTCGACGAGCGGCGTCTCCGCAAGATTCCCGGTCAGTGCCAAACCTAAGTCCTCAGTTCGAGACCAATTCTCTTGCACCTTTCGCACCTGGTGATGGTCTCGTATGTAAAGCGTGACACCTTTGAAATTTTTGAGTCAATCGGGTCCGATTCACCCGGTGTCGCTGTCTACCCCGACACGATCGATGGGGTGATCGCGACCTGGGAACCGAGTAATGCACAACGGCCACGGCTGATGTTTGTCGTAGCGTGGAGCACTTTTCCCGACCCGCTACAGCTTGAAAGATTCGATGGCCATCTGGGCGAGGCGCGAAGCAATCGCCAGCGACGCTGTGGCTGCCGGGGAGGGCGCGTTCAGGACGTGAATCGCCCCGGGCGCCTCCATCAGACGGAAGTCGTCGACCAGCGAGCCGTCATCGGCAACCGCCTGGGCGCGAATGCCGCAGCCCGCCGGCTTCAGATCCTCGGCGCGGAGCTCCGGCACCAGGCGCTGAGCCGCCGTGATGAACGCACTCTCCCGAAGACTTCGGCGCATCTCGCTGGTGGCGGTTCGCCAGTACTTATGCGCCATCTTCCAGAATCCCCGATAGCTGAGGAATCGGAGCACGTCGCTGATTGTGAAATCGCGCTTGTGGTAAGCCTCGCGGCCCATTGCCAGGAGCGCGTTGGGACCCGCGTCAACTTCTCCGTAAATTCTGCGGGTGAGGTGAACCCCGAGAAAGGGAAGCCGTGGATCCGGCACCGGGTAGATGAGCCCGCGTACCAGGGCAGCACCACGCGGCGAAAGCCGGAAGTACTCTCCGCGAAACGGGATGATCTGCACTTCGGGTTTCATTCCCGACAACCTTGCGATGCGATCCGAATGCAGTCCGGCGCAGTTGACGAAGGCGGTCGTGGTTACCCGAGCTCCTATGGACTCGAGTCGCCAACCCGGAGATAAATTCCGGATTCTTCTCACCCTGAAGCCCGTGAAGACCGAGGCGCCCCTGGAGCGTACGTCGTCCACCAATTCGCGGGTGACGCGCTGGAAGTCCAAGATTGCGGTGCTTGGACTATGAATCGCCCTGAGGCCGGTTGCGTGCGGCTCAATCTGCTTCAACTGCTTGTCGTCGAGCAGCTGGACGCCTTCGACGCCGTTCGCCAATCCGCGTTGATGAAGATCGGCGAGGACGGGCAACTCAGCTTCTTCCGTGGCGACGATCAGCTTTCCGCATCGTAGAAACGGCAAGTTGCGCGACACGCACAGCTCGGCCATCCGCCTCGCGCCTTCGACGCACAGCTGGGCCTTGAGAGAACCCGGTCGATAGTAAATGCCCGAGTGCAGCACTCCGCTGTTGTGCCCCGTCTGGTGCTGTCCGACGGTGCTTTCCTTCTCGAGCAACGCAACTTGAAGCGGCGGTCGCCGATTCAAAAGCTCGAAGGCAAGCGCGGCACCGACGATCCCACCGCCGACGATGACGACGTCGTAGTGTTGCTCCATGTGCAGAACTCAAGAGGCAGCCTGCAGCTGCCCCAACGAAGCCTCCAGACGGGGAAGCACGTCTTCACGCGTATAGCGAATCAAGTGTTCGCCTTTTATCGCGAGCGCCACCGCGCGGGCTCGAAAAGTAACCAACGCAGAAAATGCATGAACCGCGGGTCGGTTCACGCACGTTTTGCGACCATTTTTCAGCGAAGAGCTTTGCGAGCACCCTTTGACCGCGGTGGCCCGGGATGTGCTAGCCCGCGTATCCCAGAGCCCGCATGGCCGACCTTGAACAGACCACGAGCGCGCCGGCAATTCCGGAACGGCGACTGTTTGTCGAATTGTTCGCATGGGCCGGGCTGCTGGCCTCCGCGGGAATGGTCGCCTGGAACGGACTGCGATACCTCATCCCGCCGAACGTTCGCGCCAGGTTCCGAAAGGTATTTGTTGCCCAGCTCGCGCAACTGCCTACGGAGGACGTCCTGGAAACGGTGGACCTGCGCGGCCGACCGGTAGCGATTCGCCGCCGCGAGGGAGCATCTCCGTTGGCGATCTCGCTGGTCTGCACGCACCTGGGATGCCGCGTACATTGGCAGCCCAAAGAGCGCACCTTCCTGTGCCCGTGTCACATGGGGGTGTTCGACGACGAAGGCAGGGTTCGCAGCGGGCCACCGCCCGCCGCGCTGCCCCGTTACGACGTCTCGGTCGAGGCAGAAAACGTCTTCGTCCATCTGCCGGAGGACTAAGCGCGTGGGCCGAGTAGGATCCTGGCTGAAAGAGCGAGTGCCGGTCTCCCCGGAGGCGATCAAGGCGGCGGGGAACGAGCCCGTAGCCGGCCATTTGAAACTCTGGTGGTTTGCGCTGGGGGGAACGGCAGCAATGCTGTTCTTCGGACAGATCATCACCGGGCTGTTGCTTTGCGTTTATTACCAGCCCACGCCGGAGCGGGCCTGGGAGAGCGTGCGCTACATCACCGCGCAGGTTCCCTACGGTTGGTGGATTCGGTCGCTCCACAAATGGGGTGCGAATCTGATGATCGTAGCGGTTTCGCTCCACCTGATGCGGGTGTTCTTCTCCGGCGCCTATCGTAAGCCACGTGAGGTGAATTGGTTCATCGGCGTGACGCTCTTTCTGCTCACACTGGTGTTGGGCTTCACCGGGTACTCCATCGTCTATGAGCAGCTTTCGTACTGGGGAGCCACGGTGGCGGCCAACATCACCGAGTCGGTCCCAGTGATCGGCAAGGGTTTGGCTCGGACGCTGCGCGGTGGAGAACAGATCGGGGGACCTACCCTCTCCCGCTTCTTCATCTTGCACGCCGCGGTCCTTCCGATGCTGTTGCTGACGCTGTTTGCCGGGCACATTGCGCTGGTTCGGCTACACGGGGTCAGCGAATTTCCTCTCAAGGGACAACCCCACCCTGCTCCCTATCCTTTTTTTCCAGACCACCTTCTCAAGGAACTGGCCACCGGCTTGGCACTGATCACCGTGGTCACCTGCCTGTCGGTATTGTTCCCAGTGAGCGTCGGTCCACCGGCGGATCCAATCAACACGCCCGAGCACATCAAGCCGGAGTGGTATTTCTACTTCACCTTCCGATGGCTGAAGTTGAGCTCGCTCGGGATGGGAATCCTCGGCGTCACCGTGGCGGTCGGGGTGCTCTTTGCTTGGCCACTGATCGACGCTGCGATTCGGCGCCGCCGGCCGAACAGTGAGCTGTCGATTGCCTTTGGCGCGGCCGCGGTGATCGTCTTTGTCGTCTTCACGGTGTGGGAGGCCTTATCGTGACCCTCGAAGCGAAGCGCGCCATCGTTGGCGCCCTCGGTTTTCTTTTTGTCGGCTCCCTCGTGGCCGTCACCATTGTGGACGCCTCCAAGCACCGGGAGACCACTGGGCCCCGTCCTCCAGTGATCCCGGCGGATTCCAAAGGCTGCGTGGATTGCCACAGTCGGGTGACCCCACTGCAGTTCGCGCAGTGGTCGGCTTCCAAGCATGGAGAGCAGGGCATCGCCTGCCTCTCGTGCCACGGGGCCAAGCCCGAGGACCCGGACGGCTTCATGCACCATGAAGCCCGCATTTCCGCTCTGGTGACGCCGAAGGATTGCGGCGGTTGCCACGCCGCGGAAGCCAAGGGGTTTGCCCAAAGCGCGCACGGCCAGCCCAAGCCGGGGCTGGAAATTCACCTGGTCGCGGGACGTCCTGACCCCAAGACTTGGCCCCTTCCTCTGGTCGGGCGCCGTAATCCCGATGGCAGCGCCGGCTCGTGCACCACCTGCCACGGCCGCCACCGCTTCGAATTGGCGGACGCGCGGCAGCCTACGGTGTGCATGACCTGCCACCTTTCCGACGGGAGCGCCGAGGCCTGGCAGCGCTCTCCCCATGGTGGCTTCTTCCTGACATCGAGCTCACTGGAAACAGCGAAGGGCCCAAGCTGCACGGTTTGCCACATGGCTTCCCGAACTGGAGCGCCTACGCATGACGTCTCTGCCCGGGTGAGCTGGGCGATGGTTGATGGAAAATTGGCTCAGCGACCCGATGCCGACGCGCGCCGAGATTCGATGACCAGCACCTGCTTGCTGTGCCACGGCGGTCCGCTGGTGGAAGCGGCCTTCGATCGGATTGATGATACCTTCAACGCGGGGGTGCCATCGGTCAGTCCGCCTCCCACCGCTCCTTATTTGAAATCCCCCGCCGCCTGGCCCCACCTTTCTCCGGCGGATCGCTACGAGCTGGCGAAGATGCAGGGGAGGCTACCTAATGACCCCCGAAGCTCCGCACGACCTTGATGAGTCCGTCCACTTGCTCCGGTGTGAGAACGTCCTTGTATCCGTCCATCCCCTCCTTGCCGTCTGCTTTCTTCACCCCATTGAGGATGGCATTGCGCATTTTCTCGTCTGAATTTTCGCTCTGCCACTTAGCGTTCGTCATGTCCGGGCAGTGACTTTTGATGCCTTGCTCCGTTTGGCCCTTGCCGTCCGCGCCGTGGCACGAAGCGCACTTCGCCTTCCAGGTGCGGACGATTTTTGGATCTACCGGAGCCTCGGCGCGCGCCGTTCCCCACGCTATGGCGCCCGCAACCAGCGACGCAGCGATCAGTTCGACGCGTTTGTTCCAGCGAGAATGCATGTCGCCCTTCCTTTCAACTGAATTGAACGCAAATCCATATAAGAAATTTATTGCAAAGAAACGCGCAAACTTTGCGCAAATCGCAAGCGCTTTCCCAATACCGTAATCGGAAACCACTGGGTGTAACCCGCGTGGTTTGATGTCACGGGGGGAGCATGGAAGACCGGCTCCAGCAGCTTGAACAGAAGGTGGAGCTCCTCACGTCGAGAATGGAGCGCATTGAATCGCGGCTCGCGCTCGGCCCGACCACGGATTGGCCGCCGAGTCCGACCCCGGACGCAAGCGAGCCGGATTTGTCGGCCGAGTTTGCTCCCACGCGCGCCGCCTTCGCCCGCTGGATACCGCTGCTTGGGCGCACCCTGCTCGTTCTCGGAGGAGCTTTCCTGATTCGCGCTCTCAGCGACGGAGGAGCACTCCGACTCGAAGTCGGAATCGCCTCGGGGCTTGCGCTCGCCACTGCGTCGATCGGCCTTGCCCACCAGGCAAGCGCCCGGGGTCGAAGGACAAGCGCTCAGTTTCACGGCATCGCCGGCGCTCTGATTGGGTACCCGTTGGCCCTGGAAACGGCGACTCGGATGGGTGCACTCCCCGCGTGGGCAGCGATCGCACTCGTGGGCGCGTTGACGGCGTTGCTGCTCGTCCTCTCCCTGCGCGATCACCTTGCCAGCTTGGCTTGGGTGGGCACCGTGGCATGCCTCGGCAGTGTGGCGGTGCTGACGAAGGCTACCGATGCGCTGCAGGAGTTGACCGTGGTGACGCTGCTTCTGGCGGCCAGCACACTGTGGCTGTCCGAGGTTCGTCATTGGAGAGCCCTGCGGTGGCTACCGATGTTCGCAATGGACCTACTCGTTTTGCGCGGCCTGTTCACCACAGTTCGGGCTGGAGGCGCCGACCGCGGGCCGTTGATTTTGTCGCTGGTGTTTTGTGCCGCGGTGACCGCGCTCTCTTTGTTTTGGCTTGGCTACCGCAGCTGGCTTCGCGCCGTGCCCTTGGGCGCTTTCGAGGTGGCGCAAACCGTCATCGGCGTCGCCATTGGACTGATTGCGCTGGCCCAGCTCGGCCCGAGGTTCGGCTGGGGAATGGCGCCGGTGGGAGCGGTGGCATTCGCGCTGGCGGCCGCGTCGATGGCGGTTGCGCTCGTCATCGTTCCCAAAGAGCAAAATACGTTCGATTTTCTCTTCTACAGCGGAGCCGCGCTCGCCCTGCAGTTCATCGGCACGGTGTTTCTGATTCCAAATTCCGTGCGCGGGGTGTTCTGGACGGCGCTTGCTTGGGGAGCCGTCGTCCTGGTCCGCAGATTCCCGCGCCCGGCGCTGTGGGCCTATGCTGTGGTTCTGTGTTGTGCGGCCGCGATCGGCAGCGGCCTGGTGGAGATGTTTGCACAGGCACTGATCGCAGGCCGGGAGCAGGCTCCTCGCGCTTCAAACCTCGGCAGCGTTATCGTTTTTGTCCTTCTTCTCATCGTGTACCAAGCCGTTGCGAGCTCGCCGGTTCGACTCACGACTCGGGGTTGGTTCGAGCGAGGAATCGCAACCGCGCTCGCGTTACTGGCAGCACTCAGCACCGTCGCCTGGATTGTCCAGGGAGAGCGAGCCTTGCTGGGGAGCCGCGGCTCGGATCGCGCGTATCTGGCGAGCGCCCGAATGGCAGCGCTGATGGTGGTCGCCAACTTTTTGGCGTGGGCACGGCGCAGGCTGCCTCTGCCGGAGCTTGGATGGACTGCCTATGTTTTACTGGTAATGGGGGGCATCAAGCTGCTCGCAGAGGATATCCCCTATGGGCGCGCCGCAACTTTGGTGATTGCATTTGCCCTCTACGGGCTGTCGCTGATCGTCGTGCCAAGACTTACCCGGCAGGGTCCCGCTTCGGCCGAATCGCCCAAGTTGCAGGCCGCTGCCGCTGCGCCGGCCAAGCGGTGACTCCCGAATGGCTGACTGAGGGAGGCCGTCTAACTCAGGTCGGCTCTTCGGCGCGCGTTAGGCGAGCACGGACCTGTTCGGTCTCAGCGATAAGTTGCCGGAGCAACTCACCGGCCGGCTTGGCGCTGGCCATCGGCGCGCCTTGGCCAGCCCACATCGAAGCAAATTCTGGCCGCTGTTGGCGGACTGCTTCCTGCCGGATCTCCGCGGTAAGCAAGTTCTGATACGGATAAGGCAGGATCGCGCCGGCTCTTTCCACTTCATCCATGAAGCGATTCGAGAAGCCGCGCACCAGTTTGCCGGAAAACGCGCGGGTCAATCGAGTCGGGTCTTCGTTGTATCGCGCCAGAAGCGCTTTCTTGTGCAGCGCGTTCGCCCCGCTCTCCGGCGTCGCCAGGAATGCAGTGCCCAACTGAACCGCGGCGGCTCCCAGCGCAAAGGCGGCAACGATTCCCCGCCCGTCCATGATGCCGCCCGCTGCGACGACTGGGACCCGAACCACATCAACCACTTGCGGGACCAAGGATATGGTCCCAATCAGACTGCGCTCAGCCGGTGCGGCGAATGCACCCCGATGGCCGCCCGCTTCAGCGCCCTGCGCCACCACCGCGTCCACGCCGGTCGCTTCAAGTCGGCGCGCCTCCTCGACGGTGGTCGCCGAACCCATGACGATCGTGCCGATTCGGTGAAGCGCCCGCACCCTTGCTTCATCCAGCGCACCGAATGTGTAACTGAACACCGGAACCTTCTCCTCAACGACAACCCCGAACAGTGCGTCGAAATCGGGAGGCGAGCCCGGCCGCGAAGAGGTGGTCAGATGCAACTCACGGCGTATCGGCTCGAGCGCGCTGTTCGCGGCTTGCACCGCTGCCTCGTCCGGAGGTTTCTGAGGCTCGGGCATCAAAAGGTTAACCGCGAAAGGGCATTTGGTCCGAGCTCGGATCTCCCGAATCGCCGTTCGAAGTGCTTCGGGCGCGAGGTAACCGCCACCGAACGAGCCCAAGCCACCTGCTTCACAGACCGCGACCGCCAACTCGGCGGTGCTTGGTCCCCCGGCCATGGGAGCAAGAATGAGCGGGTACTCGACTCCAAGCCGCTTCGCCAACGCTGTGGGCCACATGACCTCACCATGCGCGGCTGGAGCCTTCGCCGCAACCCTTGAGGCGTTTACCTGACACATGAGCAATACTCACTGCCGGCTGCCGCTGCTCATGAGCGGACTTCGCTTTGATATCATTGCCCTTGCATCGCAGCGTCCTGCTGATGGCAACCCTCGCCCTTTTCGCGCTGACGCTGTTTCTCAGCGCCGCATTGCTTTTCTCGGTGCAGCCGATGGCCGGGAAAATGATCCTACCCCTGCTGGGTGGCTCGGCAGCAGTGTGGAACACCTGCCTGGTCTTCTTTCAAGCCACTTTGCTCGCCGGTTATCTCTATGCGCACGCGACCACCTCTCGATTGGGCCCGCGCCGCCAGGCGGCACTTCACGCGGCCGTTCTGCTGCTTCCATTTTTCGTCCTTCCGATAAGCATTCACGCCGGGTCGACAGCGAGTTCGCCCTCCCCAGGGCTGGTGGTAACGCGAATTCTCCTCGGGTCAGTGGCGTTGCCGCTTTTCTTGGTATCCGCGAGCGCGCCATTGCTTCAGCGCTGGATAGCAGCCACGTCCCACCCCGCCGCGCGGGACCCCTACTTCCTCTATGCCGCAAGCAACCTGGGAAGTCTTTTCGGTCTGATCGCTTATCCCTCACTGATTGAGCCGCACCTTGCGCTGGTGATGCAAGCCAGGGTCTGGGCCTTCGGCTACGGCTTACTGGTGATCTCGACGCTCGCCTGTGCAGCGGTAGTTTGGCGATCGGTACCGGCGATACGGACGATCTCGGTTGAGAAATCGCCGACCCGCATCAGTTGGTTCCAGCGCGCACGTTGGATCGCGCTCGCTTTCGTTCCATCCAGCCTGATGGTTGGAGTGACGACTCAGATCACCACCGAGCTCGCCGCGATTCCGCTCCTCTGGATAATCCCCCTCGGCATTTATCTGATCAGCTTCATCGTCGCCTTTGCGGGTCTGCCGGCAAAGACACTTCGCATCTTCGCCTGGCTCACACCTGCATTGATACTGCTGACAATCTTCGCCTTGCGCTCCGGACTCCTCAGCCTCGTGTCCACCATGATCCTGGATTTCGTCACTCTGTTCGCGGTGGGGATCGTCTGCCACGGACAACTTGCCGCGGGCCGTCCCAGCGCGGGGCATCTCACCGAATTCTATCTCTGGCTTTCGGTGGGTGGCGTTCTCGGCGGTCTTTTCAATGCGCTGATCGCCCCAATGATTTTCAACAGCATTGTGGAGTTTCCCCTGGTGCTGGTGCTGGCGTGCCTGCTCTTGCCCTCGGGCGAGCGCCCGGCCGCGAGCCTTCGAGTTCCTCTGGATGTCGCGGCAGCGGCAACCACTGGATTGCTCTGCTATGGGCTGGTCTGGCTCGCAGCCGACAGTGGCCTGAGATTCGGATCAGTGGCCGCGCTCACCCATGCGAGTCCAAACACGATCCGCACTCTGCTCATCTTCGGCGTCCCTTCCCTGTTTTGCTATGGGTTCGTGAGCCGACCGGCACGATTCGCTCTTGCGATGGCATCCTTTCTAGTCGTCACGAGCGTCGGATTGGGCACGCCACCTCTGTATCAGACGCGTGACTTCTTCGGCGTGCTCACGGTGCGCCGGCTCGAGTACGAGCAATCTCACGTCCTGATCCATGGCAACACGCAACATGGAAAGCAGTTTCTCGATGCGGCGCGACGAAGCGAGCCATCCATCGTCTACCATCGCGCTGGTCCAATCGGCGAGTTGATGGCAGCCTTCAACGGCACCGGGGCACGGCCACTCGGCATCATCGGACTCGGAGCAGGTTCGCTCGCCACCTACGCTGCGCCCGGTCAAAAGCTCACCTATTACGAGATCGATCCCAAGGTGCTCGAGGTAGCCGAGGATTCACGGTACTTCACATTTCTCAAAGACGCGCAAGCCCGCGGAGTTCAGGTGGACGTCGTTCTCGGCGATGCGCGGCTTCGGCTCGCCGATGCACGCCGGGATCAGAAGTACGGAATGCTGATAGTCGACGCGTTCAGTTCAGACGTCATTCCGCTGCACCTGATTACACGCGAGGCGGTGGAGCTCTACCTGGACAAGTTGGAGCCGGATGGCCTGCTCATTTTCAACGTTTCCAATCGCCACTTGAGCCTGCCGCCGGTGTTGGGCAACATCGCAGCCGCGGAAAACCTCGCCGCGGTGGTGAAGCAGGACGGCGCGGATGAGCGGATCGGCCGCCAGGCTTCGACGTGGGTGGCAATCACCCGAGACCCAAAGGTCCTGGTGCCGCTCTTACAGCTCCAGCGCGGGGGCTCGGCGCGCGGAAAATGGCGTCTGTTGCAACCTTCGCCACGCCTCGAAGTGTGGAGCGATGACTTCTCGGATCTGCTGAGCGTCTTCAAGTGGGCTTCGTGAGATATAGCTCGAAGCATGAAAGACCCTCAGCCCACCCGACGACCCCACCGTCGCCTCGGCCGTGTCGTACTGGGCCTTGCGACAGCGGTCATCTTGCTTCTTGTCTTGAGCGCGCTTTGGGTACGTCGGCAGGTGGTGGGCAGTCTCCCGCAGCTTGATGGAGAGCGGGCACTGCCTGGTCTACAAGTGGCGGTTCGCATCGAGCGCGACGAGCGGGGCGCGCCCACAATCCGCGGTGCCAACCGGCTCGATGTGGCACGCGCTCTCGGTTTTGTTCACGGACAGGATCGCTTCTTCCAGATGGATCTGCTGAGGCGCTCCGCCGCGGGAGAGCTGTCCGAGCTCTTCGGTCGCGCAACCATCGCTCGGGATCGAACCATCAGAGTACATCGCTTCCGGTCGGTTGCCCGTCGGGTCCAGGAAATGGCGGCCGCGGAAGATCAGGCGCTCGCACAGGCGTATGCCGAGGGGGTGAACGCCGGCCTGGCGGCGCTCACCTCGCGCCCCTTCGAATACCTGCTACTGCGAGTCGCGCCGGTGCCCTGGAAACCCGAGGATTCGACTCTGGTGCTGCTCGCCATGTTCATCCAGCTGCACGACGCTGCCGGGCGGCGCGAATCGAGCATCGGGGTAATGCACGATCTGCTGCCCCCGAAGCTGGTTCAGTTTCTCCTTCCCGCGGGGACCGAGTGGGATGCACCCTTGATTGGCGAGCCCGCCGTGCAGGCGCCGGTTCCCGGACGAGACGTCTTCGACTTGCGAACCGCGTCCCTCTCTGCACCACCTCCTCTCCTGCGCCTGAGCGAATCGGATCGCGATGACCCGTTGGAAGCACTCGGCAGCAACAACTGGGCAGTTGCGGCCGCCCACTCATTGAATGGACGAGCGCTGATTGCCAACGACATGCACCTGAGCTTGAGCGTCCCGAACACGTGGTACCGGGTCACTTTGATATGGCCCGCGCGCTCCGGCGGTGAAAACTGGGTTTCCGGCGTCACGCTGCCTGGCACGCCAGCGGTCTCGGTGGGCAGCAATCGATCCGTGGCGTGGGGATTTACCAACAGCATGGGCGACTGGAATGACCTGGTGATCATCGAGACCGATCCCACCGACTCGACCCGCTACATCGCCCAGGGCGGTTCCCGGCCGTTCGACCGCCATAGCGAGCGCATTGCGTCAAAGGCGTGCCGGACGAAACCGTGGAGGTCCTCTCGACCATCTGGGGGCCGATCGTTGACCGGGATCATCGGGGACGCCCGCGTGCACTGCGCTGGACGGCGCATGACCCAGAGGCGATCAATGCGTCGCTACGACTGCTGGAAGAAGCAAAAACGCTCGACGAGGCACTGGCCATCGCCCAGCAGTCCGGGATCCCTCCGCAGAATTTTGTCTGCGCAGATGCCACAGGTCGGATCGGCTGGACGCTGACCGGAAGGATTCCGCGAAGAATCGGCTTCGACGGGGAAGTACCCACCTCCTGGGCTGACGGGACCCGGCGCTGGGACGGGTGGCTCCGCCCTGAAGAGTACCCGAGGATCGTGGATCCCCCCTCCGGGCGACTGTGGACAGCCAATGCCCGCGTTCTCACCGGCACCGCTTTGGCAAAGCGGGAGACGGTGGATACGCCAACGGCAATCGCGCGCGGCAAATTCGCGACGCGCTGATGGCGGTGGAGCGAGCCACTCCCGAAGCGATGATGCGCATTCAGCTGGACGATCGAGCGTTGTTCCTTTCGCGCTGGCGCCAGGTGCTACTGGATGCGCTCAGCGAAGTTGCGACGGCGAACCATCCGAAGAGACGGGAATTGAAGGCTTTGGTGGAAAACTGGGGCGACCACGCTTCCGTCGACAGCGTTGGTTATCGCGCGGTGCGAACCTTTCACGAAATCCTCGAACGGCAAGTCTTTGGAGCATTGACCGCGCGCTGTCTGGTCGCGGACCCGCGGTTTGACTTCTTTTACGCCGCACGCCAGCGCGAGGGCCCGCTTTGGAAGCTCATCACCGAGCGGCCAATTCACCTGCTCTCTCCCAAGTTCCAGGGCTGGGACGAGCAGATCCTCGCTGCGATCGACGCGACGCTGGTCTCGCTTGCCTCGGAGGGTCCCGAGCTGGCCAAACGAACCTGGGGAGAACGAAACCGCAGTCGGATTCAACATCCCTTCAGTCGGGCAATGCCCTTGCTCCGGCGGCTGCTCGACATGCCTTCCGAACCGCTCCCAGGCGATGTGAACATGCCACGGGTCCAGGCACCAGATCAGGGAGCGTCGGAACGACTGGTGGTTACCCCCGGTCTCGAGGAGATGGGGCTCTTCCACATGCCCGGCGGCCAGAGCGGCCACCCCTTTTCACCCTATTACCGCGAGGGTCACGACGCTTGGGCACATGGCCAGGCTATGCCGTTCTATTCCAAGGTCGTTGCTCACCGCCTGACCCTAGTTCCCGCAGCGTCGCCCTAACACAGCGTTGGGATTTACCACGGCAAGTATTCGGCACTGGGATTTTCAGCGGTGCGGATGCCGGTGGTGAAGGTCTGGAACATGCGGGTGATCATGTACCAGGGGTGAATGCACGTGCGGGTGGGAGTGCGGCTCAGTCACCGGTCCCAGATGTTGATGCTGGTGATGCTCGTCGTGCACATGCAGATGCTCGTGCTCCAACTGTTCATGGCGATGAAGGTGCTGATGGTGCTCCAGGGCCAAGGTGGCGACACCCACGATCATCAGCGCAGCGGCGAGCAGAGTCAGCAGGTTGGGCCGATCTCCGAGCAAGGGAACGGAGAGAACCGCGCCGATGAAGGGAGCCGTTGCGAAAATCGCTGCTTGCCGCGCCGCTCCCAAGACGCGCAAGGCTTGCATGTTCAGAACCAGGCTCAGACCGTAGCTGAAGGCCCCCACCAGTAGCGCCGCGGCCGTCAAACCTGCAGGGGGAAACGGCACCTTGGTGGCAAGTGCGATCAGCAAAACGCAGGCACCAGCGCCCAAGCCTTTGACCTGTATCACCGCAACCGGGTCGCGAAGGCTGAGCTGTTGACTCAAGTTGTTGTCGATCGCCCAGCAGAGGCATGCGGCGGCGACCGCGACTGTCCCCTGCCACTCGCCCGCGAATCCGCCCGGTTGCCATCCCAACAACATCGCACCCAGGACAATCGCGGCCGCGCCGGCTGTCTGGCGCTTTCCCAGGTGCTCCCGGAAAAAGAGCACCGCGATCGCGATCGTCAGCGGCGCTTCCAGGTTCAGCAGAAGCGAACCCGCCAGGCCCGAGAGTCGGCTCAGGCCGATGAGCATCAGGACCGGACCGAGCACGCCTCCGAACGCCACCATCGCGAAGAGAAGCCACCAATCCCGAGGACGCAGCGGCGCCTCGCGCGACGAGCCGCTGCTGGCTCGGCGGATGATCCGTGCCAGAGTTAGACCCAATCCAGCTCCCAGATAGAGGAGCCCCGAGAGCGGCAACAAACCGACCCGAGGCAAGAGCAGCTTCGCAATCGGCGGGCTGCAGCCAAACAGCGCAGCCGCGGCGATTCCCAGCGTCACGCCACGACGCTGAGCGGCGGCTTGTCCGGCTTCACCCATTCCAAGGACGTTGGAGCGAGATCATTTGCTTGGCTCTAAGTTTACGCCGACGACCGCCGGCACAACCGGCAAGACGATGTGGGTCGGATGCTCTGGGTCATGATACACGCTGTTTTGGGCGATCGCCCACCGACGTTGCTGACCCAAGGGCTCGCCGGTATTTGGGTTGACGTCGAAGCGTGGAAAGTTGCTGCTGGAGATGTCGAGCCGGATCCGATGCCCGCGTTTGAAAACCAGCGACGTCGGATACATTTCGATTGTGAATTGATACACCTTGCCCGGGCTTCATCAACGTTGCGTGCTCGAGGGAGTCGCGGTACCGGGCACGCACGATGCTGTCGCCCACGTTCAACTGCACGCCCGCCGGAAAATCGACGTTCGGCGGATAGACGTCAACCAGCTTCGCGGTGAAGTCCGTATCGGGAGCGCTTGAGGCGGCCCAAAGCTTGACCACCAGGCGTCCGGTGACCTCGAGATCTTGGTCCAGAGACGCGCTCTGGAAGACCAGCACATCCGAGCGCGCCGAAAGAGGCCGGGTATCTTCACAGGTCCAGATTTCCGCTCGACAGCGTTGATCCATGGCGCCCAAATTGAGCAACTTGCCATGTGAGGAGATGTTTCCCCCGAGGGTCGGCACTGGTCGGCGAGGATCGAACGAATAGGTGGTGGGAGAAGACGCCTTTGGCTTCGTCTTTGAGAGGCTTCCATCTTCGTGGGCGTAATACGGAGTGTTCAGGGCTCGCGAGAGCGGCCATTCTCGTTCCTCCCTCCAATGACCCCCGACGAAGACTCGACCCTCGGCGGTCTTGTGCGCATCGCCCCCGCCCATCACGAAGATCCGCACTGGTGGCTCGCGATCCACGCCGTTGTTAGCGCCCTTGAGCCAGCGTTCGAACCACTGGAGGCGCAACGCATTGAAGTCGATCGCCGCGGTGGGGCCGAACTCCGCCTCGCCACCATAGCTGCGGGTCTGTCCGCCGTGGGTCCACGGTCCCGCAATCAGGCGCTGAAGGCTCTTTTTTGTCTTGGCGAGCTCGACGTAGTTGAGGTTCGCCACCGGTGCTCCCCACGAGTCATACCAACCCGTGACGTGATACACCGGAATGTCTTTGTATTCGCGAATGTGGTCCACCACACTCGCTCCCATGTCTTTCCAGTATGCATCGTAGTCCCCGTGCCGCATCGCTTCGATGAGCCAGCGCTCATAGTCCGGGGCAAACCGAAGCGGCGTGGTGCCTGGCCACAAAGGCAATCCGCGAGCGTACTCGTGAACCTGGTTTGCCATCTCCTCGAGTGCTGGCACGGACGCCGGGTCACTCGCCGCTCGCACCGCCGACGCTTTGGCGTTGGGGCCCAGGTTGTTCGGATTGCCCAGGGTCAGAATCCAGTTCAACCACCGCAGCTCGAACGCGCCGTTGTGTCGAATGCCATAGCGGCCATAGTTGGACATTGCGTCCACCGGAATCATCGCCTTGAGATGAGGTGCGTTCGCGATCGCCAGCGCGTGTTGAGTGCCTCCCGGATACGAGGTGCCCACGGTTCCGATTCCACCGTCGGACCACGGCTGCTCGCCGATCCACTTGGCGGTGTCGTAGCCATCCGCTCCGTCGTCACGATGGGGACGCCAATTGCCTCCCGATCCGAACCGACCGCGGACATCCTGAGCGACAGCGACAAAGCCCCGAGGTACGAAATAGCTCGCCCAGCTATCGGAGCCGGCTTTGTTGTAGGGGGTGCGCTCTAAAATGGTCGGGAATTTGCCGGGTGCGACGGTGCCTTCGCGGCCCGGAAGGTAGACATCCGTGGTCAGCTTGACGCCGTCGCGCGCGGTAACCATCACGTTTTTGCGAACGATGATCTCGTACGGCTCCTCCGCCCGGCCCGATCCGGCGGCGAACAGCACAGTAAGCGCCACCGTCGCGCAGCGAGGAAGGAACAGACACCTCATCGGATCGCCGACTGCGGCTACTCCTCGAGGTTGTCGCCGTCCCCCCGCGGGATCCGGGCGCGAATCCTCGACACCGTCCAGCGCTGTACCTGCGCGCACCATTGCGAGTCCACGGCCGGCGGCAGCCCGAACAGCCGCAAATCCAGCGCAAGATTGGTTACGTAAAGAAATTCGCCGCTGAACACCAGGCTGGCGGGGAAAAGAAAGCCGATGGGCCTGCCCTGTCGATCGATGCCGTCAAAATCGCCGAGCTTGGCAATGACTTTTCCGGTGGGATCGACAATCACGATCTCATCCGCCTGGTTGGCCGCGACCCAGAGGTTGTCGTCGCGATCAATGATTAGTCCGTCGGCTCCATTGATGCTGTTGACAAACACGCTTGGCGTACCAGGAGAGTGGGTGAGCCGATCAAAAGGAATCTGGATTACCGTGTCGTCCCCGGTGTTGGCGACAAAGAGGATGGTCTTCGCGTTATTGAAGTTCAGACCGTTGGCCCCGAATGGTGGAAACCCAGTGGTTCGCAACAGAGGATGGTTCACCCACGGGATCACGTTGCCGCCGGCGGCATCGGATCTCCAAATGATTCCAAGGAAAGAATCGGAGACATAGACGTGCCCGACATCGTCGAATGTCAGCGCGTTGAGCCCAGTGCCAGTTGCGGGCGGAGCGAAAAACACGGTGGAATTCCCGCTGTGCGGATCCACCCGAAGGACTTTTCCATTTCCGAAATCGAGGACCAGAAGCTCGCCGGTCATCGGATGGAAAGCGAGGCCGAGTAGCAGGTTGCTCGAGTTTGCGACGCGAACGTCACGCAGCAGATCTCCGTCGCGTCCGAATACCACCACGTGGCCGGGTGGACTCGAAGTGACGCCGAAGGTGGCGGCATAGATGTTTCCCTGAGCATCGGCGGTTATCCCCTCCGGGTTCACCACCCCGTCCGGCAGCACCCCGAAAGTTGTCACCCGGCTGCGATCCCAGCCATTGGCGCCGACAATCGGCGCTAGCAGCACAAAGGCCAAAAACAGCCGCTTGAGTGAATTGATCATGTTGTCCCCCGTGAAAGGCTTCGCCGGTGCGGCGAGCCGCGCCGAGGAGGTTAGGGAGCACCGTCTAAGGCTGTCAATCCGATCCCTGGATTTCACGTTGACATCAAGGACGGATCGTGGCAGCCCGCGCGTTCGGAGGCCTTCTATGACGACACGCTCCGGAACGACTCGCCGCGGCTTTCTCAAGGCTTCGGCATTTGCTTTGGCTGGTCTGGGCATCGCTCCCCGTGCTCTGGCGGCGCCAAAACTAAACCTGAAAAAACCGATCAAGATCGGCTGCCAAACGATCCTCTCTGGCCCGCTCGGCGGGTACGGCGAATTCATGCGCAAGGGCGCCCTCTTGGCGATGGAGGAAATCAACGCCCAAGGCGGGATCGGCGGCAGCCCGATCGAGGTCAACTTTCGGGACGAGGAGCTCAAGGTCGACGTCGGGGTTAAGAACGCTCGCTACTTCGTCGACGACTGGGGTGCGGATTTCTTGATTGGGATCGATTCCAGCGCGGTTGCCCTGGCGGTCGGGGAGATCATGCCGAGCCTCAACCGAATCTTGATCGTCACCCACGGGGCGACCGAGAAGTACAACGAGGATCTCGTGTACAAGAAGAAAATCCGGCAGTGCTTCCGGATCAGCGTCCCGGTGTACCAAGACGGGATCGCGTCCGCGATGGTGGCCAAGGATTTCCCGGTGAAGAAGTGGGCGACCATTTCGCCTGACTACGAATATGGCAAGACTTCCTGGAAGATGTTTCGCGCCACCTTGAAGGCGCTCAAGCCGGATGTCGAGTTCGTGGGCGAGAGTTTCGCCAAGTTCGGCACCGTCGACTTTTCAAGCCACATCAGCAAGGTGATGGCCACCGGCGCGGAGGCGATCTTCTCCACCGAATGGGGCGGTGAAGCGGTTACCATGGTCAAGCAGGCGAAGCTGTTCAAGGTATTCGATCAGACCAAAGCGTTCATGTGCCCGATGGGTGCCGCGATGGATGTGCTTCAAGGACTCGGCCCTGACTATCCCGACGGCGCTTGGGCCTCCGGGCGCTATTACTTCCTCTACCCGGAATCGGCTGAAAACCGCCGCTTCGTCGAGGCGTTCCGCAAGAAGTGGAATTCCTATCCAAGCTACGTCTCCGAGACTTCCTATGCGGCGCTCTATGCGATCAAGAAAGCCGTGGAAAAGGCGAAGACCCTGGACATTGATCACGTGATTGAAGCGTTGGAGGGCTTAGAGGTTTCCCGGCCCGCGGGCCCCTGCGTGATCCGAAAAGAGGACCATCAGGCGGTGTACACGGTTCCCTGGGGCCGGATTCGCCACGATCCCAAGTACCCGATGCCGATTCTGGGCGATCTCCGAGTCATTCCCGCCGACGAGTACTACCGAAAGCCGCCATTTCCTCCCCTTGAGGCCTGAGCGCCTCGGTGCTGCTTTTTCAAGGTTTGGTCGGCTTAACCGAGGCGATGTACCTGTGGCTGGTGGCTGCCGGTCTGTCGTTGATCTTCGGCGTGATGCGGGTGCTGAACTTCGCGCACGGCAGCCTTTACATGCTGGGCGCCTATCTCACCTATGCAGCGCTCAGAGTTGACGGCGGCAGTTTTTGGATCGCTTTGCTGATCGGGCCACTGCTGGTGGCCGCAGTGGGATGGGTTTTGGAGTTTGGATTTTTGCGGCGCGTGTATCGCGTCGATGAGGCTTTCCAGCTGCTCCTCACCTTTGCCTTCGTCCTGATCTTCGATGATTTGGTGAAGCTGGTATTCGGTCCCGTTTACCAGTCCCCACCTACTCCCAAAGGGCTATCCGGCGCGGTGTCTGTCGCCGGCTCCATCCTTCCCGTGTACCACCTGTTCATCCTGGGCGTGGGCGCAGCGGTTGGGGTCGGGCTATGGCTCCTTCTGGAGCGCACCCGGTTCGGTTTGATCATCCGCGCTACCGCGGCGGATCGAGAGATGGCCCGCGCCCTGGGCGTGCGCTCTTCTCGCCTGTTTACCGGTGTCTTCATCTTCGGGGCCTGGCTTGCCGGTTTGGGGGGCGCGTTGTCGATCCCGGTTCGCGCCATTTCGCCGGGAATGGGAGAGCTGATCATCATCGAGGCCTTCGTGGTGGTGGTGCTGGGTGGGCTCGGAAGTCTGCGGGCGCGTTTCTCGGAGCAGTGGTGATCGGGCTGTTGCACGCCTATGGGCTCCTCTACCTTCCGGTGTTCGAGCTCGCGCTCGCTTACGTAGTGATGGCGGCAGTGCTGATTGTGCGGCCTCGCGGCTTCTTCGGAGTCCGCGAAGCTTGAGAGCGGCGAAGTGAAACGCACCGCCATCGTCCTTTCCCTGGCCGGGATTGCCGTGCTGCTGGTTCCAGCGCTGTTTGGCTCGTTCGCCCAGTATCTGATGCTGAATATTCTGCTGCTGGCGCTGTTCGCGCTCTCGTTCAATTTGCTCTTTGGCACCACCGGCTTGCTTTCGTTCGGGCAAGCTGCGTTCTACGCGGGGGGCGCTTACGTCGCCGGGCTGCTCTTGCGGGCGCAGATACCGCTCCTTCCCGCGGTGATGATCGGCACGCTCGCCGCCGCCGTGATGGCGGCGATCGTCGGCGCATTTTGCGTCCGACACACGCGAATCTACTTCTCGATGCTCACCCTCGCCTTCGGAATGTTCGTTTATGCGATCGTCTGGAAATGGAGCGACGTCACCGGTGGCGACGATGGGCTGATCGGCATTCCTCGGGGAAGGCTCGGGCTTGCCGGTCCAATCGATCCAAACCTCGGCCCTTTGTCGCATTACTATCTTTTCGTAGCGGTGCTGGTGTTCGCGTCGGTTGCCGTCCTGTACCGACTTTCGACGTCTCCTTTTGGACTCACTCTGCGGTCGATTCGAGAAAACGCCGAGCGCGCGGAATTCAGCGGCATCCGAGTGCGCCGCACTATTTTCATCGCCTTCGTGGTGGCGGGTCTCTTCGCCGGTCTGGCGGGGGCCCTCTTGGCGCCTCTGGAGCAAACCGTCTCCCCTTCCGCGGCGCACTGGACCAAGTCCGCGGAGCCCGTGATGGCGACGCTGATCGGCGGGCCTTTCTCGTTTACGGGACCGATCGTGGGCGCGGTGGTTTACCTGGGACTCAAGGAGCTGATCGTTCGCTTCACCGAGTATTGGTTGCTGGTGTTCGGGTTGGTGCTTCTGGCCACCGTGCTCTCGTTCAGGGGCGGTCTGGTCGGCGCGCTCGAGAGCTTGGCCAGGAAAGGCCAATGAGCGCGCTGCTGCAAGTGGAGGGCCTTCGCAAGTCATTCGCTGAGTTCACCGCGGTAGCGGGCGTCGATCTCTCCATCCCCGAGGGGGGAATCACTGCAATCATCGGCCCCAACGGCGCCGGCAAAACGACCTTCGTCAACGTCCTCACCGGCAAGTTGATGCCAGATGCCGGTCGGGTTTCCTTCGCCGGCTCCGACATCACGACTCTGCCAACCAGCGCCCGGGTGCGCGCCGGCATCTCACGGACTTTTCAGGTCACCAACATTTTTCCGCGCCTTTCCGTCGAGGAAAACGTCTCCGTTCCGCTGCTTGCCTCGGCTGGCACCGCCTTGAATCCATTCGCCCAGATCGCGACCATGGTGCAGGTTCATCAGGCGGCGACCCACCTTTTGGCTGAGGTCGGGCTCGAGGCTCGTGGAATCGTTCCCGCCGCTCAGCTTTCCCACGGCGATCGCCGGCTGCTGGAAATCGCGATGGCGCTGGCCACTTCGCCGCGGCTTTTAATGTTCGACGAACCTACCGCGGGGATGGGATCTGGCGAACGCGAGCGCGTGCTCGGCCAAATCCGACGGCTCGCGGCCGGTGGGAAGTTGACCATCCTCTTGATCGAGCACGACATGGAGCTGGTGTTTGGGCTCGCGACCCGAATCGTCGTCCTCCATCAAGGAAAAGTGATCGCCGATGGGCCGCCGCAGCAGATCCGGGAAGACCTCCGGGTGCGTGACATCTACTTGGGTGAACCCCTGGGAGCTCCCTCCGAGCGCCCGCCTACCGCGCCCGAATCGGCTCCGCTGCTTGAAGTCGAGCGTCTCAACGCGGGGTATGGTCTCGCGCACATCCTCAGGGACGTGAGCTTCACCGTGGCGAAAGGCGAGATTGTCGCGCTGCTCGGCCGAAACGGCGCGGGGAAGACAACGACGTTGCGCAGTCTCGCCGGGCTCAGCCCGCCCCAACTGCTCGACTCCACGCCTTCGATTCGTTTCTTTGGGCGCTCCGTTGCCGGTCAACCCCCAGAGGCGCTGGCAAAGCTCGGCGTAAGCTACGTCCCCGATGATCGGCGCATCTTTCCCGATTTGACTGCGCGAGAAAATCTACAAGTGCCGGTGCTGGCTTTGGGTCGCCAGAGCAAGCGCTGGACGACCGAGCGAATCAATGAGGTCTTCCCGCCGCTGGCGGGGCTATGGGAGCGAAAGGGCCGAAATCTCTCCGGGGGAGAGCAGAAGATGCTGGCGATCGCCAGAGCGCTGGTGGCGGACCCCACCCTGCTGCTGCTGGACGAGCCCTCGGAGGGGCTGGGACCACGGGTCGTCCAGGTGCTGGTGGATGCCCTCGGTCAGGTCCGGGACAGCGGCGTAACGGTCTTGCTTGCCGACCAGAACCTGCAGTTCGCGAGGCTGGTCGCGGACCGCGCGCTGGTGATGGAGCGTGGGCGCCTGGTACACCGAGCCTCGCGCCAGCAGCTGGTGGTGGACGACCCGACGCTGCGGCGATTCCTGGCGGTCTAATGAAGGCCGGAGCGCCCCGTCATACTCGAGAGTACGGATCCGCGGCGTCTAAATTCAAACGCGTGTACATGTAAAGGAACATGGCGCGGCAGAGACAGCGGAACGAAATCTGGATAGGTATTGGGCTCGCGCTCGGAACGATTGGAGCTTTCTTCACACTTCCAAGGCTCAAGTTTTTAAGATCCGCTCACCGGGCGTGGGGCGTCGTCGTCGATCAGGGCGTGAGGCCAAGAACCGACGATTACCAGGTGTTCATCGACTTTTTCAGTGGCGGCAACACCCGGCGACGCTTCAGCACACCGGGTCAAGTGTATCAATACAGCAATGGCGACGTGGTTCCACTGCTCTATGATCCCCTCGATCCGCGCCACGTTGTGGTGGACCGCTTCTGGTCAATATGGACCGTGTGGGGTCTCCTGCTTTTGGTGGGACCAGCGCTCTGCATCGGCGCCTTGTTCCTGCCTTCTCGCAGACATCGCGCGTGATAGTTTCCGAAGCGGTCATCGCAACGGAGTGCCGAGTGCGTGTCGTAGTCTCCAAATGCCTCGTCGGCCTTCTGGTCTTCGCGCTCGCTCACGCTTCCGCGGTTTACGCTCAAGTCTCTCCGCGACCGACGCTGGCCTATTCGCCAACTCGCGCTCCCCACGCGATGGTCGCTTCCGCCGACGAAGC
>Ga0126369_10000387_pt1 | contig 28746 bp, 26 predicted proteins | sample PanSoiMetaPlot_1_FD_109646 | JGI IMG/M metagenome (GOLD analysis project Ga0126369, IMG submission 109646) | Tropical forest soil microbial communities from Panama - MetaG Plot_1 | ecosystem: Environmental > Terrestrial > Soil > Tropical forest > Bulk soil | place: Panama | collected 2016-02-17
ACCAAACGGCGAGTATCTATTCCCTGCCCTCTGGGGACCGGAGTCCTTCAATATCGGCGCCGGCATGGCTCGACTGAGTAACGCCGCTGGGTTCGTCAAGCGCAACATGCCTCTGGCGCAGGCGACGTTGAGCGATGCCGACGCCATCGATGTGGCCGCGTACTTCATCAGGCAGCCCCGGCCAGACTTTCCCGCAAAGGCTCGAGACTGGCCGAAGGGCGGCAAGCCCGACGACGCCCCGTACTGACGCTCGCCGCGAGTGAGCGTTGACGACGACCGAAGGCCGCACCGGACAGGCATAGCGCGTCCGTCCGGTACGGCCCCACGACCTCAGTGCTGAGCGACGAAGACCTACCGGTCCTCGTGCTCGTGCTTCAGTTGCTGCGGGGCGAACCCGGGCAGATCGGTGTCGTCGAAGGCGAACACGAACCACGCATTGGGATTGTCGAGGCCACCGACCACCGCGTTGTAGTCGTTGTCGTTCGCGATGTATAGCGTGTGCTTGACCCGGCCGCCCATGACGACATCCTGGCCGAACGCGAGCCCTTCGATCTTGGCTGGCACCTTGTTGGTCGTGATGCCATGCGCGCCGAGGACGGCGACGACGTCGAGAAACAACGTCTTCGCCACGGCGTGGGGCGCGAGATTGGCCTCGCCGGTGACGCCGCTGACGTCGGTGGCGCCCTGCAGATCGATGAGGAAGATCTGCTTCACCTTGGCATTGGATCCGTCGCCCAGCCCCTTGCCGTCACGCTCGTCGACCAGGAACTGGTGATCGTTGACCGCGAGAATCTCGCTGACACCCGAGCCGGTCGTCAGCGTGTACGCGTATTCGCGGGTCCGACCGCTGCCGATGTCGATGCTGACGATCCGAACGGTCGGCCCGCCGTCCTGGATCAGCGCGTTTTGCATGATGCCCACCAGCCGTCTGCCATCCGGGGTGATGGCCAGCCCTTCCATGCCCTTGTTGGCCACCCGGCCGGAGGTGTTGCCACTGATTTCCTCGGCGCCGACCGAGCTCAGACGGCTGACCGCGAACTTCCCCGGCAGCGTGAACGCGCGAATGCGCCGACCGCTCTCGCGATCGAACTCGTAGACGTACGGGCCGTACTCGTCGGAGATGAACACGCTGCGCCCGTGGTTGGACACTCGAATGCCCTCTGGGTCGAGCCGCGCGTTGGCCGGATTCGTCGAGCTCTCGGCGGGATCGAAATTGTCCGAGCGTCCCGTGAAGTAATGGGTGTGGTCAACGGCATTCAACGCGGGCGCCCCACTGCCCAGGCCGACACCGGCGCCGGTGCCGTAGACCAGCGGAGTCTTGCTGGACAGCAGCGTCGTGTTCACGAGCATCGGCGTCAGGGTGAATGGAAGCGGCGAGCCGGCGTCGCTGGGCGCCAGACTGAGGTTCAGCGTGTGAAAACGGACGATATAGGACGCCGTGTCGTCCACCGCGCTGTTGTAGGCCTTCGCGTTCGGCCCGCGGTCGGGCAGCGCGAGGAAGGTGTTGCCGCCCGCATACGCCAGGCCCGAGCCCATTCCGCCGAGTCGATTTCCGGGGATGCCGTTTTCCAGCGGAGCCGCGGTTTCGATCGCAAAGTCTTCGTAGGTGCCGCTGATGCTGCCCGACGCGATCAAGTCGACCGCGGCATCCGCAAGCCCCGCGAACGGCGAGACAAGGGACAGCAAGACGACGAGCAGCAACACGCTGCGGGACCCCCTCGTGATGATGGTCGTGCAGATCATTCACGTCCCCCCGGGGCGTTCGGGTTTCACGGCGCGACGCCGGACCGAGCCGCACGTCGAAGCGGGACGCTAGCAAGAGTGCATTGCGGAACGACTACGGACGAGTCACGACATCATCACGGATCGATGAAGGTCGCCGAGCGGTCTCGTGCGCGCGTCGATTCGATCAACCGGCCGGCACCGCAACCCATGGGTCCGCGCAATAGATCACGTACGGGTAGTAGGCTTGTACGCTCGGGCAGTAGTACCAGTACACCGGGTACGGTGTCACGTAGGTCGGTGCGGTGTAGTAAGGAATGTATCGATAGATCACGGGCCCGCCGCCGAAGTGGTGTCGCTCGTGATCGTGACGGTCCCGATCATGGTCATGGTCGCCGTCGCGGTGTCTGTCCTGCTCGCGATGACCACCATCCTCGTGTATGCCATGTGACGACATCCCCTGGGCCAGGCCGGGGTTGGCGTCGCTCAGGATGCTCGTGAGCGCTGCGATCGCAATCACGGCAAGTTTTTTCATAGTTGTCTCCGCTCTCTTGTCCAAGCTTTTTTATGTCTCCAAGCTCTGTTGTGTGTCGGGGCTCTCGATCTGCTGGTTCTCTCATGCGACATCGTTGGGACGGCCCCGATCGCGAAGGGATTCATGAGTAGCGATTTCAGAGTTGCTTGTCACTATGAGTTTCACTCTGAAACGTACCAGCGAACATGATTCGGGCGTTGTGCCCGACGACGACACGAATACGACGAAGCACAACGCTCGAGTGATGGCAGGAAAGGTGCGCGAGCAGGCGATTCTCGAGTTGCGGTGCGTCCCCTTGTGCTACGGCGGTCCCTTCATCGTGAGGGACCCCCGATCGTTCTCAGTCGTCTCCGTCGTGGTGGAAGTCGAACATGTCGAACAGATCGCCGATCGCCGGCATGTTCGTCGGAACGTACGGGTTGTCGTCCCGGCTCCGGGGATTCGGCAGGTTGTCGCGACTACGGCTCGTCAGCGGCTTCAGACGCCAGTTGCGCTCGATGAATTTCAGGATCGAGACGTGGTCGGTATAGCTGTGGACGATCTTGCCGCCCTTCGAGAACGGCGACACGGCGATCAGCGGAATGCGAGGACCATCGCCGAAATAGTCGATGGGTTGGATGAAGCCGGAGTCGTAGTACCCGCCGCCTTCGTCGAAGGTGATCAGGACGGCGGTCGAGGCCTTGAGCGCCGGACTCGTGTCGAGCCGATCGAGGACGTTCTTCACGAATGCTTCGAACAAATCGACCTTCGACGTCGCCGGATGGCCGTCGAGGAGCCCGTCGGGTTTGACGAAGGAGACGGCCGGCAGCGTACCCAGACGCAGGTCGTCGAACAGATCGAGGACGTCCTTGAGATGCGTGGTCCGCACGGCCGCGTCGGTCATGATCGATGAGGCATACGATTCGAAGTTGCAGATGTCGCAATACGCGAGACCCACGAGGTCGGCCGGGTTCGTCGATCCGTTCGCCAGATTCACCGCGGCCCTGAACGCGCCGCCGTAGTACGTCCACCCGATGCTCTTCTCGGACAGCGCCTCACCGATGGTCCGCACGTTCGACGGCGGCAGGGACGATCCGCGGGCGATGCCGGCCGTGTCGACGGCGCCATTGGGCAGGAACCCGGGCGAGGTGTTGTTCAGCATGTAGAAATGACGCGGCGCACAGTTCGGGTCGGCGTCGTAGGGCAACGCTTTCAAATACGTCACGATCGGCGCCACCCCCGGCTGGGACACGTCGGAGCAATCGCTGTAGCGCTGGTCCACCGTGTACTGATTGTTCGTCCCGGGGCGTGGATTGGGGTTGGCGACCTGGCTTGCCGGTGGCGCGGCCGGGCTCCCCGCGCCGTCGCTCCAGAACATCGCGTCACCGGTGCCGAGCATGACGTGGTTCGCCCCCGTCCCCCCCATGAACGACTGATGGAAGTTGTCGCTCATGGTGAACTCGTCGGCCAGTTGCTTCAGGAACGGCGCGTCACCCCGCTGCATGTTGTAGAACGCCAGCGCGCTGCCGCCTCCCTCGTCAGCCGTCGGGCCGGCAAACGTGGTCGTGACGAACGGATAGAGGTCACTCAGGCAGCCCGCTGGATTGCGATGGGTCGCATTGTGGATGCTGCAGTCCGTCTGCTGCCACATCTGATAGAACCGGTGGATCGTGTCGCCGGTGTACGTGTCGTACGCGAGAGTCGGCCCGGTCAGCTGAAACGGGCCGTTCGGGAGCTGCGTCGCGTTGGGGATCCGATTGTCGGTTCCGGTCCTGCCTGCCGCGCCGGTCGCGCCGGTCGTGAGCAAGATCAGGTCTGACGCTTCGAGGCCCGGCTCGAGCGCTCCGAGCACGGCGAGGGGCAACGCGAACGGCGGCACTCCGGGATTCGAAGGCGACAGTGGCAGGAACGGATTGCTCTGCACGTTCGGCGCGCCACCCAATGTCGGCGCCGGCAAGATCGTGTAGGGCGTCTTGTCGTTCGCGCCGATGAAGTATGTCGCCTGCGGCGGCACGGTGAATTGCCGGGCGCGATCGAAGTTTGGTCCGGGCGTTCCGTCGGCCTTGACGATGCTCTGCGACAGAAGATTTCGGATCGTCGGTCCTCGCTTCGGCTGGTACGTGCCGAAGAGATGATCGAACGTGCGATTCTCTCCGATGATGACGATCACGTGCTTGATCGGGCTCTCGGTATCGCCGCGGTGGTCGCGAAACTCACGCTCATCCCGATCCGAGTCCGCGGCTGCGATCGGCGCTACGACCTGGCCGAACATGAGCGCGCACATCGTCATGACAGCCGCCACTTGTTTGCACAGATTCGTCATCTCAGCGCCTCCCGTATGGCTCGAGCTCGGTGGGATGGTGACGGCATCCTAGGAGGAGGCGATGACGCGACGATGACTTCGACACTACATTCGAGTCACGTCGTCGAACGATGCGGCCAGCCGGCGTCGTGAACACGTCATTTGACGTCGGCGCCGGCCGTCTCGACACTGCAGCATGCGTTCTTCACGCAATGGAGCGACACCGACGCGCGTCCGCCAGTTTCGAGTCGCCGTGCTCGATGCACAGGTGGAATCTCGCACCCGGCTGGTCAACACGGTGGCCGAGACCGGCATCGAAGTCTGCGTCGAAGGGCCGCTCCGACAGAACGTGGCGGTGCTCATCCATCAAACCGGTTGTGACGCGGCGTTGCTCGGCATCGACGATCCGTCCGGTGCGGAGATTCCCCTCGCGCCCGAGATCGACTGCCCACTCGTGCTCTGCAGCGCGAACACTGGATCCGATATGGTCGTCGCCGCGCAGAAGCTCGGCGCGATGGCATTTCTGGTGAAGCCGATTCGACCCGAGCAGGTCATGCCGACGCTCGCGCTCGCGACTTCGCTCTTCCGTGAAGGCCAGCTCCTCCGGCGCGCGCTGGCGGAGCGGAAGGTCATCGAGCAGGCCAAGGGACGTCTCATGGAGCAACTGCGATCCACCGAGGATGCGGCATTCCGCTGGCTGCGCCGGCGTGCCATGGATACGCGAACCCGGCTCGCCGATGTTGCCCGTGACGTGCTGACCGAGCTCAACGAGGCGCCGCCCCAGTCCAGGTAAGGTCTCTGCAGCACCGCGAAGCACTCGCACGCGTGCTCCGGCGGGCGCGTCACCAGCTTGTCACAATGCCGATTCGGCGACGGTGGTACGGTCTGCGCCCAAGACCTCGTGGAGGGGTGGCTCGATGAGCGCGATCACTCCGGCCGTGACCTCGGCCACTGCAACGCCGCGGCAAGCCCTGACCAACGACACCCTCGGGACGGACGCCGCCTCACTCGCGCAGAGCGTGCTGAGACATCTCGAGTACACCCTGGCCGAGCTGCCCCGGCACGTGGATAGCGAGTGGGAGCCTTATCTGGCGCTGGCGTTGACCGTCCGCGATCGGCTGATCCAGCGCTGGATCCGGACGCAAGACACGTACTACGAGCAGGATCCCAAGCGCGTCTACTACCTCTCACTCGAATACTTGATGGGACGAACTCTAGGCAACAGCCTGATCGCGATGGGTCTGCGCGATGCGTGTGCCCAGGCGCTCACCGACCTGGGCTATCGCCTCGAGGAGCTACGGGAGGCGGAGTGGGACGCCGGCCTCGGCAACGGCGGTCTCGGCCGATTGGCCGCATGCTTTCTCGATTCGTTGGCGACGCTCGGCTATCCGAGTTATGGATACGGGCTCCGCTACGACTACGGGATCTTTCATCAGCGCATCGTCGACGGCGCGCAGGTCGAGGTGCCCGACGGATGGCTGCGCTACGGCAACCCCTGGGAAATCGCGCGGCCCGGCGACCGCTTCCGCGTGCAGTTCTACGGTCGCGTTCACACGTATACGAACGCGGAGGGCCGGCTGACCCACGACTGGGTCGACACGAAGGACGTGCTGGCGACCCCGTTCGACACGCCCATCCCTGGCTATGCGACGCCGACCGTGAACACCCTCCGACTGTGGGGCGCGAAGGCCGTCGACGAGTTCGACCTCAACGATTTCAACGAAGGCGACTATACGGGCGCCATCGAGGCACGCGAGCGCTCCGAGAACATCTGCCGGGTGCTCTATCCGAACGACAACGTGTTCGTCGGCCGAGAGCTCCGGCTCGCGCAGGAGTACTTCTTCGTGTCCGCCACGCTGCAGGACATCATCCGGCGTTACAAAAAACGCTACGAGATGCACGATCGTCCGCTTGGGCTTCATACGTTCGACCGCTTCCCCGACAAGATCGCCATCCAGCTCAACGATACCCATCCGGCGCTGGCCATCCCCGACCTCATGCGGATGCTGGTCGACATCGAGCAGGTGGCCTGGGACGAGGCGTGGGACATCACCACGCGCACGTTCGGCTACACGAACCACACAGTCATGCCCGAAGCGCTCGAGCGCTGGCCCGTGTCCCTACTCGGATCGATGCTGCCACGTCACCTCGAGATCATCTACGAGATCAACGCGCGGTTCCTCCGTGCCGTGCGGGAGCGGTTCGCCTCGCCGAACGAGACGGCTCGGCGGCTGTCGCTCATCGAAGAGGACGGAGAGCGGCGCGTGCGAATGGCGCACCTGGCGATCGTCGGCAGCCATGCGGTCAATGGCGTCGCACGGCTGCACACCGACATCCTCAAGACCCGAGTTTTTCCCGAGTTCCACGAGCTGTGGCGGGGCAAGTTCAGCAACAAGACCAACGGAATCACCCAGCGCCGGTGGTTGTTGAAATCCAATCCCGAGCTGGCCGAAGTGATCTCGGGCGCGATCGGGGACGGCTGGATCACCGGCCTCGACCGGCTCGAGGCGCTGGCGCCCCTGGCCAAGGACGCCGTCTTCGGCGAGCTGTGGCGGCGGGCGAAACGCCAGCGGAAAACCGAGCTCTCCGACGTCATCGAAAAACAGTACGGGCGGCGCGGCCGACCGATCCGGATCGATCCCGACTCGCTATTCGACGTGCAGGTGAAGCGGATTCACGAGTACAAGCGCCAGCTACTGAACCTGCTGCACGTGATCAGCCTCTATAACCTGATCAAGGACGGGGTCGCGGGCCAGATGGTCCCCCGCACGGTGATCTTCGGCGGTAAGGCGGCGCCGGGCTATCACATGGCCAAGCTCGTCATTCGGCTGATCAACGCCGTCGGCGACGTCGTGAACCACGATGGCGACGTCAGCCATCTTTTGAAGGTGGTTTTCCTGGCGGACTACCGCGTCTCGCTCGCCGAGCAGATCATCCCGGCTGCCGAGCTCTCCGAGCAAATCTCCACCGCGGGGACCGAGGCCTCGGGCACCAGCAACATGAAGCTCGCCCTGAACGGCGCGCTCACGATCGGGACACTCGACGGCGCCAACATCGAGATCCGCGATGCCGTCGGCGCCGAGAACATCTTCGTCTTCGGGCTGACCGCGGACGAAGCGATGGCCCAGGCCACGCGCCACGATCCCTGGCACTACTATCACAGCGACCCGGAGCTGCGCCGGGCGCTCGACATGATTGCGACCGGCGCCTTCAGTCCGGGCGCGCCGGATCTGTTCGCGCCGATCGTGCGCTCGCTGCTCGAGGACGGGGACCGCTATCTGGTGCTCGCCGACTATCGGGCGTATGTGTCGTGCCAGGAGGCCGTCGCCCGCACGTACCGAGACCCGGTTGCCTGGACGCGCAAGTCGATCACCAACACGGCGCGGATGGGCGAGTTTTCGAGCGACCGGACGGTCCGGCAGTATGCCGACGAGATCTGGAGTGTCGCGCCAGTGCGGGTGATCGAGACAACCACCTGAGTGTTCGATTCAGGATTCTACGGGTCGGGGCCTCAGGGCTGCGACCAGGCAGCCGCGACGCGCGGGAGCGCAGCTGCACGTGCCCTGTGCGCGAGAACCGCGCCGGCGGCGGGTGGGACGTCTCGGACGACGAGACACGTAAGGGATTCTGGATCGACGAGGAGTGCGTCGTGCACGGTCCGAGCCTCACGGAGCTGTAGCTCGATGGGGAGACGCGCTTGACCGCCTCATCCGACACCCTCCGGCCCGTGGGACCGTGCTCGATCGTCATCTTCGGGGCAGCGGGCGATCTGACCAAGCGCAAGCTTCTGCCCGCACTTTACAACTTGAAGGCCCAGGGGCTGCTGCCTCGCGAGCTAGCGGTGGTCGGCGTCGCGCGTCGGCCTAAGACGGGCGATCAATTTCGGCACGAGCAGGCCAAGGAAATCCTCGAATTCGCCACGACGCCCGTCGACCAGGCGCTGTGGGCCGAGCTGGGCGACGCCCTCTACTACCAGCCCGGCGAGCTGGGCGACCCGCAGACCTATTTGGGCCTGTCGACGTTGCTCGACGACGTCGCGCGCGAGCATCGGACCGGCGGCAATGTTCTTTTCTACCTCGCAACACCCCCTGACCTGTTCGGCCAGATCGTGGCGCGACTCGGCGAGGCCGGTCTCGCGAGCGAGGCGCCGGGCGTATGGCGGCGGGTCATCGTCGAGAAGCCGTTCGGGCGCGATCTCGATTCGGCCCGCGCGCTCAATCAGGAAATCGGTCGGGTCCTCGACGAGCATCAGATCTACCGGATCGATCACTACCTCGGCAAAGAAACCGTGCAGAACATCATGGTGTTGCGCTTCGCAAACGGCCTGCTCGAGCCGATCTGGGATCGGCGCTACGTCGACCACGTGCAGATGCTGGTCGGCGAGACCGTCGGCGTCGAGGACCGCGGGAATTACTATGAAACCGCCGGCGTCGTGCGCGACATGATCCAGAATCACATGTTCCAGCTTCTGGCCCTGATCGCCATGGAGCCTCCATCCTCGTTCGACCCCGACGCCGTTCGCGACGAGAAGGTGAAGGTCCTCAAGTCGATCCGTCCGATGCCGCCCGAGCAGATTCTTACGCACACCGTGCGCGGCCAGTACGGGCCGGGGATCCTCGACGGCAAGCCAGCGGCGGGCTACCGCACCGAACCGAAGGTTTCGCCTGCGTCATCGACCGAGACGTTCGCCGCCCTCAAGCTCTTCGTCGAAAATTGGCGGTGGGCCGGCGTGCCGTTCTATCTACGATCGGGCAAGCGGCTGGCGAAGCGTCGTACCGAGATCGTGATCCAGTTCAGGCGTCCACCTCTGTTGCTGTTCGACGAGGTCGGCGCCGGCCAGGTCGAGCCCAATCGTCTCGTGCTGCACATCCAGCCCGAGGAAGGCATCGAGATCCAGATGAAGGCCAAGCGCCCGGGCCCGACGGTCCACCTCAACACCGTCAAGCTCGACTTTTCGTATCGAGACTTCGGCGAGACCGGCGCGGCGACCGGCTACGAGCGGCTCCTCTACGACGCGATGATCGGCGACAGCACACTGTTTCATCGCGCGGACATCGTCGAGACCGCGTGGAAGATCGCCACACCGATTCTGGATGTCTGGCGCGCGCTCCCGCCGCGAGACTTCCCCAACTACGCGGCCGGCTCGTGGGGGCCAACGGCCGCCGACGTACTCATGCAGGCGGACGGCCGCGGCTGGTGGACCCGCGCCTGAGCGCTCCCGGAGAAGGACCGTTCGGCCTCCTCCGGGAGCCTCGTGGTCAGGCTCGCGGGCGATCAGAACCAGAACTGGATCCGCGACGAGAGCTCCCACACAGGATCGTGACTCCGCCGCAGATTCCCGGCACCGCACACAGTTTGGCGGCAGCTGAACGGTGTGCCGAGGCTATTGTCGTACCAGTACTCGCTCCAGTTGAACATCGCGCGGACTCGCGGGTTGAGATACCAGTTCACGCCCGCCGTGATCGCCTCAGCGCCATTCTCCTGGGTGTGGGCGCCACGTGGGATGCCGTTGTTGATGTTCCCGTCGAAAAAGTCAACGGGGTCGTCCGACGTGAACTTGAGCTCCTGGTAGCGCAAGACGAGCTCCCACGCGCCAGGACCAACCTTGCCGGCCAGCGGTGAGAAGGGACGGCGTGGAATCACCGGCCCGTTGTAGACGGCATTCTCTCCCGTCACCAGCCACGTGCCCGTCACGTACCAGCCGGTCGCGGTGACGTCGTCGAGATTCTTGCCACCCGGCCCGAGCTTCTTGCGCTGATCGACCTGCTGATCGTACTCGAACTTGAGCGATGCAGGTCCGACGAGCCAGGCAAGATCCACGCCCCAGCGGTAGCGGTTGCCGTTCGTCGGCTGGGGCGCGAAGAACTGGAAACGATTCGTCTCCCTGTTAGTGTTGCGGCCCCGGGCGCTCGTGCGCGCGTCCTGGTCGCCGTAGGTGCCGTCGACGCTGAACTGGAGACGCTTGAGCCAATACAAGTCGGTGTTGCGGAACGGCGCCAGCGTGACCCGGCCCACCACGTCTTTCTCGTTGTTGCCGTCGGACGCGTTGATCCCCGAGCCGTTGAAGACGCCGACTGCATAGCCCAGGATCCGGTCGAAGAACTGCCCCTGGAGCATGAAGCCCTGGTCGCGTGACGGTACCAGCTCGTTCACCATCGAGCGCTCGATCGTGTCGATGAACAGATCGGAGGTGAGCTCCTCCTGACTGAACGGCACCTTGTACTGCCCGCCACGTAAGCTGATCTGGGGCAGGAAGTTCAGGTCGATATAGGCATCGGTGAGGGCAAAGTTGGGGTTCTGCTGCGTGCTGAAGTCGCCCTCGATCTTGAAGCCAATCCAGCTGAAGAGCTGCCCGGTCATGTTCAGGCGCGCCCGCCGCACCAGAAAGGTATCTTCGGGATTAGCGCCGGTCAGCAGACGCGCGCCGCTCTGCATCGCATCGTAGTCGAACTGGACGAAGCCGCCGAGCTCGAGTCGAAAGTCGCCACCCGGCGAGCGCAGGAACGGCTTGAGGTTGTCGTCGATGCCGGCGAGGGTTCGGCTCTGCTCCTCCTTCTTGGCGCGCTCCTTGAGCTCTTTCTCCTGCTCCTCGGTAATCTGCCCACCCCGACGCATGATGTCGAGGATCTCGTCGAGCGTGCTCCTGCCCTTCTCCTGCGCCACGGCCGGCGCGCAGAACACTGCTGCGATCACGATGAGGAAGCATGCTGCCGACAGTCGTCTCAACGCATGTTTCATGGCTCCGTCCTTGTGCGAGGGTTGACCGGGGCGGAGGGCTCGGATGTGTCTCGATCAGCTCGAGAACCGCCAGGACCGCACCCCGGCAAACGGGGCCTGGAATCGGCGAGGGTACGGACGCGTGGCGACGTTCGAATGTCGTCGCAGCAAAGTCGCTACGACACCACCGCGACCATCTGACGTCCGCGCTGTGACGGATTCGGGTCGCAATCGCTTTGTCACAACGTGTCGCGGGAGCCGGGCGTAGCATGACCTCATCCCCTGAGGTGTCGCCGCGCTATCGGCATCGACAACTCGAGACATGCTCGATGCCGAGGCCGGCATCTTCGGCGCGCGGTCCACGAGGAGGAGAGGGGCATGGCATCGAACAGGCGACGTACAATCAGGCCCGGCGAAACAGGGAAGGTCCAGCGGTCGGTCGCGGCCGCAATCGCCAGCGGCGAAACTCTCTCGGCGGGCGTCGGAGCCCTCGTTCGCAATACCGTGGTCGCGGCGGCGCGTGGCGCGCGAGACGTCGGGGCCGAGATTGGGCTGATCGGTGTCGCCGCGGTCCGCGGCGCGATCCGCGCCGCCTACGCGATCGGCAGTGACCTCGGGCTCGTGACCAAAGGCTCGATGAAGGGCAGCCTTCAGGCCGCCGAGGATCTCAGCAGTGACCTCGGTGACATGGCGCGCGCGACGTCGCGGGCGGCGGTGAAGGCCGCCAGCGACCTCGGCGGAGATGTCGCGCTGGTGACCCGCCGAGCGGTGGAAGGTAGCGTCGAAGCGGCGCGGGAGCTCGGCGGCGATATCGGGTCGATTGCTCGTAGCGCCGCTCGGGGCGCTGTCGAGGCCGCTGATCGCATCGGCGGCGGGACGGCACGTACGGTGCGCCAAACCCTCACGGGCACCGTCGCCGGCGCGCGCGATCTCCTGACCTCGGTCGCCGGACTCGGGGAAACACCTGCCAAGCGACGCCCAATCGTCGCGCATGCTGCGCCGCGCCGTCGGCCGCGCAAGACGGCTGCCGCGCGAGTCAAGACAAGCGGGCGCGCTCAGCGTGGGTGACGGAGCGTCCCGGAACCAGCAGCGGTGCGCCGTCGTCTCGGCGGCGGTCCCCGGCCGCGCGCGGATGCACCTGCCGACGCTCCGGCGTCAACCTGCTCTGGCGTTCCAGCTGCGGGAACAGTTCGCTCGTCACGACGGCATTCGCCAAGTGTCGGCAAGCGCGGTCACCGGCAACGTTCTCGTGCTCTTCGATCCGAGTCGGATCGATCTGCGCGAGGTGCGCCGTCGGCTCGAGCGAGAAGCCAAACGGTATCGCCCGCTCGGCGGCCTTCGAGCCGGGCACGATGGCGCGCTCCGGCGACCGCCGCCCCCTATCGAAGACCCCGCCTGGCACACGCGCGAAGTGACGGAGGTGGTGCGAGCGCTCAACGCGGATCCCGCACGCGGACTTTCGGCCAAGGACGCGGATGCTCGCCTGGCCGTGTCGGGTCCCAACCGGCTGCCGACTCCCCAGCCGAAGTCGGCGATCGAGATGCTCTGGAGCCAGGTGGCTTCCCTTCCGGTCGCCCTACTCGCCGGCGCCGCCGCGGCGTCGATCACGACCGGCGGCCTGGTCGACGGAGTCGCGATTCTCTCCGTCATCGTCATCAATGCGGCCATCGGCTACGTGACCGAATCCCGGGTCGAGCGCATCCTCGCGGCGCTCAACGAGGTCGGCGTTCCGATGGCCTTTGTTCGCCGTGACGGTGTCGAGCACTTCCTGCCGAGAGCGGATCTGGTGCCCGGCGACGTCATGCTTCTGCGACCGGGCCACGATGTGCCCGCCGATGGGCGGCTGATCACGGCCGGCGGCCTTCAGACGAACGAGTCCGCTCTCACGGGTGAGGCGATACCGGTCGTCAAGGCCGTGGAGGCCGTGACGTCCGTCGACGCGCCGATCGGGGATCGGAACGACATGGTCTACGCGGGAACAGTCGTGTCCGAAGGAAGCGGCGAGGCCCTCGTCACCGCCACCGGCCGACAGACGGAGCTCGGGCGGATTCGAGCTCTCGTGAGCGAAGCCGAGGCGCCGCGCACGCCGCTCGAACGCCAGCTCGACGACACCGGCCGTACGCTGGCCCTCGCCTCGGTGGGTCTCAGCGGCGCGTTGTTCGTGGTAGGCGTCCTGCGGGGCCTGCCCGCCTGGTGACGTTCCGGACCGCGGCCTCGCTTGCGGTGGCCGCCGTGCCGGAGGGTCTCCCGACGGTCGCGACCACCACGCTCGCGCTCGGTATGCGACGGATGTTCGAGCGCCGCATGCTCGTCCGTCGATTGAACTCGGTCGAGAGCCTCGGCGCCACAACAGTGATCTGCGTCGACAAGACAGGGACGGTGACCGAGAATCGGATGACCGTCGGCCGCTGGCACGTCGCCGATCGCGATTGGATGCAGAGCGATGCCGCGCGCGGCAGGCTTGATCCGGTCATGGCGCGAGCGTTGACGATCGGCGTGCTCTGCAACGAGGCCACCGTCAGCGTCGACGCGAACGGGAATCTCGAGACCACCGGAAGCGCCACAGAAGCCTCACTCCTCATCGCCGCTCACGCCTGGGGCATCGACTCCACCGTGTTGCGCAAGAAGCACCCTCTCAAGGCGACGTCACCTCGCTCGGAGGGACGTAACTGGATGGGCTCGCTGCACGCGGGGCCCGATGGCCGCCTGGTCATGGTGAAGGGAGCGCCGGAAGAAGTTCTTCGTGGCTGCGCGTCGTACGTAGGATCGGGAAGCGAGGCGGCGCTCGCTGGCCCAGCGCGGCGCCGCATCCTGAGCGCCAACGACCGGATGGCCGGCGAGGGCATGCGGGTCCTCGGGCTTGCCTGGAAGACGCTCGCTGGAAAAGCCGAGACGAGCTGGGGCGGTCTCACCTGGATCGGACTGGTCGGCCTGATCGACCCCTTGCGCCCGGGCGTGCGTGAGGCAATCGCGCTGTGTCATCAGGCCGGCATCCGCCCGCTGATGATCACGGGCGACCAGGGGCTGACCGCCGTCGCGGTGGGCCGTAAGCTCGGACTTCACCGCGACGGCCGGATGCGAGTGCTCGAAGCGGGCGAACTGGCGCGCATGGATGCGACGGCTCTGCGAGGCGTGGTACGTGAGGTCGACGTGTTCGCGCGGGTGGCGCCGGCGCAGAAGTACGAGATCGTGCGCGCGCTACAAGCCAGCGGGGACATCGTGGCGATGACCGGTGACGGCGTCAACGACGGCCCGGCCCTGAAGGCGGCCGACATCGGCGTGGCGATGGGCCAGCGCGGCACCGAGATGGCGCGTGACCTCGCCGACGTCGTCCTCATGGACGACGATTTCGGCTCCATCGTCGCGGCGGTCGAAAACGGTCGGACGATCAGGGCCAATCTGCAGAAGGCGCTGCGCTTCTTGCTGGCGACCAATCTCGCCGAAGTCCTCGTGACCTTCGGTGCGACTATCCTTGGCCGGGCACAGCCGCTGACCGCGCTCCACCTCTTGTGGATCAATCTCATCTCCGACGTCGTTCCCGCGCTCGCGCTCGGGATGGAGCCGGCTGAGCCTGGTGTGATGCGAGGCCCCCCGCCGGCACCGGGCGCGCCGCTCCTGTCCCGCGCCGATTTCGCCACGACGGCCTTCGACGCGTCGGTCATGGCGGCGACGACGCTCGGCGCCTTCGCGATCACCTTGCGGCGCTCGAGCGATGCCGTCCGGGCATCGACGGTGGCCTTCTCGACGATCAGCGTCGGCCAGCTCCTGTACGCGTTGGCGTGTCGATCCGAGGACCGCTCCGGGTTCCGCGGTCTCACCGACAACCCGGTGCTGGTGGCCGGGACCGGGGGCATGCTGGCCCTGCAGGCCGCGACCGTAGTGGTGCCGCCCCTGCGCACGCTCCTCGCGACCACGCCGCTCGGTGTGGCCGACCTCGGCGTGATCGGTCTCGGCGCGGTGACGCCGCTCGCGATCCGCGAAACACTCAAGGCCGGAGGAGGCCCTCGTGGCTAGACGAACGATCTTCTCGTCGGAGTCCGTGACCCGCGGTCACCCCGACAAGATCTGTGATCAGCTCGCGGACGGGATCGTCGACGCCTTTCTCTTCCAGGATCCCGGCGCCGAGGTCTCGGCCGAAGGCGCCATCTCGACCGGTCTCGTTTTTCTCGCGGTGAACTCGGTGGCCCATGCGAGCGTCGACGTGACGCGGATCGCCCGCGACGTCATCGCCGACATCGGGTACGACCTCGAAAGCGGCTTCGATCCCGACAGCTGCAGCGTCGTCACCAGCGTGTCGCATCGATCGCCGGACCCGGCGGCGATTCAGCGATCGCAGCAGGCATCGTTGTTCGGTTACGCGTGCCTCGACACTCCCGAGCGCATGCCCTTGCCCATCATGCTCGCGCACGGTCTCGCGCGTCGCGTCGACGAGGTCCGCGCGAAGGGGGCCCTGCCCTACCTGGCGCCGGACGGCAAGACGCTCGTGGCAGTCGAGTTCGAGGACATGCGAGCGGTCCGGATCCACACCGTGATCGTCAGCGTCCAGCACACCGCGGCGCTCGAGAGCACGCGGCGCCTGGCGACCGATATTCGCGAAGCCGTGTTGACGCCCGTGTTCGCCGGGGCGGCGCTCGCGCCGGACCGACGGACCAAGGTGCTGATCAACCCCGGCGGAGCATTCCTGGTCGGTGGGCCCCGCCGCGACGCGGGGCTGACCGGCCGCAAGAACGTGGTGGACACCTACGGCGGCTTCGCTCGTCAGGGCGGCGGCGCACTTTCGGGGAAGGATCCATCGCACGTCGATCGTTTCGGCGCGTATGCCGCGCGTTATGTAGCGCGTAATGTCGTCGGCGCCGGCCTGGCGCGCCGGTGCGAGATCCAGCTCAGTTACGGCATCGGGGAAGAGCAGCCGCTCGCGGTCACCGTGGAGACCTTCGGGACCGGCGCCGTGCCCGACGAGCGCATCGAGCAGGCCCTGCACGAGGTATTCGATCTCCGACCGGTCGCGGTCGCCGAGACCCTGGGGCTGCGGACGTTGCCGGGCAAGCGGGGCGGAGAGTTCTACCGGCTGCTCGCCACCTACGGACAGATCGGGCGCGTCGACCTCGACGCGCCGTGGGAGCGCGAGGACAAGGCAGCGGCGGTGCGTCGTGCCGTGGGGCGCAAGGCCTGACATGCGGACGTGATGATTACGTAATGACCTGAGGGACGCCACCATGCCCTAGAGTCGACTCTATCGATCCCTGGGCGGCTGGACGGACAGCTCGGTAATGACGGCGGCGTTGCTTCGAATCGCGTCAGAGGGCATGGTGCGCAACGTCGCTGTCTCTCTCGTGACTTCGTTGATCCAGGCGATCGTGATCGCGCTGATCGCGCAGGCTCGCACGCCTTCGACCGAGCTCCACGGGAAGCGGCAGGCCGGGACGTCCGGACGCGTCGCGCCCAGGAAGACGCCCGCTCCTTCCGTCGTCGGGAAGCGCGCGGCCGCGGCCCCGCCGGCGCGGCCCGATCGCCGGCGCCAAGGTGCGCGTCGCCGGTCGCCACACTCCGCAAGGAGCGGGTAGCCGCAACAAGACTGTCATATTCAGCCCGCGAATTTGAGATAGCATCCCGGGCGATGGTGACCTTTGTCGTCACCGACGGCCCTTCTGGTCTGCCTAGCGGTTAAGCCCACCCACGATACGAGGACTGGCTATGCCGTGTGAGCCCACGCTCTTCGAGGACATTCCGATCTTCTCGTTACTCGATGCCGAAGAACGCGCCGTGCTCGCCGAGCACGTCGAATTCCGCCAGTTCACGGCACGTCAGCGGATCTATCGGCCGGGGGATCCGGGTGGCCGCGCCTATCTTGTCATCGCCGGCCACGTCCACGTGATCGTCGTCGACGACGATCATCAAGAGGTGGTCATCGATTCGCCCGGACCCGGCGAGATGTTCGGGCTTGCCTCGATGCTCTCGGACTCACCGCACGAGACCAGTGCCATCGCCCAGGAGGAAACCACCGCGATCGAGATCGATCGGGGGGACCTGGCCGAGCTCGTCCGGCGCAAGCCCATGGCCGGGATCGACCTTCTGACGATGCTGGCCCGTCACTTCAGGGCCGCGCAGGGTCTCGTCCGTGCCCGGGTCGCCCGCAATCCCAACGAGGTCATCGCAGAACGCCTGACCTTCGGCGACCGCCTGGCCGACGCGGTGGCCCGGTTCGGCGGCTCCTGGAGCTTCATCATCACGTTCTCGGTCGTCCTGGTGGTGTACGCCGGTCTCAACGTCGCCCTGGCGGCGCGCGCCTGGGATCCGTATCCGTTCATCTTGCTCAACCTGTTCCTGTCGATGCTAGCCGCCGTGCAAGCACCGGTGATCATGATGAGTCAGAACCGCCAGGACGCGAAGGACCGACTGCGCGGCGAGCTCGACTTCGCAGTCAATCGCAAGGCCGAGAGCGAGATCACCGAGCTCGCGGCCAAGCTCAATCGCATCCACGAGCGGCTCGACGATATCCACGGCGATCTGACCGCCTCGCGGCGCTGATGCGAAGGGGCCGGTCGCGAAGCATCGTCCAAGCGCTGGTTCCGCTGGGTCTGCTCCTGACCGGCTGCGCATCGTTCGGTCCGCAGTATCTGCAGGAAAGCCGCCTGCAGTACAACGAGGTCGTCAAGACGAGCTCCGAGGAGCAGCTGCTGCTCAACATCGTGCGCCTCCGATACGGCGACACGCCCAGTAGCCTCGCCGTCTCCAGCGTGGCGGCGCAGTTCGAGCTCGCCAAGAGCTTCCAGCTCACTCCCTTCTTCGTCGCGTCCGGCGCGGCGGCCGGCAGTTACGCTGCGGTGCTGCCGCAGCTCAGCCTCAGCGGCACCGACCGTCCCACGATCAGCCTGACACCGGCCGACGATCAGGAGTTCACACGCAAGCTCTTTACGCCACTGCCGCTCGACGGGCTCATTTATCTCGCAAAGACGACGTGGCCCATTGCGACCGTGTTTCGGCTCTATCTCGAGAACCTCAACTGGGTGCCGAACGCGCAAACCGCGAGCGGGCCGACCCCACGCCAGGCACCGGCGTTCGAGGACTTTCTGCAGGGCGTCTTGGCGCTTGAAGCGCTGCAGGGACGCGGTCAGATCGTCTTCAGCTCGGAAGAGCGGGCGGAACCCCAGGGAAGCACTCTCCCGGCCGCCGCCGTGACCGCTCGTGACCTGATCGAGGCAGCCAAGAACGGCTTCGAGTATCGACGGGACGATGCCGCCGCCGTGTGGACGCTCGTCAAGAAAACACAGCAGCCGGTGCTGCTCGTCCATCCCCAGGCGGTGACCTCGCCTGAAATGCATGAGGTCGTCAGAGTGTTTCGACTCAAGCCGGGCCTCACGCGATATCTCATCTCCCAGGAAGCGCTCAATCCCTTTCCGGTCACGTATCCGCGCGACGGCGTCGAGTCGTTCGACTTCGAGACACGGTCGCTCTTGCAAGCCCTCTATTTCGTCTCCCACGGCGTAGACGTACCGGGCGAGCATCTCGAGCAAGAGCTCGTCACCACGACTCGCGACGCGTCGGGCCAGCCCTTCGACTGGAGGACCGTGCTGACCGGATTGTTTCGTGTGGCCTCCGCGACGGGCTCGGGTCGCCCGAAAGGCGCGCACGTGTCCATTCCGTATCGCGGCTACTGGTTCTACATCGACGAGCGCGACCAAGCCTCCAAGGCCACGTTCTCACTCTTGATGGAGCTGGCCCGCCTGGAGCTGGTCGGTAAAAGCGGTGGAGGCCCCGTCCTCACGCTGCCGCTCAGCGGGCGCTGATCATTTGCCCGCAAAACCCACTCCTTGCGTCGCAGGTCTACACTAGGCGCCAGCGAGCAGTCGAGACGAGCCGCGCACCACGTTGATGGCGCGGCCGAGAAGGAGCACGGCATGTCAGGTTCAGCAGCAACGGGGAGCGTCGTCGATCAGATCGTCACGGCGATGAGAACACTCGCGGGTTCGCATCCCGGCTTCCGTCCCGTCCACGCCAAAGGCCTCGTGTGCACCGGCAGGTTTCAGGCCTCCCCGGACGCGCGCCGGCTGAGCCGGGCACCACATCTGCAGGGTCAGCTCGTGCCGGCGATCATCCGTTTCGCCAACTCTGCGGGAGATCCGACCGTACACGATGGCGTACCGAACGTGCGGTCGCTCTCGGTGAAATTCCAGCTGCCCGACAGCAAGAGCGCCGACATACTCGCCAACTCGGTCGAGGGCTTCGTCGCACGGACACCCGAGGAGCTGCTCGAGTTCCTTCGGGCTCAGCTCCCCGATCCCTCGACGGGCCGGCCCGTCGCCGACGCGGTCCCGAAATTTCTCAGCACGCACCCGCCAGCGGCGGCGTTCGTCGGACGCCTGATGGAGAAGCCGATCCCCGCCAGTTATGGGCAGGCACGCTATCACGCCGAGCACGCCTTCCGCTTCACCGCGGCGGACGGCACCTCGCGATTCGGCCGTTATCACTTCGTCCCCGAGGCGCAGGAATCGTACCTCTCGCCGAACGATGCCGGGAAGCGCAGCCCAAACTTCCTTCGCGACGAGCTCGAAACCCAGCTGAAGCGCGGTCCGGTCGCCTTCCGCCTCCTGCTCCAAATCGCCGCCCCAGGCGATCCCACCAACGACCCGACCGCGCTCTGGCCGGCGGACCGGCCTCAGGTGGAGCTCGGGCGCCTCGAAGTTCTCGGCGTTTCCCCGACGGGGGCGGAGGACGAGCGCCGTCTCGTGTTCGATCCCACCAACCGCACCGACGGCATCGAGCTCTCGGATGATCCAATCCTCCTTGCGCGGTCCGCCGCGTATGCGCTGTCGTATGAGCGCCGCGCGAAGGGACTATGAGGGCTGTCGGCGCGGCGCTCGTCATGGCCGCCGCGCTATCGAGCATCACGCTGCTGCTTGCAACAGATCTCGGACACGCGGCTGACGGGGATTCCCAGATCGACGCGAAGTCGTTTCGGTGCATTACGAAGATGACGCGAGTGCGTCACTTCTACGTGGACAATCTGAGAGGACCAGTAGACGCCACACTGGCCGCCGCCAATTCATCAACGGGCGCGGTCTATCCGCCTGGATCCATCGTTCAGCTGGTCCCCGGCGAAGCCATGGTCAAGCGGGACAAGGGCTTCAACCCGGCGACGCGCGACTGGGAGTTCTTCGAGCTCGACGTGTCGAAGGAAGGAACACAGATCCGAAAGCGCGGTTTTGCCGACGTCGTGAATCGGTTCGGTGGCAACTGCTTTGCCTGCCACGTCGCCGCCCGCCCGGAGTGGGATCTCGTGTGCGAAAGCGACCACGGTTGCGCCCCGATTCCGCTGACGCGCGCGATGAGTGGCGCGCTGCAAAGAACGGATCCCCGCTGCGACAACGGGCCGCTCAGCGCGGAGGACGCGGAGGCCCTCAAACAGCTCGAGAAACTACTCCCGCCGTCCAGGTAGGTCACCAGGAAACGACGTGGCCGGGGCCGGCGTCAGCCGGCCACCCTCACCTTCTCGCGCCCCGCCGGCCGGCAAGCCTTGATCGCCGGAATGACGTCGCGGGTCATCAGGTCGATGGAGCGCATCGCCGCCTTGTGGGACATCAATCCCTCCCGGCCCCAGAACGTCATGTAGGCCGGATCGACGAGATCGATGATGTGCTGCAGCTTCTTCACCACGGTATCCGGGCTCCCGGACACGATCTGATAGGTGGCGTGGGCGCCCTCGTAGGAGAGCGCAGGTCCGCCCGGCGTGATGTTGACCGCGCCCGTTCTCGCCTGCTCGCGCCGGCTCGTCCTCGCCGCGCGGCTGATATAGCCGGCCGGCTGCAGCCACTGACGCGGCGCGATCCCGAACGAGGTGCCGAGCTGCCAGTAGAACTGCCGGCCCTGCTCGTACGCCTCATCGTCCGTATCGGCCACGCTCACGCGGATCACGTAGCCGCGGTGCTCCGCCGTCGGCGTGAATCCTGTTTCGAGCGCCACCTCGTCGTAGAGATCGTAGATCTCGTCGATCACGTCGAGCGGCGGCGCGAGCGCCACGTACGGATAGCGATGCTCCGCGGCCCAGCGGACGGATTCCGGGCTCACGACGCCGGGAATCCAGATCGGCGGATGCGGCTTCTGGAGCGGCCGCATCCACGGGTTGACCACCCGATACTCGTAGTGGCGGCCCGACCATTGGAACGGCCCCGGTGTGGTCCACGCCTTGACGATGACGTCGTGGGCCTCGTCGAAGCGCTCGCGGTTGTAGGCGGGATTGACATTGGTGGCCAGGCTCTCCTGCCCCAGCCCGCGCACGAAGCCGCAGACGACGCGGCCGCCGGAGAGGATGTCGATCATCGCGACTTCTTCCGCGACCCGCAGTGGATTGTCGTGGATCGGCAGCACGTTGCCGAGGAAGACGATGCGTCCCTTCCGCGTCGTCCGGGCCAGGACGGCGCCGATCACGTTCACCGACGGCATCATGCTGAGCGGGTTGTTGTGGTGCTCGTTGATCATGATGCCGTCGAAGCCGGTCTCGGTGCAGTAGACGAGCTCGTCGAAGTACATCGCATAGAGCTCGCGCGCCCGCTCGGCGCTGAAGTGTTCGTTCGGAAACATGAGGTTGTTGTAGCCGCGGCGCCGGGCATCGTCTTGCGGGTAGGCCGTGTAGCCCATCTCGGTGAAGAAGTAGACTTCCTTGACCATCGCTCGGCCTCCTTCGGACCGCCGGCGCCGTCTACGCCAGCCGCTTCAGGTATTGCCCGACGAAGTCGAAGTCGACGTGCCGGCAGTATGCGTCGCTGAGCTGCCGGGTGATCGGCCCGGGCATCGCGGACCCGACGCGAACGTCGTTCACGCTCCGCACCGGACAGATGCAGAGGCTGGTCGACGTGAGAAACGCCTCGTCGGCGTTGTACGCGTCGTAGAGATCCAGATCTTGCTCGACGACACTGACACCGAGTCCCCGGGCGAGATCGATCACGGTTTCGCGGCTGATGCCCGCAAGCACGTACTGCTCGCGAGGTGTGTACAGCCTGCCGCCCCGTACCAGGAAGATGTTGCTGCCCATGCCCTCGGCCAGATTGCCGGCCGTGTCGAGCAGGACCGCCCACGCTTCAGGGTCGCGGGCCTTCACCTCCAGATTCGCCGCGATCACGTTCAGATAATTGTGCGTCTTGACGCGCGGGGACAACGCGTCCGGCGGCGCGCGGCGGATCGACGGCGTCAGCACGCGAATGCCGTCGCGATAGAGCGCCGCCCGCTCGCGGAGCGGCAGCGGTACGCACTCCACGATGACGGTCGGTCCTTCGTGGCCGAAGATTTTCTGATCGGACGCGTCGAGGCCGCGCGAGACGCGCTGCGTGACCCAGTAGTCATCGTCCGGCTCGAGGAGCGGAAGGTTCACTCGCAGCACCTCTTCGGTGATCTCGGCCATCTTCGCCGGCGGAAGGCCGCAATCGATGCGAAGGTACCGCAGCGACCGGTAGAGCCGGTCGATGTGCTCGCGCAGCTTGAACACGCGATGGCCGAAGGTCCGCGTGGTATCGAACACCGCATCGCCGTATTTGAACCCGCGGTCACGAAACGGCACGAGGACCTCTGGCTCGGGAACGAAGCGGCCATTGAAGTACGCGATGCGCGCGCGTGTCGTCGTCATGATGAAGCCTCCTCACTCACGGCAGCTCGGTGGAGCGCTCGAGCCGGCTTGCCCACACGGATCATAGCCCTTTGGTTCGAGCTCGTGGACCCTGGTTTTGGGGTTCCACGACTCGTCCGAGGAGTCACAAATTAGGCTTGACGACAGCACGTTATTAGGTAACCCTAATTCTCGCGCCACGCCGTCGTGATCGCGTGTTCGCAGAGAGGAATCATCCATGCTCTGGCCGCAGGTGCTTGCCGGGGTCCTGATCCTCGCCGCCGCGCTCGGCGCGCCCGCCGAGTGCGCAGATTCCCCCGAGATCCCGCTCACCATCGAGAACCACCGCTTCACCCCCGAGGAGATCACGGTGAAGGCGGGCACGTCGTTCATCCTGATCATCGTCAACAAGGATGCGACGGCCGAGGAGTTCGAGAGTCACGATCTCCGTATCGAGAAGGTGATCCCGGCGGGCAAGACGCTTCGCCTTCGGATGCCCGCGCTCAAGAAAGGGACGTACGGCTTCATTGGCGACTTCAACTCAAGCACCGCCAAGGGCCGGATCATCGCGGAGTGATCACGACCGCGCCGACTATCACGACCTAGACAATCACCACTTAGACCTCCCCGCCAGCCAGTCGCCCGCCAATCGTGGCGGCGCCGCCAGCCATCGAGCCGGAACGCTGATCCGGCCGACAGGGGTCGCCGGATCGAGCGAGGAGCACGATGAAGCGGATCTACGTCGGTTTGACCGTGCTGGTACTGCTGACGGAGCCTGCGGTGGCGGTGGCGCAGGATGTCGAAGAAGCCAACCTCGAGTTCTTCTACCCGATCGTGACCCGCCGGCCCGTCATCGAGCGAGAGCTCGAGTTCAAGCTCGAGCAGAGCAAGAGCCGCGAGGGCCACTTGACCGAGCTGTCCGCGGCCATCGAATGGCCGGTGCTACCACGCTGGCAGATCGAGCTGGAAGTTCCGTTCGTCATCAATTTTCCGAACGACGCCGCAACGACCGGAGGCCCCGGCGACCTCGAGATCGAGAACAAATTCCTCCTGTATCGCTCGGTCGAGCATCGCGCCCTGGTCGCCACCGGCTTTACGCTGACTCTGCCCAGCGGATCCGAGCAGAAGGGGCTCGGTGGTGAGCTCGCCGTGGAGCCGTTCGTCACCGCCGCCATCGCGCTCGGCCCATTCGATCTCCTCGCCGAGGCGTCCTACAAGTGGACCTTCGACCCCGAGAAGGCTCAGGAGTTCGACGGCGGACTCGCCGCCGCCTGGCCGGTGTCCCGATGGTTCACGCCGTTCATCGAGCTCCGCGCAACGAAGCCCACCGTCGGAGAGGACCTGCGGCCGCAGATCACCGTCGTCCCAGGCCTGAACATGAAGCCCTTCCCCCGCTCGACGCTCGCGGTGGGTGTCCAGCTACCGGTTACGAGCGCTCGAGAGTTCGACTACCAGGTACGGGTGCTGTTCATCCGAGAATTCTGAGCCTACGCGCCTCCCAGGCCGTAGAGCGCGGCCGCGTTGTCGTGCGTCAGCTTGCGGCGCATCTCCGGCGACAGCTGTCCCATCTGTCGCTCGATCGCTTGTCGAGAATTCGGCCAGACGCTGTCGGGGTGCGGATAGTCCGACGCCCACAGCAGATGGCCCTCGCCGAAGAACGGAATGAGCGACATCGCGACGTAGTCCTCCTGGAAGGTCGCGTAGATCTGCCGCTTGAAGAGCTCGCTCGGCTTCGTGACGAGCGCGTTGCCGCCCTTGTCCGCCCAGAACTCCTTCGCCTCCCAGAGACGCCAGTGACGATAGTCGAGCTCCTGGACGAGCCATGGAAGCCATCCCGTGCCGGCCTCGGCCATCACCATGCGGAGCCTCGGGTGGCGCTCGAGGATGCCCCAGGCGAAGAGGTCGACGAAGGGCTCGAGGAAGTTCGCGAGGAAGAACTTGGTGTTCTCGAAGACACTCGCTGCCTTGCCGACGGCGCGATCGCCCGGCTTGCCGACGAACACCGTGATGTGCCAGGAGAGGATGATGCCGCTCTCCTCGAGCGCCTGCCACAGCGGTTCCCACGCCGGGTCGTCGAGCTTGGGGTTGACGTTGGCGATCATGAGATTGACCTGGCGCACGCCGCCCTTCGCCCTCACCCGCTCGAGCTCGGCGAGCGCGCCCTCGGGCGTCTCCGGCAGCATCGGCAGGCCGATGAGCCGCTCGGGCGCCGCTTTGCAGAAGTCGAGCAGCCAGTCGTTGTAGACGCGATAGCACGCGGTGCGGAGCACGGGATCGTCGGTCGAGATCTGGAAGATCGGCCCGAAGATCACCTGCGTCGCGACGCCGTCGCGGTCCATGTCGGCCAGACGCAGCTCGGCGACAGCGGGGCGGCGCGCGCTCGGATCGTGGATGCCGCCGCGGTCGAACGCGTTGTAGAGAGCCTTGATCGGCCGCGCCGAGCCGGTCGCCGGCGGCTTGCCGTCCCAGCGGCCCCAGACTTTGCCGTCGCACACCCAGACGGCCTGGCCGTCGCGCTCCTCGACGTGCGGCGCGCGATCGAGCAGCGGCGCGGGCAGCCGCGTGGTCCACAGATCCGCGGGCAGCTGGCTGAGATCCATGTGGTCGTCGCAGGAGATGAGCCTGTATCCCTCGATACTCACTGGCCTTTACTCCGTGCCTTGAGGCTGGTTGTGCTGGTAGATGCCTGATTTGTGCTGGTCGGCAGCGAAGGCAGCCTCAGTCGCCTTCAGAGCCTCCCGCACATCCCGGTCGTCAACGATATGGTACCTGTCGAACATGCTCCGGGTCTTATGGCCGGTAATCCGCATCGCCACCTTCTCCCGCACCCCGGCTTTTACCATGTTCCGGACGGCGGAACGTCTCAGATCGTGGAAGAGCAGATCCGGCCTGCCAACCTTCTTGCAGGCTGAGGCCCAGCAACGGCGCAGGACCTTCACCGGCTTGCCGTCGCGGTGAAACAGCCTGTCCACCACCAGGGGCCCGTTCTCCGTCATGACCAGCCGGGCATTCCACCGTCTTTCGATGATCCCCTGGAGCCCAGGGTTGGCCAAAGGCAGCTCGCGAGGCTCTTTGTTCTTGGAGAACTCGGGGCGAAGAGTCACCACACCGTTGGCCCGCTCCACATCGTCCCAGGTCAGGCTTAGCACTTCCGCCTTACGCCAGCCGGAAAGGTACGCAAACCACGCGATATCAGCGATGGGCTCCGGGAGGTGCTGGATGATCCCACAAAACTCCTCGTACTCCACGAAACCCTGACGAGCATTGTTCTCCGGGAAGAAGCGGATGATGGGCACACGAACCGGGGAGATTTGATTTTTCTCGACTGCCAGTCGGTACCCACGTTTCAGGGCCTCAAGCTCGCGGTTGATGGTAGCCCGAGCTTTCTTGAGGGCGAGCCGATCAGTGCGGTAGTTCTCAATCCGCTGTTCACTGAGCCGGGACGCTCTCTCATGCCCAAACCGCTCTTTCAAAGGGGCGATCCTATGCCCGATATCTTTGATAGACCGATTCCCAGACAACTTGTAGTCCTGGATTACCCCATCCAACAGCTCGGACACGGTGAGCTTGTCCACCTTGGGTGTGATTAGCTCACCACGAGCGATCTCCCCATGACGCTGCTTCAGGAGTGCAATCGCCACCCGCTCCTTCCCACTCTTGCTGGACTCCCGGTGCTGCTTGCCGTCCTTCCAGTAATCCAGATACCAGGTGCTCCCACGGAGGTAGATCGCACCAAAGCCCTTCACCGTGATGCGGCGCTGCTGAGGCGGCTGCTTGGGTGGAACGTCTGGAACGCCTAGAAGCGGAACATCTAGAACGGGTGTACTGCCATCATCACTCATCGAGTCCTCCTTGGGAGAAGTGTGGAACCGATGAGCAATCATCATGCTTGCCCGGGCAAGCGTCAAGCACAAACACCATCATTCTTTCTAGGAGAGATATCGTGGCCAAGAAGGTAGCGAAAGCGGTCTCGGAAGCAGCTGCAGCCCTCAGCAAACTCGGCGCTTCCAAGGGTGGGAAGGCTAGGGCAGAGGCACTGAGCGCAGCAGACCGGAAGAAGATTGCCCAGAAAGCTGCCCGGGCGAGATGGAGAAAGAAGAAGGCCTAGCCTCTGGCACGATCCCGCAACCATTTCTCCATCCCGTTGACGTTGAAGCGGAGATTGCGACCATTCAGTTTCACCATAAAAGGGAACGAACTGGCATTGCGGTACAGCCAACTCGTACTCATGCCCAGGAGTCTCGCGGCCTCACGGATGTCGACGAGTGTCGCGATCGGTTCAGACGGGGCAGGAGAGCCCGTCGCAGTCGCTTCAGCGCTTGCCCCCGTTGCTCCCTGTTCGCCGGATCACGATAACCTTCTCGTACGAGCCCCAAGTTCGCGCCTCAGTCACCCCCGGCTTGTCCACCCGCTGAACCCGCACATGCGTACTCTTGCCGCCAGCTGTCGCGTAGGGGCGTGCGATCACTTCCCACTCGCCCGTCACTAAGTTTGTCTCCGATTTGGAGCTGCATGGGGAACACGCGAGTGGTGCCCGGTGGCTCGGGCTTCGGCATACCAGGGAGCTGAGGCTGGATGGGCTTGGACTTCTGGCGCTTCTTCTCTGGGCGTTTCGCCACCTAGGCTACCAGGACGCGGTTAATGCGGAGCCAGGGATGCCAGAGGCGAGGATCAGTCACGGCCCAACCGACGATCCCTCGTCCGGCGGTACTTGTAGACCAAGGCCAGCACGCTCGCCAACACGAACAGACTGATCAAAAACGCCCCAGTTGACATCTTGAGGTCCGGGAACAAGGCGTACAGTGTCGCGAGCAGGATGAAGGCAACGCCGAAAGCCAGCAGTAATCGTGAAGCGAAGCCCACGACAGCGGACTTCACCAAGCGCATCGCGCACCTCAGTGCAGGACGGTGACGGGTAGTTTAGCAGACCTGAACTATGGGCGGTGTGCGGACTCATAATTCCGGGGCAGCGCGCGGATCGAGTCGAGCCAAACTTCAAGGTCCTCGCCCCAGAAGCACGAGAGCGGCCGTCCCGGATCTTCGACGAAGTCTCGCAGTGCGGGAATCGAAACGGCCTGCGGTTCTACCGCGATGAAGCGTGCCGCGTCGAGATTGAGATGCATGTCCTGTACGACCACATCGCGATCCCAGACCGTGAGGGAAAGATGCTGATCAACGATCCAGCGCGCATAGTCGCCAAATCGTCCGAATGACGCTCGAAACGGCTCCGGGACCTCTTCGCCCTCCGTCAGCTTTCCCTGAAAGGACAGGCGAAACTCCGCGCCAGTGCCCACGAAGGCACGAATGTCCTGACCGTGACGGCGCACCTCCATCCTTCGCACCCGGCGCAGCGGGAAACAACGGGCGATTCGGAGGCCGAACGCCGTCAACCACAGAGAATCGGTCACCGTGCGCCAAAAGAGCACTCCCGGCCGTGCCCCTCCGGGGAGGCTGATGAGCGTTCCATAGAACCGCCAATTGGACTGCCATACGTCGGGTGCGAGTCGACCCAAAACCGACGGCGTCCACACGGGGTGGCCGTCTCGCAACTGGAACAACAAGATCGTGAACAGTGTCTTTCCTGCACTGGCCGCCAACGATGTCGGGCGAAAGACATCGGGTGCGAGGCGCGCCGCATATTCCTGATCTGCGAGAAAGTTCAGATACAACACGCCCGGCACGCGAGCGCGCATGCGAACGTACAGCGGGCGGCGCAATATTTTCGGGTTGCTCACGACGGTACTTTCGCCCCGTTTAACTCTGCCCGATTAGGGCTCGCGGACGCCCATCCGGAGCAGCAGGGCTCGGCACCGGGTCGCCGTCGGAACGTTCAATAACCCCGGACGCGATATTGGAATTGACCCGAGGGGATTCTTCAATAGCCGGATCGCTTCC
>Ga0126369_10000388_pt1 | contig 28728 bp, 21 predicted proteins | sample PanSoiMetaPlot_1_FD_109646 | JGI IMG/M metagenome (GOLD analysis project Ga0126369, IMG submission 109646) | Tropical forest soil microbial communities from Panama - MetaG Plot_1 | ecosystem: Environmental > Terrestrial > Soil > Tropical forest > Bulk soil | place: Panama | collected 2016-02-17
CTTTAAAGTCGAGTTGGGCTACGCCGACGAAGAGGTTGACGCTACGGCCGCCGACCCTCGCATTGCCGAGCTTCTGGCGATCCCGCGCCGTGAGCCCCTGCTGCGAATGCGCCAGGTCATCTATTCCACCAAAGGCAAAGCCATTATGTATGTGTTGGGTTTTTACCGTTGCGACCGGCACAATCTGGTGATTCGCCGTTTTCGGTAAAGGAATTTGGCGCAGGTCTGGCGCCGGTGATGTTTTGCTTGAATCCGCACCAGTATTCAGATTGCGATCAAGGCGCGGGAAATTGCTGCTCGGGACTTCGAGGCGCAGGATGCGGCCCGTTTTGAAGAGGTTTCTTCCAATTCTAAGGCCGCGAAACTACACGCAGCAGCATTCCCGTCCCAGCCCTTAGCTTCATGTGTGCTTTCTTAAAATGAAGAGTAATTTCGCCAACTGGCTCATGCTGCCCACTGTGGATTAGCTGCACATCTTTCAACCCATATACTCCACAAGCATCAGCGGAAAACAACCACAGCGCCTGCGGGTGATCATCTGCATCGACCGGCTCGTTGCAACCCAATGCCTTGTTGGCCTTGGCGTGAACCAGTACGCCTCCGAACACGGCCTTGCCAACCGTTTCATTCCAGCGGTTCCGGACCGTGTCACCATCTCCGTAGCGGATGTCTCCTCCGATTTGAACCGTGGTGGCCCAGCTTGTTGGGAACGCTTCATCGAAAGTAGCCACCGGCCTCTCGGCATCGCGGACGGTGCCATACGATGCGATTGACCGCAGGCTCGTAACCACTGACAAATCCCGCCCGCGATGACTCAGTACATCGAAGTGCATGGTGAGCTCAACGCCCGTCTCGTCCGCATCCCTCGCGACCTTTAGGACTGACCCCTTCAGCACTGATCTGAAGGAAATCTTCTCCCTGTTTGGCAGCGGAACTTCCTGCATGATTCGCGCTTTGATCGCATCACCAGAACGCGCGTCCTCAATTGAAAGAGTGCCGTCGAGTTGCACTGGAAGGATGTACCCTTCGGGGATTACGGGGACGCTGCGCACAGCGGCGCTCGCCGGCTCTCCACTTAATTCTCTGGGCGTGCACGTGAAAGAAGCAAGTAAGCAAGTCGTCCCCGGAAAAACCGAGAAGATAAGAAACAACTGCGCTATCCAGAGATCGCTTCCTTTATAAGGGAAAATTGCCGAACACATTTCCCTGAGTCTCATGACAATTTTGAAGGATATCACCTGTCATTTTCTACAGGTGTGGCATTAGTGTGGATTTTGCAATAGCCAACAATCGTACTAGCCGCTGGCTCGACCGAGCACTGCATACTGAGAGCTACTTGTGCCATAGTGTGTTAATCAGCTGACCAGGCTGGGGGGGAATTGGGGTGGCTGCGGTCCCTTGTGTTTCTCGGGCGTTGAGTGGTCGGTTGCCAAGAGCTACCAGGTCAAAACCGACAGACCATCTGGCTTTTAATCCGCTTGCCCTAGAGCAACGACGCGATCTGGCTGGTTGAGGTAAAAGTCGTTGAGAGTCGCATGACGGGCAGCTGGCGGAGACTTCTTCGTCGATTCGGTGTTGAGAGGTGCGGGGACTATGGAGTACTCGGTAACAGTGTGGCGCACACCGGTGCGCGAGTCGAAGGAAGTTCTTTACCGCTTGACCTACCGCAGGGAGTGGGTGGCAGAGCGGGACTTTTGGCGGGACACGCTAGCATACCAATCGAAGGAGAAGATGGTGGAAACTGCCTCCCAGTTTCCCAGTCGAGTTGGCGTCACCCGTTAAGCAGGAACTCTCAGTCCTTGTAGGCTTACTTGTCGTGGGGATCATTGGCTTTGAGATTGTTTCTCAGTGCCGCGAGCCACTTATCCAAAATCGATTGATAGCGCTCCTCAACTCTGACGAATGCAATTCCGACACCCGTGATGGGTCGAGCGTTCATGACTCGTCCCTGAGCTTCAAAGACCTCGCCATCATGAATGATTTGCACTCTCACCCGTGTTCCCACCGGAGTGGGATTCCCAGGTACCACATGGCATCCAAATAAGCTCAAGTCCCAGGTAGTTGCTTGAGTCTGGTGGCCTGATTCTAAATCCGTCAGAATTACACTGGCCGCGAAGGAATAACGAGCCGCACGCGGACGCTCGACCTTCATAGCCGGCCTCCTAACAAGCGTTAGGAGCCTTATAAGGCCCTGCATTCAAGGAAGACCACGAGCAGATTAGCGGGAACAGGTGTTCCCGCAAGTGGACCTGGCCCGGTATTGAATCCGGTGATAATTGACGCTTTTCAGTTCCGGCACTATACGTTTGGGCCCCACGCGTGCGACCAAAACTACCGGGCATGGGGGAGATGCCTTTTCGTGGCGAGTGCCGTCGAATACCTCATTCCTGGTGACATGTGCATTGTGAATGCTCAGGGTGCAAGGGCTGCCTGTAGCATCGCCCTGGTATAGCCAACGTTGTAAGCATAAGATGCGTACCCGCCGCCGCCCGGGTAGTATGGCTTGAAGTCAGCCCGCTCGCGGTCGTAATCGAGAGCGCGCGGATGCTCGGGGTAGATCAGCCGCGAGTATTTCTGACGTACGAGTTCTTTCATGACCGCGTACATATCGTTGATGCCCTCATCGATGAAAACTTCCGTATACTTTTCGTTGGGCGTCTGCACACGAACATTGCGATAGTGAACATGGTTAATGACGTCCTTGCTTCCGAAATAGCGGCAAACCTCCACGGGATCTTGCCCCATTTCGCGTGTCACGCCGCAGTCAAAAGTGATTCCGTTGCATTTACTCGGCACAATGTCGATAAGGCGCTTCCATCCCTCGACGCTCCCCATGATCTGTTGCGAACCGCGGCTTAGAGGCGCGGGAGGATCATTTGGATGGAGAGCCAGACGAACTCCGGATTCCTCGGCAACCGGGATTACAGCTTTTAAAAAATAGGCTATGTTGCTCCACATTTCTTCGAGGTTGTGCGCGCCTTCTTCGGGCAGCGGAGCCAGGTCCTTGACGCGAGCATAATCAAATGCCGTCAGGCCTGCTCCAGCCCGGCCGGTTTCTGAATAGTAGCCCTCGACAAGCCGGTGGGCATAAAAGTTGTATTCGATCACAGGCAGGCCCACTCTTCCCGCCGCGCGAATGGACTGCTGAATCTTTTCAATCTCTTCGTCGCGCCCAGGTTTCCCATAGAGAGTTTTTGGAAACCCAGCGATCATTAGGTTGCCAAGAGTGAGTCCCCCCGTCCTGAGCTTATCGATAAGCGCTCGGAGATCGAGTTCCAGCCAGGGGATGAACGGGCCGCCCATCAGGACGTCATTCACTCCAAGCTGCTTCACGCGCCGCATCCCAGCTTCATCGACGGCACCTGTAGCAAAATACGGTCCCATCCTTGAGAGTTCTAATGCGATCTTGGGGATGCGCGACGTCTCAGATTCATCGTTGTCCCGTGCAGGGGAGCTCCGGACCTTAGCTATGGGCAACGAAGCAGACAAGGTCGTCGCGCCCATGACTTGAAGTAGCCTTCTTCGAGATAAGTCGTATTTCTTCAATGAATCCTCCCTGCTCCTCATTAGCTAATAAACCGTTTTGCCAGCATGCCTTGGATCATCGGCTGTACTTTGATTGCAAAATTCCGGCAATGTGGATTCAAGTAGGTACAGCAGCCCATCACCCAGGGATTTCGGAACACTAGGCTGTCAATTCTGCCAGCAGTACAAACCCTCGCCAACTCACAATAATTACGAGCTTGTTTTGCTCCAGTCGACGCTTTAGTCCGTTTTCTCTTGCCCTTACTGTTCGAAAAGGAGGCTCACGCAACTCTACATACTGCCCCCCCGGGAAAATCCAAAGGCGCTAAGTGAATTTCTGGAAAAAGAAAGTCGATAACGAGACCACTTGCTGGCGTGCTGGGATATGGGTCCATGGCGTTGAAACCTTGCGTTGGCTAAGCACGGGTGCTCTGTTGCTCTGCGGCTCTTCTGGTCTAGCCCACCCTCTGCAGTCGCGCCCCGCGACTGGAGTAGAACCAGTCCTTGCTCAGGCAGCAGCAACAACGGCTATGACCGGCCCTCAAACAGCGGACCAGCAATTGCAAGGAACGATCGCAGGAAGAGTCCTAGATCAAACGGGAGCGGCAGTCAGCAAAGCTGTTGTGCAGCTCTCAAGTGAAACTCAATCGGCGAGCCAAGTCGCCATCACGGACGATCAGGGGGAATTCTCATTTGCCAACATCACCCCTGGGCCGTTCCAGCTAGCGATTTCGTCGGAGGGGTTCGCGGCGCAGACGTACTCCGGAATCCTCCCGTCAGGCAAACATTACGATGTGCCCGTGATCACGCTCGTTGTTGCGTCCGCCTCCTCGCACGTGCAGGTTACACTCTCACGGGCCGACTTGGCAGAGGCGGAGATTAAAGACCAGGAGAAGCAGCGTATCTTCGGAGTCGTTCCCAATTTCTACGTTACGTATAACCCTGCTGCAGTTCCCCTGCGGCCAAGGCAAAAGTTCAAGCTCGCATGGAAAGCTATTGTGGATCCGGTCAATCTTGGCCTCACGGGGGCCTTAGCTGGAGTTCAGCAGGCAACGAATGCCTTCAGTGGATACGGTCAAGGAGCCGAGGGATATGCAAAACGCTACGGGGCCAACTACGCCGACATGGTCACAGGCACGCTTATAGGAGACGCCATCCTTCCGACATTTTTGAAACAAGATCCACGATACTTTTACAGGGGAAGTGGCAGCATCCGATCGCGGATTGTCTACGCACTGGCCAATTCCGTAATCCGCAAAGGCGACAATGGGCAGTGGCAACCCAACTACTCGGGCATCGGCGGTGGCTTGGCCGCAGGGGAAATCTCAACTTTGTACTATCCAGAATCGGACCGGGGCCGGACACAATTGATGTGGGAAAACACTCTCATTGGCCTGGGCGCAACCGCCGCCGCCAACCTTCTGCAAGAATTTCTCATCCGGAAATTGACACCCCATGCGCCGCATTACGCTCGGGCGGACGCGATAGTAAAGTGCAGCGGCGTCGCGAAGAGCAAAGCTAACTGCGAGTGATCAGCGCACGAGTACTAGAACTTTTCCGATCGACTTACCAGCTCAAGAGCGGGGGTTAAGCTGTTCTTGCTGGCAGCGCTGCGACTTCGAAATACCTGCCATGAGGCTCGGCCACCCGTCTTTCTTCGAAGTAATCCGCGGAATGGAACTTTCTTAGTTGAACTTTTCTATAGCGCAGGCCCTGTCAGAAATGACAGAAGACACTTTTCGACCCGTAGTTACTATCCCTTCCCAAGGAAGGGACTTACGGCGGTGTGAGATCGGCAATCCCTTCGGGAATTCAGAGTATCTAGGAGGGGGCAATGAAAAAGCGAATCGTTTTGGGGGGTTGCTTAGCATTCCTTTTGTGCACCACCACTGCATTAGGCCAAGCGGTGTACGGAAGCATTGTTGGAACTGTTACCGACCCACAAGGTGCGGGTGTTGCTGGTGCAAAAGTCGTTATAACGAATCTAACAAAAAGCACTACGGAAGAAGTCACAACGAACGACAGTGGCGCCTACGCAGTAATCCATCTGATTCCGGATTCCTACAAAGTTCACGTCGAGGCTGCCGGATTCAAGGCCTATGACGTTCCCAGCATCCTTGTGCAGGTTGACGCTATCACTCGAATAGATGCCCAATTGCAAGTTGGCGAAGCGCGTGAGTCGATTGAAGTCAGCGGTGAGGCGGTGCCGCAACTTCAGACAGACAAGGCAGATGTTTCGACCACCTTCCAGGCGCGGACGATTGAGAGCCTACCTATTTACAACCGAAACTTCACGACCTTTCAGCTTCTGTCGCCAGGAAATCAGCGTATGAACGGCTGGAACCACGCGGCCAGTGAGAATCCGCAGGGTTCGCAACAGATTCTTACACAGGGGCAGCACTTCGCTGGCACCGGGTTTGAACTCGACGGCACGGATAACCAAGACCCGATCTTGGGCATCATCGTGATCAACCCCAACCTGGAAGCGATCAACGAAGTGAAGATCACTTCGCAGGATTACGACGCCGAGTTTGGCAAGGCGATTGGTGTAATCATGACCACTCAGACAAAGTCAGGGACTAACGAATGGCACGGTTCCGGGTTCGACTTCCAGCGGTCGAACTCCAATTTTGCAAGAAACCCGTTTACTCAATCTCCGTCCAGCGGCGGAGTGCCGAGCGGAAACTGGAACCAATTCGGCGGCACACTCGGGGGACCGATTCGCAAGGACAAAATCTTCGTTTTTGGCGATTATCAAGGCCAGCGCAGCCATATTGGGGGCTCCGGGTCGGAGAGAATTCCGACGGCGACAGAACTTGGCGGCGATTTCAGCCAATGGATAAGCGGCTGCGCAACTAACACTTCACCATGCCTGCCAATCTTTGATCCTTTCCAAACCACAGACGCTACCCACAGCACTCTAGTTCTCGACTCAAGCGGTAATCCAATCCCTTTGCCGCTTGGCAGCCGGACCCAGTTCCCAGGAAACGTTATCCCGGCATCGCGGCTCAACAACGCCACTTACCCCTCCACCGTGGCCGCGTTCAAACTCCTGCAAGATGTGAACAAGGTGGGTGCAGCAGTTACACCAAGCACGATTACGAACCCAAACTTCTTCGGTTCAGGCACCAACGTGTTAGATTCGGACGGCTTTGACGGCAGAACCGACTATGTGGCTACATCCAAAATGCAGATTTTTGGGCGCTATAGTTTTCAGCAGTTCACGCGTTCCGGGCCGGGGTTATTTGGCACGCTCGCAGGCGGCAAAGCCATTCCGTCTGACCCGTCCGTGGGGGACTTTGCCGGAACGTCGAGCGTAAGGAACCAGAGCTTGGCGAGCGGGTTTAACTACACCTTAAGCCCCACGTTGTTGACTGACTTCCGGTTTGGCTACTTCCGGTATCGTGTGCACGTGACGCAAGGTGGATTTGGCACAACTCCCGCGCAGGATGCGGGTGCAGTAGGGCTCAATCTATCCGACAAAACATACACTTCGGGAATGCCGTACTTTGCAAGCTTCTTTCCCAACAACACGCTTTTTGCGTTTGGATACGCGCTTGGAGCGCAGTCCGAGGGCCACTGTAACTGTCCGCTGACCGAACAGGAATACCAATTTCAGTTTGTAAATAACTGGACAATAATCCGGGGCAATCACCAGATCAAGTTTGGTGCGGACGTGCGACGTGCGCACAACCTGCGCGTACCGAGCGATGCCCATCGTGCCGGCGAGCTTCAATTCACAAACGACATAACGGAGGGCCCTGGCGGAGCGGGGGGCATAGGCTTCGCGGGATACCTGCTTGGTGCGTCGAGCAAGTTCAATCGCTATGTGAGCAACTCGACCACGGCTACGGAGACTCAGCCGAGAATTTTTTTCTACGGCCAGGATACGTGGCACATGACTCCGAAACTATCCGTCAACCTGGGGCTCCGCTGGGAAATTTATGTTCCTGAGTCTGCGGCTGGCAAGGACTTGGGAGGTTGGATCGACCTGGGAACCGGCGAAGTCCGCGTAGCGGGCGAGAACGGTGTCGACTCGAGGGGCAACACAGACACCAGCTATAAGCACTTTGCTCCCCGAGTTGGCGTTGCCTATCAGGTCAACCCAAAGACCGTTGTTAGGATGGGATACGGCCGAAGTTACGATATCGGCGTCTTTGGCTCAATTTTCGGCCACTTCATTACGCAGAACCTGCCCGTCCTTGGTAATCAGTCTTTGACCACCAGCCCGGGTGGTGTAGCTTTCCTTTTGAGTGGGCCACCCGCGAACCCAAACGCAGGAGGACCACCGAGCTTTAATCCCGCCACCGCTCTCGGGGGAACGCTTGCCACGAGCAACTGCAATCCGATTACGGACCCCACGGGTGTCGTTGGAGGGGTGTTTACACCGGACAAAGCCCAATGTGTAGGCGGAAACGGAAGACCATTGCAGCCAAACGGCGTCGGTGGAAACGCGCGGCCATTCAATAATCGAATCCCGTCCGTGGATGCCTGGAATGCGACGATTCAGCGGCAGATCACTCCAACCATTACGGCGACAGCTGCCTACGTGGGCAACAAGGGCACGCACACATTCATTGGCGACAACCCGGCTTATAATCCCAATAGCCAGACGGTGGCTGGCTACGTTCCCGGATGTGGGTACCTCGCCGGCTCCTTCACGCAACCAGACCGTGCGACATGCGGGGCGTCTGGACAGCCGCAGAACAATCGCAAGCCGTTTTACCTAAAGTACGGCTGGACACAGGGCCTCAACTACGCCGGCAACGATTCCGACAGCAAGTACAACGCTCTGCAGGCGACAGTTGAAAAGAGGTTCTCGCACGGGCTATCGCTGCAATCTAGCTACACCTACCAGCATGCAGACAACTACGACAACAACGGATACTTCAACATTGACAAGAAAATTGGATATGGCCCGAGCAACGACTACCGCAACCATGTTTTCATCCTCACCGAGGTTTACCAACTTCCGTTCGGCAAAGGTAAGAAGTGGCGTTCTGACCCCGGCCATCTCGAGGATCTCTTGATCGGCGGCTGGTCGCTGAATACTTCAGCGAATTTCTCGAGTGGTCTGCCTTTCAATTATGGTCTAAGTAGCTGCTCCGCCCAAATCGACAATGGCCCTTGCAGGCCGAACCTGACAGGGGGTATCAAGTCCGGAACGCGGTCAGGGAGTCCGACCGCTAGTGCTTATTGGTTCCAGACGACAAGCACTTCGCTTGAGCCATCTTGCTCGTCCGGCACACCGGCTTCGGTGTGCAATAGCGCGGCCACGCCCGGAGCGGTGTGCTTCGGTGGTGGGCAGCTGACAGGCGGACCTTGGCAAGAACCCGGCTGTGACGCTTTCGGAAATGTTGGTCGCAACACCGGCCGCGGGCCAAAACTATTTAACGCCGACCTGTCCTTATTTAAGGACTTCAGCCTTACCGAAAGGTTTTTGGTTCAATTCCAGTTCCAAGCCTTCAACGTATTCAACCACGTCAACCTCGACCTTCCAAACGGTTGTGTGGATTGCAGCAGCGGCGGTAGCATCACAAACATTGCGTACGGCTCGCAGATGCGCGCGCTGCAGTTTGGATTGAAGCTCTCTTTCTAAGAAGGGAGAGCGAGAGTCGCTTTCTTAGCAAGGTCGGGAGCCGCAGAGGCTCCCGTCATTTTGGCCCCAGACTTCACACGAATTAATCCTGCCCGCGCGTGTGGGACCTGTTCCTAGGTCTCAAGAAGATGAAATACTGCTCACTTAGGCAATTAGGCCGCGATGTGCGATGCACCAGATATGCATGACAACAGAAGTATTAGCTCAAGGCCAAGCGCCTCGACATCTGACATTGCGGCCTCAACAATCCCTTTTGCTAGGACTCACGAACTCGCTTAAGATGATCCTTAATGTAAGTAGTAGTCCCGCTCTGACTTCTACTCTGGCATGGGATGTCTCGCCAAATCCGCAATTTGATCGTCAATCAATCTGATTTCATCCACCAGTCGGGTATTCGATGGATTCCCTAGGAATTCCTCGAACAGTAGGTTGCGCTTCGTCTTCAACTGGTCTGGAATTGTCTGTCCATTGATCTTAGGTTCTTGCATCGCCGTCCACACCCTCAAATCAGTCAAGTCCGGTCAGGTAAACCGTCAGTGGTAAGAAACCGAACGGGCAGGGAGCTTCACTTTTAATGAGAACCTTCAATCCGGCCAACTGTAAAAACTAACAGAGGGGAACTGTAAGCATATTAGGACCTGTCAAAACTGACAGGTGACATCTTTCGGGACGGAATTAGCATTTCCCCAAGAGGGACTCAATCGGCGGTTTGAGTCGCAAGAATCCGCGAGGCACCGCCAGCCAAGCCTACACATAACCGAGAGCATTCCTCTCTCGGCCTCGCGGAGAATATCGGCGGTCACAAAGCTGGCGGCCCTTCCTGCGTACTTATCCATAACACGATCAGTGGGCCGCCAGTGACCTTGCGAGTCGAGAACAATTCTTATGCACCAACTAAATCGAGTCGTTGCCCTAAGGCAATGTGGATGGAAGCTAGACATTCTGTCGGTTTTGCCAGTTGCGGCCCAAGCTCAGGTTCTCTTAGGGTTGCATTGCATATCCTCAGAGGTGGCTGTAGCCCTTTGCAACCACGGACTCTCGTCCGAATGCACCCCAAAGGGGGCTGCAGCCACCCAATTCCCCGCACCCTGGTCAAATGATTAACTGAGCCGTTGTTCGACTTGCATAGCAAGTCGTCCCAGGTGACCCTACGCCGAATGCAGTATCTGACAAAGTTTGCATCCTCGTAGAAGTCAGCAAGCTTCTGCCCGTTTCCTTCGTCCTAAGTTTATCCCGCTGCTGACGCAGACTTCACTTTTGGACTAAGAGGCACGCGAGCGTGAACAGTAGTTCCAACCTGTGGCTTCGAGTCAATGCAAAGCTGCCCGTCGATTAGCTTCAGCCGTTCTTTCATGCTGATTAGCCCGAGTCCGTGGCTTTCTACTAGCTTGTCGGGGTCGAAGCCAATACCTGAATCATGCACACTCAGGTGAATCTCATTCAATGCACTTTTGAGCGAAACTTCGAAGTGTGCCGTACCGCTGTGCTTCGTCGCGTTCTGAAGGGCTTCTTGCAAGACCCGGAAGAGACAGAGTGAGATCTCTTTAGGAAGAGATTTGGGAATGTCATCGGCGTGAAAGTCAATCTCGATATTCTGCCGAGCTGCAAGCTCTTGGCATAAGCCAGCAGCGGCTGCAGGGAGCCCCAGGTATTCCAGTTTCGAAGAATGCAGTCGGTGCGACAATGCCTGAATATCTCTCCCGAGTTCCAGCACGCTTTGACAAGCCTCCTCGATGCGGCGCCTTGCTGGACCGGAAGTAGCCGGAACATCTTGTTTCACGCTTTCAAAGATGACCGCCAAGAGTGCGACGCGCTGATTAAAATCATCATGGAGTTCCCTGGCAATCCAGGCACGTTCCTCCTCGTGGGCTTCAATCAACCTGCCGCTCAAGCCCGAAAGAACTTCTTCTGCGAGCTTGCGCTGAGTAATGTCCATAACCTCTCCAACGAAGTATTGAGGCTCACCACTCGGACTTCGAATCAAAGACGCACTGCTTTCCGTCGTGACGATTCGCCCACTCTTGTGAAAGCAGCGCTTCTCAACTCTCTGGAAACTTGTTCCTCGCTCAAGGGCCTCCCTGAGCCTCTGGGAAAAAGAGGGCCAGTCCTCCGGGAGGGTAACCGACTGCATGGTCTTTTGGATTAATTCCTCTTCCGTGTAGCCAAGGCACTGGCAAAATGCTTCGTTTGCGGCGAGAAAGCGGCCGTTAGGCGAAACGATTATCATGCCCACGCCCGCATCCCGAAAGACTCTGCGGAACTTCTCTTCGCTCGCACGCAATTCGTCCTCGGCACGCTTCCGATCGGTTATGTCCTGAGCCGTGCCGCGCAGCCAGGTGATTTGGCCAGCCGCGTTGCGCACCCCTTCACCGCGATCGATAATCCATCTTGTGCCGCCATCGGGATGACGCATCTCTAGATCGACCATGTACGGTGTTCCGGTGCGCAACGTCTCAGCGACGGCCCGCCTCAGTCGTTCCCAGCTTTCTGGGGTATAAAGCCTGGTTTGGTTACCAAAAGCAGGAGGCGGCAGATTAGGATCGCGGCCCGCGATCCGGTAGAGCTCCTTGGACCAGGTGACCACGTCGTTTTTGGGGTTCCATTGCCAACTGCCAACTTGCGCCACTCGCTGTGCTTCTAAGAGTTTTTCCTCACGTTTTCTTAGCGCTTCTTCACCCGTTTTACGCTCCTCTGCAAGGGCTGCCAGAACCATAAAGGGTATCGCTGTAAAGATTAAGAAGAGCTGTATGGGAAAGACATTATGGAGCAGCTCTTGTTCGACGAAGGGACCACGGCCATGGACCGCACCCCAAATCGACAAAAAGGCGACTACAATGACCGCAGAGCTAGTCCCCACCCAACCGAAGCGCAGTACAGACCACAGCAAGAATGGCACAAGAGCATAAAGCAAGGCTGGCGAGCTGCGCCATGCAAAAGCAGCAAGGCTGACGTAGCTGACAATCGCCAACCCAGAGAACAGTGCGATCGCCTCCAGATGGTAGACCAGTGGTTTTCGCAGCCATGCATACCCGTCGTTGACCCAACTCAAAATGGCCGGAGTCAGAGTGAGGAATGCTAACACCTCGGAAAAAAAACAAATCCCCCAGCCAGTCCAGTAGTCGCTGCCGATTCCAGGTGCACTAATGAATGCCGCAATGAACGAAGGAAGGATTACCGCAAAGACTAAGTATAAAGCCAAAGCGTTTGCACTATTTAACCGTGGCACCCCACGGAAGAAATAGTTAAGGCACAACGCGGCCATAAGGACTTCGACCGTGTCGGCTGGTATAAACCAAGCGATCGAACTGAGAGCCACACCTGCCTGTAAGTCGTAGGAAACAAACCCCATGACGGCAGCTGGTATGACTATTAGCCAGATTTTACGCGGAATCAGCAACAACACTGGCACGAGAAGTGCGCAACCCGGCCAAAGCGGCCAGACCGCCTTGGCGGGTGGTATCAGCGCCGCTTCTAGTCGTGGGGCGAGGTAAAAAAGCGCTGCCACGAAACACACTAGTAGCGCTGTTTGAAGTGGAGTGGTCGGATTCCATACATTCTGATTCTGCAATGGACCGTTGTTGTCCTTTTCCACGGTTTATCTCCGACCTTGCGAAACCTGATGGTTATCCTCTCGATGTTAAAAAAGCTTGTTTTACATATTTGTTATTTACAGCAGAGTGAGTATACATCCTCTCATCAAAGTAGGAGTAGAATTGGAAGAAAACTCTGGGAGCCATTCCGCAGCTTGGCGCGGAATGGTGAACAAATGGATGCGAATGGCTGTGGTGTAGTAGCAAATGCGTTAGGCCTCCCCGATTCTTATTCCCCAAGTGATTAACGCTTACCAGAAGGAGCTAAGAGCATTGTTTGTCGCCTTTTTCGCGTTATTACAATCGAGAGCTCGTTCGCTCTTTTGCCGCTGTTACTATTTACAGGAGTAATCACCCTAAGGCAGAAGCTGGTATTCACTCGGTTGTATGACTGGTCCTTTTCAGCAAACTGGACTTATGGACGGGAGGAGCCCAGGTTTGGTGAGCGCAGTCATACAGCAGGTTCTCGAACTCCTGGCCGATGCCCATATCGCAAGACGTCTTACCGTCAAGGAGTCTCCGGCCTATCACCGTCTTACGCGTGTGATCACTGCGTATGGAGAAGCTCTTCAGCTACTGGTCGCTCTGAAAAAGCGGAAGAATTCCTACGCGAGAATCGAGCATCTAAACCTGGCCCCATCTACTTCCCAGCACCCACTCCGGTAAAGTGCGCCTATCAGGGAGCTGCGCGCGCCTTGTGAATGGATATTCTCCAAAGAGCGGCCTACGTTGCTGCAACTTCTGACAGGTACACCATCCATCGTGACGCGGGTAGTCTGGCTTAGAAGAGGGCTTCCAAACATTGAGGTCGCATGAACTGGACAAGAGCAGCGTGTAGCTTTGCGTGGTTGACCCTTTTTTCTGTATTTGCAAGTAGAGGTGCTGTCTCGGGGCACGCCTGGAAAACAATGAGTTGGCACTCGGAATCAGTCACCCAATTGACCAATGAACTCTCCATCAGGCCCACGCAAACTACCGCTGGACCGGACCCACTATTTAGCCTGGACGAGAGTTGCCTTGGCCGTGCCGATCTCCTAAATGTAACTACCGCCGTGCCCTGGATGAGCGACCTTCTCAAGGCCGCACCGTCCAGCGACAATAAAACGGGTTTCTCTCCTCTCAACAGCTCGTTAAAGGCGGTCTATCGCGAGAAATGGCCAGGGAGTTTGTGCCAATACTCACTGAGTTCGGCTGTGGCTTTCGAAGGCGACTTGTGGGGCGCGTATAAGCAGCCGTAGGGGCTGAAAGCAAGACTCAAGCCCTAAGCTCTGGCCTCCGGTAAACAATCACCGCCTATTATTACAGAGGCCAAAAAAAGGAAAATGTAAATTGGATTCTTGGTCTTAGCGAGATACACGAAGAAAGTAGGAAATACGGTACCGGTACGCGCTGTTGGAAGGTTGGCTGTTACGAACGGCGACTTGCCGAAGGCTGGATCGTCAGCAATGCGAATGTCATCCACGCCAATCGTGCCCCCGAGGATCTACAAGCTCAGATTACCGAGAGTCACCGGACGCGCCAGAGCATTTGCTGCTTCTGACTCAATCTTCCGGCGAAGACTGTTGACGTTGATAAACAGGGGCAAAGCGATCAGGATCACGAGCACCGCAGCCACGACAATTCCGGCTATCTTTAGATTCCGTTTCATTGAAGTTGCTCCGATCCTTCCGTCTTTCGCTGAGAGACAAACGCTCTCGCCATTAGGAGCCTTCCGGTACTGTAAGTAGTGACAGTTCCGCTAGACTGTGTGATTAACCTGAATGAGTCAGCCAGCCGAACAAGCTGATTCCAGTGCTCAATTGGCGCTTCTTTGATACGCCGTCGGTTAGGAGAATGTCCGTAAAAGAGCCGCTACAATTGGTCCACGAATCTCCGTAGTGCCTGCATATGTTAGGTGACAACTCTAAGTCTTCGATTTATTGAGGTCGTCGTCCTTGTAGTACTTCGTACCTTGCAGAGTCAACTGGAGGGCGAGACCATTCTTTGTGATTTGGTACACCCAAACCCCCGGTGCAACCTGGACTGCTCCCGAGTACGCTCCGCCCGATTTGCCAGCCTTGGCGGCAGCGTCGGCCTCGGCTGAACCTGCCCAGCCAGAATCGAGGAAATGCGCCAGCGCATTATCATTCTCGAACACGAAAATCACACGAAAGTCCTTCACCCCCAAACCCAGACCCCCGCCCACAGAAATCATCTTCATGAAGGTTTCCTGCTTGGTCGTGGACTTAACAGCGATTCCTGCACCTCGCTCCGTGCTCAGCACTAACAGGTGCATCCCCATATTATTGAAGACTGCGTACCCGGCCGCCTTCTCGATGGCCTCCTTAGATGTGGGTTGCAGCTTGTACAAATCTTGTAGGGTTTGAGCCGCCATCTTGCGACTCTTTTCCCGTTTCTGATCGGGTGAATCCTTTGCACTCGACAAACCTGCAGTCAGCAACATCACGCCTAGGATTGAGGCAAGCATTCTAAATCTCATGAGTGGTCTCCCTTGGAGTAGTAGCGTCTAACTTCCCGAGGAAAACAGGAGCAGCTACTTTCCATTTGGCCCATGTCAGAATAGGCCTTGCGTTTCAGTCAAAAACTGCCAAACATGACAGGGGTCGGAGCTCGATGCTAGTACTCAACTTTATTGTTAACCGCCCTCGATAAGACCACCGACGCCTATCGTTTCAAGTCGCCTTGAAATTGGAGGCCATCGAGGAGAGAGTATTTACGATGGCAGAAAGCATCCGGCGAGCCTAAGGAGTGGAAGTGGCCGGTGTAGCAGCGGAAGAAGATGCTGCGGCTTGCGAGACGACCATAAACTCGAAGGATGTTCCATTGACCTTGAACTTCATCTTATTCTTGTCGATTGTGAACTGGATCGCCGTGTTTAAAAGAATCAGGCTCTGTTCGGACGGCTTTGGCTGGCGAATGGTGTAGTCGATTATCGAGAGCAGCACTCTACGGGCCAAGAGTGGGATGGGACAAAGAACGCTTAGAAGAAATTGCCTGCATAGGCATATTCAGATCCAATGACGACCCAGAGCGGGCTATCCCGAAGGAGTCGCCCATTCCCTGCAGGCTCGATGAGAAATGTCCTGTCCCCTCTGAGCCTTGATGTAAACCTCTCTGTTTCAAAACGTAAAGTGCTAGTTCCACGCGATTCGAAACGCCTAGTTTATTGAAGACCCGAAACAGGTAATTCCGCACCGTGTGTTCTTTCACGCTGAGCTCGTGGGAAATGTCGCGGTTCGTGCATCCTTCTGCCACCAATTGCACCAACTCTTCCTCCCGCTTGGTCAGCAGTTTTGTTCCGTTGGCATCTTTAATAGCCTCCGTCTTGCCCAGGCCGGAAGCCTCAATAACAAAACGCAGCTGCTCACTTCCCGCCCAGACTTGCCCCTCACACACCGCATGGATGCACTTGCATAGCATCTCAAAGGGGTCGTTTCGCGAGAATACGCCGTTAGCCCCCGCCCGAAATGTCTCAACGACCACAGTTCGCTCAGAAGTATCGGCCATCACAATAATACGAGTGTGTGGGTATGAAACCCGTGCCTCGCGCACAACACGAAGACCGCTCCTGGGTCCATCTTCTAGTTCAGCACTGATGATGGCAACGTCGAAGGGTTTCTCGCCCAGTCCTTTGAGGACCTCAGTCGACTCCGTGGCAGAACCCACCACCTTAATCGGCGGGCGCTCCTGTTGCAGGGCCTTTATCACCAAATGGCATGACAAGCTGCTTGAGTGCGCAACAAAGACTCTAACTGGCTTCACCGTCTTTATGGTGTTTGTCATGGCCTGAATCTCCTACGTTCGTTGAAGACTTATTCGATCACAAAATGGAAAGGACAAGTGGCAAGTGCCGAAAGGTATGGACCTCCAGCTTTTGTTGCGACAGATTAATTACGTGAACGCTGATGACTCTTGTGCGCCGACTAAATGAACTGTCGGCCTGATTCTTAGACGCGCGAGCTCATCGCGCATTATGGGGCTATTGGGCCTGGACTAGTGGAAGTTGCGCCGACCATTGGATATCGACCAATGACTGCAACCAGCGTTCGATCTGGAAAAAGGTCGCCACCTTCGAACCCGACACAACCTTGCTGAAGATGGGGACATATTTAATTCGCAGTTGAGCGACTCTGTCCTCAAGTGCCAACGCGCGGTTAATCAAGGTGAGAGCCTGATCGTCTTTTATGTTTCCCCAGGCGGCCGCGTATTCCTTGATCAGGGCATACTTTTCGTCATTGATCTTCGTGAGTTCCATAACGTATTGATCGTAGACTGGCCAGAATTTCGTCGCATCGGTATCGGTAAGTTGAAGGTTTGCCGCGATGATTTGTTTCTTACTAGAGCGGATGTCTTGGCGGAGCATCTGAATGTCCTGGTCAATGCCGGTTTGCGATGTTGCGGCGGATTGAGAATTAGGGGCATTTCCGGCCTGCGCAGAAGTTCGGGGTGTTAACATCAGCGCAGCCGCGACCAAAAGCAGAACAGTGGTTACCTCTTTCATGAGTCTCTCCTTTGTTCTTGTTGGCCCCGAAGCGGATCGACGAACACGCGACGGTTCATTCCAAGGGGCCGTTCGCGTTGCTGTCGAGGCGCAGACAATGAGGAGACTTGCTCTGTCGCGCCGGCCCCCTTGAAGTGCAATTGTGGTGCAGAAAAGTAAGCCCTTCTGGAGCCTAGCCAAAACTGTCAAAACTAACAGTACCTCATTAGCTGAAAGCGCAGGCTGGTGGCAACAACAAGCAAGACAAGCGAAAAAAGAAAGGAGACAACGGGAAAGCTCTCGATACGAGAAAGACAACAAAAGCCATGCACTCGACAAGGATTCGCACCTTAACCTTCCGACTTCGCAAGCAGCCCTTTGAAGCTAGTCAGAGACCAGATTAGTGTGAACTGTCAGAAGTCATAGGCTAGTCCCCGTGAAACTCGCGATCGCGGCCAATGGGGAACTTGACCGACGAGCGGGCTTCGAGTCTCATCAAACGATGCTCTTGTGGTGGGGCTTCCGGACAGATTTCGAGCCCCAGAAGCAGTTCGGAGAGTGGAGTGCTGGTAGTATGCAATGCTTTAGCGTTCCCGTTCGTCAAAAAGAAACAACGCAGATCAATAAAGTAACGACATTCGGCTTGTCATCCGCGATGCGTGTTGTAGCTTTCCTAATCCGAGCAGCCGGCTATGGTTAATGGCCCACTTGTGCCCACGCGCCCTTGACTTAACTCGCTGACAGCCATGCAGATATGGCGGAAGCGTGTGGGAGTCGAAAACGATACCGATCGGAATTTCAAGGACTTGAGGAAATGCAGTGCGGCGTTAAAACATTGAAAAGGAACAATAGGAAACCCAAAGAAATCCTTATGGGTCAGCGAGCCAGGGGATACGGTTTGGTTACCGAAGGCATCGAAAGTGTAAGTTCGTGCGAGCGATCCAGCAGTGTTCGCTAAACAAGGTGATGACTATTCCGGCGTCCGGACCGCAAAACGCCATCATCCGGACCAAATAGGTCACTACGGAATTACCCAACAAAATCAGGCCTTCGGTTCAAAAAGCCTCTCTTTCGATCTGACTTTGGATTCGATTTCCTTGGCAATCTGCTGTGCGCGTTCCGTCACCTGAGCCTCCGATTGATTTGGCTCGGGCTTGAAGTCAATTCCAGCAGTGGCGATGATTTTGCCATTCGCGTCGTGCACAGGAATCGTCACGTCATAGACTTCTTTGCCGTTCTCTTTTTCCTTTTCAACAAACGGCTTGTTAGTCTTAATGGCGGTGAATTCATCCTTATCACACTTCTCGCCGATGCCCTTGGTCTCATTGGAGGCAATGGTAACGCAGTGTTTCTTGCCTGGAGGCGTCGCAGCGAGTTCGAGACCCGTAAGTTCTGCGTGCGCGGCGAGAATCTCCTCGACGAGTTTTTGGGCGTAGATTTGTGAAGCGGTCTTTGCGCTAGTCTGTGCGCGACTTACAACACCAAAAAGTGAGAGTTCGAGTACTGATAAGACTAGAAAGCTGGCTTTCGGAATGCAGATTGAAGTGCCGACCATCATTCCTCCTCTCGGCAGAGTAATGAGCCAACAGCAAAATTAGTACGCCGGACAGTATGGCAAAATCCTTCAGCGCATTGCTGCGGGCGACCTTCCGGTCGTCACGCACTGCACGGCGGGTAAAGACCGCACTGGCGTTTTCAGCGCCATTTTGCTAACCGCACTCGGCGTTCCGCGCGAAACGGTGGTCCAGGATTACCTTCTTTCCAACCAATTCTTGCTAACGCCTGACGCCATTCAACGCACAGGAGCCGATCTGCAGCTCGCTTTTGCCCTTCCCGAGACCCCGGACCTCCTTACTGTGAACACCATCATGACTTCCAAGCCCGAGACGCTGGTGTCAACGCTCGACAAGATTGATCGGACTTATGGATCTTTTCCCAATTACCTGCGTGACGCTGTGAAGCTTTCCGACGTCGACCTTGCTAGGATTCGTCAGCGTTTGCTGGAGCCGTAGCGACGAAGCGCTCGAAAGTTCCGTGTGACATGTTCCAATCTTCCTGCTCCAATTGAGTCGGATTAAGGGTACCTTTAGATCAGAAGCTGTTCACGAGAGACTCACGACCCAGCTACCACAGTTTTTGTTGCCAATTTGTTAGCAGGAATCGCGATCAGGGAAAAGCAAGAGTGTTTATCCTCTTGGGGACTTCCCCCACCGGTATTACGCGAAGCAGCTTGCGAGTCGCTGTATCAATCGCGGACACGGACCTGGCCCCCGAGTTGGAAACATAGAGGACTCTACTGTCTGGGGTGAAGGTTATCCACTCGGGCACGGAACCTGTGGGGGCGTGGTTGGGCGGATAGACATTGGGCAAAGGGCAGTAACCGATGAGTTTGAGGTCGGGAAGCGAATACTCGAAGACCGCATTGGCAACAGTGCTTCCGACCCAAAGCGATTTTCCATTGGGGGCAACCCCGATGCCGTGAGAGGGAGTGTTCAAGCGCACTTCAGCAGTGCCGTAACCGCCGGGCTGATCCGGGAATTTCACGCGCGCGACTTCCACATGCTTCGCGAAATCGACGACAGCAAATCCGTTTAGGTTGGAGAGTTGCACGAAAATCAGCTTCGTTGAGCCGTCGGGATTGCTGTCAAAAGCCATCGGTCGCACGCCGTTGTCGAATTTGACTTCCCATGCGACCTGGTCGGTCTGAAGGTCGATGACCGTCGCGGATTTGGTTTCAATAGACCCGGCCACGGCATATTTCCCGTCGGGCGTGACATAAATATTGTGGATGCTTCTGTTGACCGCAATAGTCCTTGCGAAGAGCAGAGAAGAGGTGTCGACCACATCAACACCTCCGGGCAGCGTGCGAATCCCCACCAGCACCCGGCGGCCATCCTTTGTGATGGTGATGTTGTTTGGGCGTCCGCTGAGCGGGATTTTCTTGACGATTTCTCCGCGCTCGCGATCAATGACATCCAGAACACTCTCCGCCTCATCACTGACGTAAACACGCGAAGCATCAGGCGAAAAGTTGACACCGTGCGGCAGTTCGATGCCGCGTATCACTTGAACTACGCTGTTCGAAGCTGGATCGATAACGTCCACAGTCCCTCCAGCGCTGTTCGTAACGTAGATGAGGAACCGGCTATTCGATTTTGAGTTGGACGCAGTGCGAGCACTGCGGACCCATTCGGCGAGGGTGAGCCAGTCAGGATCGTTTTGCGTCTCGAACTGCCTGCCGCCTGAGTGAAAAGCGTCCCCACCCGCTTCCGGAGCTAGAGGATGAATCAAGAGTAAGCTGGAATGAGGATCTCGGGGGGCAACGAACCGAGTTACGGTCTCAAAGTTCCGTCGCGATTGTTCCTCGGTCCACTCCGTAGCTCCTTCCGGCAAACGCTCCAGGTGGAAAAGTCTGTTTGGATCCGAGTGACAAGCGTAGCAGCGCGCGTGTCCGGGGCGCTCCTTCAGGAAAATGAGTTCGACCTTCGATTTGAAAAAGTTGAAATCAAAGATGTCCTTCGAAGGAGCAGAAGCTGTTTCCTGCGAAGGGCTAGAATTTGCAGCTTGCGGGCGGTCGGCGTTTTTTTTCCCTTGGTTACGAACGCCCGCTAATACCTTCACTCCCAGATGCAGGCTTGCAATAGCTGCAATCACAAGCACTGTGAGTCCGGCTCTTCGGAGATTCCACATCTTCAGATTCCTGGCTTCATGTTCGGCCTATCTTAACGTAGTTGCGCTAACAGGTCAGCGACCATAGACGAGCAGGCGGAATGTTCCTGAAATCGGCACGGGCTGGGGATGCGGTTGTTCGGTCGTTGGCTCGGGAGTAGGGCCAAAGTCCGCGGTGTCGATGAAGACGCGGTGAGTTTGGCGGTCGAGGGCCGCATTGCGCCCGCCAAACTCAGTTTTGACCGTTTCGACGACGCTGAATTTATCGGGAGCATCCTCATGGAAAACATGCAGCGTCCCTTCACGCGTCGCTGTAAGAATCAGATCTGTTCCCGGTTCGAAAATATTGGTATCAACACCGACGCCAATGGGGAATGTTTGGATCAGTTTGCCCGTGTCAGCATTCATAATCGCCAGAAGCTTGTTGCGGCCTCCGATAAAGAGCCGGTGATGCTTGATATCCATGTCCATGGCTGTGGCTTCTTCCGCCGGGGCAATGGGCCACCGGGACTTAATCGCATTGGTGTATGAGTCGAGGGCGACGACTTCGTTTTTGTCCTCAATATTGTCGTAGATCATTCCTTTTCCGTCGGCGACTGCATATTCGGGACGCCCGCCCATGGGAATTGTTGCGACAACTGTGTCCGTGGCGGGGTCAATCACGGACGAATCATTGGTTTTGCCATTCATACTGAAGACGTGCTTCGACGCGGGATCGTAAATAATGCAGTCAGGATTGCCGCCAGTCTTGATGTGTCCGGTGACCATCAGCGTTTTCACATCAAAAACGACAACTTCATCAGCACCGCCATCGCTGATGAACCCCTTGTCGAGAGGGGGGACAAGGGCAATGCCGTGGACGCGCTTCAGGTCTGCAATACTGCCGACAATCTTGCCGGTGTCGGCTTCGACGACCTTGACCTCGGTGTTGTGCGAAACATAGAGACGTCGCGAAGAGGAATCAAAAGTAATGTAGTCCCAATACTCTTTTCCACCCGGGGCCGCACCGAGGTCATACTTCGTAATCAGGTGGTAGCCACCACCCGAAGGATCGGCAAGCAGCAAGGAGCCACACAATGCTGCAGCCGCACTAAGAGCCAAGAGAAACTTGGGAACGTTCATTGCATTCCTCCGTTCAGGGTACACTCTGAATCTGGCGCACGTAGTTCCAAGGACCGGATTGGAACACTTGGTTCGATAAATCCCTGAAGGCGCCAGACGTGCCAAGGCCAGGCGCCTGCCCAGGCTGCGGGATAACCACGTTTCTCGCAAACTAGAAAATGAACTTGATGGCGAATTGAATCTGCCGCTCCGGGATGGTGGTCCTTGTTAGCAGACCTGCTCCTCCACTCAGTGTTCCATCTGACAAAAAGATATCTGAATTGTCGGGGACGGTCGGTGGCGCAAAATTCGGGTGGTTGAGAATGTTGAACATTTCCGCACGGAATTGTACGTTGAAGTTCTCTGAGATTCTCTTAATCCGATTGTTCTTGAAAATCGAAAAGTCCAGATTCGTGATACCCGGACCGATCAGGATGTTCCGTCCGGCGTTACCGCGCAAGTTGAAGCATTGCAGACTAGCCGGGTCTATAGGCCCTGGCGCAGTCGGCGGAGCAGGATCGCAATTGGCGCTCCAGAATGCTGCATTGGGTGCCGTGGGGATAGCAAGGCACTGCGTTTTGATGTAGTTGTTTGGGTTCCCGGGGTTGGTGAGCGAGGAACAGCCAGCGCCGCCAATTCGGTTCGGGAAGGCCCAGTCGTCGTTGTTCTGGGTTTCGGCGGGGTCATCGCCGGTTCCCCACGTCGGAGTGAACGGAACGCCATCACTAACAGTGAAGATGAGGCCAAGTTCCCAACCGTCAGTGACCCAACGCGCTGGCCCGGAAAACGATTTAGAAGTCGGAACAGCCCAAGTGCCATTCAGGACCAGCGTTCGCCCTACGTTGAAGTCAGAGAGCCCGCGGTTCAATCGCATGTCGAACCAGTTCAGGCTGGAAATCGAGTTTCCAAAGGCGTCTCCCGCAACTGTTGCCGAACTTGTGTCGATGCTTTTGCCCCATGTGAAAGTACTCTGAAATTGAAAACCATGGCTCATCCGTTTGGCTAATTGCAGCTCGAGGGCGTTGAAGTAAGACCGCCCCTGATAAAACATTCCGCGAATGGAACCGTAGTTATCGTTGAGTCTGCTGCCACTGGGATTCCAAACATATCCGGCAGACGTGAGCGTCGGAAGAGCCATGTCAGCGTCGTCGACGCGGAAGGGCTGGTGCACACCGCGTGACCCCACATAAGCCACCATTGCTGCAACACTTGGCCTGAGCTGGTACTGAAGATTCAAATTCCATTGAGTTACGTAGTTACGCTTGGGATTCGGGTCCGTGTATGTCTGCCGTAATTTGTTTGCAGGAAAAGGAGGCAGAACTCCGTCGAAAAACGTTCCGGTCCCAGGATTCTTGATGGAAGTGTACTGAAAAAAGGGCGACGCCTGAGTTACCAGAAGAATGAACTCATAAGGCAGCGGCAGGACGTCAAACAGTCCCGCCCCACCCCGGATGGCCATCTTGCCGTTGCGGAATGGATCCCATGCAAATCCTATCCTGGGCTCGAAATTCTTCGTGGTAGGGTTACTGCTGAAGAATGGATCGCCGAGATGCGGCGTCGCGTCCGTTAGGTTTCGCAGGTTGGCCAGCTTGCCATGAATCTCCGTAGGGGTCGTAGCCATTTCATAGCGCAGGCCGAGGTTTAAGGTAAGGTTAGGCTTCCAGCGCCAGTCATCCTGCAGGTAACCCCCGATAATGCTTTGACGAAGATCGCGTGGCGAGAGGGTGCTGACGATTCCGCCCTGAAACCTCTTCGGCACATTCTGTAGGAAGTGTTGGACGTCGGCAAATTGCCAGATTCCACTCGGATCTGTCAGCGCCTCTGCCTGCAACAGCATACGTTCCACGGCTACGCCAAATTTGATGGAGTGAGTTCCCCGGCTTACAAACGCATCGTCAAAGAACTGGTAGGAATTCCAGTGATACAGGTAAGTTGGAAGCCCGCCGACACCGCCAGGCATAAGGGACGCACCGCCGATTTGTACTTGAGCGGCATCCCGCCCCGCAAACGACGCCAAGGCTCCGTCGGCAGCTTTTGGATTTATTGCCCTCAGGCTCTGGTTATTGTTTACGGCTTCATGGTTGAAACCGAACCGCAGGGCATTTATGAACGTCTGAGTAAAGCTGTGGGTTTCCTCTGCAGCAAGAATCTGTCTCGAGCTCAAGCTGCCCAGTTCAACATTTTTCATCCCATCCGGAGCGGAATACGGTGTTCTGTCGAACACGTAAGTCCCGAAGAGACTGTCCTTGCCCGAAAACTTGTGGTCCGCCCGGGCGGTAACAAAGTTTTCGTTTACAACCTGCTGGCCAGCGAAAAGGAATTCAGCCGTGTCGCCGTTTCCAATGATGGGCCCATTAGGCACTGGAAAAAGGAGAGCATCAAAGAACGCCTTCGCTTTCAGGTCTACGCCATTTGCATCAGTGGTGGGGCCGGGCTGGAGTTGAGTCGGCGTGCAGGGGTTATTTGGGTCCGCCCCTGCAGGGTTCGAACACAGCAGGCCTGTGCGCGCTGCCGCGGAAGGTACGGTGTCCACCACTGCAATGCCCTTGGATTGCCTAATGGCTTCAAAATCTGCAAAGAAGAACGTACGGTTCTTGATGACCGGTCCGCCAATGGCCCCGCCAAATTGGTTGCGCTTGAAGGGAGCTTTTGCCTGCGTCGGATCCTCAAAGAAGTTGCGTGCATCGAGCTTGCTATTGCGCAAGAATTCGTAGGCGCTTCCGTGAAATCCATTTGTGCCCGATCGGGTGATGGCGTTGACCACGCCTCCTGACGTTTTGCCGTACTCCGCGGAATAGTTACTCGTGAGAACTGAAAACTCTTGAATCGCATCCACGCCTAAATTCCCGCCGAGCACGCTGCCCGGCGCCCCATTTGCGTAATCGTTGAGGCTGACACCATCCAACCGGTAGTTATTCTGCTGGGGCCGCGCACCGGAGATAGTCAACTGCTGGCCGAATCCGCGATTACCACGATCGGCGCCAACAGCAAATGTCGGCTGTGTTTGGATGGTGTCAACACCAGGCTGCAGAGCGGCCAGGTCGGTCCAGCTCCGGCCGTTCAGCGGAAGTTCGCGCACGGTGTTGGCGGTGACCACAGCGCTGATGTCTGAACTGGCAAGCTGAACTGCCGGAGCCTCGGTGCTGACTTCAACGACGGTTTTGGCCGCGGATCCCACGTGCAGCGTAAGGTCGAAGACCTGCTGTGCGCCAACCGTCAGCGTTATTCCCTTGCGAGCTTCGGCTGCAAAACCCTTTGCAGAAACCGTAATTTCATAATCGCCAGGAAGTAGGTTCGGGACCGTAAAAAAGCCATCCGAATTTGTCATCACCGTTGTCGTGATCCCTGTGGCGACGTTGGTGATGGAAACCTGAGCCTGCGGTATGAGTTTCTGCGAAGGATCGGTTATTGTGCCGGAAATTGTTCCTCCGGCTACCTGGGCACGTGTTGCGACAGAAAAAGAAATCCCGAGCATCAAGAAAACTGCAAAAGTGCGGCCAAACGAATACGCTGCAGAAAGGCTTCGAAAGGACACGGGTCACCTCCCCACCTGGCGTGGAGCCTATTTTATAGCCACTGACCGTGCCTTAACCCAACATTAATTTCCTTTTAGCTACACTAGCAGGATAAATTCCCTCAGGATGCGAGACGGGCAGGAGAACCGTAAACGCAGATCCTTCGCCAAGGGCGCTCCTGCACTCAACCGATCCGCCTTGGGCCCGCGTAATCGCGAGTGCTATTGCCAAGCCAAGGCCTCCACTGTGCGCTTCTCCATTGCCCGGCCTCGCGGCGCGGTAAAAACGCTTAAAAATAAAGGGGAGATGCTCGCTGGCTATTCCAATGCCTTGATCCTTGAAGCAGATCTGAACTGCGCCGACATCTTGCTCGATGCTGACTCGTACTTGTGAATCCGAAGGAGAGTACTTGATGGCGTTGTCCAGAAAAATCAAAAACAGCTCATGCAGGAAGGCTTCGTCGCCGACATAGGCAACCTCTTGGTTGAGGTCGCGCAAAATGGAAATATTCTTAGCGCGTGCGCGTGGAGCAACCAGCGCACAAGTTTCCTCTAGGATTTCGTTGATATAAAGCGGCTCACTTTCAAGCCGCAACTGCCCCGCATCGGCCATCGAGAGTGTGAACAATCCTTCTACGATTCGGGTGAGTTTCTTCAATTCGTCGTCGATGGCGACAAGAGTCTTCCGGTATTCGTCCGCCGTACGAGGCTTGGACAGAACTAACTCTGTTTCACCGTGAAGTACGGCGAGCGGCGTGCGTAATTCGTGAGACGCGTCGGTAACAAACTGACGAAGCTGGCGAACCGCCGAATCGACGCCTTGCAAAAGTTGATTGAAGGTCTCCGCCAAACGACCCAACTCATCATGCGGTGCAGTAATCGGTAATGGCTCCCAAAAACCCTGGCGGTCGGTCACGCGCTTAGCCATGAGTTCGGCATGCTGCGTAAGCGCCTTGATAGGCATCAGGCTTTTCCCGACGTAGAAGGCCGAGATCGCCGCCGTGACAAGCAGGCTTAGCGGAAAGAGCAACAAAGTAATGCCGCCAAAAGTATCCAATAAGCGATTGGTTCCAAAAGTGGGAATGGCGACCGCCAGGAACCGCTTTCCTGCCGCTTGCTCAAACGGAATGAGAGCAACACGCACGGATTCTGAATTTCCCACAGCACATACGCCAAACTCGGGATGCAATCGGTTGAGCTTCAGACCACGCAAGTCGATTGGATTGGCCAAGTTTCTGGAGCGCTGGAGCACTTGGCCGCTGGAATCGAGAACCTCAAAAAATTGACCCGGAATGTCCATGCGCTCGATGTCACGAGCATTCGGTTCGGAGGCAATGTCGGCAAGTATGGGCCGCGAGGTCTCCAAAAGCTGGCGGTTTAGCTGCGCAGGGATGGCACGGGCAAGCAGGGCCCAAAAGGCAAGGTAAGAAGCAGCGAGAAGCACTCCCACGACAGAGCAAAAGAGCAGCATCATCTGTGAACGGAGCGTCTTTGCTTTCATGATTCCAGAGCTCCCAGGCGGTAACCAACGCCGCGAACCGTGTGAATAAGCTTCGCCGACCGGTCGCGATCGATCTTCTGACGCAAGCGGTTGACGTAGACTTCCACGAGATTTGTTTCGCTGTCGAAATGGCAATCCCACACGTGTTCAACGATCTCGCTGCGTGTGACGAGTTCGGGCGCACGGAGAAGCAAGAGCTCGAGGAGAGCAAATTCCCTGCTTGTAAGTGGGATCACTTCTTTTCCACGATTCGCGCGGCGCCGGTGGCGATCGAGTTCGAGGTCTCCATATCGAAGTCTGGCGTTACCGCTATGGAAGCCGCGCCGCACGAGCGCACGGACACGGGCAAGAAGTTCCGTGAGCACAAAGGGCTTTGTGAGATAGTCATCCGCCCCCGCATCCAGGCCTTCCACTTTCTGCTCGACCAGGCCGCGGGCTGTAAGCATCAGGACTGGAGCTTCTATTCCCCGCTGCCTCAGCTCGCGGCAAACATCAATGCCGCTCATGCCAGGCAGGCGGACGTCCAGAAGTATCGCGTCATAAGTGACGTCCGTGCCCATCTCAAGGGCTTTCTCGCCAGACTCCGCCATATCCACGGCATAGGTATTTTCGCGCAGGGCTCGCGCAATGAAGCTTGCCACTTTGCGCTCATCTTCAACCAATAGGATCCGCATACATCTTGTTTACTATCATGAAGGACGTCTTTGCGCGAGTGCTCGCGTCACTTCAGGTCGTTCCGAATCACTTGGCCGCCCTTCATCACAAATTTTGTGCGTTGGAGTTCCGTAATGTCTTTCAATGGATCGCCTGACACTGCGATGATGTCGGCGAACTTTCCTTTTTCGATCGAGCCTATGCGGTCCTGCCATCCCATCATCTCGGCTGCTACGGTGGTTGCGGCCTGAATTGCCTGGGCCGGAGTCATGCCGTATTTGACCAAGTAGGAGAATTCCGCAGCCTGCGTCCCATGGGGAAAGGGTCCGACGCCGGATCCAAACGAAATCTTCAGGCCCCGAGAGATCGCCAAGCGCCCACTCTTCTCACGCATCGCTTCCAGACTATACTTGCCTCCCGTTGACTTGGCATCCCGCTGCGTATACTCCGACATAGAGTAATGATAGGCCGTCAGTTCAAGATAGAGCCCCTTTTTCTTGATCAAGTCTGCCGTGGGCTCGTCGAGTTCGATGGCGTGTTCAATCGTGTCGGCGCCCGCTTGAACACAATTGCGCAAGCCCTCCCCTCCAAACGCATGGCAAGCCGCTTTTTTGCCATGGCGATGCGCCTCATCGACGATGGCTTCGATTTCTTCTTTGGTGAATGTGGGATTGCTGAACAACTCGCCGTTCGGTTCGAATTCGTAATCCGAAGTCGAATGAAACTTGATCCAATCGGCGCCATAGTGGATTTGTTCTCGAACCGCCTGGCGCGCGGCCCAGGGATTGTCCACCGCCTGGTAGTTTCCAGGCAAGCTGATCTCCGGAGAACCCAAAATCCCTTCGCCCGTGGCCACCAGCCCCATGGTCGAAACCTGCATGCGTGGACCCTGGAAATAGGCGCGATTAATGGCCCTCTTAATGTCAACGTCGGCGTAGCCCCCGCCGTGACTCATCAAGTCGCGGAGCGTCGTGAATCCTGCGCGAAGATCCTTTTGCGCGTTGGCGAGAGCCAGAAGAGTACGGTATTCACGCGTGTCACTGATGGGATTCGCAAACGGCGGACCGCCGGACTTGATCCCATCCAGGCCGAACC